>OBVS01000042.1_pt1 | contig 114465 bp, 123 predicted proteins | sample 1476211 | NCBI WGS metagenome assembly OBVS01 (sample SAMEA2580025, study PRJEB22360) | human gut metagenome | biome: human gut; feature: human-associated habitat; material: faeces | place: Denmark | collected 2008/2010 | reverse complement strand
AGAAGAACTTTTTGGTCTCTTACCATAGGTGTTGCATTTGATTTGACAATTCATCTATGCAAAAAAGTCTAAGCTTAAGGCAGATAAATCACATGACAAAGAACCAGATTAAATAGAAAGAAATAAATAGGATTTATGATATAAGTAATTGTATGGTTAATGTTTTCCTGTTATACTATTATTAAGATAACAAATTTTAAAAATTGCTCAATATTAAATAAGTGAGCAGTAAAATATTAACTTTAGGAGGACATATGACAGTGGATGAAAGAAAAGAGGCATTGAGAAATAAGTATGGTTCTTCAAGGGATAATCAGACTCACAGAAGAGGAGTAGAGCCTGAGCTTAAGAGGCGTCCAGTAAGTGAGACTCCACCACCTAGAAGAGATTATTACGATGAATCAGAGGATGATGAATTTGATGAAGACGACTATAATAACTATAGGAGTCCTAGAAGCCAGATGGATTCTAAACAAAAGAAGATGCTTGCAGGAGGAATTATACTTGCTATTTTATTAGTTGTAGGCTCATTCTTTGGTTTTAGATTCTACAAGGTATACAGTGATGAAAAAAGAGCTAGTCAGGCCCTCGAACTTGGGGAATTTGATGAAGCTGAGAACCTATACTCAGACCTTTATAAGAGAACAGGTGACCAGAAGTATAAGAAACTTAGAGAAAGTGTACTGGTTAGTAAAGAAAACGACTCTATCATTGTTTCTGCCAAGAATTCAGCTGATGCAGGTGACTATGTAGAGGCGGTTAGACTGTATGCTAGCGTAAGCAGTGAAGATGTTAAGAACTATGAAAAGGCCCAAGCGGCTGCTAAAATAGCTCAGTCTAAGGCAATAGACAAGATTAACAATTATGTAAGAGATGAAGACTTCACAACTGCTAGGTCCAATCTCGATAGCCTAAAGGCATCCATGCCAGATGACTCTAGATATGCTGGTTTAGAAACCAAGATAAGTGAAGGGGAAAAGAAAAAGAAGGTAGCTGAAAATAAGCCTAATGAAACTACAATTGTATACAAGACTCAGGGTATAGAGAGAATAGCAGATACAAGTAGGAAAAGAGCTGTCGAGGAATACAGCCAGTCCATAATAGGTACTAGTCAGTCTATAACATCAGGTGCTGCAAATGTTAGAACTGGTCCTAGCAAGAGTTCATCTATAATAACATCTATAGACAGGGGTTCTACTGTATATGTAGAAGATACCTATGTAGAGAGTGCAGATAGGATTTGGTGTAAGGTATCTTTTGGTGGCACTGTAGGATGGATATCTTATAATACTATGAATTATTCAATCAGATAGGAGGTATATAATGGGAAGGTATTACGAAGAGGAGCCATATCAGGAAGATATATATCCTGAGGATGATCTAGGTCAAGAGTTTAGAAGGGTCAGCAAAGATGTAGTAAGAGTTGGTGGCAAGGCCATTAAAAGAGGTGCATCTAAGATGAAGTCAAGTGTTTCCGGTGTAAGTTCGGGAGGACTTTTAGTTGCTAAGATTTTAAAGGTTTTGGCAATCATCTCTATTGTAATAGGTGTTATCGGATTTTTTGGTATATTGTTTTCAAAACCGGATGCAAGTATGTTTGGTAATCGCATAGATAGTGGGCTTGGTGGAGCATTTTTCATGGTGGCTCTGATGTATTTATTGTTAGCCTTAGGCATTGCCCTAGGACTATTTGCTGCTGGATTTAGTTTGGAATACTTGTACTTTGCAAATGTTAGATTAGACAGACTAGCAAAGCTTACGGTTGATACTAATGAGATACTCTTCTATCAGAATGAAGTTTTAGAAAAAACAGATACTAGTAAGCAGTAGGATATTGAAGATGATAAATGCTATAAGCGACAAAGCCTATAGCTTTAAAAGGACTCCTGTTCTATTTGTATAGGTTTATCCAATCCTAATACAGGTAGATTGACAGGGGCCCTTTTTATTGCTTATGTTTTGATTGAATTTATGTTATAATTGTAAATATTGAAAGGAGGTTTACTAATGATAGATAGAGCTAAGCAAATTGAAGATTATATAGTTAAAATGAGAAGGTACTTCCACGAAAACCCAGAGTTAAGTGGTGAAGAGTACAATACACAAAAGGTCATTCTTGCTGAACTTGAAGGTCTTGGACTTGATATAGAGAAGGTTGGAAATACATCTATAATTGCAAGACTAAAGGGTTCTAAGCCAGGAAAGACTGTAGCCCTTAGGGCTGATATGGATGCTATTCCAATAATAGAGCAGTCAGATGTTGATTTTACTTCAAAGAACCAGGGAGTAATGCACGCCTGTGGTCATGATGCCCACAGTGCCATGCTATTAGGAGCTGCAAAGATTCTGACATCTATGAAGGACGACATAAAAGGAGAGGTTAGGTTCTTCTTCCAAGAAGGTGAAGAAAACTTCTCAGGAGCTAAGAAGATAGTAGCTGCAGGCGGTATGGATGGAGTAGATGGTGTATTTGGAATGCACGGTCTACCAGGTATAGATGTAGGATACGCAAATATCGAGCCAGGCTACAGACTTACAGGTTGTGATACTATATTTGTAAAGTTCGAGGGAGTATCAGGTCATGGATCAGCTCCACACCTAGCTAAGGATACTATACATCCGGCTTGTATGTTCGTTACTGATATCCAGTCCGTTGTTACAAAGAATGTTGACCCACAGGAGCCAGTTGTCGTATCCGTTGGTCAGTTCCACGCAGGAACAAAGCCAAATATAATATCAAAGTATGCAGAAGTTGAAATGTCTATGAGATACTATGATCCAGAGGCTAGGGCTGCTATACATGAAGGTATAAAGAGACATGCCAAGTCTATAGCTGATGCATTTGAAATAAGCGTAGAGGTTGTTATAGAAGAATCTACCCCAAGTCTTAGAAATGACGAGGCTATGACAGAACTTGCTAAGGCTACTTGCGAGAAGGTAATGGGACCAGGAAAGAATGCTCCTATGAAGAGGGTCATGGCATCAGAGGATATGTCATATTACTTCCAGCATGCCAAGGGAGTATATATAAATATGGGTTATAGAAATCCAGAAAAGGGATGTATCTATTTCCCACACCATGAAAAGTTCAAGATAGATGAGGACTACATGAAGTACGGAACTGCCATGTTTGCCCAGTTTGCACTAGACTTTTTAGATAGTGATTTATAGGAAAAATTTAGAGGAGATGTAAGTGGAAGAAGGAGTTTTTAGAATATTATCGAGGACGTGGAGGAGTATTTATAGGAATAAATTTGATTACCTTATAAATGCATCCGTACTCCAGCTGATAATGACGAGTATAGGGACCTATCTCTTATCCGAAATATTCAACCTAGTCCTAGCCAGTTCTAGGCAAACAAATATAAATATGGATAATATAGGAGTACTGGTAAAAAATCCCATTAGCCTTGTAATGGTAGCAGTATACCTTCTATTTTTTGCCCTTCTCATAACTATAGAATTTTCTGTTATGTGTATGATGGTATATGGGAAGCAAAATAATAAGTACTATTCTATTAAGTCTGCCCTACTAATAGCGAGCAAGAGGTTCAAGGGCTTGATAGGAGTTTCATTTATATTCTTTATAGGCTATCTACTGGTGACTATACCGACAGCAAATACAGGTATGATGTCGATATTGACAGAAAAATTATATATTCCAAAGTTTATAACTGACGAGATACTGAAGATGGGGTGGGGAAGGTTTTTTATACCGATGATTTCCCTAGTATTTATATATATTAACTTTAGGCTCATATTCTCTATACCTATTCTGCTTATAAAGGGTAAGGATTTTAGGACCTGTCTTTTTGAAAGCTGGAAATTGACACGTAAGAAAAAGTTGAAGTTGGCTACAACCATGGCCCTATTTGAAGTGCCACTCTCTTTGGCAAACTTACTATTTTATGCAGGTATAGTAACAGTCCTATCCATGGTGGATCCCCAGGGAAAGGACCTGGTCAGTGAGGCTATATTTTTGAGTGCTACCAAGTTAGGCATATTCTTTTTCTTGGTTATGACTAAGATAGGTATACTTGAGATAATAATATCTATTATAAGTGGTGGCCAAGACCTATCAGAGGATATAGATACTATAAGTCAGGAAGAGAGGAAAAAGTCAAAACTCCTGATATCATCTCTTGTAGTGGTGTCGATATCATCTATAGTTGTAAATGGTTTTAGATTGTCTTTGTGGGATATAAATAAGGATATGGAAACTATAGCCCACAGGGGATGTGTAGGTTATGGGGCAGAAAACTCCATAGAGGCCCTCGAAGGAGCCAAGAGGGTAGGTGTAGACTATGCTGAGATGGATGTTCAGATGACTAAGGACCATAAGTTTGTGGTTGTCCATGACTTTAACCTCAAGAGACTGACGGGTAAAAAACTCTACGTCAAAGATATGTACTATAAGGATATAGTTGGTATTAAAATAAGGGACCATGGATTCACTGGTAATATAGTTTCCTTTGAAAAATATGTTAAAAAGGCAAAAGAACTAAATATAAAGTTACTAGTTGAGTTGAAGCCCAACGGTGGAGAACCCAAGAATTACGCAGACTTATTTATAAAAGAGGTTGACAGGTTGGGTATAAGGAAAGAATATAAATATATGTCATTGTCAAAGTCTTTGATGGAAGAGATCAATAAGAAGGCCCCAGAAATGGAGACAGGTCATGTAATACCCCTTCAGATAGGTGGTTTTTCCGATGAAGACGTGGACTTCTTTGTCATAGAGGATTTTTCATATAGAAATAGGTATGTTGAAGAGGCTAAGTTGATGGGCAAGGATGTATATGTATGGACCATTAACGATGAAGGAAAGATGAACCAGTACCTACAAAGACCTGTTGATGGTATAATAACTGATGAAGCGAGTATTTTTTTGAATATAAAAAGAGATTATATGAAGAATAATACCTACTTTGATAGGCTAGCTAGGATAATAGAAGCAAGCTAAAAATATGTGAAAACGGATGGCAAGAGGCCGGTCCTAGAGTGATTGAAATTTCAAGAAAAATAATAAAAAATTAGATGAAAAACTTTAAAAAAAAGCTTGCATTATGCAGGCTTTTTTGTTAAAATAATCTAGTACGCTCACACAAGTGAGTAAGTTTTGGGTGGATAAACAAAAATCGATTAAGGAAATACGACACACCCGGAACAGTGTATCGGTGTTTTGATTTATCTGGCCAGGTAAATAAAATCAGAAGGAGGGACTAAAATGGCTAAGAATGAAAAGATAAGAATAAGATTAAAATCATATGATCATAAGTTATTAGACTACTCAGCTACTAAGATAGTTGAAGCTGCTAAAAAAGCAGGTTCTGTAGTTTCAGGTCCAATACCACTTCCAACAGAGAAGAAGGTTGTGACTATACTAAGAGCTGTACATAAGTACAAAGACTCTAGAGAACAGTTCGAAATAAGAACTCACAAGAGACTTATCGACATAGCTAATCCAACACCAAAGACAGTTGATTCATTAATGAAGCTTGACTTGCCAGCTGGTGTAGATATAGAAATCAAATTATAAGCCGCCTAAGATAGAAATATCTTAGAATGATTACCCAAGTTGGTAATCCGCTGTAAGAACTAGGAGGTAAATATGAAGGGAATTTTAGGAAAGAAAATAGGAATGACACAGGTATTCACTGAAGAAGGTCTTGTAATACCAGTGACAGTTGTAGAAGCTGGTCCAGTAGCAGTTACTCAGATAAAGACTCTTGAGAACGATGGATATGAAGCTATACAGGTTGGTTATGTTGATGCTAAGGAAAAGGCACTTAACAAGCCACAGAAGGGACATCTAGCTAAGGCTGGTGTACTTAAGAGACATCTAAAGGAATTTAGAGTTGACACAGTAGAAGGATATGAAGTTGGACAGGAAATAAAGGCTGACCTATTCACTGCTGGAGAAAAGATAGATGTTACAGGTATCTCAAAGGGTAAGGGATTCCAGGGACCAATAAAGAGACATGGACAGAGTAGAGGTCCAGAATCTCACGGTTCAAGATACCACAGAAGACCAGGTTCAATGGGTGCTTGTTCATATCCGGGTAGAGTATTTAAGAACAAGAAACTTGCAGGACACATGGGAAGTGTTAAGATTACAATTCAGAATCTAGAAGTAGTAAGAGTAGATGCTGAAAAGAATCTTTTATTAATAAAGGGTGCCATCCCAGGTGCTAAGGGATCTGTAGTAACTGTTAAAGCAGCTATTAAGGGTTCTAACTAATCACTAGAGGAAAGGAGGATTAACAAATGCCAAAGATTAATGTATTAAACGTATCAGGCCAGAATGTTGGTGAAATAGAATTAAACGATTCAATATTTGATATAGAAGTAAACGAACACGTTCTATACGAAGCTGTAAAGTGCCAGTTAGCTAATAAGAGACAGGGTACACAGTCTGCAAAGACTAGAGCTGAAGTTAGAGGTGGTGGTAGAAAGCCATGGAGACAGAAAGGTACTGGTAGAGCTAGACAGGGTTCTATAAGATCAGTACAGTGGGTAGGCGGTGGAGTTGCATTCGCACCAAAGCCAAGAGATTACTCTTACTCACTACCAAAGAAGGTTAGAAGACTTGCAATGAAATCTGCTTTATCTTCAAAGGTACAGGATAAGGAAATAATAGTACTTGACGCACTTAGCTTAGAGGCTCCTAAGACTAAGGAAATAGTAAATCTATTCAAGAATGTAAACGCAGCAAAGAAGACTCTTGTTGTTACTGCAGAAAACGACGTAAACGTAGTTAAGTCAGTAAGAAACATAGAAGGAGCTAACGTAGCTCACGTAAGCACACTAAATGTTTACGATATACTAAACTGTGATTCATTCATAATAACAACAGACGCAGTTAAGAAAGTGGAGGAGGTGTACGCGTAATGACAAATCCACATGATATAATCATAAAGCCAGTCGTTACTGAACAGTCAATGGCTGAGATGGGTAATAAGAAATATACTTTTGTTGTTGCAAAGAGCGCCAACAAGACTGAAATAAAGAAAGCAGTAGAAAAGATTTTCGAAGTAAAGGTAGCAGCAGTAAATACGCTAAACTACGATGGAAAGACTAAGAGAATGGGAAGAACAGTTGGAAAGACTGCAAGCTTCAAGAAGGCTGTTGTTAAGTTAACAGCTGAAAGCAAGGATATTGAATTCTTCACAGGAATGTAATTCAGATAAAGGAGGAAATAAATAATGGCTATTAAAAAGTTTAAACCTACTTCTCCTGCCTTAAGACAGATGACAGTTTACAAGTCAGATGATATTACTACAGACAAGCCAGAAAGATCACTTCTTGTAAAGTTAAAGAAGAACGCTGGTAGAAACGTTCATGGTAAAATAACTGTACGTCATAAGGGTGGCGGAAATAAGAGAAAATATAGAATAATAGATTTCAAGAGAAATAAAGATGGAATACCTGCAAAGGTAGCAACTATAGAATACGATCCAAACAGAACAGCTAATATAGCTCTTCTAAACTATGCAGATGGTGAAAAGAGATATATACTAGCTCCTCAGGGATTAAAGGTTGGTACAGTAGTACTATCAGGTAAGGGTGCTGACATCAAGCCAGGTAACTGCCTTGAATTAAGAGACATGCCAGTAGGTACACTAGTACATAACATAGAGTTAAAGGCTGGAAAGGGTGGCCAGATAGTTAGATCTGCTGGAGCATCTGCACAGTTAATGGCTAAGGAAGGCGGAAGAGCACTTCTTAGATTACCATCAGGCGAAGTAAGATACGTTAAGGATAACTGTAGAGCAACTGTTGGACAGGTTGGTAACGTAGAATACGCTAACGAAGTAATCGGTAAGGCTGGTAGAAAGAGACACATGGGTATCAGACCTACAGTAAGAGGTTCTGTAATGAACCCTAATGACCATCCACACGGTGGTGGTGAAGGTAGATCTCCAATCGGTAGACCATCACCAGTTACTCCATGGGGTAAACCAGCTCTTGGATACAAGACTAGAAAGAAAAACAAGGCTTCTAATAAGCAGATAGTATCTAGAAGAACTAAGTAATAGATTTAATTTACTCAGGAAGGAGGATTATTAATGTCAAGATCAACAAAGAAGGGACCTTTTGTCCATGCAGGATTATTTAAAAAGGTTGAAGCGATGAACGCTAGCGGAAATAAAGAAGTAATTAAGACTTGGTCAAGAACTTCAACAATATTCCCACAGTTTGTAGAACATACAATAGCAGTTCACGATGGAAGAAGACATATACCAGTATATATCACAGAAGATATGGTTGGACATAAATTAGGAGAATTCGTTCCTACAAGAACTTTTAGAGGTCACAAGGACGATGAAAAATCTTCAAAGAGAAAATAACTAATTGAAGGTGAAAGGAGGAATAAGAATGGAAGCAAAGGCTACAGCTAAATACGTTCGTGTATCATCTAGAAAAGCTGGACAGATATGCGACTTAGTTAGAGGAAAGAACGTGAATGAAGCATTAGCAATACTTAAGTTTACACCAAGATACGCATCTGAAATAGTTGCAAAGGTAGTAAAGTCTGCTGCTGCAAATGCTGAAAACAACCACGAAATGGACGCAGATAAATTATACATATCACATATAGTTGCAAACCAGGGACCTACAATGAAGAGATTCATGCCTAGAGCACAGGGTAGAGCAACAGCAATCAGAAAAAGAACATCTCACATAGAGGTAGTTGTTAAGGAAAGAGAAAATTAATAAGAAGGAGGGACACAAATGGGTCAGAAGGTAAATCCACACGGCTTAAGAGTTGGTGTAATTAAAGATTGGGACTCAAGATGGTTCGCTAACGATAAAAAAGAGTTCGGCGCTTTCATCAAGGAAGATAATGTTCTTAGAAAGCATTTAAAGAAAGAATTATACTCAGCAGGACTTGCTAAGATAGAAATAGAAAGATCAGCTAACAAAGTAAAGATGGACTTACATGTTGCAAAGCCAGGTGTTGTAATAGGTAAGGGAGGAGCTGGAATCGAAGCTCTAAAGAAAGAATTAGAAAAGATGACTGGTAAGACAGTTATACTTAATATAATCGAAGTAAGAAACATAGACAGAGATGCTCAGCTAGTTGCTGAAAACATAGCACAGGCAATAGAAAGAAGAATTGCTTTCAGAAGAGCTATGAAGCAGGCAGTTGGTAGAACAATGAAGTCTGGTGCTAAGGGTATCAAGGTTAGTGCTTCTGGTAGACTAGGTGGAGCTGAAATGGCTAGAACTGAAGGATATTCAGAAGGAAACGTACCTCTACAGACATTAAGATCTGATATAGAGTACGGATTTGCTGAAGCAAACACTACTTATGGTAAGATAGGTATCAAGGTTTGGATCTGTAACGGTGAAATCCTTCCAGGCAGAAATCTTTCAACTGAAAGAGAAGAAAAGAGAGCCGAAATGAGAAATGGAAGAGATAACAAGAGAAACGGCAGAGGAAACGACAGAAGAGGAAACAGAAATAACGACAGAAAAGGTAACAATAGAGGTCCTAGAGCTTCAAAAAGAGAAGCAAAGCAGGACTAATTAGTTCGGAAGGAGGAAACAACTCATGTTAATGCCAAAGAGAGTAAAGCGTCGTAGAGTACACAGAGGAAGCTTAGCTGGTAAGGCAAATAAAGGTAATAAAGTAACTTACGGAGAGTTTGGACTTGTTGCCCTAGAGCCTTCATGGATAACTTCTAACCAGATAGAAGCAGCCAGAATCGCGATGACAAGATATATCAAAAGAGGTGGTCAGGTTTGGATCAAAATCTTCCCACACAAGCCAATAACAAGAAAGCCTGCAGAAACTCGTATGGGTGCTGGTAAGGGTTCTCCAGAATATTGGGTAGCAATAGTAAAGCCAGGTAGAGTAATGTTTGAACTTGCAGGAGTTTCAGAAGAAAAGGCAAGAGAAGCTATGAGACTTGCAGCTCATAAGTTACCTATCAAGTGTAAGTTTGTTAAGAAAGAAGATTTAGAGAAGGTAGGTGAATAGGATGAAAGCTAAAGAATTAAGAAATTTAACAAGTGAAGAGTTGCTAGCAAAGTTAGACGAATTCAAGAGTGAATTATTTAGCTTAAGATTCCAATTAGCTACTGGTCAGTTACAGAATACAGCTAGAATAAAGACTGTTAGAAGAGACATAGCAAAGGTTAAGACTGTTCTTGCAGAAAGAAAGTTAAACGAAGCTAGAGCTTAATATTGGAAAAAGGAGGCTTTATAGACATGGAAGAAAGAAACAGAAGAAAAGTTAGAGTTGGCCGTGTTGTTAGCGATAAGATGGACAAGACAATAGTTGTTGCTTGTGAAGACTTCGTTAGACACCCACTTTACAATAAGCGTGTAAAGAGAACAAAGAAGTACAAGGCTCATGATGAAATGAATGTGTGCAACATTGGAGATAGAGTAAGAATAATGGAAACTAGACCTTTATCAAAAGACAAGAGATTCAGACTTGTTGAAGTAGTTGAAAAGGTAAAATAGTTTTACAAGAAGGAGGAATTGCGATGATACAGCAGGAATCACGTTTAAAAGTAGCTGATAATTCAGGTGCTAGAGAACTATTATGCATACGTGTTCTTGGCGGAAGTAAGAGAAAGTACGCTAACGTAGGTGATGTAATAGTTGCAACAGTTAAAAGTGCAACACCAGGCGGAGTTGTAAAAAAAGGTAAAGTAGTAAAAGCTGTTGTAGTTAGAAGCAAGCAGGGTATGAGACGTAACGATGGTAGCTATATTTCATTTGATGAAAATGCTGCAGTTATTATAAAGGACGATAAGACACCAGTAGGTACTCGTATATTTGGACCTGTTGCGAGAGAGTTAAGAGATGCAGACTTCATGAAGATCGTATCACTTGCTCCAGAAGTACTATAATTAGAGGAGGTGCAATAGACAAATGATGCGTGTAAAGAAATGCGACACTGTAGTAGTTATAGCAGGTAAGGACAAAGGTAAGAAGGGTCTAGTACTAAGCGTAGATGCTAAGAACGATAAGGTTCTAGTTGAAGGAATAAACGTTGTAACTAAGCACAACAAGCCATCTGCTACAAACCAGCAGGGTGGAATAACAACAAAGGAAGCTCCTATACATATATCAAATGTTATGCCATTTGATGCAGAAGCAGGAGTTGGCGTTAGAGTTAGATACGAAGTTAAAGACGGAAAGAAAGTTAGAGTATCTGCTAAGAGCGGTAAAGAATTATAGAAATAACTAGACGAAAGGAGGACATGTAATGGCTTCAAGATTACAGGAAAGATACAATAAAGAAGTTGCTCCAGCACTAATGGAGAAATTCGGATATAAGAATATAATGGAAATACCTAAGCTTGATAAGATAGTAATAAACATGGGAGCTGGCGATTCTAAGGATAACGCTAAGGCCCTAGAAAAAGCTATCGAAGAGCTAGAAAAGATAGCTGGTCAGAAACCAGTAACAACAAGGGCAAGAAAATCAGTAGCAAACTTTAAGTTAAGAGAAGGTATGCCAATAGGAGCAAAAGTTACACTAAGAGGTGACAAGATGTTCTATTTCATGGATAAATTAGTTTCAGTATCTCTACCAAGAGTTAGAGACTTCAGAGGTGTTAACCCTAATTCATTCGACGGAAGAGGTAACTATGCACTAGGAGTTAAGGAACAGCTTATATTCCCAGAAATAGTTTACGATCAGGTTGATAAGGTTAGAGGTATGGACATAATCTTCGTAACAACAGCTAAGACTGACGAAGAAGCTCGTGAACTAATAAAGTTATTAGGAATGCCATTTTCTAAGTAGGTAAAGGAGGAATTCACGTGGCTAGAAAAGCGATGATAGTAAAGCAGCAGAAAAAGCAGAAATATAAGACAAGAGAATACACAAGATGCACAATATGTGGTAGACCACATTCAGTACTAAAGGATTTCGGAATTTGCCGTATATGCTTTAGAGAACTAGCATACAAGGGTGAAATACCTGGTGTAAGAAAGTCAAGTTGGTAAGATTAAGATAAATCGGAAGGAGGTTTTATTATGACAATGACAGATCCAATCGCAGATATGCTGACAAGAGTTAGAAATGCTAACACTGTAAAGCATGAAACTGTTGATGTTCCGGCTTCTAATATAAAGAAAGAAATAGCTAGAATACTTCTTGAAGAAGGATTCATTAGAGGTTATGACGTAATCGAAGATGGTAAGCAGGGAATAATAAGAATACAGCTTAAGTATGCACAGGAAGGTGAAAGAGTAATCTCAGGATTAAAGAGAATCTCTAAGCCGGGAATGAGAATATATGCATCAGCAGCTGATGTACCAAAGGTATTGAACGGACTAGGTATTGCAATGATATCTACATCAAACGGTATATTAACTGACAAGCAGGCAAGAGAAAATAACGTAGGTGGAGAAGTAATCTGCTACGTTTGGTAATTATTTCGTAGAGTAAGGAGGTGTAATAATGTCAAGAATAGGTTTAAAGCCAATCGTGATACCTGCAGGCGTTGAAGTAACTATAGGTGAAGGAAACGTAGTAACTGTAAAGGGTCCGAAGGGAACATTAACAAATACATTCAGTCAGGATATGGCTATAAAGAAGGAAGAAAATACAGTAGTAGTTGAAAGACCTACTGATAACAAGAAGCATAAGAGTCTTCACGGTCTTACAAGAACACTTATAAACAACATGGTAATAGGTGTGTCTGAAGGATACGAAAAGAAGCTAGAAGTAAAGGGTGTTGGATATAGAGCTGCAAAGCAGGGTAAGACACTTGTTATGAACTTAGGTTTCTCACATCCAGTAGAAATGGAAGATCCAGAAGGTATAACTGTTGAAGTACCAAACCAGTTTGAAATAATCGTAAAGGGTATAGACAAGCAGAAGGTTGGAAATTACGCTTCTAAGATTAGAGCATGGAGAAAGCCAGAGCCATACAAGGGCAAGGGTCTTAAGTATGCTGATGAAGTTATCATCCGTAAGGAAGGTAAAACTGGTAAGAAGTAATAATTAACGAAAGGAGTGAGTACTTTGTTCAAGAAAATCGATAAGAACGCAAACAGAGTTGCTAGACATAAGAGAGTAAGAAAGAAAGTAACAGGAACAGCTGAAAGACCAAGACTTTGTGTATTCAGAAGTTCAAAGAATATATACGCTCAGATAATAGATGATGCTAACAGAGTTACACTTGTATCTGCTTCTTCACTAGATGAAGCAATCAAGGGTGCAGTATCATACACAGGAAATAAAGAAGCTGCTAGAAAAGTTGGAGAATTAGTAGCAAAGAAAGCCGCTGAAAAGGGTATAACAGAAGTTGTATTCGACAGAGGTGGATACATTTATCACGGTAGAGTTTTAGAGCTAGCTGAAGGCGCAAGAGAAGCTGGTCTTAAGTTCTAATTAATAAAGGAGGAAGAATATGCTACATAGTAAACCTATAGATGCAACTCAATTCGATTTAGAAGAGAGAGTAATAGAAGTTAGACGTGTTACTAAGGTTGTAAAAGGTGGTAGAAACTTCAGATTTGCAGCACTAGTTGTAGTTGGAGATTCAAACGGACACGTTGGTATCGGATCAGGAAAAGCAATGGAAGTTCCAGATGCTATAAAGAAGGCTGTTGAAGATGCAAAGAAGAACCTAATAGTAGTACCAAGAGTTGGAACTACAGTACCACACGAAGTTGTTGGTCACTTTGGTGCAGGTAACATCCTTATAATGCCTGCTAAGGAAGGTACAGGAGTCCTAGCTGGTGGTCCAGTCAGAGCCGTACTAGAACTTGCTGGAGTAATGGACGTTAGAGCTAAGTCAACTGGTTCAAACAACCCAAGAAACATGGTAAACGCAACAATAGCAGGACTAAAGAGTCTTAAGACTGCAGAATCAATTGCAAGATTAAGAGGTAAAAAAGTAGAAGAACTGCTTGGATAATAAATAGGAGGTTTCACAATGTCTAAGATACAGATAAAGTTAGTTAGAAGCGTTATAGGAACTACTCCTAATCAGAGAAAGAACGTTGAAGCTCTTGGATTAAAGAAGAGAGAATCAGTAGTAGTAAAGGAAGATAACGCTCAGATAAGAGGAATGATAAACAAGGTTAGTCACCTTGTTGAAGTAACTGAGATAGCAGAATAATAGAAATAGAAAGAGAAGGAGGTGCGACATAATGAAGTTACATGAGTTAAAACCTGCCAAGGGAGCTGTTAAAGCGAAGAGAAGACTAGGTAGAGGTACTGCGACTGGTCAGGGTAAGACATCTGGTCGTGGACAGAAGGGCCAGTGGTCAAGATCAGGCGGAGGAGTTAGAGTAGGATTCGAAGGTGGACAGATGCCACTTGCAAGAAGACTGCCTAAGAGAGGTTTCACTAACATATTCAAGAAAGAATACACAGAAGTCAACGTTGAAACTCTTAACAAGTTTGAAGCTGGAACAGAAATCACAGCAGAATTCTTAAAGCAGAATAAGACAATAGCTAAGATTGAAAAGGACGGACTTAAGATTTTAGGTAATGGTGCTATAGATAAGGCTCTTACAGTTAAGGCTGCAAAGTTTACTGCATCAGCTAAGGAAAAGATTACAGCTGCTGGTGGAACAGTAGAAGAAGTTTAATCATTTCTAATGATGTGGAGGTGATTGGATTATGTTAAACAAATTTAAGCAGGCATTACAGATAAAAGATATAAGAAAGAAACTAGTATTTACTTTCTTGATGATTATAGTGTTTAGGATGGGTACAACAATTCCAGTACCTGGTATAGATACATCTATAATCAAAAACATGGTTGCTAATAACTCATTACTAGGGTTATACAACATGTTTTCTGGAGGAGCATTCAGTAACTTTACTATATTTGCTCTAGGTATTGGTCCTTACATCACAGCATCAATCATTATTCAGCTTCTTACAGCAGGTTTCGAGAGTTTGAAAGAACTACAGAAGTCTGGTGAAGAAGGTAAAAAGAAAATAAATAAATACACTAGATTTACAGCGTTAGGTCTTGCAGTTATACAGGCAATAGGTATAACATTAGGTATTGTTAGAAGAGCCCTAAAGGTAAACAGTCCATTCTTTATATTCACTGTTATCATTACATTGGTAGCTGCCAGTATGATGGTAATGTGGCTTGGAGATAGGATTACTGAAAAGGGACTTGGAAACGGAAGTTCTGTTTTAATATTTGTTGGTATCATATCAAGGACACCAATAGATATAATAGCAATATCACAGAAGACTTCACAGGGAATCATAAAGTGGCCAGCGATAGCAGTTCTTGTTGTGGTTATATTGATTACAATAACGGGTGTTACATTCATCAATGAGTCTACTAGAAAGATTCCAGTACAGTATGCAAAGAGGGTTGTCGGAAGAAAAATGTACGGTGGAGATTCATCTCATATACCTATGAAGGTTAACCAGTCAGGTGTTATGCCTATCATATTCGCGAGTTCAATACTTGCGCTTCCACAGACTGTAGCTCTTCTTGGTGGACCTAAGATGCAGGCTATTGTAAATAATCTATTCAATATGTCAACAGATAGAGGATTTTGGACATATAGATCTATAGAAATAGTGCTTATAGTACTGTTCTCATACTTTTATAATACAATATCATTCAATACTGAAGACATAGCAAAGAATATGAAAAATAGTGGTGGATTTATACCGGGAATAAGACCGGGTAATCCAACTGAAACGTATTTAAATGGCATACTTTCAAAGCTAACTATCGTGGGAGCTGCCTTCCTAGGCATCATGGCCATGGTTCCAGCCCTAATAACTCACTATATGCAGATACCTATGAACCTTGGTGGTACATCACTACTAATCGTTGTTGGTGTTGCACTTGAGTTAAAGAGACAGTTAGAATCAAATCTTGTAATGAAAAATTATCAAGGTTTCTTAAAATAATTTTGGAGATGATAAATATGAGAATAATTTTACTTGGACCTCCTGGTGCAGGTAAGGGTACACAGGCTGCCAACATAGTAGACAGCTACAAGATACCACACATATCAACAGGAGATATTTTTAGAAAGAACATTAAAGAAGGAACAGAGCTTGGTAAGAAGGCTCAGGAATACATCAACAATGGACAGCTAGTTCCAGACGAGCTAACATGCGGTTTGGTAGCATCAAGGCTTTCAGAAGAAGATTGTAAGGACGGATTTATGTTGGATGGTTTCCCTAGAAATATTTTTCAGGCAGAATACCTAGACAAATATCTATCTGAAAACGGCATAGGCTTAGATAAAGTGGTAAACATTGAAGTTGATCCTAAACTACTAGTTGAGAGAGCTTGTGGAAGAAGAATTTGTAAGACATGTGGAGCTACATTCCATGTTAAATTCAATCCAAGTAAGCAGGAAGGTGTTTGTGATGTTTGTTCAAACGCTCTTACTCAGAGACCGGATGACAACGAAGAAACAGTTTCTAATAGAATAAATGTTTATTTATCTGAAACAAAACCACTTGTTAGCTACTATACTGAAAAGGGCATAATAGCTGATATAGATGGTGCTCAGGACATAAATAAGGTTTTTGAAGATATTAAAGCTGCATTGGCTTAGTTAAAACCGAAGGCTCTTTAAGATTTGTATTTACCACCAATTGCAAAAGGATGTGGGATTTGAATCGGGCCCTGTTTGAAGACAATTGGTTTACCGTGGAAGTAATCACTTTTACGGTAAGAAAAAGAGGAGCATTATGATGGCTTCACAAACCGAACGGGAGGTGTGTTATGCTATCAAGTGATTTAAATGTAGGTCAGTTAGTCATAGCTTCTTGCGGAAGAGACCAGGGACAGGCATTTTTCATATCCAAGATTGTGGATGAAAAATACGTCTTGATCGTAAACGGTAAGAGCAGGAAGCTGGACAAACCAAAACTAAAAAAGATAAAGCATTTGAATATAAGCAACTTTATTGATGAGGAAGTTAGGCAATCATTGCTTAAAAACGATAAAATAACAGATTCTTATTTAAGGGCAAAGTTGTATGAGTTAAAGTAGATACTTAACTTGTGAAATGGAGGTTTGGTTAATTAATGGCCAAAAAAGATGTAATAGAACTAGAAGGTACAGTTTCAGAAACTCTACCTAATGCAATGTTTAAAGTTAAATTAGAAAATGGTCACGAAGTATTGTGCCATATTTCTGGAAAGCTAAGAATGAACTTCATAAGGATTCTCGAAGGCGATAAGGTGAATATAGAGCTTTCCCCTTATGATCTTACGAGAGGAAGAATAACTTGGCGTAAGAAGTAGACTATTTATTAGTCTGAGGAGGGATAAATAATGAAGGTTAGACCATCTGTAAAACCAATATGCGAAAAGTGCAAGGTTATAAAGAGAAAAGGTAAAGTAATGGTAATATGCGAAAACCCAAAGCATAAGCAGAAGCAGGGTTAAGCAGTTACGGTATATAGATATTAGATATACTAAGTAAACGTAGGAGGTGCGAATATGGCAAGAATAGCTGGTGTAGACTTACCTAGAGAAAAAAGAGCTGAAATAGGCTTAACATATATATATGGTATAGGTAGAGCTACTTCAAATGAAATATTAGCTAAGGCTGGTATAAGCAAAGATGCTAGAATTAAAGATCTTTCTGATGATGAAGTAAACGTACTTAGAAAGATAATAGATGAAGATTATCTAGTTGAAGGTGATTTAAGAAGAGAAATATCACTAAACATAAAGAGACTAAGAGATATAAAGTGCTACAGAGGTATGAGACATGCTAAGGGCTTACCTCTAAGAGGTCAGAAAACTAAGACAAACGCAAGAACAAGAAAAGGTCCTAGAAAGACTGTATCTCGTAAGAAGAAGAAGTAAATATAGATTACAGTAAAAGGAGGGAAATATTATGGCAAAAGGCAATAAGAAAGTCGTTCAGCGTGTTAGAAGAAGAGAACGTAAGAATATAGAACGTGGACATGCACATATACAGTCTACTTTTAACAATACAATAGTAACATTGACAGATGTACATGGTAATGCAATATCTTGGGCATCTTCAGGACAGTTAGGATTTAAGGGATCAAGAAAGGCTACTCCATTTGCTTCACAGATGGCAGCTGAAACAGCAGCTAAGGCAGCAATGGAACACGGTCTAAAGACTGTTGAAGTATTTGTAAAGGGACCTGGTTCAGGAAGAGAAGCTGCAATAAGAGCTCTTCAGGCTACTGGTCTTGAAGTTACAATGATAAAGGATGTCACTCCAATACCACACAATGGTTGTAGACCACCAAAGAGAAGAAGAGTGTAGTGTTTGAGGTATTTCACCCTCAGTGGACCAATATATGTATAGGAGGGTTTATCCATGATAGAAATAGAAAAGCCAAAAGTTGATATTGTCGAATTAAGCGAAGATTATAGATTTGGAAAATTTGTTGTTGAACCTTTAGAGAGAGGTTTCGGTATTACAGTAGGTAATGCACTTAGAAGAATCCTCCTTTCTTCTCTACCAGGTGTAGCAGTATACGCTATAAGAATAGATGGAGTACTTCATGAGTTCTCAACTGTTCCTGGTGTTAAGGAAGATGTAACAGAAATAATACTTTCTCTAAAAGAATTATCAGCTACAATAGACGATGAAGAACCTAAAGTATTAAGAATTCAGGCGATTGGTCCTTGTGAAGTCAAGGGATCAGACATAATATGTCCTCCTGAAGTAAACATAGTGAGCAAAGACTTACACATAGCAACACTTGACGAAGGTGCAAAGCTAAACATGGAAATCTATGTAAATAAGGGAAGAGGATATATTTCAGCTGAAGAAAATAAAAAGGAAAGTATGCCAATAGGAGTATTACCTGTTGATTCAATCTATACTCCAGTTGAAAAGGTAAGCTATCATGTTGAAAATACTAGAGTTGGTCAAAGATCAGACTTTGATAAACTAACACTTGAAGTTTTAACAAATGGAAGTATCAATCCTCAGGAAGGTATATCTTTAGCTGCTAAAGTATTAGATGAACACTTGAAGTTATTCATTGACCTAACTGAGCACGTAGGCAATGTAGAAATAATGGTAGAAAAAGAAGAGGACAAGAAAGAAAAAGTCCTTGAAATGACAATAGAAGAATTAGACTTGTCTGTTAGATCATATAACTGTCTAAAGAGAGCTGGTATCAACACAGTTGAAGAGCTATCTAACAAGTCTGAAGACGATATGATGAAGGTTAGAAACCTTGGTAAGAAGTCTCTTGAAGAAGTAATACACAAGCTTGAAGAACTTGAACTAAGATTAAAGCCTAGCGAAGAATAATTCTTGTAAAGGAGGGAAATAGATGGCAATTTACCGTAAATTAGGACGTGAAACAGCTCATAGAAACTTAATGTTAAGAAACCTTGTAACATCTTTACTAAGAGAAGGTAGAATAGAAACTACAGTTACTAGAGCTAAAGAAACTAGAAGAATGGCTGAAAAGATGATAACTCTTGCAAAGAGAGGAGATCTTCACGCTAGAAGACAGGCACTTGCTTACATCCTTGATGAAACAGTAGTGACTGACCTATTTGAAAACATAGCACCAAAGTATGCTGAAAGAAATGGTGGATATACTAGAATAATAAAGATGGGACCAAGAAGAGGCGACTGTGCTGAAATGGCATTCATCGAATTAGTATAATATATATTCAATAGATAAAATTACCGTAGCAACCTACATATAGGGGAGCTACGGTTTTTTATTTCTATATATAGGTGATATGGCAATATATAGAAAATATCTATAAAAAGCTATAGTTTTATAAATTGAATATTTTAAAGTAATCGTGATTATATTGGCTATAAAATAAACTTTAACGAATGAATAAATAGATTCAATAAACAGGGCTGAAACCACTGAAAAACAAGGGCTAAGACCACTTTATGCAAGAGTAATTTCACATTTAAAAAATAAAAAAATATTTAGTAAAAACCCCTAGATATTTTATATTATTCGTTGTATAATCTATGTGAGCAAAGGAATTATACTTTTAAATATTTGAAAGTTATTGCTTATTAAAAAACATTGAGGAGGTATTATGATGAAGAGTAAGATGGTCTTAGTTATTGTTGGTTTTATGGTTATGGGTATATGTGCGGCGAATGTTTTACCAGTGTCGCAGGCATACGTAGCGACCAATAATGCTATCGTTATGCCAGCTGAATCTACTAATCCTGTAGTGCCAAACTCACCTGGTGAATCACCAGTATCACCTGCAGCATCAAGAGATGTAGTACAGTCTCCTGTATCACCTGCAGCATCATCAAAGCCAGTTGTTTCTCCAGTTAGTCCAGCATCACCAACTGCTGAAATAGTTGATCCAGAAACACCAAGCCTTGTTGAATAGGTTTATTTAAAAGATCTTAGCTAATAGGTTATTAATACATAAAACATATAATCTCATTAAGAATGGAGCAATCAGTTATAGCTGTTTGCTCCATCTTTTTCTTTATAGAAATTTTTTAGAAATTTACTGCATAGAATACTGTACAGAATATGCAAGTACCTATTTAACCTATATTTTCCTTAAACATCATGACAAGTCCAACACTTAGGAGTAGAGCCACTAGCCATATAGAGTGAAGTCCCATATGTCTTGAGATAAGTGCTCCAAATCCTGCGCCAAGTGAAAATACCAATATGATTAAAAAATAGTAACGACTTCTTATCAAGAGATCACTGTCTCCACTTGTGTGATACTTGCATAGGAGGGTTGTAGCACTTCTTAGGTTGCCAGTACACATAGTAGTAGCATAGGAATTACCATGAAATTTGTTGAAGGCTATAACCTGCATACCACATACAAATGATATTAGCATATTTGCAGGACTATCATAGTTTTTGGACAAAAACCCTATAGCTATAATAAAGAGTATTTCAATAGCTAGTATTATTTGTCTCCAGTGTATTTTCTTTGTGTATTTGTACTTTATTTGAATCCTCTGACACAGATATACGCCAAGTGCGAATGTAAATATTGGAAGTATATAGTTAAGTGCCCTGTGGATGTTTCCTTCAGCAAGATTTTGACCCAGGAGGACTATATTGCCGGTCTGAGCATTGGCAAAGACCTTTCCCCTACAGATATAGGAGTAGGCATCCATAAAGCCTCCAGCAAGGGTCAGAAACATACCCACACGGACGGATTCAGACATCTGTCTTTTGTCAGTCATAATTTCACCCCTATTCTTCTGTATATAATTTTACCACAAATATATGTCATAGTTAATCCAATAGGCAAATTATTCTATTTTTGGTAAAATAAGGGTAGTGATATTTTAATATGTAAATATATTGCATTTGGAGGTTGCTATGAAAGTTATACTAAATAGGGATTTAGGTCAAAAAAAGATTGATATGATAAGAGACTTGGGTTATGATGTGGAGTTGATACTTGAAAAGGATTTAAAGTCTAGAGATGATTATTATGATGCAGATGTTTGGTTTACCTACCAGGGATTTTCCAAGGTAGATATGGACAGGTGGACAAACTTAAAATATATTCACACTACTAGTAGGGGGATAGACCAGGTACCCAAGGATTTTGTAGTGGATAGGGGATGCTATCTTTCTTGTAATACTACAGGATACTCAGTACCCATGGCTGAATCAATAATTATGTATATACTAGAGGTCTTTAAGAATACTAGGACTATGTTTGACAAGCAGGACAAGAGATTATGGAAGATGGATTCTAACTGGATAGAACTAGCTGGAAAAAGAGTAGGATTTTTGGGGACAGGAAATATTTCCTACCAAACAGCCAAGAGACTCAGGGCCTTTGATGTCGAGATATGGGGAGTCAATACAAACGGTAGGTCTGTTGAGGGCTTTGATAGGACTTTTTCCTTTGGAGAATCTGATGAGTTTTTCAAAGAGTGTGATGTAATTGTAGGCCTGATGCCAGCTACAGAAAAGACGAGTGGCCTAATAGATGGTTCAAAATTTGAGCTGATGAAGAAAGGGGCTACTTTCCTTAATATAGGCAGGGGTAACCTAGTCAACCACCAGGACTTGGTCAAGTATGGACCTAAGTTTAGGGGGATTGTAATAGACGTTGCAGATTGTGAGCCACTACCAGCAGACAGCCCTCTTTGGGATTTAGATAATATTATAGTTAGCCCCCACAATAGCTGGGTGTCTGAAAATAATATAGAGAGGTTGGGAGACATAGTATACGAAAACTTAAAATCATTTATAGAGACTGGTAGACCAAAGACTTGGGTCAAGGATATAAACAGAGGATACTAGGAGATCAGGGAGTTTTCAATAATGGACTCGATATACAAGTATCCAAAGATAAACGGAAAGACAAACTATGATGTAAGTTTTGAGAGAGACCGCTTAGGTGTAGGCCTAGTGGTCTCTCTTAATTATTTTGAGATTATTTTTAGGAATAATATAGATTTTAAAGGCTCATATAAAGGAATATTTAGTCAATAAAGGGCCTAGATATGGTATAATGAAGAGTAGATTATAAAAAATAATCCTAGAATACAAAAGACTACTTATAAATATTGTCTATGGGTATAATAGGACTTATACAATATATTAAACAATTAATACGGAGGAAATGGATGACCGATAAAATAGTCGAAGTAAAGAACTTAACATTCGAATATACCAGTGATGAGGATATCCATCGTGCGATCGACGATTTTAACCTAGATATTACCAAGGGTGAATTTGTTGCCATAATAGGGCATAACGGTTCTGGAAAGTCAACTCTATCAAAAAATCTAAATGCTATTTTAGTTCCGACTAAGGGGGATGTTTTGGTAGGTGGCATGAATACTAGGGATGATGATAGATTATGGGATATCAGACAGACAGCTGGAATGGTATTTCAGAATCCAGACAACCAGATAGTTGCTACTATTGTTGAAGAAGACGTTGCATTTGGATGTGAGAACCTAGGAATTGAATCAAGTGAGATAAGAAAAAGAGTAGATGAAGCATTAAAGAGTGTAGATATGTACGAATACAGGGAAAGACAGCCCCACCTATTATCAGGTGGACAAAAGCAGAGGGTAGCTATAGCGGGTATAATCGCTATGAGACCTGAGTGTATAATATTTGATGAGGCAACAGCCATGCTTGACCCATCAGGTAGAAAAGAAGTCATGTCTACAATTAAAAAGTTAAATAAAGAATACAATATAACAGTATTACATATCACTCACTTTATGGAGGAGGCTGTTGAGGCTGATAGGGTGATAGTAATGGAGAAGGGAAGAAAGATACTAGAGGGAAGTCCAAAAGAGGTGTTTTCTCATGTTGATGAGTTAAAAAGCATAGGGCTTGATGTACCTTATATGACTGACCTAGCCAAGAGGTTGGTTGGCCAGGGTATAGATATTAAATCTGACGTTCTAACTGTTGATGAAATGGTGGGTGAACTATGTCGATTAAAATAGAAAACTTAACATATATATACGATGAGGGTATGCCATTTGCCCACAAGGCCCTTGACAATGTTTCTTTTGAGATCAAGGACAAGGACTTTGTAGGTCTTATAGGCCATACGGGATCAGGTAAGTCTACCTTGATTTTACACTTAAATGGACTTATGAAGCCTAGCTCAGGGTCAATATTTATCAATGACTACGAGATTACCAAGAAAAATCAGAACTTGACAGATATAAGAAAGAGAGTTGGTATAGTATTTCAGTATGCTGAATACCAGCTATTTGAGGAAACTGTTGAAAAGGATATAGCCTTTGGTCCTACCAATCTAGGTCTTGATGAGGCAGAGATAAGCCAAAGGGTTAAAAAGGCCATGGAAGATGTAGGTCTTTCCTATGATGACTATGCTCAAAAGTCTCCATTCGAGTTATCAGGTGGGCAAAAGAGAAGGGTTGCTATAGCAGGAGTGATAGCTATGAAGCCCGATGTCTTGATACTGGATGAACCTACTGCTGGACTTGATCCTGGTGGAAGGGATGAGATATTTAAGCTGATCAAGGACCTATATGAAAACAACGATATGACGGTAATCCTATCTTCTCATAGCATGGATGATATGGCCAAACTAGTCAATACCCTTATGGTTATGAACAGGGGTAGGCTAGAGCTTATGGGAAGTCCAAGAGAGATATTTAGGGACCATGCAGACCAGCTAAAGTCTATGGGTCTAGATGTTCCACAAGTACTTCAGTTGGCTAAGAAGCTTAGAGAAAATGGCTTTGAAATTAGTGATGATGTCATAACTGTAGATGAGATAGAAAAAGAAATATTAAGATGTATCAAGGAGGATAGAAATAATGCTTAAAGATATTACTATAGGCCAGTTCTACCCTTCCAAGTCTGTTATACACAGGCTAGACGCTAGGACAAAATTACTGGCTACCCTACTTTTGATGGTGGCGATATTTACTATAAACCAGTTTTGGCCATATTCAGTATTGTTCTTATTCTTGCTGTTTATTACCAAGCTATCAACAATACCAGTTTCATATATTATGAAGGGATTAAAGCCGCTTAGGTGGATTATCCTGTTCACATTTGTAATAAATATCTTCTTTGTTCAAGGAGACCATATACTTTGGCAGTTTGGATTTTTGAAGATAAGTGATAAGGGTCTACATACAGCTATATTTATGGCCATTAGGTTGACATTGTTGGTTGTCGCTACGTCTCTTTTAACACTTACGACATCTCCAATAGAGCTGACTGATGGTATAGAAAACGCCTGTGGACCACTTAAAAAGATTGGTTTTCCAGCCCATGAACTGGCTATGATGATGACTATAGCCCTTAGGTTTATACCTACACTTCTAGACGAGACCGACAAGATAATGAAGGCCCAGATGTCTAGGGGGGCAGACTTTGAATCTAGCAATATCATCAACCGTGCCAAGAATATGGTACCACTACTAATACCCCTATTTGTCAGTGCCTTTAGGAGGGCTGATGAACTCGCTATGGCCATGGAGGCTAGGTGCTACAGGGGAGGAGAAAATAGGACTAAGATGAAGCAGTCCATACTTACTAGGCAAGACTACATAGCGGACTTTATAATGTTTGCCTTTGTGGCCTTTACAATTGCTAGTAGGTGGATAGAACTTATATAAAATACAAAGATAAGGAGTGACGGAGATATTGGCTGCACTCTTTATTCTATATACAGATTATTATACATGAACTTGTCCACTGCATAGGTGGACTAATGTCTGGTTATATGGTCACGCTTTATAAGTGTGGCCATTTTTTTGGATTATCACTAACATAAAATAGTAATGTCTTAGAAGATACATATTTGTAATTTTATAAAGTCTGAGAAAAGCATAAAATAAATATTGACAAAAATACTTGTCATAAGCTACAATAATGACAAAGATACTTGTCATAATTAAGTTAAAAAAGGAGGTATAGTATGCCATTAATAAATAAGCTAAAGGACTACAGGTCTAAAAAAGGCATTAACCAACAAGAGCTAGGTAGTATGGTAGGGGTATCTAGGCAGACAATAAGTCTAATAGAAAGAGGAGACTATAATCCATCTATTACCCTATGCCTAAAGATAGCTAAGTTATTTGAAGTAAGTGTAGAGGATATATTTGATTATGAGGAGGATGAGAGTGATGATGAAAAGTAAAAATACTAGAAAAATAAAAAATAAGAAGAGTGGTATCTGGATACTTGTATATATGTTTATAGGCGCTCTAGTAGGAATGAGCATTGCAGGATTTGGGGTATATAATATCCTAAATAACATTGTAGGTTTTATTGATTCAAGCATGAAGAGTAAGGCTTTTGAAATATATATGGTAGTTAGTTTAGGATTTTTCACGGCCAGTCTTGTATTTGTAGCAAATGGAATAAAGAGGTTTAGGGAGTCTATAAGTCGTGAGGATGACGTATATGATGACAAGATGTTAGCTATCGGTATGGGGATGATTTCAATGGCCTATATGTCAGTATTTATCCTCTTGTCACCCATGTCAAGTGCGATATCAGACAATCCAAGGATGATAAAATATACTATAGCGATTATAGTCATGTTCTTTATATTGATAGTCGGAGCCATTATTCAAAACAAGATTGTCGAGGAGATAAAAAGAGGTTATCCTGAAAAGAATGGTGACGTATACGACATTAATTTTAAAAGAGACTGGGTAAATAGTATGGATGAGAGAGAAAAAGCTCTGATGCATGAGGCTGCCTACAAGAGTTTCCAAATAACTAGTAACCTTATATTTGCCATATCTCTTTTGCTACTTATAGTGTCTATACAAACAGGTTCAAATAATGCCTTGGCTCTTACCTTACTATCTATATCGGCTACTATGCAGTTAACATATATATATTACTGTATTAAATTGGAGAAAAAGTAGGTGATATTATGAGACTGAACTTAAGAGCGTCATCAGGCGACTATGATATAATAATAGAAAAAGGATGTGCTACATCGAGGGATGGAATAGGAGAACATCTCATAGCCTATCTAAAGACTAGGTCATTGAGTAAGATATATATACTAACAGATACTAATATAGATAGACAAGGACTTGCTACAAGTGAATATAGCTATTCACAGGTGCTAGAGTATAGCCTAAAAGAATCTGGCTATGAGGTCTACAAGAGAGTTATACAAGCGGGTGAGGCTTCAAAACATATATCAAATCTTTCTGGTATTTATGATGACCTATCTAAAAAGGGGATCACACGATCTGATATAATAATAGCCTTAGGTGGTGGAGTTGTTGGAGATCTTGCTGGTTTTGTAGCGGCAACCTACCTAAGAGGCATAGACTATATTCAAGTTCCTACTAGCCTCCTAGCCCAGGTAGACTCCAGTGTAGGTGGCAAGACTGCAGTAGACATTGACTCAGGCAAGAACCTAGTGGGTGCTTTTTACCATCCTAGTCTAGTCTTGATAGATACTAATGTGCTCAAGACCCTACCTGTTAGGGAGTTTAGGTCGGGCATGGCAGAGGTCATAAAGTATGGTATGATAAGCGATAGGGACTTGTTTGAAAGTCTTGAAAAAATAGGAAATGACCATATGGACCAGGCTATTTTTGATAAGATGGATGAGATTGTATACAGGTCTTGCTCTATAAAGAAATCCATAGTAGAAGAAGACGAGTTTGATAGGGGTGGTCGTATGGTCCTTAATTTTGGGCATACAATAGGACACGGTTTAGAGTCTTACTATGACTATAAGACCTATAACCATGGAGAGGCAGTTGCTATAGGTATGTATGAAGTTACAAGCCTGGCATATTCTCAAGCTATGGTTGATATAGGACTAGTAAAAAGGCTGGAGGAGATACTGATCAAGTACGGTCTAAAAGCCAAGTCACCAGTAGCAATAGGCAAGTTAGTCGACTTTATAGGCAAGGACAAGAAGGTCTTGGATGGTTATTTAAACTTGATTCTTGTAGAAGAAATCGGCAGTGTTTCTATAAAAAAGGCCTTGGTAAGTTGTAAGGAAATAGAATTTATATAGGAGGTGGCAATTTGGATATCAGAATAAGACCCAAGAAACTTTGTGGGAGTATAAATATACCACCTTCAAAGAGCATGGCCCACAGGATGATAATATGTGCCAGTCTAGCAACCTTATCTTGTGACCATGATACAAATATTGAAAATATAGCCATGTCAGATGATATTTTAGCTACCATAGGTGCTATGAGGTCCTTGGGCTTAGAAATAGAAAAAGACTTACTGGAAGGTGGAAGGTATAGGTTGAAAGTATCCGGCATAGATGGGTCAAGAAATGATGGACTAGCAGATGATTACCTGACTATAGATTGTGGAGAATCAGGTTCTACTCTTAGGTTTATTATTCCTATTTTGTCCGTTTTTGCCAAGAGGTATGGACTTGTAAATTACAGGTTGGATACAAGGGGAAGACTACTTCAAAGACCTCTTGATCCTTACTTTGATATACTTGATAGAGAAGGCATAGACTATAATATAGATGGGACCAGCCTATATATAAGGGGCATGAAGGGCTTTAGCCAGTCCTCATATGAAATTGATGGGGGAATTAGCTCACAGTTTATATCGGGTCTCTTGTTTAGCCTACCTCTTATGGACTTTGATACTGATATAGTTATAAAAAACAGGCTAGAGTCAAGGGGCTATGTCGATATGACCCTTGATGCCCTTTATAAGTACGGAATAGAGGTAGAAAATATTGACTACAAGACCTTTAAAATAAAGGGTAATCAAAGCTACAAGCCAGTAAAGGCAAGCGTAGAGGGTGACTACTCACAGGCGGCCTTCTTCCTTGTGGCCAATGCTCTGGGTAACAAGGTCCAAATCAAGGGACTAGATCCAGGCAGTCTCCAGCTAGACAAGGAGATAGTAGATATCATAGACAGATATGACAAGTATTATTGCAATGAGGGTGGAGACAGGTGTATAGCTAGTGATTTAGCCATAGGTATAGATGCGACCAATATACCGGATATTGTACCTATAATGTCCTTACTGGCTACAAACTATAAATATCCTAGCAAGATAAGTGGAGTAGAAAGGCTTAGGATAAAGGAATCGGACAGGCTTCAAGCTACTAGTAGCCAGTTGAGGATACTGGGAAAGGACATTGAAATAATAGGTGAAAAAGAGGAAACAAGCCTACTTATAAATGGGAATCTGGATAGGGGCAACAAGGACCAATCTACTGGTGATGACTACTATTTGGTGGATTCTTTTAAGGATCATAGGATAGCTATGACACTTGCGATTGCAGCTACTGTGTCCGACAAAGACCTTGTGATAAAAGATGCCCATGTGGTGTCCAAGTCATATCCAAATTTTTGGGATGACTATAAAAAGCTTGGAGGTGAAGTATATGAGTTCGACTTGGGGTAGAAAGTTTAAGGTATCTATATTTGGGGAATCTCACGGTAGCCATATAGGAGTTGGTATAGACGGGATACCAGCAGGAACTCCGATAGATGTGGACTATATAATGGACCAGATGAAGAGGAGGTCTCCGGGCCAAGACTTGATGAGTACAGCAAGAAAAGAGCCAGATAGACCCAATATAATCAGCGGTGTATTTGAAGGAATGGCCACTGGTGCCCCACTCTATATGATAATTGAGAACCAAGATAAAAAATCCAGGGACTATTCAAACATCAAGGACCTAGCAAGACCAGGCCATGCAGATTATTCAGCCTTTGTTAAATACAAGGGTTATAATGATTATAGGGGTGGAGGTCACTTTTCTGGTAGGATTACAGCAGGTCTAGTGTTTGCCGGATCTATAGCTAGGAAGATTTTAGAGGACAGGGGCATATATATAGGCAGCCATGTCAGGTCAATAAAGGACTTGAAAGATAGGAGGTTTTGCCTAGATGACATGACTAGGGAAGTATTTAAGCAACTGGAGTCTAAGAGGCTAGGATTTTTGGATGATAGGCTTGAAGATAAAGCCCATGATATGGTAGTTGATGCTAGGAAAAACCAAGATTCTTTAGGAGGTATAATAGAGCTGGGCTTGACTGGTCTTGAGGCTGGGATTGGAGACCCGTTTTTTGACAGTCTAGAGTCAAGTATATCTTCTATGATGTTTTCAATACCAGCTGTAAAGGGACTTGAATTTGGATCAGGTTTTGACCTTGCTAGTATGTATGGGTCTCAGGCTAATGATGAATTTTACATAAATGAAGATGGAAATATTAGGACTAGGACAAACCATAACGGTGGTATAAATGGGGGAATATCCAATGGTATGCCTCTTAGCTTGTCTGTAGCTCTTAAACCGACCCCATCTATAGGTAAGCTACAAAATACAGTGGATTTTAGGAAGGGAAAAGAGACCTGTATAGAAGTTAAGGGAAGGCATGATCCAATAATTATAGCCAGGGTAAGACCAGTCTTGGAGGCGGGACTTGCCATTGCCATATTGGACTCCTTGATGTATGATAATAGTATATAGATATATGCAGGAGGTACTATGCTAGAAGAATACAGGAGAGAAATTGACGATATAGATAGAAAAATGCTTGAATTATTTGAGGCTAGGCTTGATATATCTAAGAAAGTTGCCTCTTATAAAAGAGACAATGGACTTGAGATATTCCATCCTGATAGGGAAGAGGCAGTTGTAGATAAGTGGAGGTCCTCGGTGTCTAAGGTGGAATATGTAGACTATGCAGAGGCCTTGATAAGAAAGATAATGAATCTATCAAAAGATCTTCAAAAGGAGTGCCTAGGTCAAGATTAATATAATTTTATATGATTTACAATGTGATTACGGAGGAGGTATGTATGATTGGATTTAAGGAGTTCTCAAAAGAAAATTATGACAGACTCTATAGTATGATGGTTGAATTTTATAGGTCTGATGCGGTTGACCATCCAATAGACTTGGATATTATTAAGAGGTTGTTGGAGGATATATTGACAGGAGACTATACTATAAGAGGATATGAGGTGTATTACGACGACAACTTGGTTGGCTTTGGTGTTATGACTAGATACTATGCATCAGAGGTTGCAGGTATTACTATCCAGTTGGAAGATTTATTTATCCAAGAGGAATACAGGAGCAAGGGTATAGCCAAGGAGTATTTCAGGAGGATAAAGGACAAATTCCCAGAAGCCAAAAGGTTTAGGTTAGAGGTTGCCAGAAATAATAAGAGGGCCATCAAGTTGTATAAGGCAGGCGGATTTGAAGAATTAGAATATATGCAGATGATTTATGATAGGGTCTAGCTTAAAGCTAGGCTCTTTTATATTTACCAATAAAAATAGAGGGGCGAAAATCCACCCCTCTTAGTCTATCTAATATTAAGTTTATGGTGCCCTAATTAGAACTTGAATGCATATTCCTTGCTACCATCTAAAGCATTGAATACATTAGTGTAACCTAACTTAGTTAACTCACCAGCAACTGTAGCTGACTTGTTTCCTGAGTAGCAGAATACATATATAGCTGTGTTCTTATCCTTAGGTAATTTATCCTTGTTAGCTTCGAAAGAGTCAGGACCTATATTTACAGCATCCTTGAAAGTCTTATCCTTGAAGTCTTTTTCATCTCTAGCATCTATTACTAGACCAGCCTTACCGTCAGCTATATCCTTTTCAAAATCAGCACCCATAAGGTTTGTGAAAGTTACTAGGTCATACTTGAACTGCTTAACTCCATCTGCATTGTAAACCTTAGTGAATCCATTATTTACTAGGATTTCAGCAGCCTTACCACTCTTCTTTCCAGAGTTGCAGTATAGTACTACATCTTTGTCCTTGAAAGATTCTATCTTCTTGTAGTCTTTTTCAAATGAGTCTATAGGCATGTTTATAGCAAATTTGATGTGTCCAGCCTTGTATTCTTCAGCTGCACGAACGTCAACTACTAGGTAGTTTTCCTTCTGCTTCTTGTCAGCTTCAATCTTTGCAAGGTCTTCACCCTTCATAGCCTGTACTTCAGCTGGCTTAGTTTCTTCCTGCTTAGCTTCTGGCTTAGCTTCCTGCTTCTGTGAACATGCAGTTGCTCCGATTGATGTAGCCATTAGTAGAGCAGCTAGTAAATACTTAGATTTTTTTAATTTCATGTTAATCCTCCTAAAAAGTTATATATAAAATATTTAACATTATTGCATACTATTATATAGTATTTTCTATTAAATTTGTAAAGGTTATTAGAAAAATTTATATAAATAGAAAAATAAAATATGACAACAAGTAACAATAAAAAATATATATAGATTAGAATATGTAATATAAGCCTTGTTGGCCTTATAGATTGAATGATTTGCTTATATGAAGTATAATGTACTAAAGATAAGGTATTTATTATCAAAACGATTAACAATAAAATAAATCAATCAAAATTAAACTCATTAATTAGGAAAGAAGGTGTAAAAATGAGGAGAAAATGCGTAGGTTTATTTCTAGCAGGAGTTATGGTGTCTTCAAGTTGTCTATCTACATTTGCAAAAAATAAGGTAGAAATTGAGAGTTTGTCTGGTAAGAATAGGTATGGAACAGCTATTGGCATATCTAGATATGGATGGCAGGACACAAGTAAGGATGTCATAATAGTAAATTCGGATTCAGTTGCAGATGCTCTAGCTGTAGGTCCATTAGCTAGGATTAAGGATGCTCCTGTTCTTTTGAGCGCTAGGGATGGGATAGGCAGTGAAAGTATGGCTGAGATAGATAGGTTAAAGCCAGAAAGTATCACCCTTATAGGAGGAGAGGGGTCTCTTTCAAGGTCTCTTGCCCTAAGTTTAGAGGCCAAGGGATATAAGGTTGATAGAATAGCAGGAATAAACAGGAACGATACTTCCTATAAGATAGCGGATAAGATAAAGGAAGTATACGATGAAAAGAATATGTCTATAGATGGTCTAATGGTAGTTGATGGCTACAAGGGACTAGCTGATGCTGCTGGGGCTGGTGCAATTGCAGCAAGGCTTGGCTATCCACTCTTGATGGCATCTAAGACAGAAAACCTAAACCAAAGTATAGCCAATGGTTTAGATAGGGCAAAGGTCTATATAGTAGGTGGAGTGGCGTCTAGCTTGTCATCTTACTTTAAGAGTCCGATTCTTATATCTGGATCAAATAGGACCAGGACAAATGTAAACCTAATAAAGGAATTTTATCCAGAAGGTTTCACAAAAGCATATATTGCCAAGGACGGAAAAAATAATCCATCTGAACTTATAGATTCAGTTGCTATTGGAGGACTTGCTGCTAGAGAGTCTGCACCTGTAATACTCTTAAATCCTAATTTGAATGTAGAGGCAAGTACCAAGGGCTTGATAGGAGAAAGTTTGGATAGGGTAGTTAAGATCAGTGGTGGAATTGATCTTCAGGTTGACCAGATGTTGGGAAATACAGATATAGTCCTACCAATAGAAAAACCATCAGAAGGACCAATTCAAAAGCCTAGACCAAGTACAGGTACAAAAGATAGGGCAAGCTTTGACTATTGGAATGAAGCCAACAAGTATTCTAATGACATATTGATGACAAGTGAGAAGATAAGGGCATGGAACAGAGAAAATCTTAAAAAAACAGGTCTTTTAAGAGATCCCCTATCTGTTGCCAATAAGACTTATGGAGTGATGACTAGAAGGGAAATAGCAAGACTAAAACCAGGTTATCCGGGTAATGTTTCATTTGACTCTACTGCCAATACAGCCCTTAACCCATGGGAGACCATATATATTGAGTCCTATTCTCCTAATAGACAGTGGGCATATGTTAAGTCATACAATTCATATGGATGGTTGCCAGTTGATTCTTTTGCCATAACCAGCAAAGAGGACATAAGGACCTATGAAGCAATGCCTTTTTCAATAATAAAGAATAGACAGTACTTAAATGGTACTACAAGGATAGATATGGGGAATAGGATGCCTATGGAAAAAAATATGGTCCTATTGCCTGTAAGAATGGCCAATGGTAAGCTTACAACTAGAAAGATAAACTTTGATTCCGGGTCTATGAACAGGGGTTACCTTCCTCTTACAAGGGCCAATATAGTAAAGCAGGCTCTCAAGTTCCAAAATGAGGTCTACGGTTGGGGTGGAAGTAAGAATGCTCATGACTGTTCATCCCTAGTCCAAGATGTATTTAAGTCTATGGGAGTCATGATTCCAAGAGATTCAAAAGACCAGGAAGCTGTGAATTTTGGTCATAAGATGTCTATGAGGGGGGCTTTAAAGCTAGCCAAGTTGGATGGTATGAAGCCGGGAACTGCTCTTTATATGAAGGGCCATGTTATGCTGTATATAGGCAAGGATAAAAGTGGTAAACACCAGATGGTTCACCAGTATGCAGGCCACTATGAAAATGGAAGATACATCAGGGTATACTCAGGCAAGATAACACCTGTGACAATAGGAGCCGAGGGTGGAAGAACTTATTTGGATAATATGAGGACTGCTGTGGACTGGATTAGGTAGGTGAGGACATGAATACAATAAAGAATTATCTAAATTGGAGGGGGGACTTGACCTTTGACCAGGATCCCTTAAATGAAGTCGACAATGCTATATTTTCACTATTGGCTTACCTTGATTTTAGTGTGGTATCTGGAAGTGCAAAAATAAAAGACCTAGTTAATATGTACAGTAGATATATGGATAAGACCAAGAGCTCCTACTACCATAGCAAGTTTATAAAGGGCATAGAGGATATTTTAGAAAAGATGTCCACAACTAATAGGTTCAAGGATGTATGGGTGTCTGACTACTGTGATATGCTAGACGAAAAAAACCAGACCCAGTTTTCCGCTATGTGCTTTATACTTGGACATACGGGTATATTTGTAGCCTTTAGGGGAACGGATAATAGTTTTGTAGGATTTAAGGAAGATTTTAATATGAGTTATTCCCAACATGTTCAAGGCCAACTAGAGGCTGTCAAATACCTAGACTATCTAATGGACAAGTACAAGGGCAGCGATGTATATGTAGGTGGCCATTCAAAGGGAGGAAACTTTGCCGTATACTCTGTATGTGGCTTAAAAGAGGACAAAAGAGATAGGGTCATAAGGATATTTAATAATGACGGGCCTGGTTTTTCCAAGGCTTTTGTAGAGACAAAGGCCTACAAGGATACATCGGTCAAGGTCAAGAAGATAATACCAAAGGACTCTATAGTAGGTATCTTGATGGACAATGAAGAGGAAACCAAGAGGGTGAACGCCCTAGGCTCAACTGGCTTTATCCAACATGATGCTCAAAATTGGGAGGTCATGGGCAATGAATTTGTAGAAGAAGAGTGTGGTGAACAAGCCCAATTTCTAGACGATACCATAAGGTGTTGGTTATCTACCTTGAACGATATGGAAAAAGCTCTCTTTGTCAACGAAATGTACAATATCATACTTATGACGACAGATGCCAAGAAACTCTCTGACATATCTGAGAGCAAACTGAGGTTGACTATGAACTTTATAAGGAATATGAAGGGGCTAGATCCTGAAAAAAGGGAGATAATGTACGGAGTTGTCTACAGGCTATTTGAGAGTGCATCCAGGGTCAAGAGAGAAAAAGACCTCCACAAAAAATTGAAGAAGGCCAAGCAGAAAGAGCCTAGTTTAAAAAGCAAAAGTGAAAAAAATTCACTATAAAAGGATTTGAAAAAACCACAAAAAAATAAATTTAAAAAGTAAGCTATAGGTGGTTAAAAAATACAAATAAATAATATCAAATAGGTCAAAAATTTCTTGAAATGAATATGAATATGTGATATTATAATCCATAAGGTGTAGGAAAGGTCGTGCAGAGATGCGATTACACTAAAAAATTGATTAAGTCTTTTAAGCTGGTCCAGAGAGACTGGTAAGGATAAGACCTGATGGGTCTAATAACAGTAGGATTGTAGCCATACAGTCCGACATATAGAGTTTATATTATCCTTATACCATGCTATCTCAGCCTGGTATGAGGATTTTTTTGTATCTAAAAGCCTTAATCGGACAGGAGTATATAAATGTTAAAGGGTAAAGACAAGTTGATGGTAGCGATTGATACTGACAACTATGAAAAGGCAGTAGAACTTATAGACAAGTTAGAAGACAGTGTTGAGATATTCAAGTTGGGACTTGAAAACTATATAGCATCTAGGGGTAAGACTCTAGATTATTTAAAGTCAAAGGGAAAAAGAGTATTTTTGGACCTTAAGTTCCACGACATACCAAATACAATGATGTCTGCTGTTAAGGCCTGCATAAAGGACGGGGTATGGATGATGACTATACACGTTTCAGACTATGAAGGTATGAAAAAATGTGCTGACATAGCTAGGGAAGAGGCTCAGAGATTGGGCATAGAAAAGCCACTTATAGTAGGTGTGACAGTATTGACTTCTCTAAGCGATGAAGACTTGGAGAGCATAGGTTGCAACCTATCTACTAGGCAAGCAGCTATTAAGAGGGCAAAACTTGCCAAAGAGGCTGGACTTGACGGAGTTGTTTGTTCAGCTAGGGAGGTTGCAGATATAGTAGAGGCCTGTGGTCCTGATTTTGTCACAGTTTGTCCAGGTATAAGACCAGCTACAGCTGAAGTAGGAGACCAAAAAAGAGTTGTTACTCCGGCTCAGGCGATAGAAAATGGAGCAAAGTTGTTGGTTGTTGGAAGACCTATAACAAGGGCAGAGGATCCAGCAAAGGCAGCGGATATGATAGTAGAAGAGATAGCAAGGACTACAGAAGTTTAGTCAAGACTAAGATAGATGATGATATTTTAAATAAATTTCTGCATTAATTCGACCATACAAGAAAGACTTGCTAATAAATAGAAAAGCAGTAGTTAAAATCGTGGTCTCATTGAAAGGAGCTCAATCGTGAAGGGAAGATTAATTTTAGAGGACGGAACAATATTTGAAGGCAAGGCCTTTGGTTATACTGAGGATAGCGTAGGTGAGGTAGTATTTAACACATCTATGACAGGCTATCAGGAAATACTTACAGACCCATCATACTATGGACAGATAGTTACAATTACATACCCACTTGTTGGTAACTACGGTATCAACTTGGAGGACTTAGAATCATCTAATGTCCATGTAAGTGGATTTATAGTTAGGGAGAAATCAGATATGCCATCAAACTTCAGGTGTGAGATGGACATAGACACATACTTAAAGCAGTCGAAGGTAATAGGACTTGAAGGTATAGATACACGAGCCCTTACAAAGATTCTTAGAAACAAGGGTACAATGAAGGGAATAATAACTACAGAACACACTAAGTTATCAGATATAAAGAATAAGTTAGATGAATATGACATCAGCCAAGCAGTTAGGATAGTATCTAGAAAAGCAGTAGAGCACCATGAAGGTAGCGGCAAGAAAGTTGCTATCATGGACTTCGGTGTAAAGGAAAATATCATCAGAAATTTCAAGAAGAGAGACTGTGATATCAAGGTATTCCCAGCTACTACAAAGGCAGATGAGGTACTTGCAGCAGATCCAGACCTGATATTCTTATCAAACGGACCTGGAGATCCAGCAGACCTAGAAGATATAGTTGAAAATGTAAGACAGATGATAGGTAAGAAACCTATATGTGGTATTTGCCTAGGTCATCAGATACTGGCTATAGCCCTAGGAGGAAAGACTGGAAAGCTAAAGTTTGGTCATAGAGGTGGAAACCACCCAGTAAAGGATTTTGAAGAAGACAAGATATTTATAACTTCTCAGAACCACGGTTACTATGTTACAGAGATGCCAAATGATATGGAGATAACACAGGTAAATCTTAACGACGACACAGTAGAAGGTATGAGACACAAGACTATGCCAATATATTGTGTGCAGTACCATCCAGAGGCTTGCCCAGGACCATTTGACAGCGAGTACGTATTTGATAAGTTTTTAGAAATAGCAGAGTAAAGGAGACCAATTATGCCTAAGATAGATACAATAAAGAAAACATTAGTTTTGGGTTCAGGCCCAATTATTATAGGACAGGCTGCAGAATTTGACTATTCTGGAACACAGGCCTGCCAAGCCTTAAAAGAAGAAGGCATAGAGGTAGTACTTATAAATTCAAATCCTGCAACAATCATGACAGACCAGGAAATAGCAGACCATATATATATAGAGCCACTAACACTAGACTTTATTGAAAAGACAATAGAAAAAGAAAGACCGGACTCAATACTGGCAGGTATGGGTGGTCAGACAGGTCTAAACCTAGCTATAGAGTTACATGAGGCAGGTATATTAGACAAGTACAATGTCAAGATAATAGGAACATCAGTTGAGTCAATCAAAAAGGGTGAAGACAGAGACCTATTTAGAGAAGTGATGAAGGAAATAGGAGAGCCAGTAATAGAGAGTGATATAGTTACAACTCTTGATGCTGGACTTGAATACGCCCTAAAGATAGGCTATCCAGTGGTTGTAAGACCAGCCTACACACTAGGTGGAACTGGTGGTGGTATAGCCGAAAATGAAATAGAGCTAAGAGAAATCCTAACTCACGGACTAGAGCTGAGCCCAGTTAGCCAGTGCCTACTTGAAAAATCAATCAAGGGTTGGAAGGAAATAGAATATGAAGTAATGAGAGACTCTAAGGGTAACTGTATAACAGTTTGTAACATGGAAAATATAGACCCAGTAGGAGTTCATACAGGAGACTCAATAGTTGTTGCTCCTAGCCAGACCCTATCAAACTTAGAATACCAGATGCTTAGAAGTGCATCTCTAAAGATAATAGATGCAATAGGAGTTGAGGGTGGATGTAATGTTCAGATGGCCCTAAACCCAGAGAGCCTTGAATATGCAATAATAGAGATAAATCCAAGAGTTTCTAGGTCATCAGCCCTAGCATCAAAGGCTACAGGATATCCAATAGCCAAGGTTGCAGCCAAGATAGCCCTAGGATACAGCCTAGATGAAATCCAGAACGCTGTTACAAAGAAGACTTGTGCCTGCTTTGAACCAGCCCTAGACTATGTAGTAGTCAAGATTCCTAAGTGGCCATTTGACAAGTTCAAGCACGCCAACAGAAAGCTTGGAACAAAGATGATGGCAACTGGTGAAATCATGAGTATAGGCTCAAACTTCGAGTCAGCCTTCTTAAAGGGTATCAGGTCTCTTGAGACAGGCAAGTTCTCACTAGTCCACAAGGCATCAGAAGGAAAGACTCTATCCCAGTTAAAGGCTAGTATAGTAGTGCCAGATGATGAGAGAATATTTGACCTAGCTGAGATGATAAGAAGAGGCTACAAGCTAGACATGATATCTACAATAACTGGTGTTGATGCTTGGTTCTTAAACAAGTTCAAGTGGATTGTAGACCAGGAAGAAAAGCTAAAGGTGATGAATATAGAAGACCTTTCAAAGGAATACCTACTAGAGCTAAAGAAGAAGGGATTCTCAGACAAGGGTATGAGTGAGCTTATGAAGATAGATACAGAAGACCTAGTAGAGCTTAGAAAGCTATACAAGATCAGACCTTCATACAAGATGGTTGACACTTGTGCAGGTGAATTCGATGCAGTATCTCCATACTACTACTCAACATATGAAGAATACGATGAAGTTGAAATAAGCAACAAGAAGAAGGTAATAGTTCTAGGTTCAGGTCCTATAAGAATAGGTCAGGGTATAGAGTTTGATTACTGCTCAGTTCATGCAGTAATGGCCCTAAGAAGACTAGGAATAGAGACTATAATCATAAACAACAACCCAGAAACAGTAAGTACAGACTTTGATACTTCAGACAAGCTATACTTTGAGCCACTTACAGAAGAAGATGTATACCACATCATAGAAAAGGAAAAGCCAGAGGGTGTAATCCTACAGTTCGGTGGCCAGACAGCTATCAAGCTAGCCAAGTTCCTAAGTGAAAAGGGTGTAAAGATACTTGGAACAGACTTCAAGGATATAGATGCAGCAGAAGACAGGGAAAAATTTGAGGAATTACTAGAGAAATTAAATATCAATAGACCTAAGGGTAAGGGTGTTTGGTCAGTAGCAGAGGGTGTAGAAGTAGCTACTAAACTTGGCTACCCAGTCCTAGTTAGACCTTCATATGTACTTGGTGGTCAGGGTATGGAGATAACATATGACGAGACTAGACTAGTCCAGTACCTGGAAGATGCATTTGAAAGAGATGCCATCAACCCAGTACTGATAGACAAGTACCTGACAGGTAGGGAAATAGAAGTAGACGCTATATGCGACGGTAAGGACATACTTATACCAGGTATCATGGAACACCTTGAAAGAGCAGGAGTTCACTCTGGAGACTCTATAACAATGTATCCAAGCCAGAGAATATCTGACAATATCAAGGAAAAGATATACGATTATACAAAGAAGATGGCCCTTAACCTAAATGTTGTAGGTATGGTAAATATCCAGTTTATAGAATACAAGGGCGACCTATACATCATAGAGGTAAACCCAAGAGCCAGCCGTACAGTACCATATATTTCAAAGGTTAGTGGTGTGCCAATAGTAGACCTTGCGACTAAGTGTATGCTAGGAGAAAAGCTAGAAGACCTAGGGTATGGAACTGGAGTGTACAAGACACCAAAGCATATATGCGTAAAGGTACCAGTATTCTCAATGTCTAAGCTATCTAGGGTTGAGGTCAGCCTAGGACCAGAAATGAAGTCTACAGGTGAAGTACTAGGTATAGGTGAAACTCTAGAAGAAGCCCTATACAAGGGATTCTTGGCATCAGGTCAGAGAATATCCGATGAAAATAAGAAGGTACTTGCTACTGTAAACAACAATGACAAGGAAGAATTTATAGAGCTTGCCAAGGATATGTACGAGATAGGATATACATTTATAGCAACTCAGGGAACAGCAGATGCCCTAAGAGCAGCAGGAGTTGAGTGTGACACTGTAAACAGGGTTGAAGAACCTAGACCAAATATCCTAGATGTAATCAGAAACAAGCAGGTGGATATAGTGATAAATACTCCAACAAAGGGTAATGACTCTACAAGAGACGGTTTTAAGATGAGAAGAACTGCTATAGAGTTCCAGACAGAGATTATGACATCTCTAGATACCCTAAAGGCTATGGTTGCAGTAAATAGAAGACATATAGACTCAGAGGCTAAGAAAGTTTATAGCTTAAGAGAGATAAATAATTAAATAAGTAATTGATTAAGTGAGCAATTAGAGAAAAGTCCTTCCTAAGTAATGAAAGTTACCTGTGGAAGGACTTTTTATAATGCACAATGATATAAACACAAGAAAAAATATATTAAAAAAATATTCCAAAATTGCAATATCAATTTGTACACTTTCTTGTATCTTTTATAAGAATTTCTGTGCTATAATATCAATTAGCCAATATATGGAAACTACTATTTTTAAAAAATAGATATTTTTGCTATGAGAGGAGAATTTATGAAACCAGTTATTATAGGAATTGCAGGTGGGACAGGAAGTGGTAAGTCTACCATTGCAAACAAGCTGATAGAAACATTTAAAGAAAACGAGATAAGTATACTACGTCACGACAACTACTACAGGGGACAGGCTCATCTTCCACCAAGTGAGAGGGAAAATGTAAACTATGACCACCCAGATGCCTTTGAATCTGACCTACTATGTAGACATCTTGAAGACCTAAAAGAGGGTAGGACGATAGAGATGCCTGTGTATGATTTTACTACTCACACAAGGTCTGACCAGGTCGTAGAAGTCCATCCTGCTCCGGTTATAATCATAGAGGGAATCTTGATATTTTCAGAGCCTGACCTGTGTGATCAAATGGACATAAAGGTCTTTGTAGATACAGATGCAGATGTAAGGATACTTAGGAGGATGACTAGGGATGTAAGCGAGCGTGGTAGAAGCCTGGAGAGCGTAATAAACCAGTACCTAGGAACTGTAAAGCCTATGCACGAGCAGTTTGTTGAGCCTAGTAAGAGAAAGGCGGATATAATAATACCAGAGGGTGGAGAGAACAAGGTTGCCCTTGAGATGCTAGTCCACAAGATAAGCCACGAGCTGAGTACAAACAAATAAAAAAGACCTAAATAAAAAATATAATATATTAAAAAAAAGAGAACCGGGATTTCCCAGGTTCTCTTTTTTAAAAAGGCTTAGTTTCTATTTTACGTAAAGTAGCTTAATATATTATATATTCTACCCAGCTTTACTAGCTATAAACACAAATGAGTCAATAAAATTGTCAACTAATGTGTATAGATAGTCTCAGTTGCCTCCATAGGCTTTGATTATAAATTATACCACTACGATATTATGGGGAGTAAGGCTCATGCCAAGATGCTTGCTGCCTGCGGTATTATATCTACTTGTGATAGGGACAAGATCGTGGAGGGGCTAGAAAAAATTCACAAGTAAATAGAAAAAGTAAAGAAGCAGGCGAAAACGCCTGCTTCTTAATATATTTATCGAATTTGTTGATTGCTAATTTATAATAACTGTTAGGTTGGTCTAAATGGCTTGATAAACCACCTAAATTTACTTACTAAATATTGTATTCTATTTTAAAGGCGTCGTCTATAGCAGCAGTGTCAGATGTTTGGTCTGTTACTGGTGTTATTTTTACTACTTTACCCGGTATACCTACTATTGTAGCCCCTTCTGGCATATCCTTTAGGACAACGGAATTTGCTCCGATTTTTGTGTGGTCTCCTATTGTAATGGGACCTAGTATTTTGGCACCAGTTCCTATGAACACATCGTTACCTATAGTAGGATGCCTCTTGCCAGTGTGGTGGCCTGTACCACCAAGAGTTACTCCGTGGTATATGACAACCCTATTACCAACTTCGGCTGTTTCACCTATGACAACTCCCATACCATGGTCAATAAATATACTGTGACCAATTTGTGCACCTGGATGGATCTCTATGCCAGTGAAAAACCTAAACACTTGGGATATAAACCTAGCTATAAATTTAAATCCAGCCTTGTGCAGTGGATGCGAAATAGAATGTCCTATCAATGCGTGTACACATGGATATATGATAAATACCTTTAGTCTAGAAAAAAACTTTATACCATCACCCATAACAGCGGCATCATTTTCCAATATAAAGTCTATATTCTTTATTAACTTCATTTTTACACCTCGTCAAACATAATAAAAACTAATAAACTCTTAACTCTTAAACTCCTAACTCTTAATTAAAATATCTCCATTGACATATACTTTTCAGCTCCGTCTGGGGCTACTGTAACTATCTGCTTATCTGGATATTTTTCTGCCAACTTTTTAGCAGCGGCGATATTTGCCCCAGAAGATATACCAAGTAGGATACCTTCCTTGCTACCAAGTTCTCTAACAGCATCGAAAGCCTCTTCATTAGAGATAAGTATTACCTCATCTATTATGTCAGCTGCATAATTTTTAGGCACAAAATTAGCTCCTATTCCTTGAATCTTATGAGGTCCAGCAGTTCCATGTGTCAGCATTGGTGATGTTTCAGGTTCAACGGCTACTATCTTTACAGATGGATTTTTTTCCTTTAAGTATCTACCAATACCAGATATTGTTCCACCAGTACCTACACCTGCTACAAATATATCGACATCATTGATATCATTGTAGATTTCAGGTCCTGTAGTCTTGTAGTGAAAATCGGGATTGTCCTTGTTGTCAAATTGACCTAGGGCCTTGTAGTCGCCTGTAGCAAGAAGTTCATTCATCTTGTCGATAGTCCCCTGCATACCTAAAGATCCAGGAGTAAGTATCAACTCAGCTCCATAGGCCTTGATTAGAGAACGCCTCTCAAGACTCATTGTATCAGGCATGATGATTGTTACACCATAGCCCTTGCTCCTGCCTATCATAGCAGTGGCTATACCTGTGTTGCCACTTGTTGCTTCTACAATCTTGTCTCCAGGACCTATCTGACCTCTTTTTTCCATTCCTAAAAACATTCCAAGAACGGCACGGTCCTTTATAGAACCACCGGGATTCTTATTTTCAAGTTTAACAAAAATGTTCTTATTAATTTTTGATATGTTTACTATTGGTGTGTTTCCTATTAAATCTATTACATTTGATTTCATTATTATATTCTCCTTGTCTTTTACATGCTAGTTTAGTAAAAACCCCTTGTTTTACTATCATTGTTGTCCGATTGGCTAAAAATTTATACCACCTAGATTTTGTCAATATTGACAATAAAGAAGTGGTCTAGCCTAGATTTATCTACTTATACACTTGAGCAGCAACAACAGCAACAAGAAGAGACTCCCCCGTATGAATTTGAGTATTCGATTTTTTTCTTAATATTTCTCATTTTACGTCGTCTCCTTGTCTTTATTAAACCCGAGTAAAATACTAGGATTTAAATTCATTGTATATTACTAGCCTAACAATGTCAACACTAAAATAAAAAGTTATGCAAATAATATTAATTGAAAAAATGGGATAAAGTTATTGACTTTTAGACCTTATGGATGTAAAATATATAAGAATGCGTTAATAAGTCCACTATGCCCCGGACTTTACATATATTCAAAGAAAAACACAAATGTGAAAAGTTAAGGAGGGTCTTTATGAAGAGTTATATAGCTAAGCCAGCTGAAGTGAAGAGAGACTGGTATATAGTTGATGCTGAAGGTAAAACTTTAGGTCGTATTGCTACTGAAATAGCAACAATATTAAGAGGAAAGAATAAGCCAACATTTACACCACACGTTGATGGTGGAGATTTTGTTGTAGTAGTAAATGCTGAAAAGGTAGTACTAACAGGTAAGAAGCTTACTCAGAAATTCTACAGATATCATACAGGTTATGTAGGTGGGTTAAAGGAAATATCTTATAAGGAAATGATGGAGAAAAAGCCGGAAGAAGTTGTGGCACACGCAGTTAGCGGCATGCTTCCAAAGAACAAACTTAGAGATAGAATGATGACTAGACTAAGAGTATACAGAGGTGCTGAACATCCACATGCAGCACAGAACCCACAGGAATTAAACTTTAAGTAGGATATCGAGAGGAGGATTTAATTAATGGCTAATGTACAATATTACGGAACAGGAAGAAGAAAACATTCTGTAGCTAGAGTTAGACTTGTAGCTGGAGAAGGTAATATAAAGGTAAATGGAAGAGATCTTGGAGAATACTTCAACTATGAAACTCTAATAAGAGATGTTAAGCAGCCTCTAGTTTTAACTGGTAACGAAAACAAGTATGACGTTATAGTTAAGGTTGAAGGCGGCGGATACACTGGTCAGGCTGGTGCTATCAGACAGGGTCTTTCAAGAGCTTTATTAAAGGCTGACGAAGATCTTAGACCAGCTCTTAAGGCTGAAGGATTCCTAACTAGAGACTCTAGAATGAAGGAAAGAAAGAAGTACGGACTAAAGGCTGCCAGAAGAGCACCACAGTTCTCAAAGAGATAATCTACAGCTTAATAATGCTAAAAAAGCCCGGAAATACGCCATTTTCCGGGCTTTTTCTATGCCTAAAATCACCTGATTCCGATGGTAAAATTTGAGGGAATTTGACTTCAAATTAGCCCATTTTGATGGGTTTACCATGGGTTTACGGCCTATTTTTTTCGCCCGAAATCCGGCGAGACAAATTTGAGTAGGAGGTAACAGGTATGACGGATTTCAATCAGATGACCCATGACACCGATGTGGGCAGTCATGGCGGACAGTCGAGGCAGATGACGGAGGTGTTCGAGAACCAGGAGTTTGGTTCGATCCGCGTGTTGCAGGAGGCGGGCAAGACATTCTTCTGTGCAAGTGACGTGGCGAAAGCGTTGGGGTATGTAAATCCCTACGTCGCAGTGAAACGCCATTGCAGAGGCCCCCTAACGAAACGCGAGGGGGTCGTTCAGAAGGTGAATCAGTATGGGGATGCTGGAGAGCAGGTCGTTGAAATCGCCTTTATCACAGAAGGCGATGTTTACCGGCTGATCGTTCACAGCAAGCTGCCATCGGCAGAACGATTTGAACACTGGGTGTTTGATGAAGTTCTCCCGTCCATCCGAAAGCATGGTGTGTATATGAGCGATTCCATTTTGGATCAGGTGATTCAGCATCCGGAGGTCATCTACACCCTGGCACAGGAGCTTGTAGCCGAGAGGGAGCAGCTTGAGGGTATCCGCAAACAGCTGGATGCGGCACAGCCCAAGGCAGACTACACATTTGAGGAAGGAGACAGCCTATGAGCGACATGGTGCCTGAAGTATTGAATGCGGCGTTGGATTCGCTTTTTACAGCGAAAGAACCTGGACAGCAGGAATACCAGGGCGTGGACGGGCTGCTGTATTGCCGGAACTGTCATACTCCGGTGCAGTGCAGGGTAAAGCTCTGGGGCAGAGACAAGATTGTTCCCTGCCTTTGCAGATGCCAGCAGGAAGCGATGGCGGAAAAGAAACGCCAGGATGAACTGGTGGAGCGGAAGCGTAAAATCAGGCAGCTGAAAGCAACTGGGATTCAGGAAAAGCATATTCTGGAATGGAATTTTGGCGTTGCAGAAGACAACAAGGACATCCAGATGGCAAAACGATATGTGGAGCAGTGGAAAAAGGTCAAGGCTGAAAACCTTGGCCTTTTGTTATGGGGAGATGTCGGAACCGGAAAGTCCTTTGTGGCGGCATGTATAGCAAATGCGCTGCTGGATCAGGGCATTCCGGTTTTGATGATGAACTTCTCCAAAATCCTGAACCAGATGGGTGCCATGTATTCGGAAGAGCGATACCGGTATATCGCTTCGTTTTCCAACTATTCTTTGCTGATTCTGGATGATCTGGGAATTGAGCGCAGCACCGAATATGCGCTGGAGCAGGTCTACGCTGTCATTGATGAGTGGTATAAGTCCGGGCTTCCGGTCATTATCACAACCAATCTGAAAATTGCAGAAATCCGCAATCCGCAGGATGTGGCATACGCCCGGATTTACAGCCCTAACTGCTGACGGCGTAGAATCTTGGTGGCTAACTTGGTGGATATCTTGATGGGTGTCATCCCCTAAGTTATCATGGGTTGCATCATAGGACTTATCATTGGCTGTGCCTGTCTTATGTTGCTGATGGAACATCCGCGTCGGTTATCCACAGATATTGATATTATTGCCGAGCCAGGGACAGATTTGGATAAGTATTTAGATCGTGCATCGGAGATTTTTCCTTTTAAGGATGTTGAGGAACAGAAGCGGATTGGAAAGAACAATATCGAAAAAAAGCATTTTAAGTTCACCTATGATTCACCGATCAATAACAGGCCATTCTACATTCTTTTGGATGTTTTGTTTGAACACAATCATTATTCGGAGTTGGTTCAAAAAGAAATTCAGAATGATCTTCTCTTGACAGAACCGGAATACGTTACTGTTTCCCTACCGTCAGCAAACTGTATGAAGCTGTAAGGATTCAGCTTGGATATTACATTCCGGAACAAGCAGAGATAATGTGGAACGTCATGCAGATGGAAGTGTGACAAGAAAGCCAAAACGGTATACTGGGAAAAAAGATTAAGAAAAGAATAAAGAGCTGATTTTAATTGTAAAATTTATGGGGAACTAACATAAGCTTATTGACATGAATTTAAAAATAAGTATAATAATAGTTGAGTAATTGTTCAACTATTATTATTTGGAGGTGAATATATGCCAAAAACGTCTTATATTTGTAATTGCGATGTAATTCATGAGGATATTGTGAATGATGTGAAATCCAAGATGCAGCCAAAAGATGATTATATCCAGTTGGCTTCTTTGTTTAAGCTATTTGGAGATGGAACTAGAGTACAAATCTTACACGCTCTAGAACAGAGTGAGATGTGTGTATGTGATCTTGCAGTGCTACTGGGGGTAACAAAATCTGCAATTTCGCATCAGTTAAAGGCATTACGCCTTGCGAATCTGGTAAAATTCCGTAAAGAAGCACAGATAGTTTACTACTCGCTGGCAGATGATCATGTGAAAGAGATTATTGACAAGGGATTTGAGCATCTTTGGCAGAGATAATATTTTTTAATATTATAGTTGAGTAATTGAACAACTAAACAAATTATAAGGAGATTATCATGAAACGCATATTTCTATTAAAAGGGTTGGACTGTCCAAATTGTTCCGCAAAGATTGAAAAAGAAGTCGGAGAATTGGATGGAGTACAATCCTCAGTTGTGAATTTGATGAAGCAGACGCTGACAATCAATGTTGATTCAGCTGCCGCAAATACAATAGCCAGTCAGATTGAAACGATTGTCCACAGCCATGAGCCTGATGTGGAGGTTCAGGAAGAAACAATTATCCCCGTTACAAAGAGTTATTTGTTAAAGGGCTTGGATTGTCCGAATTGTTCTGCAAAAATTGAAAAAGAAGTCGGAGAGTTGGATGGAGTGCAATCCTCAGTGGTAAATCTGATGAGGCAAACGCTTACAATAAATGTTGCTCCAGTTGCCGCAAATACAATAGCCAGTCAGATTGAAACGATTGTCCACAGCCATGAGCCCGATGTGGAAGTTTCTGAAATTGTACAGGAATCTTATATACTGGAAAAAAAGCAGGAGGCCAATGAATCCTATAACAATGAGGATAAGAAGTTGACAGTTCGTTTAGCGATTGGTGCAGCAATCTATGCTATTGGTATGGCATTGACTGTTTTTGCGAAAGTGCCACTGCCTATCGAGTTAGCTTTTCTCATTGTTTCTTATGTTATTCTTGGTGGAGATGTTGTATGGCAGGCTGTGAGGAACATTTCAAAGGGGCGTGTATTTGATGAACATTTTTTGATGAGTGTTTCTACGATTGGGGCTTTTGTCATTGGTGAATATCCAGAAGCAGTTGCTGTTATGTTATTCTATCAGGTAGGTGAATTTTTTCAGTCATTGGCTGTTAAGCGTTCCAGAAAATCTATATCAGACTTAATGGATATACGTCCAGATTCTGCTACAGTAAGAAGAAATGGGGAATTGATTACCATATCTCCAGAAAATGTCTCCATTGGTGAGATTATTATTGTAAAGCCTGGTGAAAAAATTCCATTAGACGGTGTGGTATTGGATGGAGATTCTATGCTGGATACAAGGGCCTTAACAGGAGAATCAGTTCCGAGAAGTGTTCATAAAGGAGACGAAGCACTTTCCGGTTGTATGAATCAGACGGGTGTCTTAATGATTAAGACAACAAAAGCATTTGGTGAATCTACGGCTTCAAAGATTATTGATCTTGTGGAAAATGCGTCAAGCCGAAAAGCACCAACAGAAAATTTTATTACTACATTTGCACGTTATTATACGCCTGTGGTTGTAATCTTAGCAGCTATTCTGGCAATTCTGCCACCGATCCTTCTTGGTGGAGGTTGGACAGAGTGGATTCGCAGAGGATTTGTTTTCCTTGTGGTATCTTGCCCATGTGCATTGGTCATTTCAATCCCGCTGACTTTTTTCGGAGGTATTGGTGCGGCATCTAAACGAGGTGTTCTTGTAAAAGGAAGTAATTATTTAGAGGCGCTTAATAATGTCAGCATTATTGTGTTCGATAAAACTGGAACACTTACAAAGGGTGTTTTCAATGTGACTGATATTCTGCCTGCAAATGGATTTTCAAAAGAACAGGTTCTGGAGTATGCGGCCCAGGCAGAGAGTTTTTCTAACCATCCTATTGCAAAATCCATTCTTGCTGCTTATGGAAAAGAAATGGATCAGTCAGTGATTTCTGATTATAAGGAAATTTCAGGATATGGAATCAGTGTAATGGCAGGGGAAAAGAAAGTTTTTGCTGGCAATACGAAACTTATGGATACAGAATGTATAGAGTACACAACCTGTGAAAAAGTTGGTACAAAGGTTTATGTAGCAGTAGATGGTCAATATGCCGGATGCATTTTGATAACAGATGAAGTAAAGCCGGACAGCAAAAAAGCAATTTCTGATTTGAAACATATCGGTGTGGAAAAAACAGTCATGCTTACCGGTGATGATGAAAAAATTGGGAAGTCTGTTGCAGAAGAATTGCAGTTGGATGAATATTATGCACAGCTGCTTCCTGACCAAAAAGTGGAAAAGGTTGAGCTTTTAGATGGTAAAAAGAGACCGGAAAGCAAATTGGCTTTTGTTGGTGATGGTATCAATGACGCTCCTGTCCTTGCCCGTGCAGATGTTGGTATTGCAATGGGTGGGCTTGGTTCGGATGCGGCCATTGAAGCAGCAGATGTAGTTCTGATGACAGATGAACCGTCTAAGCTGGTGGACGCGATTGAAGTAGCAAAAGCGACAAAACAGATTGTCATGCAGAATATAGTGATTGCTCTTGGGATTAAGAGTGTGTTCCTGATTCTTGGCGCTCTTGGTATTGTGGGAATGTGGGAAGCTGTGTTTGGTGATGTAGGCGTTACCATAATTGCTGTTTTGAACGCAATGAGAATTTTGAAAAAATAGGAAATGAGGTGGGAATGTGAAACGAAAACTGATTCTGTTAGCAGTTACAATTGTTTTTCTTGCAGGTTTCGGTGCACTTTTGCACTCACCGCCCTCTATGATTGATGCAATCACAGGAGCAACAACGAAAGCAAAAAAAGCTGCCCAAGCCGCCGCACAGTTGGAAGGCTCTTATGTTCTCGGTATTAATATGATGTCAGATGGTCTCGACAACGAGAACACCCGGAATAAATTAAAAGAATTGGCACTGGACGATTCGGAAACAAATGAAACAGATCTCATGAAAACGGACATTAGTTTTCGATTATATGTATCTGAGACGGATTATCCGCTTGTCAGTTATGCTAAGAAACTCTGTGACAGGTTGAAACAGGCCGGTTTCTCCGTAGATCTGAAAGAGTACAGTGACACAATGATGCTATCAAGAGTGGTAAGTGGAAAGTATGATGTATTCCTGGCATCGGATGATTTTATTGACGTTACAACGCTAACACAGATGGACTATATGATCATGGACAGCGAAGAAATGAGGTGAGCGGGAATTTATGAGAAAATGGAATACGATTTTGTCTGTTTTAATGCTTCTCATTTTTATGATTCATGGAATCATGGGAAGCTTTATGCTGAACGGAGTTGGAAGTAGCGCAGGGAAACTTCTTGCATGGATTGGTGTTGGTATTCTTGTTGTGCATACGGTGATTGGTGTCATCCTGACAGTTCAGAGTTTACAGACAGCGAAGCAATCCGGAAAAATGTATCTGAAACAGAACGCCATATTCTGGGCGAGACGAGCCAGTGGGCTGGCAATACTGATCCTGCTGTTCTTCCATATTGGCTTGTTTGGAAAGGTGCAGAATGGGACATATATTTTGTTCCCTTTTACAACGGTAAAGATGGTAACTCAGCTTTTGTTCGTGGCGGCAATCTTTGTTCATATTTTTATCAATATCCGCCCATTGCTCGTATCGCTGGGAATCATCAGTTATAAAGAACGAAGGGGTGATATTTATTTGATTCTTTCGGTGCTCCTTCTGTTTATAGCGGGCGCAGTTATTTTCTATTATGTTAGGTGGCGATATCTATGAGTAAGACAATTATTATTATAGGTGCTGGACTGGCAGGACTTTCAGCGGCTTTGCAGGCAGCGGAAAATGGATGCAATGTAAAACTGGTTTCCTCCTTTCCATCAGAGCGGGCGCAGTCTGTTATGGCGGAGGGTGGTATCAACGCAGCTTTGAATACAAAAGATGAAAACGACAGTCCCGAAGAACATTTCACAGATACAATAAAGGCGGCTTGCGGTCTGGCAGACCCAAATGCAGTTTGGGGAATGACACAGGCAGCACCGGAGCTGGTGCACTGGCTGTTAAAACTTGGAGTTCAATTTAACATGAGCGGCTATGATGATGTGGATCTGCGGAATTTTGGCGGGCAGAAAAAGAAAAGGACTGCTTTTGCGCAGAGCGATACCGGGAAACAGATCATGACAGCTATGATAGACGCTGTTCGCAGGAAAGAAGCATCTGGTATGGTAGAACGGTTCAGCCATCATTCTTTCCTAACACTTCGTCTGTGTGACAATATTTGTTGTGGCTGCGTAATCAGGGATGAATACAGTCAGGAGACTGTGGAATTACCGGGGGATGCGGTTATTGTTGCCACCGGTGGTATGCACGGATTGTTTGGAAATACAACGGGTTCGCTGAGCAATACAGGAGAAGTCACCGCAGAATTGTTCCGGCTTGGTGTTCCTCTGGCAAATGGCGAGATGATCCAGTATCATCCGACAACTGTGAAATGTGGTGGAAAACGCATGCTCATCAGCGAGGCGGCCAGAGGGGAAGGTGGCAGGTTGTTTGCTATGAAAGATGGAAAACAATGGTATTTCATGGAGGAAAAATACCCGGAGCTTGGAAATCTGATGCCACGAGATATTACCGCCAGAGAGATATGGAAGGTCAGCCATGAATCAGAGGTATTTCTTGACATGACGGAAATATCTGACGAGATTATTTCAAATAAGCTATCTGGTCTGGCAGACGATTGTATGACCTATCTGCATAAAGATATACGAAAGGAACCGGTGTCTGTTTTACCGGGAATTCACTATTTTATGGGAGGCATTCTGGTGGATGAGCAGCACAGAACGCCGATTCAGAATCTTTACGCTGCTGGAGAATGCTGTGCCCAATATCATGGTGCCAACCGTCTTGGTGGAAATTCTCTGTTAGGAGCGTTATACGGAGGACGTGTTGCGGCAAAATCAGCATGCGAACAGGCAGATGTAGTAGATCTATCTTGTGCGACACAGATAGATTTTCCACCAGCGTCCCAAATTTCAGAAATAAAGCAATTAAACAAAGTGATGCAGGAGACTATGGGCGTTGTCAGAAATGAGAATACGTTGTTAAATGGGATTCAAACGGTACAAGCGCTGACAGAAAATCTTCCATTGCTTGGCATGGCAGTTCTAAAGAGTGCTCTTGCAAGAAAAGAAAGCCGTGGTGCACACTGGCGGGAGGATTATCCGAAGAGCAATGACGATGATTACCTTAAAACAACGGTAGCTAGATTTGATGGAAAGCAGATACAGATTTCCTTTGTACCTGTTCCAGAAAGGCGGTGATTCACTTGGTATATAAAATAAGAATCAGGCGGCAGGAGAGTCAGAAAGCAGACAGTTATTGGCAGGAATTTGAGTTTGACGGAAGCAGAAACAGCTCTGTTGCCACTGTTCTAAAGGAATTGAACAGTAGAACCCCTTTGAAAGATAACTCAGGGAATATAGTTACTCCCATCAGCTGGGAATGTAGCTGTATGGTGCGAAAATGTGGGGCTTGCGCCATGCTGATTAACGAACGTCCGAGGCTGGCATGCTCTACATTTCTACATACGTTAAAAGGTTCTACAATTACCTTGGAACCTTTAAGCAAATTTCCGCTTGTAAGAGATTTGATCGTTGATCGGTCAAATCTGTTTGAAAATTTGAAAAAACTGAACCTTTGGCTTGAAAGTGAAGCTCATATGAGTTCGTGGACACATGAACCTAGATACCAGTCGGCACGCTGTCTGATGTGTGGCTGCTGCCTTGAAGTGTGTCCTAACTTCTCTGCAAATGGGACTTTTGCAGGCGCTGTTGCTGCAGTCAACGCATTTCGGATTCTGAATGAAGAACAGGAAAGCACTCATTTGAATGAGATTTCTGCTGAATATAAGAAGAAATATTTTGAGGGATGCGGGAAGTCGTTATCTTGTCATGATATTTGTCCGATTGGTCTGCCTGTGGAAGAACTGCTTGTAAGGTCGAATGCAGCGGTTGTTTGGGGCAAATAAAATGGATGATAAAAGCTATAATGAATGTATGAAGGGGCTGTTGCACAAGGAAAAAAGTCCAAGTGCAGCAGCCCCTTTACGGTTAAATGCCTCCAAAATCACAAAAACGCTCGCCATAGACCCCCTAATTCCCCAAAAGCAGATAGCTCAAACAGGCCCTTCTGAATAACGATTGTTTTCCAGAGGAGCCTGTTTTCCAATTTTTCAAAAATCAGAAATTCAGGTATGCTTTCCTATACGAATGTGAATGTGCTTCCATTTACCGAAGATATTCCATTGGAGGTAATTGCATTTCTCGATCCGACCATTGAGAAATTGTACTTTGAGCAGACAGAGGGAAAAACATTTATACACTTGAAGTTTAAGGATGAAGAAGAGATTATCCTGAATAATGCGGCAGACCTTGAGCAGTATCTGTCCTCTGGTACGATTAAGGGCATTATTACATTCTCGATGGTAAAGGAAGTTCTTCATTCAGGTGGTTATCTTCTGGTAGATGAAATAGAGAATCATTTCAACAAGGAAATTGTAACGACCTTAGTGCGCTTCTTTATGGACAGCCGACTGAACAAAAATGGCGGAACGCTTATTTTCACTACGCATTATCCGGAACTGCTGGATGAATATGACCGAAATGACGGAATTTGTATTGTAAGAAACTGTAATGGCATTACAGCAGAAAATTGACGAGGTAAATGTCATTACTGCTCCAGAAATTGAAATGCTGATTATTCATGCGGAAGGAGCATATGATCAGTTTAAGCGTTCTGGAAAAACCAAGCGAATTTTGTAAAACAAATCTTCGGATGCATGATGTGAAGTCGTATGATTTTGTGAAGCGGTATTTCAGTAACCCACAGCTCTTGGTGAAAGCCATAAAAGGGTATCGCAGAACAGCAAATATCCCCAAAGGAGAATACAGCTTGTCTGATTTGCTGAGATGAGCTTTGCTTTTTTGATACATTAGCCGTGACTCAAATGGTCACCAGGAGATAAACGGGTACCAGTTTACAGAAAACAGAATAGAATCATCTTTGATGCCTCGCTGGGAAACCAACGGGGTATTTTTTTGCCCCAATCCGGCTGTATAGAACACTGAAAAGTCAAAACGAACCGTAGGTAGTCCTGCAAGGACAACCAAAGTGCGCCTACGAGGCCCACGCGAAACCGGAGGATTCTTGTTAAACTTACTTTGTAAGGACGAAAGTCCGGATGTCCCTTGAAAACTGAATACTCATTCTTCAGGTACATTCCTGTTTGGTCGAGCCTTCGACTACACGCCATGAAGCCCATCGGGGCGATAGCGGTTTCGCAGAAGCAAATGCCGGATTGCAACCGGCGGCGGTGTTAAAGCCAGACAGGGACAATGATACTTCCGTAATTCGCGGTCCGGCCATAAGGAAGGCGGGATGGTTAAATTCCAATGGAGCAGTGAAGCACACTGCCGCCTGTGAGAAATCCTATATCTCTGGGGTGATAAGAAAAAGTACAGAGAAACCATATTTTCAGAAAGCACTGCCTGGTGCTGTTTCAGCGTGATACCTGGCAGGCTTTATCCATATCAGTGTATGGAGATTGGAGACAACAGCAAATGAAAGAAAACTGGGTTTATCGGCGAGGTGATTTATATCTCGCCAATCTCGGTGTTCCGGTCGGATCAAAGCAGGTCGGTGTTCGTCCTGTTGTGGTTCTTCAGAATGATGTTGGCAATTATTATGCGCCGACGATCACGATTGTTCCGCTGACATCGAAAATTGAGAAGAAGCGAAAGCAGCCAACGCATTTCTTTCTCCGTAAAGCAAAGGGACTGGCAAAACCGTCTATGGTATTGGCAGAACAGCTCGACACCTGCGACAATATATGCGTGATTCGCCATCTTGGGCGGGTAAGTAAGGGTCAGATGCGTGGGATTGACGAAGCTGTAAGGATTCAGCTTGGATATTACATTCCGGAACAGGCAGAGAAAAAAAGACAGGGCAAATGCCGAAAGGATGGCGAAGAAGGCGATGGATAAGCTGCTGGATGCCATTTACGGCTTGCCGCCGTATGTGTTTGTGATGCTGGGGCTGTACGCAGGATTGCGGAGAGAAGAAATCCTCGGACTTCAATGGGATTAGGTGTATCTTGATTGCGAGGATCCGTACCTTACCGTTCGGAGAGCCTGGCATACGGAGCATAATCGTCCGGTGATTCTGACAGAGCTGAAAACAAAGGCAGCGCATCGGAATGTCCCTCTGCCGGACAATCTTATGGAATGTCTGAAAGAGGCGAAGAAGACATCGACATCGGATTATGTGGTTGCAAACCGGGATGGAGACCCGTTGTCCTATACGCAATTCAAGAGATTATGGCAGTATATCGTAACCCGTACCACCAAGGAACGCTGCTATTATCGCTATGAAGATGGCAAGAGGGTAAAGCATACAAGGAATATTAATGGAAATTCAATATAATAATATATTAGAGGGAAGGTTAGAATAGTGAGACTCATAATAAATAATTTGTAAACATCCTTTAATATATATTATTCATTAAGTATGCTATAATATAAAGTGGTTTAATATAGATAAATACAGCAAAATAGGAAGGTAACAAATATGAAGACACCAATTTACGATAGACTTAAAGAAATAAAGGAAAAAGATCTTGTATCTTTTCATATGCCAGGCCATAAAAATGGTAGATTGTTTCAAGAACTGGGATATAAGGACAAGATAGATGAGTTCTATAGTCTTGATACTACTGAAATTATAGGTACTGACAACCTACATGAGGCTAGTGGTATAATTTTGGAGTCCGAGAATGAGGCTAAAAGGGTGATTTTAAAGGGTCTTCTTTGTGGTGGGACTAAAGATGACATAAAAGAGGACACAAAATCTTTAAAAGGAGTTCAGTCTTATGAAGATTTAGATTTTTTTTATCTTGTCAACGGTTCTACATCAGGGATAGAGGCTGCAATAAGTGCCTCTTTAAGGTCTGGTGATAAGATAATAATCAATAGGACATGTCACCATTCTGCCTATAATACCTGTATGCTAAACGATATTGAACCAGTATTCGTGGATGAAATTATAGATGAAGACTTCGGTGTATTTAAGGGTGCTAGTAGGGAGGGTTATATGGAAGCCATCAAGCAAAATTCTGACGCTAAGGCTATATTTATAACTAGACCTAGTTATTATGGTATGGTCTTTGATATAGGTGAAATAATAGAGCTAGCCCATGAAAAAAATATGGTCGTTATTGTGGATGAGGCCCACGGAGCCCACTTTGGATTAAGTGATAAGTTGCCAAATTCTGCCCTTTGTTATGGGGCTGACATAGTTATCCAGAGCATACACAAGTCTTTGCCAGCATTCACACAGACATCTATTTTGCTTTGTCAATCTGACTTGGTAGATAGGTCAAGGTTGAAGAGGACGCTCGCTATATTTCAGTCTTCTAGCCCATCTTACATTATGATGATGAGTCTAGAAATGGCATTTGATATATATGATAGACATGGCAAGGAACTAATGGACATTCTTTTGAACAATATATATGTATTTAAACGTAACGTCAAAAAATACAAGATATATCCAACTGACGATCCTACAAAGATATTTATTAATACGATAGATAATGGAATCAATGGATATGATTTTGCCAAAATTTTAAGGTACGAATATAGTATACAGGTTGAGATGTCCAACTACAATGGTATTTTAATGCTCTGCACTATAGGTAATACAAAAAAGGATTTTGATATAATGTTAAATGCCCTTAAGGATTTTTCTAATAGAAAATTATTCGGTGCAAATGTAGACTTTTTCAAAGACAGCGCGGTGGTAATAGGAGAATCTAGGAGCACTGATATAAGGTCTCTTTACCATAGTAAGAAGGTAGACCTTAAATTCCCAAGGGTAAGTCCCAAGTCCAAGATTAGACCTAGACAGGCCTTTGATATGGAGAGCGAGTCTATAGATATAGATGATTCTTTGGGCAGGATATGTGGAGAATTTGTGATACCATATCCACCGGGTGTATGCCTTATAGGTCCGGGAGAAGAGGTAAGTCAGGAAGTAATTGACTATATAGAAAAGGCTAGAAATATAAAAATTGACATAAATGGCATAGAGAGTAGGGATTTTAAGAATATTAAGGTCTTGAAAATAGGTGGTAAAGCAGAGATTGGAGTGAGATAATGGCTGGAAAACTATTTGTAATAGAGAGTGGCACTGATGGTTCAGGTAAGGCTACCCAGACAAAAAAATTATTTGATAGATTGGTAGAGGATGGATACAGGGTTAGGAAGGTGGAGTTCCCAAACTATGATTCTGATTCATCAGCCCTAATAAAGATGTATTTGAATGGAGATTTCGGCGATAAGGCAGACGATGTTGACGCCTATATAGCATCTACTTTTTATGCGGCAGATAGGTATGCATCATACAAATTGGGGTGGGAAGACTTCTATTTAAATGGCGGTATCATCCTAGCTGATAGGTATACGACTTCAAATATGGTTCATCAGGCATCAAAAATGGACTCGACCGACGACAAGGAAAAATTTCTTGATTGGTTGGATGATTTTGAATATGGTCTATACAAGATACCTAGACCGGATGGAGTATTTTTCCTAGATGTTCCTTTGAAAGTAAGTGCAAAACTTATGGAGGATAGGAAAAACAAGTTCACTAGTGGGGATGAAAAAGATATACACGAAAGAGACCTTGACTACTTGGCAAGGACCTATGATAATTCCAAGTACGTTGCAGACAAGTTCAAGTGGACCCAGATAGATTGTACTGATGGTATGGCTATGAGGTCTGTAGAAGATATAAATGAAGATATATATTCTAGGGTTTTAGAATCCCTAGTTTAAATAGAAAGGTTAGACCTTATGTTTGAAGGAATATACGGACAAGAGGCCGTCAAAAAAAGACTTAAAAATTTAATAGAGTCTGATAGGATGTCAAATGCCTATATATTTTCTGGTCCAAGTGGAGTCGGCAAGTTTCTTGTAGCCAAGGAGTTCTCAAGGCAGCTCTTGGGTATAAGTCCTGATAATAGTCCGGATTTCAAGCTTATAGAGGCCAAAAAGAATGAATCATCAATAAAAATTGACCAGATAAGGAATTTAAAGGCCGACATATCTATCAAGCCAAACGGAAAATACAAGATATATATAATAGATGAGGCTGAAAAGATGACTGATCAGGCTCAAAATGCCCTTTTAAAAACTTTAGAAGAACCATCTTCTTATGGTATAATAATACTTGTAACTAAAAACGAACAAGCCTTACTTGAAACAATTAGGTCTAGGTGTTTGGATGTCAGGTTTTCGCCCTTGATGATAGATGATATACAAAAAATATTGGTAGATAAGGGGATAGACCATGATAGGGTAGCTGTATCGGCGATATTCTCAAGAGGAAGCGCATCTTTGGCTATAGATATAGCCCAAAGACAAGAGTTTTCTGATATGAGAAAGTTGGTTGAAGACTACTTGATACTCTCATTGGTAGACAAGAAATCATATGAGTCTACTCTGTTTTTGGATATGTTCAAAGACTATTCAAATCAGATAGGCATAATACTCGAGATGATGACACTATACATAAGAGATACCATCCTATACAGGGAGGGGCTTTCAGACCTGATGATGATAAATAAGGACAGGGTAAATATAATAAAGAAGATAGGACAGGCTGTGGGTGTGGGTCAGTTGGCTAGATTGATTAGCATAATAGATACAACCAATACAAAGTTGGATGCCAATTGTAACTACAATACCAGCATACAGGCCATGTCCCTTAATATATTTGAGGTGGTGAATAAATGGTAAATATAGTAGGAGTAAGATTTAAGCCAGCTGGCAAGATATATTATTTTGATCCAGTGGATATAGATATAAAATTAGGACAAGATGTCATAGTTGAAACAGCTAGGGGTCTTGAGTATGGTATGATAGTTATAGAGCCTAAGGCAGTTGCCAAGGAAGACTTGGTGAGTGAGCTAAAGCCAATTATCAGGATAGCTGACCAAAAGGACAAGCAACACTATACAGAAAATAAGGAAAAGATAAAAGAAGCATTCTCTATATGTGAAGAGAAGATCAAAAAGCATGAACTTGATATGTATTTGATTGACTGTGAGTATACATTTGATAGGAACAAGCTTATATTCTACTTTACAGCAGAGGGAAGAATAGACTTTAGAGAGCTAGTAAAAGACCTGGCTGCAATATTTAAGACTAGGATAGAATTAAGACAGATAGGTGTTAGGGATGAGGCCAAGATACTTAACTCGATTGGACCATGTGGCAGACCTCTTTGCTGCTCTACTTGGATAGGCGAGTTTATGCCGGTGTCTATAAAGATGGCCAAGGAACAAGGTTTATCTTTGAATCCTGCCAAAATATCTGGAGTATGCGGCAGATTATTCTGTTGTCTAAAGTATGAGGCTGAAGGATATTCTGATGCAATAAAGAGGGTTCCAAGTCCAGGTTCGATCGTAAAGGACCTATTCTCAGATAGGAAGGCCAAGGTTGTGGACTCAAACTACCTTCTTGAAACTATTAAGGTAGAGTATGAAGACAAGTCTCAGGGGGTATTGTCAGAGGGAGACTACAAACTCCTAAAGTCTATAAAAAAGGAATGCCCTAAGATTATGGCTGCCCAAGAAAAGCTAGATAAGGAAGCCTTGGAAGAACTAAAGAGACTTGAAAAAGAAAAATAAGGTGTAAGATGAAAGTAGAGTTAAAGGATAAGGAAAGAATAGATAATCTTCAGTGTAAGGGGTTAAGGTTAATCCAGAATCCAGATGGTTTTTGTTTTGGTATTGACGCTGTACTGCTTGCAAATTTTTCTAAGGTCAAAAGAGGAAGCAAGGTAGTAGATTTAGGTACAGGGACTGGTATTATACCGGTTTTAATTTCTGGTAAGAGTAGGGCTGACAAAATAATAGGGGTAGAGATTCAAGAAGAGGTAGCGGAGATGGCTACTAGATCTGTGAAACTAAATGACCTTGAAGATAGGGTCATAATATTGAATGAAGACCTCAATAATATTACTAGCCTGATAGGAAAAAATACTGTAGATGTAGTGGTATCCAATCCACCCTATATGCACTCCAAGGGAATAATAAACGAAAATGATAAAAAGGCAATATCAAGGCATGGTATCATGTGTGATCTTGAGGATATATTTAGGGTGGCTAAGGATATACTAAAGCCAAATGGAAAATTGTATATGATAAACAGGACACTAAGGCTAGTAGATATGATGGTATATGCAAGAAACCATAATCTTGAACCTAAAACAATGAAGTTTGTACATTCAAAGATAGGTAAGGCACCAAAACTAGTATTGGTAGAATTTGTAAAATGTGCCAAACCAGAAGTGAAGGTGCTAGAACCCTTGTATATATATAAGGAGGATGGTTCTTATACAGACCAGACCCTAGCCATATATTCAAAGGATTCTATAGAAAGGTAGGTGGTGTTAGTGAGCGGAAAATTATATATATGTCCAACACCAATAGGAAATTTAGATGATATAACATACAGGACCTTGAAGGTCTTAAATTCAGTTGATTTGATAGCTGCAGAAGATACAAGACACAGTATCAAGTTACTAAACCATTTTGAAATATCCAAACCACTTACAAGTTACCACGAGCACAACAAAAATTCAAAGGGACCAGTTCTTATAGACAAGTTAAAGAGCGGGCTTGACATAGCCCTAGTGAGTGATGCTGGTATGCCAGGTATATCCGATCCTGGAGCTGATATGGTCGGCCTTTGCATAGATGAAGGTATAGAAGTAGAAGTGTTGCCAGGAGCATCAGCCTTTGTTATTGCTCTTGTGGGGTCTGGGATGGATACCAACAAGTTTGTATTTGAAGGTTTTTTAGATAGGGATAAGAAGAAAAAGAAAAATAGACTTGAGGAAATAAAAAACGAGTACAGGACTATGATAGTATACGAATCTCCACATAGGTTAAAAGAAACCCTAAAGCTTATGTTGGATATTTTAGGTGATAGGAAAATATCCCTATGCAGGGAGTTAACCAAAAAGCACGAAGACTATATGAGAAGTTCTATTGATGAGGCTATATCCTATTACAAAGAAAATGATCCCAGAGGTGAATATATATTAATTATTGAAGGTAACACAAATCCTTGCAAGGAAGAAGGTTTAAATGAGTATGAAGACCTGTCTGATAGGGACTATGTTATAAAGTTGATTGAAAATAATATTACAAAGAAGGATGCTATAAAGACCGTTGCAAAGGAAAGAGGTTTAAGGAAAGACGATGTATATAAGCAAGTTTTAGATCTCTAAAGTACTTTATACTATAAATTCACATGATACTTCACTAAAGTAATAAAATTAAAATAAAATGTTAGTTCGTGAAATACATATAAAATACAAATTAAGTTGTTGAAAGGAATACCTTTAAATCACTATAGTGATAAGGTGTTCTTTTTTAATTAATAAAATAAAAAGTATGAATCACTTATTTATTAAAATGAGGCGACTTAGTAATAATATAAAAAAATAAATGTATTGATTAAGTTTTACTCTTATAAAATATGTAATTATACAAAGAATCTATAAGTATTTAAATAAAAATAGTATTTTTCTAATATTTGTGTTAAAATATACTTATCTAATGCTACTTTAATATTTAAAGTATTATTACAAAATTGGCGGGATTTATATAAAAAGGAGAGTAAAATGAAAACCAACCTAACAATGTTAACTGATCTCTATCAATTAACAATGATGAATGGATATTACAAAAAGGGCGTAGAAAATGATACCGCTGTTTTTGATGTGTTTTTTAGAAAAAATGTGTGTGAAGGTGGATACACAATTGTTTGTGGAATTGAAGAAATAGTTCATTATATTAATAACCTAAGTTTTAATGAACATGACTTGGATTATTTGAGAAGTTTAAACTTGTTTGATGAAGATTTTATTGGCTTCCTAAGGGATTTTAAATTCACTGGTGATATATATGCCGTAGAAGATGGTAGCGTAATGTTTCCTGGAGAACCTATTATAGTGGTAAAGGCACCGCTTTACCAGGCTCAGTTGGTGGAAACCGCTATTCTTTCTATAGTTAACTTTATGACCTTGATAGCTACAAAGGCTTCAAGAGTTTGCAATGCAGCAGGAGGAGATCCTGTCCTTGAATTTGGGCTTAGAAGGGCTCAAGGACCAGAAGCAGGCTTGTATGGTGCCAAGGCTGCAATAATAGGTGGATGTACTGGTACATCCAATGTTTTGACAGGTAAGATGTTTGGAGTTCCGGTAGCAGGGACTCATGCCCATAGTTGGGTACAGAAATTTGACTCCGAGTTAGAAGCTTTTAGGGCCTATGCTCAGACTTATCCTGATTCATGTCTACTACTTATAGATACTTATAATGTTCTAGAAAGTGGTATCAAAAATGCCTTAATAGTATTTGATGAGTTAAGGGCAAAGGGTTTTGAACCTATTGGAGTAAGACTTGATTCAGGCGACTTGACATACTTGTCAAAGGAAGTTAGAAAGATACTAGACGATGCTGGATATCCAAATGCCAAAATAACAGCATCAAACGACCTAGATGAATATACAATTATTTCTCTAAAACAGGAAGGGGCTGCTATAGATTCTTGGGGGGTAGGTACAAAACTAATTACCTCATATGATTATCCTTCTCTTGGAGGGGTATACAAGTTGGCTGCAACAACTAATAGAGAGGGAATACTTGAACCGAAGATAAAGATATCTGAGAATCCAGAAAAGATAAATAACCCTGGTTTTAAGAAGGTAGTTAGAATATATAATAAGAATGAAAAGTGCGAAGCTGACCTTATAATGTTGGATGATGAAACTATAGATGAGACAAAACCTCTAGAGATATTTGACCCTGTTTATACATGGAAGAGAAGGGTCTATGAGAATTATACTATAAGAGAGCTTCTAAAGCCTCTATTCCTAGAAGGTAAACTAGTAAGAGAAAGAAAATCAGTTTATGAAGTAAAGGAATATGCAAAAAAAGAATTGAGTTCAATGTGGGACCAGTACAAGAGGATAAAGAACCCACATATCTACAAGGTAGACTTATCTCAAAAGTTATGGGATATGAAGAATGATTTGATAGCATCAAAAAGATAGTTTTAAAATATTTGTGTAAGGTAGGGATTAATATGACAAAAAAAGTTTATGAAGAAAGAATGGATTTGACAGATGCGAAGATCATTGAAATATTGCAGGACAATGGTAGAATTTCAATGAAAGATCTGGGGATTGCAGTTGGTCTTACATCTCCAGCAGTTTCAGAAAGGGTAAAAAGACTTGAAGAATCAGGTATAATATCATGCTACAAGGCTATTATCAATCCTGATTCTATGGGAAGGTCTATAAAGGCATTTATAAATGTATCATTACCAGGTACTGCATACGATTTATTCTTAGAGCAGGTAGAACAAGACCCTAGAATTGTTGAAGGACATCATATTACAGGTGACGATAGTTTTCTGATAAAGGTAATTGTTGAGAATATGGATGATTTAGAGAATGTAATAAATGGATTGAAAGATTTTGGAAGAACTAAGACATCAGTGATACTTTCAACTCCAATACAGTCTAAATCTATAATATAGGATCCCTATAACTTGTTGTATTTTAAGTATAGTTTTTTAACCGACCAAAAAGGGGTATATTAAAAAGGCTGCCAGTTTTTGCATGGTGATTGACTTTTCAAAGTAAATACTATAAAATTAGGGGTGTAAGAATTTTATATGGGCTAAGAAGAGAAGAGTAGGTATTGGTAAGGGTAGCAGAGAGTCGGAGCTGGTGAAAGCCGACACCCGGAAGATATTGAAGATGGACTTGGAGCTACATATCTGAGCAAGGATGCTATAATTTAGTATAGGTCAAAGTTAGGATATGTGTATGGATGCGTTAAATCCAAGAGGTACTATTAGATATGACAGCATAGTTGTATTTTTTAGTAAATAGGGTGGTACCGTGACTAATACTCGCCCCTATGCTTTGCATAGGGGTGTTTTTTATTATTTTTTTATTATAAGGAGGAAGACATGACAAAAAAACCGACATTTTATGTAACAACACCTATATATTATCCAAGTGGTAAATTACATATAGGACATGCCTATACTACAATAGCAGCAGATGCTATTGCTAGATTTAAGAGATTCTGTGGCTATGACGTAAGATTCCTTACTGGAACTGATGAACATGGAGAAAAAATCCAGAAGAAGGCCCAGGAAGCGGGTATGTCTGAGATAGAATTTTTGGATGCCCAGATAGCTGATATAAAGAAGCTATGGGAAAAGCTTGAAATATCTAATGATGACTTTATAAGAACTACTGACAAGGAAAGACATGAAGTTATAATCCAGAAGATATTCACTAAATTATACGAACAAGGAGATATCTACAAGGGTTCATATGAGGGTAACTACTGCGTACCTTGTGAGAGTTTCTGGACTGAATCACAGATGATAGATGGACACAAGTGTCCAGACTGCGGTAGGGAAACTAAGATAGTTAAGGAAGAGTCTTACTTCTTTAGACTATCAAAATACCAGGATAGGATAAGAGACCTATTTGAAAATACAGACTTTGTACTTCCAGAGTCAAGAAAGAATGAAATGATCAAGAACTTTATAGATCCAGGACTAGAAGATTTATCTGTAACTAGAACATCATTTGACTGGGGTATCAAGGTACCTTTCGATGAAGACCATGTAATATATGTATGGATAGATGCCCTATGCAACTATATAACTTCTCTAGGTTACATGAGTGAAGACGATTCTAAGTTCAAGAATTATTGGCCAGCAAATGTACAGTTGGTAGCCAAGGAAATAGTGAGATTCCACACAATTATATGGCCTGCCTTATTGATGGCCCTAGATCTACCGCTACCTCAGAGGGTATTTGGACATGGATGGATACTATTTGCTGATGACAAGATGTCAAAATCTAAGGGTAACATAGTATATCCAGGTCAGATGGTAGACAAGTACGGTGTAGATGCCCTTAAGTACTTCTTATTGAGAGAATTCTCATTTGGTCAGGATGGTAGCTATACTCATAGAAACTTTATAACTAGAATCAACTCAGACCTAGCCAACGACCTAGGTAACCTTGTTAGTAGAACTGTTTCAATGGTTGAAAAGTACAATGACGGAATCCTTGTAGTAAATGATGCCAAGACTGAGTTTGATGATGAACTAATAAATCTATACAAGGAAATCAGAGTTGATTTTGAAAAACAGATGAATGACCTTATGTTCCATGAGGCCCTTGAGTCAGTTTGGAGATTTGTAAGAAGAACAAACAAGTATATAGATGAGACTATGCCTTGGGCTCTTGCAAAAGATGATAGCAAGAAGGACCAGTTAAACCATGTATTATACAACCTATGTGAGTCAATAAGATTGATATCTACATTGATATCTTCACTACTTCCTGATACAGCTAGAAAGATATTTTATCAGTTGGGTATAGAAGGTCTTGAAGAGCTTACTAATTGGGAAAGTACAGATACATTTGGCCTAATAGCTGATGGAACTAAGGTTCACAGGGGAGAAGTCCTATTCCCAAGACTAGATGTTGAGGAAGAAATAAAGGTACTAGAAGAAATGTTTGCTGAAAAGATAGTAGACCAGGAAGTTAAGTTAGATCACAAGGAAGAGATAACAATAGATGATTTTTCAAAAGTAGAGATGAGGGTTGGTAAGGTTGTTAAGTGTGAAAAGCACCCTAAGGCCGACAAACTACTGGTATCTCAGATTAAGATAGGTTCAGAAGTAAGGCAGATAGTATCAGGCATAGCTAACTACTACAAGCCAGAAGATATGGTAGGTAAGAGTGTAGTTGTAGTATGTAACCTAAAGCCAGTCAAGCTAAGAGGTGTAGAATCTCAGGGTATGATTTTGGCAGCCGGAAATGATGGGGATGCTCTTGTATTGCCAGAAGCTATCGGTGCCAATGATGGAGCAGAGGTGAGATAATGTTGTTTGATTCACATGCCCACCTTAACGATGAGAGGTTCGATGAGGATAGGGAAGAACTAATAGAATTACTGAGACAGAGGGATGTTGATCTAGTTGTAAATCCAGGAGCAGACATGGAGACATCTAAGACAGCCCTAGATCTTGCCAACAAGTATGACTTTATATATGCAGCAGTAGGTGTACATCCCCACGATGTTGAGGATATGACCGAAGAAGATATAGACCAACTGAAAAAGTGGGCTAAGGAAAATGACAAGGTAGTTGCCATAGGTGAGATTGGCCTAGACTACTACTATGACAATTCTCCAAGAGACCTACAGAAGAAGTGGTTTATAAGGCAGATTGAACTTGCTAATGAACTAGGACTGCCATTTATAGTCCATGACAGGGATGCCCATGGAGATACTTTTGAGATCATCAAAAAGTACAAGGCACCAGAGACAGGTTGCGTCTTACACTGCTATAGCGGAGAACTTGAACTTGCCAAGGAATATATCAAGCTAGGTTGCCATATATCAATAGCCGGCACTGTTACCTTCAAAAACAATAGAAAGACAGTGGATGTTGCCAAGAATATACCTCTTGAGTGGATGTTTATAGAGACGGACTCACCATATCTGGCACCAGTACCTAACAGGGGAAAGAGAAATGACCCTTCAATGGTTAGACACGTCGCTGAAAAGATTGCCCTTGAAAGAGGAATATCCTACGAGGAAGTATGCCAGGCGACTAAGGAGAATGCCAAGAAGTTCTTTAAGTTAATACACAGTGAAGACGAGTAGAGCGAAGACGAGTAGAACAGGAGTAAAATTTGAACAAGATTAAGGGAATAATATTTGACGTTGATGGTGTGATATTCGATACAGAGAGGATGTCATCAGACTTTTGGACCAAGACCATGAAAAAGTATGGCTATGAGATGGGAGATGCTGAATACTGCCAGGTCATGGGTAGGAATAGGGCTGGAATAATAGCAGGTCTTGAAAAAATTTATGCTGGATCAGGCCTTGACTTTGAATCCATATCCAATGAAAAGACAGAGGCCATGGTAGCCCAACTAGACGCTTATCCCATACCTGTCTTACCTGGTGTGTTTGAGATAATAGACTATATCGACAAAAGGGGTTATAAAAAGGGGATTGCTACATCAACCAGAAAAATAAGGGCTGAAAACAGACTCAAAAAAGAGCATGTTTATGAACATTTTGATGCCTATATGTATGGTGATGAGGTAGTTGATTCCAAGCCCAATCCAGAGATATTCCTCAAGGTTGCAGATAAGTTGGGGTTAAGTCCAAAGGAATGTCTAGTCCTAGAGGATTCTCCATCTGGTGTTGAAGCAGCCTACAGGGGTGGATTTAGGTGTATTAATATAGTTGGTATAAAAGAGCCTACTCAGGATATGATAGACCATACCGAAGCTAGGCTAAATAGTCTTTTAGAACTTATAGACTGGCTTGAATGTAACGACAAGTAATAGCATCATTATACAAATAGGGGGGAAAAGGTATGAAAAAACTAGCTTTTATTGGTGCAGGTAACATGGGAAGTGCAATTTTAGGTGGAGTTATAAAGGCAGGTGTAGTAAGTCCTGAAAACGTAACTGTAGCAGACTTGTACCAACCGTCTTTAGATAGAGTAAAGAGTGAGTTTGGAGTAAATGTTACAAGTGATTCAAGTCTCGCTGTAAAGGATGCAGATATTGTGATTCTTGCTGTAAAGCCTAACATCATAAATGGTGTAATGAAGGATATTAGGGATTCAATCGATGGACAGAAGTTGATAGTATCCATAGCAGCAGCTACGACAATTGAGTCTATAGAAAACGTTATTGGAGATGACAAGAAGGTAGTAAGGGTGATGCCTAATACTCCAGCCCTAGTAGGTGAAGGTATGTCAGCTCTTAGCCCTAATAAGAATGTTACAAATGATGAGATGGATTTTGTAGTTGAGTTATTTGAATCATTTGGTAAGGCGGAGATAGTTGGAGAGTACCTTATGGATGCCGTTGTAGGAGTTAGTGGTTCTAGTCCGGCATATGTATTTATGTTTATAGAGGCTATGGCAGATGCAGCTGTACAGACAGGTATGCCAAGAGCACAGGCCTATAAATTTGCTGCCCAATCAGTATATGGTGCTGCCAAGATGGTTCTTGAAACAGGCAAGCATCCAGGCGAACTAAAGGATATGGTATGCTCACCAGGTGGAACTACAATAGCGGCAGTAGAAACTCTTGAAGAGCATGGACTAAGGAATGCTGTCATAAAGGGACAGATTGCCTGTGTTGACAAGTCTATTGCTATGGCTAAAAAGTAAGAGAAACAAGAAGTAAATATTTATGTATTTTTTGTCCATTGTGTGATATAATTAATTGTAATGCACAAGTAAGATGTGCTTTTTTGTGTGCGCTGTATACCTCTTAAATGAGAGGTTTTAAGAGTGAATATAAATAAAAGATTAGGGAGCAGTTACAAATGTTAAAAAGAAATGATCTATGTCACTGTGGAAGTGGGAAAAAATATAAGAATTGTTGTATGGAAAAAGACAAATCAGGTAGGGTTGATGAACTTAATAAAAAAGCCCTTCTGGATAGAAAAGACAAGATAGACAGAAATTATACAGCTACAATAGTTAAGTTGGGGCACCACTTAGAAGAATTGATAGATAAAGATGAAAATTTTGCTAAGATGGAAGAAGAATCAAGAAACAATCTTTTTGGAGATATGTTGACTAGCAATATAGCATCTAATAGATTTTTTGCATCATATTTCTCTTATGACTATATGATTGATAGAGATACTACACCAGCAATATACACTGTGAACCACTTTAGGTTTAATCAGGATGAAAAGAATATAGTATATTCTTGTGTAAATTCATATCCAAGTCTATTCACTATAGATAAAATAGATGATATAGAAGTAGTGATAAAGGATATGTTCACTGGTCACAAGTACAAGACTCTTGATTCTAAGATACTTGGTAACTTTGCTATAGGGGACTATATACTAGGAAGACCTGTAAGAATAGGTGATATATATGTATTAATAGACCTGACTATAAGAATCCAAGAAGAAACTAAGAACATGATATACGATGCTATAATGAAGGCATTTGAAGAAAATAAGGATAAGATAGGCAACTTAGAGTACTTTGTAGCCATGAATTCACTATTCTTCTACAAGTATATGCTACAGTTATTACAGATTAGCGACTACAAGGACAATGAGCTAGAAGAGACCCTAGAATCTATAGAAGACCAAGAGGATAAGGTAGCTACACTAGAATCATCCAAGGTAGTTAGAGAAGGTCAGAATGAAGATACCTTAAACCTTGATCATATATTCAAGGAAAAAATAAAAGACGAAGAAATATACAAGGGTATAATGAGACTTTGGATAGATATAGCTGACAAGATTAATATCGGTGGCTCTGAGAATGGATGGGCAGCAGGCCTTGAATACTATTACAAGAAGCAAAACGACATAGCTGCAACACAGTCTGCCATAGCTAAGGAATACGGAGTAAGTACAAGTACCCTAGCTAAGAGAAATAAGGAAATATCCGCTGTATTTAGTGATTAAGGAGAAAAATATGACTTTAAAAATTGGTAAGACAATACCTGTTGCTACAAATTTTATTAGATCTAATCCTGCAGTTCCTGTATATAAGGGAGAAGAGGCTATAGAGAACCTATATGCTGTAATCTACCATATAGAGATAGGCTACAATAAGGATGACCTACAGACAACAAAGCAATATGTGATTGTTGACTATAAGGACTATAGGTTAGATGAAACTTCAAAAAGAGATATTATGGATTTGGCCATGGAATACTGCAAAGATAAGGGTATAGATAAGGACGAGAATCTAGAAATTAAATTGCTCGATGACGAAGTTGCTGAGGACTTCCTAGAGAAGATTTTCAACAATATGAAGCTTATAAGGGGCTTGATTTCTAAAGAATAAATAGTGTGGACTACTGGGTAAAGCCCGGTAGTCCTTTTTTTAGGAGGTAAGGATGCTAAGAGTATCTAATATCAAGATAGATATAGATGATAAAATTGATTTGGTCAGAGAAAAGCTACTAAAAAAGCTGAAGATAAAAAACAGTGATATATTGGAATACAGCATATACAAGGAATCTGTGGATGCTAGAAAAAAGGACAAGATCCTATTGGTATATACTGTTGATATACTTGTTAAAAATGAGGATAAAATCCTAAAGTTCAAGCCCAAAGATACTACACATATAGATACAAACAGGTATATTGATGTCAAAATGGGGGATAAGTCACTCAAACACAGACCTGTAGTCGTAGGTTCTGGACCAGCTGGACTTTTTGCAAGTCTTATCCTAGCCCAGAGAGGTTACAAACCTCTTATGTTTGAAAGGGGTATGGATGTAGATCAGAGAACAAGGGATATAGAGAATTTTTGGTCAGGTGGAGACTTCAAACCCAAGTCAAATGTCCAGTTTGGAGAGGGTGGAGCAGGTACCTTTTCAGATGGTAAGCTGACTACAAGACTCAAGGATATAAGGTCTACCAGGGTCCTTGAGGAATTTGTAAAGCATGGTGCACCAGAGGAGATTTTATATTCTCACAAGCCTCATGTTGGAACAGACATACTTAAAAATGTAGTCAAGAATATCAGAAATGAGATAATAAAGCTTGGTGGAGAGGTTAGGTTTGATGCCCAGCTTACTGATATGAAAGTAGAAGCGGGTAATATAAAATCTATAGAAATCAACGGTTCTGAGTGGATTGACGTTGAACACCTGATACTTGCCATAGGCCATAGTGCAAGGGATACCTATGAAATGGTCTATAAAAGAGGTATGCACGTTGAGCAAAAGCCATTTGCCATAGGTGCAAGAATTGAACATCCTCAGGATATGATAAACCATGCCCAGTATGGTAAATTTGCCGGTCATGAAAAGCTAGGACCAGCAGACTATAGGTTGACTGCCCAAACATCAAATGGTAGGAGTGTATACACTTTCTGTATGTGTCCAGGCGGCAGTGTAATAGCATCTGCTTCAACAGAGGGTGAGTTGGTCACTAATGGCATGAGTGAACATGCAAGAGATAAGGCAAATGCCAACAGCGGTCTTTTGGTCAGTATAAACACTAGTGACTACGAGTCCGACCACCCACTTGCAGGGATATGGTTCCAGCAGAGATATGAGAGATTGGCCTATCAGTTAGGTGGTTCAAACTACAAGGCACCTTGCCAACTAGTAGGAGACTTTTTAAGGGGAGAGCCATCGACTAGTATAGGTTCGGTTTATCCATCTTATAGTCCTGGTGTTACTATGACAGACCTATCAGGATGCTTACCACCTTTTGTAGTTGAGTCTATGAAAGAGGGTATTGTGAGTATGGATAGAAAATTACATGGATTCGCTATGAATGATGCAGTATTGACAGGAATAGAGACGAGGTCTTCTGCACCAGTTAGGCTAAAAAGAGATGTAGATACTCTAGAATCTCTATCTATAAAAAAATTATACCCATGCGGAGAAGGTGCTGGATACGCAGGAGGTATAGTTACAGCGGCAGTTGATGGTATCAAGTGTGCAGAAAAAATTATAGAAGAATATACCAAAATTGTTTAGTAACTAAAAAATATGTTAAAGTTAAGGTTGATGAGGCAGATATATAAATATAAAGAAAATGTATAAAAATCATCAATACATCTTGACAAGATACCAAACTATTAATAAGATATATTGTGTATTAAGTGATTGTAAAGAGAATATCATATTCTTGGTGTGTAGATTTTGGCAATAAATATTTCATATAAATGAAAGAAAGAAGGTAACAATGAGTAACTTAAGATTTGATTATGGTAAGGCAGGAAAGTTTTTAGAGAAGAGAGAAGTAGAGGCAATGGAACCTTTTATAGCAGCAGCCCACAAGATGTTGCATGGAAAGACTTGTCCAGGATCTGACTTTTTAGGTTGGATGGATCTTCCTCAAGACTATGACAAGGAAGAATTTGCAAGAATCAAGAAGGCAGCTGAAAAGATAAAGTCTGAATCAGATGTTCTAATCGTTATCGGTATAGGTGGATCATACCTAGGAGCTAAGGCAGCCCTTGATATGCTGGGATCTGCATTCAAGAATGACCTATCAAGAGAAGAAAGAAAGGCTCCACAGATATACTTCGCTGGTAACTCTATAAGTTCATCATACCTACTAGACCTATTAGACCTAGTAGCTGACAAGGACTACTCAGTAAATGTAATCTCTAAGTCAGGAACTACAACTGAGCCAGCTCTTGCATTTAGGGTATTTAAGGAAGACCTAGAAAAGAGATATGGTAAAGAAGGAGCAGCAAGTAGGATATACGCTACTACTGATAAGGCTAGAGGAGCCCTTAGAAAGATGGCAGATGAAGAAGGATATGAAACTTTCATTATACCTGATGATGTAGGTGGAAGATATTCAGTACTTACACCAGTTGGTCTATTACCTATTGCAGCAGCAGGATTTGATATAGATGCAATGATGAAGGGTGCAGCAGATGCCAAGGTTGAATACTCAAATGAAGATTTAATGAGCAACGATGCCTACCAGTATGCAGCAGTTAGAACAATTCTTTCAAGAAAGGGTAAGGAGACAGAGTTACTTGTAAACTATGAACCTCAGTTACAGTACTTCTCAGAATGGTGGAAGCAGCTATTTGGAGAAAGTGAAGGAAAGGACCAGAGGGGGATATTCCCAGCATCAGTAAACTTCTCTACAGACCTACACTCAATGGGTCAGTATATCCAGGATGGTAGAAGATTCTTGTTTGAAACAGTTCTAAACGTTGAAGAACCAAGAAGAAACCTTGCTGTAAAGTCTGATGAAAAAGATTTAGATGGTCTTAACTATCTTGCAGGTCAAACAGTTGACTTTGTAAACCACAAGGCATTTGAGGGTACTCTACTTGCTCATACAGATGGAGATGTTCCAAACCTTATAATTAACATAAAGAAACTAGACGAATATACTTTTGGACAGATGGTATACTTCTTCGAAATAGCTTGTGGAATCAGTGGTTGTATGATGGGTGTAAATCCATTCAACCAGCCAGGTGTTGAAGACTACAAGACAAATATGTTTGCCCTATTAGGAAAACCAGGATTTGAAGAAAAGAAGAAAGAGCTAGAAGCTAGATTATAAATATAAAATAGAATAAAAAATTTGTAGTCAATAAAATAAAGTTGGCATCCAGAACTCAACGGGAGGCGTGGATGCCAACTATTTTTTGGCTTATTTTTGGCTTTGTAATTAGCGTTTTACTTACTACTATTTTGTTATTATATTGAGAATATTGTATTATCAATAGATATCGGAATTGGTTAAAAAGTTGGCATACGATTTGCTCTATACTTAGTATACGAATAATAAATATCTTGATTACGTATTATTTGATTGAATATAAACTTAATATCTGCCTTAAACTATTAAAGACTGTTAAAATTTATAAAAAAATGCAATTAATGCAATTTAAGTATAGTTAAAACATTGAAAAGATGATATATTATAGATTATTGGTAGGAATTTGATTGTTATTCTTATATTAATTTGGAGGTGTTTTAATGAGTTTTTTAGTTGCATTGTCGTTATCGACGGGAATATGTTGTGGTATCTGGGCTTTGATAGCTTCATTCACTTCTTTGAAACTGATTACTTGGATAGGTTTTGCTGGTTGCACAGCTTACTTTGCATCGGGTAAACATGGTTTTGAAGGTATGAAGACAGCTTTCTTTGCTCTTATGTCTGGAGTGGCATCTGCATTTGTTGCAGTCCTAATATCTAGCAAGTTTCCTACAGTAGGAGGAGTAGCTATTTTAATGACAGGTATCATCTCAGGAACTATGTGTTACCAGTCGAAATTAAAAGAGTTATGGTTTATACCGGGGGCTTTCTTGGGGTGTTTCTCAACTTTCGCATACCTATCATCAGGTGGCGACATAATGGGACCTGGAATTATACCTCACCTTGTATCTCTTCTTTGTGGTATAGTCTTGGCTGTATCATGTGACAAGGGAGCGGGTCTTTTATTTAAGCTTTTCGGTAAAGAAGAAGATCAGTCTAACTAGGAATTATACAGACTTGATTATTAAGGCAGGATTATTAAAAGATATTCTTGCCTTTTTTCGTTTTGAAAAAAGAAAAACCGGGTGTAGTCTTAAATTTTGTCCTAGACCCCATATTGATATTTGGCTATGGCCCCTTTCCTGAGATGGGACTCGGTGGTGCGGCGGTATCTACTGTATTGGGCTACAGCCTATCTATGGTATTGGCCTTCTATGTTTTGATATCGTATATACAATTCTTATTTGATTTAAGTTTATATTAAGTGCTTAATCATATAATAGGCTAAAAGATATGGAAAGGAATGACGAATATGAAATTTAGAACTTTTGTTTTAGTCTTGGTAGTGGCACTGGTGTCTTCTGTAGGTGGTAGTGTGTTTACGATGAATATGCTTCAGAACAGGGGGGCGCTAGTTAGCGATAGCCAACCTACTGGCAATACAGGGCAGACATCTAACAAAGTGATAGATAGTGCATCTGCCAAGAGTCAAAATGTATATCAGGCAGTAGCCCAAAAGGCATCTCCTTCTGTTGTCGGAATAGTATCTGAGACAGTTCAATCTTCTGGACTTTCTCTTGGAGACGGATTAGGTGGCCTTTTTGGAGATTTTGACGATGAAGGTGGACCTGATAGACGTGTTCAGAAGGGAACAGGTACAGGATTTGTGGTTGATAAGAGGGGTTATATACTTACTAACTCACACGTTGTATCTGATGGCAAGGCCAATAAGGTGAGTGTATTATTCTCTGATGGCAAGTCTACAAAGGGCGAGGTTATATGGTATGATACCAATCTAGACCTTGCTATAGTTAAGGTATCAAAGTCTAACCTAGCGCCTCTTGAATTGGGTGATAGCGACAAGATTAGCGTAGGTGACATAGCCATAGCAATAGGTAATCCGCTGGGAACAGACCTTATGACATCAGTTACCCAGGGTATAATAAGTGGTCTAAATAGGAATGTAAATACAGCATCTAACAATATGTCTGGTCTGATACAGACAGATGCAAGTATAAACCCAGGTAATAGTGGTGGTCCTCTATTTAACCAAGAAGGCCAGGTAATAGGTGTAAATACAGCCAAGGCCAATGCAGACAACCTAGGATTCTCAATACCTATAAATATAGTCAAGTCCGTGGTTAATAGGGTTGTGGAAGAAGGCAACCTTACAAAACCTATTTTAGGTATATCCGGTATAGACGTATCCACATATACATCTTATACAGGAAAAGACTTGGGTGTAGAAAATGGTATAGCCATAAGGTCAGTTAAGAAGGACTCTATAGCTGGCAAGGCAGGAGTTAAACCAGGAGATATAATCATCAAGATAGGTGATAGTGACATCAAAACATTGGGAGACGTAAGTAAAAAATTGTATTCTTACTCATCTGGAGCTAAGGATTCTATAACGGTCTACAGAAATGGTAAGAAGGTCAAACTTGAAGCAGCTTTCTAAAAATAGTTTATATATAAATATAGGACCCTAGGAATTTTCCTGGGGTCTTATATTTATCATTTTTTATCTATAGTCTATTTAAGATGTTATTTGAACTATGAGACTAGCTAGATTTGTAGTATAATAAAAATAGCGTAATTTTTTAGTTGAGAAGTTATTTTTTAATTTTATAAAAATGTATTCGTTTAGGATGGGAGTTAATATAGATGATAAAAGAGGTAATAGTTGTAGAAGGCAGAGACGATATAAGGGCTGTAAAGAGGGCCTTTGATTGTGAACTGATTGCTACAGGAGGTTTTGGATTTCCTAAGGGAGTTATGGAAAGAATAAAAACAGCCAAGGAAAAGAGGGGGGTAATAATATTTACTGATCCTGATTTTGCTGGTGAGAAGATAAGAAAAAAGATAGCAAGTGAGGTTGATGGTTGCAAGCATGCCTTTTTACCTAGAGACCAGGCTACCAAAGACGGCGATATAGGTATAGAAAATGCCTGTCCAGAGGATATAAGGGCTGCCCTTGAAAAGGTGAGGACGGAGAATCCTTCTAATGAAAAGATATTTTCTCAGGCTGATATGATGAAATACGGTCTTTTGGCAGGGGATAATTCTTCGGATAAGAGGGACAAGCTAGGACGTATACTGGGTATAGGATACGGCAACTCCAAGCAGTTTTTAAATAGGTTGAATAATTATGGGGTTACTAGGAAAGAATTTGACGAAGCCCTAAGGAACATTTAAATATATTAATTATAGGTAGAGTGAAAGCAGAGGTATAGAATGGATAAGAGACTTTCATCGCACAAGGCGACGATGGAAATAGTAAAGAAGCATGATTTTAAATTCACCAAATCACTTGGACAGAATTTTTTGATAGATGACAATATAATAGACAAAATAGTAGATGGGTCCCTAGCTGGTCAGGGAGATAAGGTCATAGAGGTCGGTCCCGGAATAGGTACACTTACAAGAGAACTAGCTTCAAGGTCAGAAAAGGTAATGGTAGTAGAGATAGACAAAAAATTAATACCAATCCTTGGAGATACCCTATCTGATTTTGATAATGTTACTATTGTGAATGAAGATATAATGAAGGCGGACATAAAGGACCTTATAGATAAAAACTTGGACGGTGGTCCAGTTAAGTTGGTTGCCAACCTGCCATATTATATAACAACTCCTATAATTATGAGGTTTTTGGAAGAGGATATAAATGTAACCGATATAGTGGTAATGGTTCAAAAGGAAGTTGCTGAGAGAATGAATGCAAATCCTGGAAAGAAGGACTTTGGTGCCTTATCTGTGGCAGTCCAGTTCTACTGCGATACTGAGATTGTTGCCAAGGTTCCAAGACACTTATTTGTACCACAACCAAATGTTGACTCTATAGTTATAGCACTAAGGGTAAGGCCAGAAAGAAAGTACAAGGTTGAAGATGAAGACTTGTTCTTTAAGATAGTCAAGGCTTCTTTTGGTCAGAGAAGAAAGACCCTTTTAAACTCACTTACAAGCATGGGTATTCTTGACAAAACAGATATCTCAGCTGTCTTGTCAGTGGCTGGTATAGATGAAAAAAGGCGTGGAGAAACACTTAGCTTGGAAGAATTTGCAAGACTTTCAGACTGTATGCACTCTAGGATAAAGGAGCTGCAAAAATGTTAAGACGTATTTGGAAAAAAATAACACATAATAAGATATTCTTTACTGTATTAGTAGTATTGGCTTGTTTTGTGATATATCTCGTAGTTTTTAAATTGACAGAATACAATAATGATCAAGCACAAGTCAATGATGTATTAAAGGTTGATACTGGAGATGAAAAAAATTCTGTCCAGCAGATGTTAGAACAGAGGAAAAAAGAGGAAGAAAAGAAAAGTCTGGTAGTTAGGCTGAGTCAGAGAAAAAAAGTATACATTTCTGATGAAGAGGTAGAGAATATAAAAATATCTGGAGACACTCTTGATAAATTCAAGAGGTCTATGGAGGTATTTGTCAAAATAAGGTCTATAGATGGAGATTTTTCGCCTAAAAATTATGGTAGAACAGATACAGGAATAAAATTTGAAACAGACTTTAACTATTTTAAGATAAGTGATGGCAAGAAGACAGAATTTTATAAGATACCTGTAATAAGCAAAAAAGAGTTTCAGTCTATGTATAGGAGGATGATCTATACTTCCCTAGATTTTATAACTGATAACAGTGGCATAGGTAAGATGACGGTCCTACATGGCAATGATGAAAAAAGAATTTGGCCGTGGAGAAAGGATGATGTGGTTCACAAGATCCTTTACAAGAGAGAGGTGGGCAAGATTCAGCCAGAAAAAGAATTTAAGAATAGCAAGGATAACTATACTATAAAAATGGAAAAATCCAATATAAAGATAAGCATACAGACTATGGGAAAAGACTTTATAAAGGTGGACTGTGGCGATAATACGGCCTACTACGAGGTTTACCAAGACTTGTATAGTTACCTACATGATGAGGTTTTTAAGAAATGAAAAATGTAATTAGGATAATTAAGTTGTCGCTCTTGGCGCTTGTAATAGCACTAGGATTTTATCTAGGTCCTACAAGGGTTATGGAAATTGACCTAAAAAGCCAGTATCCTAACTTGCCAAATGGTTGTGAAGTGACATCACTTTCTATGCTGATCAGCCACGAGGGTATAAATGTAAGGCCTGAGCAATTGAGTGACAACTTTTTGAAGAAGAGTGGACTAACAAATGCCAACCCTGACCTGGCCTATATAGGTAATCCAAGGTCCAATTCCAGGGGGTATTATGCATATGCAAGACCTATTGTAGAGTGTGCAAATAGCTACTTTGAAAGCATAGGAGCTAGAAACTATGCTCTAGACAAGACAGGCATGAATATACTGTCACTTTTACATAGTGTTGCTATATCCAAAAAACCAGTAGCTGTATGGTATACAACTGATGGCAAGTCACCTGAGTATAGCGTCAATTCTTACACAGATGAGAGGGGAGAAAGGGTAAGTTTTTACAAAAATCTCCACTGCGTAGTAGTTCATGGTTTGGGCAAGGGTATGGTATATATAGCTGATCCTATACATGGTAAAAAGACGGTGAATTTCATTGAGTTTGCCAAGATTTACTACCAGATGGGGCAGAGGGCTATAGTTGTAAAGTAAGATAAAATTAACAAGATATAAATCTTTATAATTTGGAGGAAATATAATGAAGAAGTCAGTGATACTTGCAGCAGGCAAGGGGACTAGAATGAAATCAGTACATCCAAAGGTTGTACATAAGGTATGCGGTAAGGAAATGGTAAACCACGTAATAGATGCATCTACAAGTGCAGGTGTAAATGAAACTATAGTGGTTCTTGGACATGGTTCTGATGAGGTAGAGGCTGCCTTAAAATCAAATGTACAGACTGTATATCAGAAAGAACAGCTAGGTACAGCCCATGCAGTCTTGATGGCCCAGGACTATATAGGAGACACTGATACAATAGTTGTATTATGCGGAGACACGCCACTTATAAGTCCAGAAACCCTAGTCAATTTCTTTGACTACCATGATAAAAATGGCTGTTCAGTAACAGTTTTAACAGCCCAGATTGAAGACCCAACAGGCTATGGAAGAATAGTCAGAGATGAAAATGGGGACCTTGTAAAAATAGTTGAACAGAAGGATGCTGATGAGGCAACTCGTGCCATCAAAGAGATAAACTCAGGTATATACTGTTTTAATGGAGCTGACCTAAAGGATGCCCTATACCTAGTTGGCAACAACAATGCCCAGCACGAATATTACCTTCCAGATACGATAGAGATAATCAGACGTAAGGGCCTAAAGGCAGGAGCCTTTCTTGGAGCAACTATAGAAGAATTGATGGGTATAAACTCTAGAAACCAGCTTTCAGACGCAGAAAGAATCATGAGAAGAAGGATAAACGATAGACACATGACTAATGGTGTCACTATAATAGATACAGATTCTACATATATAGATTCAGATGTAGAGATAGGTCAGGATACTATCATCCTACCTGGATGTATGTTGACTAAGGGTACAAAGATAGGTCTATCATGCAAGATAGGTCCTCATACAAGCATAGAAAATTCTATAATTGGAGACTTTACAAGCGTAAAGAAGTCTGAAGTAATAGATGCAAGTGTAGGAACAAACACTACAGTAGGACCATTTGCCTACCTAAGACCAAAGGCAAATATAGGAAACCACTGTAAGATAGGAGACTTTGTCGAAGTCAAGAATGCCAAGTTTGGTGATGGGTCTAAGGCATCTCACCTATCATATATAGGGGATGCTGAAGTAGGTTGTGACGTAAATGTAGGTTGTGGTGTTGTATTTGTTAATTACGACGGCAAGAACAAGTTCAAATCTATTGTAAAGGACAGGGCCTTTGTAGGTTCAAATTCTAACCTAGTAGCTCCTGTAACAGTTGAAGAAGACACATTTATTGCTACTGGATCTACTATAACAGACGATATACCAGAGGGTAATCTTGCCATAGCTAGGGCTCGTCAGGTTTTAAAGCCAGGTTGGGTTGAAAAAAAGAGAAGAAAAGACCAAGGACTTGACTAAAAAACGTGAATAAATGTAAAAAATATGTTATAATTATAGATAGTGTGTTAATTATATAAAGAAATAGGGCATATTTTTAAAATATGTTATACTATTAGAAAATTAGGAGTTTTAAGAGATTACTTTTAGGAGGTTTGTGTATTATGAGTTGTTACAATAGCCATAAGATGAAGCTTATAGCTGGTAACGCATCTAAAGAGTTAGCTGAAAAGATAGCTAAATGTTTAGGAGTAGAATTAGTTGACTGTCAGGTTAGTAGTTTTAGTGATGGTGAAATATCTGTTACAATCAATGAGACAATCAGAGGTTGTGATGTATTTGTTATCCAGTCTACAAACAGCCCAGTTAACAACAATTTAATGGAATTATTAATTCTAATAGATGCGCTTAAGAGAGCTTCTGTTGGTACAGTTGCGGCAGTTATTCCATACTATGGATATGCTAGACAGGATAGAAAGGCAAAGGCTAGAGATCCAATTACAGCTAAGTTGGTTGCCAATCTAATCACATCAGCTGGTGCAGATAGGGTTCTTACAATGGACCTGCACGCAGGACAGATCCAGGGATACTTCGATATTCCAGTTGACCATCTACTAGGTGGAAAGATACTTGCAGATTACTTTGCTAAGAAATTAGACATAGAAGATCTAGTAGTAGTATCTCCAGACCTTGGTAGTGTTACAAGATCTAGAAAGTTCGCTAATAATATCAGCAAGGAAGTGCCTATTGCTATAATAGACAAGAGAAGACCTAAGCCAAATGTTAGTGAAGTAATGAACATCATAGGTGAAGTAAAAGATAAGAATGTTATATTACTTGACGATATGATAGATACAGCAGGAACAATAGTAAATGCAGCTGAAGCTTTAAAGAAGTTTGGTGCTAAGGATGTGTATGCTTGCTGTACTCATGCAGTACTTTCAGGTCCAGCTATAGAGAGAATAGAAGGATCTTGTATAAAGGAACTAATAGTACTAGATACAATCGAACTTCCAGAAGAAAAGAAGATAGAAAAAATATCAGTTATGTCAGTAGCTGATGTATTTGCAGATGCTATAAATAGAATATACACTTGTGATTCAGTAAGTAAGTTATTCTAATAGAATATAATTAAAATTGAGGTATGGTCCACAGATATAGGTCTATACTTTCAAAAAATCAAAATCAAAATCATAATCAACGATAAAAAAGCCCAGTCAATGGGCTTTTTTATTGTAAAAGATAGGCTATCATGTTATAATGTATAGGCATTGATAACGTTTTCAAAAAAAGGAGGAATTATGTCGGTATTAACAAACCATTATGTGCTATCATTTATCAAGTTTGCCATACTAGCAACTCTTGGTGAAATAATAGCTGCAAGTATTAAAAGTAAGAAGTTAACTATACCACACTCAATAGGGTGGAGGATGTTTATATGGGGTATTCTAGGAGTATGGATTGCCTTTATGATGGGAGTTTTTGCATCAGCTATGCATATTAAGCTTGAGGCTAGCAATAGTCCAATTATGAAGTCTACATTGATGTTTGCATTCTTGACATCACTTGTCATGAATACTAGCTTTGGTCCTGTATTTATGGTATTACACAAGCATACAGATACATATCTAGACCTTAGATACAAGCACAAGGGAGAAAAGATCAGCCTAAAGAGGGTGTGTAATAATATAGATTACTTTGCCTATGCCAAGAACGTACTTATAGGTACTATACCTACATTCTGGCTACCTGCCCACACTATTACTTTCTTGTTGCCAGGTGAGTTTAGGATTGTATTTGCAGCCTTGTTATCAATATGCCTAGGAATAATATTGTCATTAAAATCATAAAAATAATATTGGTATTAAAATATTAGTGACAATATAATAGATGCTTATATAACAAGGTCAATTTAATATTTTATGTAGCAGGAAAATAAAGAATAGCCATCCGTTTTTCGTGAATGGCTATTCTTGTATTATATAATTTAGCGTCATAAGTAATAAAAATACTTATGGTGTTATAAACCCGATATATTGTCTAAGTTTACCTTGTATTTTAATGAAATATATCTTAATTAAAAATGTTATTAACAAGTATAAAAATGTTATTAAATAGACTAAAAATATGATATATATTAACTTAGTGTATAATTTTTTGTAGAATGAAATAAAGAATATTTATAATATTCGCACTAAATATGACGTGCTATTTTTGAGGGGATAATATGTTAAAAGTAAAACATAATGTAGATGCTTTTGTTGATGAAATAAATAAAAATTTTAACACAAAAATCCATTTGGAGGGAGTATTTTTACACCAGGTGACAAGAGTGAACTCTCTAATAGAACTAATTATCAAAAATAGAATGGAGGATAAATATGATAAAAAATGCTTATGTTAAAGTGACATACAATTTCATAAAGAAGAATTGGTTAATCTATTCTTTGGTATTCTTGACAATAATTGTTTCTGTATTTTCCGTATTTGTACCATTTGTAACGGCAAAGAGCCAGTCTATAAACTATAAGAAAGTTGTTGAAAATGTTTATCCAAGGTATCCGGCGGCATCATATGATGCCACTAGTAAAGAAGCAGACTTAATTGCAAAAAATGAAAATGTCACAGAATCCATTAAATATGAGAAATTTGGTTTTTTTATAAGTGAAAATTCGGGCGTAGAATATAAATTAATGGGATTTAGTGAAAAAGCAATAGGTGAAAATAACTATGTTCTAAAAAGTGGTCGATATCCTAATAAAAATGACGAGATAGTAATAGATAAAACATATATTAAACAAGAAAAGGATACAAAATTAGGAGAGTATATTGGAGGATTAAACAATTTACCCTATAAGGTAAATGACAGTAATGAGTTATATTCAGCCAAAAAGAAGTACAGAGTGGTTGGAATTATTGAAAAAAATCCTGAATATACAAGAGCATTGTCTAAAATAAAGACTAAAAATAGAGTTGAGGAACAGCCAATGTTTTGGCTATATAATACAGATAAATATCCAGAAAATAGTGTGAATTATACGGTGTTGATAAAGCTCAAGAGTGGTCTAGATAACCTGTATGGCAATTGTGTAAAGTTGGGGGTTGATGTAGCTGAAAATCCTCAGAAGGTTGTCCAGAATTTCGAGATTTCTAGATTAAATGAATCAATAATTGGAGCAACAAGGAGTAGAGACGATTATATTTTAATTTTCGTTTCAATTTTATTTATTGCGAGTTTGTTTAGACTATTAAATGATACTAGGCTGAGAAACTTAGGTCTATTAAAAACATTAGGGGCGAGTTCTAAAGATGTATGTATTGCACTTATATTTGAAAATTTAATTTTAGGATTAATCAGTACGATAGTCGGCTTGTGCATTAGTTATGTAACAACATATAAATTGATAGGTGGGACTAATGTTACAGACTCAGCTATCGATGTAGCACTTGATACATACAAGGTATATTTTAATGAAAATGACATATTATTAGTATTACTTGTAGTTTTTACACCGATTATCATTAATCTAGTCAGTTTAATTATAAGCTATAAAAAAACTCAGGCTTTAGAATTAATAAATGAGGGAAGGAGAGGTTCTAAGAATACAAATCTCGTTAAAATAAAAGTTAAAGATTTCGCTAGTAAGATATCCATAATAGGATTTATTAATAATTTCTCAAACTATATATTACCTATAATAATCATAGTGATTATTGGAAGTAGCATAATAAGTGTTGTGGGAGTGGAAAAAATTTTGTCGACGGAGTGTAGTGAATATGACATTTATGAGTCGGAATATTTGGGAAGGAATTTTTTAGTGAAAAAAGATGGTTTCTCTGTCAATAATGGAATAAGTATGGATGATATAAAGCAAGTTGACAATTATAGTGGTCTTACGCAAAATTTAAATAGATATGGTTATTTAGTTTGTGATGTGGGGCTGGTGAATGAATCTTATCTTTCTAACAATGCTATATCACAAAAGAAAGGTGAGTATGAGTTTGACTGCACAATAACAGGAATAGACTCTACTAGAGAAAAAGAACTTGAAAAAATGGGAATTATGGGCATGGATGATATTAAAAAAATAAAGTCCAATGAAGTAGCCTATGTACTGTATAATAATTTGTATTATGATAATGGCACAAATAAGTATCAAGAGTTTATTAAAAATATTAAACAGGGTGAGAATATTTCCTTGAAAATACCGTATATTTCAGAAGGGATTCAAAAGTACAAAACCATTCCTGTTAAAATTTTGGATATAAAGAATACTAAGGCTTTTGTAGAGCAGACAAGTGCAATAGATAAAACAAATGTAGAATTCGTTTTTGATTTGAATAAGCTGAAAGAAATAACAAATGTAAATGATGTAAGTGCTGTTAGATTTAATGTAAAATCGGATAAAGAGAGAAAAATTGTAAATGACATATTTTCATCAAAGTATGATATTAAAGATAGAGATATGAATAGGATAAAAGAAAAAGAACTAAGAGATAAAACCTACTTTGCTAAAATAAAACTTAGACTAGCATTTTACATAATTCTGTTATTATTCTCGCTGACATTCACAATTAGGATAATAATAGCAAAAAAAGAAAAAGATTTCGGTATATTAAGAATGTTAGGTGCAAATAAGAAGTTGGTTAGTAAAATTTTACTTTTAGAAAATATGGTATTTGTAGTTAGTAGTTCATTAATTGCAGTAGCACTAGGTGTATTTAGAATATATGGTTACTACAAAAAAACACATGATCTAGACATGTATTATAAGGGAGTAACACATATAAAATTTGTATTACCAATGACGACAATATTATTGTTTTTAATATCAGTTTTCATAGTATTCTTTGTAATACAAAGATACTCAAGCAGAAAACTTATTTCAACGAATGTTGTAATAAATTCTAAAAATGATTAGTGTAAATTTTTGGAGAGGTGTATGTATGAAGCATTTAGAACTTATTGATATAAAAAAATATTATGGTAAAAGTGAGACTACAGTGAAGGCAGTTGATGGTATATCCTTAGACGTAGAAAATGGTAAATTCACCGCAATAGTGGGAACTAGTGGATCTGGTAAAAGTACCCTACTGCACTGCCTAGCTGGACTGGACAGGCCAACCCATGGCAAGGTGAAATTTGATAATAGAGACATATACAGTTTAAGTGATGATGAACTATCGAAAATCAGAAGGCAGGAGTTTGGATTTATATTTCAGAGTTTCAACCTCATACCAGTATTAAATGTATACGATAATATTGTATTGCCCGTTCAACTTGATGGCAAAAAAGAAGATAAAGAGTATATTATGAGTGTAGTAAAAAAGGTCGGACTAGAAGACCAACTCAAAAAATTCCCTAATGAATTGTCTGGAGGACAGCAACAAAGAGTTGCAATAGCACGAGCCTTGTCCAACAAGCCATCGATAATTTTTGCAGATGAGCCAACAGGGAATCTGGACAGTAAAACAACAACAGAGGTTATGGACTTATTGACAAACACCGTGAGCGAGCTAAATCAAACCTTAGTGATGATAACACATGATGAAAATATAGCAGACCAAGCAGATAGGATTATAACTATAAGTGATGGGAAAATAATTAAGGATGAAAGAAAAAAATAGAAACCTAAAAAGATTTTTCTTAAAGGATTGTATAGACACAAAGATAGGTGAGAGAAGTTTGTTGAATAATGGTAGAGTTGTTGTAGAGGGAAGACATGAAGATTTATTAGTCAACTCTGGCGAATATAGAAATTTATATTATAGCGAATAGTTTTTAAAATTAAATATTCAATGGAATTTATTACCTCCTGTGCGTGAAATTATGTTACAGGGGGTTGATTTTTTATATATCATGTCTATGAACTAACGTGGCAATTAAAGTTTATGGCAAGTATTTGTTGAGGGGTGGTACGGTATGGAAGATAAGTGTGTCATTAAAATCATGGAAGCCTTACAAGAAAGGGATATTTCAGACTTTCACCTGAGAGAGGGGACGGACATTTACTACAGGGAAGTGGGTAGATTGAAGCGGTATGACTATAAATTAAATAGGGATGACTTTAGGGACCTGATAGGTTGGCAGAGGTTTGAGTTATACATACAGAATCTAACTGAAAATGAGGTGGATTTTTCCTTGGAACTTGCACCTATGAGGTACAGGTGCAATATGTTTGTTACAAGGGGAAAGTTAGGTCTGGTAATGAGAAAGATTGTAGCGGATGTAAAGACTATAAAGGATATGGAATTACCTAATTGTTTTAAGAAAGTTGCTGCAATGAAATCCGGACTAGTTATAATATCAGGACCAACAGGTTCTGGAAAGTCAACCAGCATGGCAGCTATAGTTGAGGAGATAAATATCAACTACCAAAAGCATATCATAACCATAGAAGACCCAATAGAGTATGAGTTTGAATCTAAAAAATCCCTAATAAGTCAAAGAGAGGTTGGTATAGATACCCAGTCATTTAATAGGGCCTTGGTTAACTCTCTTAGACAGGACCCTGATGTGATTGTAATAGGGGAAATAAGGGATGAAGAAACCCTCAAGATAGCCCTTAGAGCGTCTGAGACGGGACATTTGTGCATAGCTACAATACATACTATGGTCGCATCACAGAGCATAGATAGGATAATGGATATGTTTAGTATTTCTGAAAGAGACAAGGTGGCAAGCAACCTAGCCCTAGTCTTGAAGGCTGTAATATCCCAAAACCTAGTACAGACAATCAAGGGGAGAAAGCCTTGTTTTGATATATTGTTTGTAGACAAGTCTGTTGCCAATATGATCAGGGAGGGCAAGACCAACCAGATACCCAACTATATGTCTACAGGTAAGTCAAAGGAAATGAATATGATGGATGATGATTTGATAGGTCTCTATAAAAATGGTGAGATATCTTCAAGTGATCTTATCAATAACTGCTTGGATATTAATTACTGCAGGAGAAAGGTTGGGGGAGGAAGTATAGGGATATGGTAGCGGTATTTTCTAGTATATACACTATATATAGGCTTGGGCAGGTAGCTGAGGACCAAGGTACAGATTTTGATTTTAAGATACTTATAGGGATTTTTTTTATGCAAATACTAGTACTTACCTATATCTACTTGCAAAATCCGAGTGACTCCTACAAGGCTTATTTATTGGGTCCGATTTTTTTAATATCATGGGTGGACTCTAGGTGGAGGTACATATATGATATAGACTTATGTTTTTTGTTGATAGTCCAGCTTGTAGTAGGGATATCTTTTGGGACAGTAAACCTTATTGAGTATTTTATAAAGTATGGTACAGACTATGTTTTATACTATGGTAGAGAATGGATTAATCTTGTTTTGGGATCTTGCCCTGAAAATCTTATCTCAAGTCTTATAATATTCGCACTGACCCTTAGTTTAAGCAAAATAAAAGGGGCTATGGGTGGCGCTGATCCCTACCTATATTTTATTATTACTCTGCATATGGGTTATTATGCGACTACAGTGGTATTTTTCCTTTCCTATATGCTAGCAGCTAGCTATTTGGTGATTAATTGTTTTATATACGGTGAGCTTGAAGAAAGAGTTGGTCTAGGTCCCTTTATATGTATGGCATTTATACTCTGAAATGAAGATATTTAACTGGGTGTGATTTATAGAGGATATAATTAGTTAGTATAAAGTGAATTGAGCTGTAAAATTAAGTCTTAACGGATGAAAATTAAATTTTAATGGATAAAAATTAAGTATATAATATTTTTTCGAGATATTTACTAATTAAAATAAGGAATTAAGAAAAATCGTATATTTCTATTGATGTGAAAAAGTTTGCGTGATAATATGATAGTATGAAACTATAAATATAACATTATCAATTGTTAAATTTGAGCCGAACTTATATTTGTAAAATACTTTATTTTAGGAGGAATTATGATTAAGAAAAAAACAAAAGTAAGTCTATTGTCAGCTATAGGTTTGTCCATTTTAATGGGTCTTTCTACAGTTGGACCTTCTTATGCAGAATACCAACCGAGAAGGGTATCAGGTCCAGAAAGATACAGGACATCTATGGAGTCAGCAGATTATATGGAATCTGAAATACTTGTATTCGCCAGTGGTAATGAATTTGCAGATGCCCTAAGTTCAGTTAATATCTGTAACAGGTTTGATGCCAAGTTGGTCTTAGTTAGAGGTAGTGAAGATATGTCATCCTATGTATCTAATGGAGGCTTTAAAAAAGTCTACATAATAGGTGGTCAAAACTCCATACCAGAGAGTTTTGTATCGAGACTTGAACCGACTGGTGTTGAAGTTAAGAGACTTTATGGAAGCAATAGGTATTTGACAAATATCAGTACCCTTAAAGAAGCTGGTTATGATCATGTAGGCGTTGCCAATGGTAGGATGTATCCAGATGCCCTAAGTGCTTCAAGATTTATAAAAGAAAAAGAGATAGGTCTAGCCTTGGTTGAAGCTGATGATACCAAAATTTCAAGTGATATAGAGGCTAGTGTTGATTATGTATTCGGTGGCGAAAACAGTGTGTCAATAAATGAGGGTATAAGAATATCTGGTAAAGATAGATATGATACTTCTGCTAAAATTGCCCAAATGACTGATGCTGCTAATATGGTCTTGGTAAGTGGGGATAATTTTGCTGATGCACTGAGCTCTGTCAACATTGCAAATGCTAGGGAAGCGGATGTTGTGTTAGCCCCTCGTCATAAGGATCCTAGAATAATGGATATGGCTTCTTATGCAGATGAAATATTTGTAGTAGGTGGTCAAGGTGCTGTATCAGATGAAAGAGTAAAGCTTGCTCTTGAAGGTGTAGAACCAGAGGATCCGGCCAGAGATATAGCATCTCTAGGAAAGTATACAATAGTTAATGAAGGCGGAAAGAATTTCATTAAGAACAATTCCACTAGTGAGTACCTAAAGTACAATTCAAAAACTGAGGGTATGGTTAAGATAGGAAATAAAAAGTATGTCCTAGCAGGTGATGGTTCTATAAGAAATGGTTGGATTTCTATGTTTGGTAAAAAATACTATTCAACAATGCCAAATGGATTGGTTAGGGGATGGAATTACATAGACGGTGCCAATAGATATTTCTCTCCTGAATCATATGAAATGTATAGGAACGGAGTATTTACAACAGGACCACATTGTTACTGGTTTGCTGATAATGGAGCTGTAAGAACAGGGGCTAAGAGGACTGGTAGACCTGCCAAGTATGTGAGATGGTCGGCGCCTACAAACAACGAAATAAAGATAGATAATGAATGGATAAATAGGTCTGATTCAGCCCAGAGATTTAAGTCTCAGAAGGTTGCCAACTTTGCTGCTAAGTATGACTACCTGCCATATAGGTGGATAGGAACAAACCTAAAAAATGGTCAGGGTGTATACTGCTGTGGGCTACCTTATGCAGCCTATAAGGAGTTTGGCGTATTGATTCCAGGACCTGAAATCATAAGGAATTTGAACTCAGAGAGAGGATATATAATGGTAAGGCTTCAATACCAGATGGCCAACCAGTATGGATTTAAGTACGTTCCACGCAATTGGAACAATCTGTTCGGTGGAGACTTGTTGTATTGCAGCAGCGGTTCAAATATATACAACCACGCCATGATCTATCTAGGTAGGAACGGTGGTAGACCGATGATAATCCACTCAGCTGGTCCAAATGGTCTAGCAATAGAGACAACAGGCGTTATAGGTGCTTGGGGTTGTAGGTTCCTTCCAAATGCACTTAGGTACAACCAGTAAGTTTGCAAAATATATTGACATTTGCTGAAAATAAATATATGATATAAAAGTATTTGGGTCTGTGGTTGCAAGTCCAAGCCAGTCGCGGGCAAAGGGATCCACGTAAGCTACTTCTAAAAATGGAAGAGTGAGCATGGCGCGGCTTAGAAGTAAGACCTGCCGATACAAAATCGAGAGGGCTAGTAGTGAGGTAACCCCGAAGCGAAAGTTCCAGCAGGCGAGTGTGGGGTCAAAGATCAGGTCAGCCAAATAAAAATAAGGTCTCCAAATTTTTTTGGGGGCTTTTTTATTTTCTACAGTTAATATTTTCATTAGCTTTGTATGTTATACTAGTAATTAGTGAGAAATTTTATTGTTATATCAAGTATTAGGTATATTCAAAAAAATATATTTGTGTTAAAATAGATAATATATGTACAATTTTATTGTGTTAACTGAATTTTATAGATAAATTAAGATGTTAATAAAGAAAAATAAATAAAAGGAGATTAAAATATGGGCTTTTTAGACGGGCTATTTAACATGGCCGATAGAAAAGATTTAAAAGAATTTAACAAGATAGTCGATAAGATAGACGCTGTTGGAGACAAGTATAAGGCTATGACAGACGAAGAACTTCAGGGCATGACTCCTATTTTTAAAGAAAGACTAGCAAATGGAGAAACTCTTGATGATATACTTGTAGATGCATTCGCTGTTGTAAGAGAGGCTTCTACTAGAATACTTGGAATGAGACACTTCAGGGTTCAGTTGATAGGTGGTATGGTCCTACATCAGGGTCGTATAGCAGAGATGAAGACTGGTGAAGGTAAGACGCTTGTTGCAACTTGTCCAGTGTATTTAAATGCTCTTGAAGGAAAGGGTGTTCACGTGGTTACAGTCAATGATTACCTAGCAAAGCGTGACCGTGATCAGATGGCCAAAGTATATGAATTTTTGGGCTTAAGTGTAGGTGTAATAGTTCATGGCCAGAACCCACAGGTTAGGAAGAAACAGTATGAATGTGATATCACATATGGTACAAACAATGAGTACGGATTTGACTACCTAAAGGACAATATGGTAATCCATGAAGAACAGATGGTTCAAAGAGGACTTAACTATGCTATAGTCGATGAGGTCGATTCAATCCTAGTCGATGAAGCTAGAACTCCTCTTATCATATCAGGACCTGGGGACAAGTCTACTCACCTATACTCAGATGCCAATGTATTTATCATGACTTTGGATGAAGACGACTATGAAAAGGAAGAAAAGGACAAGGCAGTATCGCTTACAGAGTCTGGTATAAAGAAGGCTGAAGTATACTTCAACGTTGAAAATATAACAACTTTAGAGCATACTGAACTTTATCACCATATAAATCAGGCCCTAAAGGCCCATGTAATAATGAAAAAGGACGTTGACTATGTTGCTAAGGATGACGAAATCATCATAGTTGACGAATTTACAGGACGTCTGATGTTTGGTAGAAGGTATTCAGATGGACTACATCAGGCTATAGAAGCCAAGGAAGGTCTTACAATCCAGAGGGAGTCTAAGACTCTTGCTACTATAACATTCCAGAACTACTTTAGAATGTACAGCAAGCTATCAGGAATGACTGGTACAGCTAAGACTGAAGAGGAAGAATTCAAGTCAATCTACAAGATGGACGTATTCCAGGTTCCTACAAACAAGCCTACAATAAGAGAGGACCTAGCAGATTCAGTATATGCCAACCAGATGGCCAAGTTCCATGCTGTGGCTAGGGATATAGAAGAAAGACATGCCAAGAACCAGCCAGTTCTAGTTGGTACTGTATCAATAGAAAAATCAGAATTACTATCTGAGATCCTTACTGAAAGAGGTATAGCTCATGAAGTCCTAAATGCCAAGTACCATGAAAAAGAGGCTGAGATAATAGCCCAGGCAGGTAGACTAGGAGCAGTGACTATAGCTACAAATATGGCAGGTAGAGGTACAGACATTCTACTAGGTGGGTCTCCAGCATTTATGGCCCTAAGAGAAATGAAGAGGCTAAACTTCACTGACGAGATGATCAACAGGGTTAACAATGCCAATGAAATTGCCGGTGTAGAAGAAAATGAAGAGTACGATGCAGCTAGAAGCACTTACAAGAAGCTATATGAAGACTTCAAGAAGATAACAGACAAGGAACAGGAAGAAGTAATCAAGGCTGGTGGTCTTTGTATCATAGGTACAGAAAGACATGAGTCTAGACGTATAGATAACCAGTTAAGAGGTCGTGCTGGTCGTCAGGGTGACCCAGGTGCATCAAGATTCTATATAGGGCTTGATGACGATCTTATGAGGTTGTTTGGTAGTGAAAAAGTCCAGGGACTACTAGGTAAACTAGGCATGGATGACGAGACTCCAATAGAACATAGGATGCTTACAAAGTCTATAGAAAATGCTCAGAAGAAGGTTGAAGGAAAGAACTTCGGTATTAGAAAGCACGTTCTTGAATACGATGATGTAATGAACAAGCAAAGAGAAATAATCTACACAGAGAGAAAGAGAGTTTTATCAGGAGAAAACCTACAAGACCAGATTCAAGATATGATGAAGGATGTAATTGCAGATGCAGCCAACCTTTATACAGATGAAAAGGGAACATTGGATGTAGAGAGTTTTAAGGGCCACCTATACCACAAGTTTGTTCCAGGTGGACAGATTGACGATATAGACTACTCAGGACTTCTACCACAGGATGCTATAGAGGCTACATATGACAAGATGATGGCCATATACAATGAAAAAGAAGAGTTCATAGGTTCTGAGAGAATGAGAGAAGTTGAAAGAATCATACTTCTTCAGTCTGTTGACAACCATTGGATTGACCACATAGATGCTATGGACCAGTTACGTCAGGGTATAGGTCTTAGGGCTATAGGTCAGATAGACCCAGTAATAGCCTACAAGATGGAAGGTTTCGAGATGTTTGACGACATGAACAAGCTTATCAGAGAGGATACTGTTGCCTACCTATTCAATATACAGGTCGAAGTTCCTGTTGAGAGAAAGGCTGTAGTAGATGTTGATAATTTAGAATCACCTGATACAGAAGGAAAAGAACACGCTCCAATAACACAGGTAAATGACAAACCACGCGTTGGAAGAAATGATCCTTGCCCATGCGGTTCAGGTAAGAAATATAAGAACTGTTGCGGAAGATAAGTAAGATATATAAAAATATGCCGCCTATTATTAGGTGGCATATTTTTAATTTATCATATTATTGGTAAGTGCCGATAATAATTGTAAAAGATACGAGGAGGTATGCTGATGATTAATTTACAGGATTATAAGTCAGAATATGAAGAATTGACTTCAAAAGTAAGAGAGTTAGGTGTTTCTCTTTGACTTGGATAGCCTAAAGACTAGACAAGCAGATATAAATGCCAGTATGGAAGACCAGGGCTTTTGGGAGGATAGCGACCATGCCAATAGGATACTACAGGAAAACAAGCAACTCACGTCTAAGATAGAGGACTATGATTCTTTGGTCGGCCAGTTAGAAGATATATCCGTATTAATAGAGATGGCAGAAGAGACTAGTGATTCAGAGGAGGACAAGACGATAGAGGACCAGTTGGTGGCCTATATCAGCGATGTAAATGAAAAGATAGTGAATACGACAATGGAGCTATTGTTCAGTGGAGAATATGACTCCAACAATGCCATCTTGTCTATAAATTCAGGCACAGGAGGGCTTGATGCTCAGGATTGGGCCCAGATGTTGTTGAGGATGTATATTAGGTGGTCTGAGGGCAGAGGTCTAAAAGTCAAGCTCTTGGATATAATATCGGACCCAGAGGCAGGCATAAAGACAGCCAGTCTTATGGTCAGTGGTGTAAACGCCTATGGATACTTAAAGTCTGAAAAGGGAGTCCACCGCCTGGTTAGAATATCTCCATTTGATTCTTCGGGCAAGAGGCACACATCATTTGCTTCAGTTGACGTACTACCTGAGATAGAAGATGATTCAGATATAAATATAAATCCAAATGACCTGAAGATAGATACCTACAGGTCATCAGGGGCTGGAGGTCAGCACGTAAACACGACTGACTCAGCTGTCAGGATTACCCACTTGCCAACAGGAATAGTAGTTCAGTGCCAAAATGAGAGGAGCCAGAGGATTAACAAGGATGTGGCTATGAAGATGCTAATATCCAAGTTGATTCAGATAAAGGAAGAAGAAAACAAAGAAAAAATAGAGGACCTACAAGGCAAATATACACAGATATCTTGGGGTAGCCAGATAAGGTCATATGTATTTCAACCCTACAAGTTGGTCAAGGACCATAGGACCAACAAGGAAAATACAAATGTAGACGCCGTTATGGACGGTAGCTTAGACGATTTTATGTTTGAATACCTCAAGAAACAAAACTTATAGAAGATAGGGATGTAATATGAATATAGTAGATATCCTAGTCTCAGAACTAGGCCTAAGAAAAAATCAGGTAGTCAGTGCTATTGACCTGATAGACCAAGGAAATACAATACCATTTATAGCTAGGTATAGAAAAGATGTAACAGGAGAGATGACAGATATCCAACTGCGTGACTTAAACCACAGGCTGGAATATCTTAGAAACCTGGATGCTAGAAAAGAAGATATAAAAAGATTGATTGAAGAACAGGGCAAGTTAACAGAGGATATAGAAAAATCTCTTGAAAAAGCCATGACCCTTCAAGAAGCAGAGGATATATATGCTCCATACAAGCAGAAAAAGAGGACTAGGGCGACTGTAGCTAGGGAAAGGGGTTTAGAAAACCTAGCCAATATGATACTCTTGTCAAAAAACATAAACCTAGAAAAAGAGGCACAGGCCTTTGTAAATAAGGAAAAAGATGTGGAAGATATAGACACTGCCATAGCCGGAGCCAAGGATATAATAGCAGAAATTATGAGTGATGATGCCCAGATAAGAAAAATGATCAGGGAAGAAGCCCTTAAAAGAGGACTTCTAATATCAAAGGCAAAGGGAGAGGAGGACTCTGTATACAGGATATATTATGACTATAGTGAGCCTGTAAGAGATGTACTTCCCCACAGGATATTGGCTATAAACAGGGGGGAGAAAGAAGGGTTCTTGTCTGTAAAGGTGTCTTTAGATGACGAAAATATGATAGAGAGGGTAAAGTCAGCCTATCTGTCTCTTCAAAATGAGGGAAATGACGGTATAATCCTTGAAATAGCCCAAGATGCCTACAAGAGGCTAATATTCCCATCTATTGAAAGGGAGATTAGAAACCACCTGACTGACATTGGCCAAGAAAGGGCAATCCAGGTATTTGGTAAAAACTTAAATGGCCTACTGCTTCAGCCACCTATAAAGGATGTGTCTGTTATGGGCTTTGACCCTGCCTACAGGACTGGCTGCAAGATAGCTGTTGTGGACAAAAATGGAAAGTTGGTAGACTATACTACAATTTATCCAACAAAGCCACATAACAAGGTTGAAGAAGCCAAAAAAACATTGAAAAAAATGATAGATAAACACAAGGTAGATATAATATCTATAGGTAATGGAACTGCATCTAGGGAGTCTGAGATGTTTGTATCAGATATGTTAAAAGAAATAAATAGGCCAGTCTCATATGTCATAGTAAATGAAGCGGGTGCCTCAGTTTATTCAGCATCAGAGCTAGCAAATGAAGAGCATCCGGATATAAACGTATCTATAAGAGGTGCTATATCAATAGCTAGAAGGTTGCAAGATCCTATGGCAGAGTTGGTCAAGATAGACCCAAAGAGTATAGGTGTAGGCCAGTACCAGCATGATGTCAACGAAAAAAGGTTGAATGAGGTCCTTGATGGGGTAGTTGAGGACTCTGTAAACAAGATAGGTGTAGACCTAAACTCAGCCTCATATTCACTTCTTGAACACGTATCTGGTATTTCTAAATCCATAGCCAAGAATATAGTAGCCTATAGGGATGAAAATGGTGAATTTGAGAATAGAGAGGACCTAAAGAAGGTAAAGAGATTGGGACCAGCGGCATTTAAACAGGCTGCGGGCTTTATCAGAATAACTAATGCCAAGAATCCACTAGATAATACAGGTGTTCATCCAGAGTCATATAAGGCCTGTATGAATATACTAGATCTTTTGGGATATAGCCTGGATGATATAAGCTCAAATGGGCTAGGAGATATAGACAAGAGACTTAAGTCTTATGGCCTAGTAAAACTGTGTCAAGATTCAGGACTTGGAGAAGCTACTCTAAAAGACATTATAGAAGAAATAAAAAAACCGGGTAGGGATATCAGGGATTCAGGCGTGAAGCCAGTACTTAGGAAGGATGTCATGAGCCTTGAAGACCTTGAGGAAGATATGGAACTAACAGGTACAGTGAGAAACGTAGTCGACTTTGGTGCCTTTGTCGATATAGGCATTAAAAATGATGGACTAGTACATATATCTCAGATATCAAATAAGAGGGTCAAGAACCCTTCAGACCTTCTGACAGTTGGAGATATTGTCAAGGTCAAGGTTATAGGAATAGATAAGGAGAGGGGCAAGGTGTCTCTTTCAATGAAGAATGTAAAACAGTAGATTCTGAGGAATAGTTTTATTCTTACTTTTTACCATAAAAATATTAAAAATAACTCAAAGATGTAATTGTAAGTATATTAAAAGCATTTTAAATATGTTAAAATTGAATTATATTATATTTTGAATACCTCAGACTTTGCGGGAGGGGGAGGAATAATTGTTATTGTCAATTGTAGTACCATGTTTTAATGAAGAAGATACATTGATGCACCTATACTCTGTTTTACGTAAGGAGATAGACGGTAATAAGGTCTTTGATGAATACGAGTTAATATTTATAGACGACGGATCAAGAGATAGTACCCTAAGTATTATCAAAGCTCTCAGGACTAAGGACAAAAATGTAAGGTTTATATCATTTTCAAGAAATTTTGGTAAGGAAGCAGGTATATATGCAGGTCTTAGGGCAAGTAAGGGAGACCTTGTTGTACTGATGGACGCAGACTTGCAGCATCCACCAAAGATAATGCACGAGATGGCCTATAAAATAATAGAAGAAGGCTATGACAGTGTTGGAGCAATTAGGAAGGACAGGCGTGGAGAGGCTATTTGTAGGAGCTTCTTTTCGACTTGCTTTTACAGGATTATAAATGCAATGTCTGACACGGAAATAAAGAAAAATGCCACTGATTACAGGATGATGACTAGGCAGTTTGTAGATTCTGTCTTGATGCTGAGTGAAATCAATAGGTTTACAAAGGGAATTTTTAGCTGGGTAGGTTATAAGTGTACAGAGATAGAATATGAAAATGTCGATAGGGAACTTGGGACCAGCAAGTGGAGTATCAAGTCCTTATTTAAGTATTCCATAGAAGGAATAGTCGCATTTTCTACGACTCCACTTATGATATCTAGTTTTCTAGGTATTATATCATTTTTGGTGGCATTTTTAATATTGCTTATATTTGTATTCAAGACACTTATATTTGGAGAAGTTGTAGAAGGTTTCCCGACTATAATATGCTCGATATTTTTGCTTGGAGGCATACAGCTACTGACTATAGGTATACTGGGGCAGTACCTTTCAAGGACATACTTAGAAGTCAAGAATAGACCTATATATATCGAAAAAGAAAAGTCGGAGTAGATCTTATGTTAGATAAAATCACTAGCAATATTGTCAATAATATAAAGACTATCTACAAAGAATATGCAGTTCAATTTTTAGTATATACAGTAGGTTTTTTAATATTGGCATGGATAATAAAAAATAGTTTGGATCAAAATGGGTTGACGGCAATATATAATGGGGATGCTCTTGTACAGCACTATGCTAGCCAGCAGTATTTGGCGAACTTCTTTTATGATATAATCCACCTTAAGACATCTGTCTTTAGTGAGATAAATTATAAGCTAGCCTTGGGCCAGGATATACTTACCACTTACCATTATTATGGATTAAATGATCCTATAAGTGTGCTTACAGGTCTTAGAAAGATTTATAACCACCAGAAACTATATGCCTTTCTCCTGTTTTTCAGGATGTATCTGGCTGGCATTGGCTTTATACTTATGGCCAACAGGTTTAAGAAAAATAAGGCAGTATCTATAGTGGGGGCCTATATATATGTATTTTGTGGTTATTGTTTGACTGTGGGATTTATGCATCCCTACTTTATTAACCCTATGATACTCTTACCACTACTGATAGCCTCCATAGATATATTGATTAGGGATGGAAAGACACTTGCCTTTGTGATAAGTGTATTTTCTACTATAGTCATCAATTTTTATTTTGCCTATATGATTCTTGTGGTTGGATTTATATATGCAGTTACTTCTCTAGTCTTTGTAAAAAAGGACTTGGGTAGTAAGGAAACTATGAGAGCCTTTAAAAGAGGTATTGGAGGTTTTTTATTAGGATTACTCTTATCAGCATATGTCATAGTTCCACTTATATTGGGCTATGTAGATAGCTATAGGTTCATAGGTAAAAAAGAGTCTATAAACCTATTTATAGGTCTTGAGCAAGTCAGAGATTTTCTATTGCATATATCCTCAGTTCCAGACCTTGAGAGTGCTGCTTACCTAGGCATTAGTGGTCTTGTAATACTTGGAATATATAGCGCCATTGCAAGCAAAAAAAAGAAAAATATAAGCCTATTAGTAATAGCTGGCTTGTTTGTAGTTTGCCCCAAGCTTCAATCTATGATGAATGGATTTTCTTATCCAACATATAGGTGGGTATTTGCTATAGACCTACTACTTGCATATATTTTTGTTGACCAATACGATAATATATTAAAGATGTCAGATAAAAAAAGGCTTGGTGCTATGGTATTTATTTTGGCCTATATTTTTATAGTGTACAAAAGCGTAGGCAGTGACCAATTAGGGATAAGGGGCAGTATAGGCCCTCTAGTAGGAGCGGGTATTTTTATAGTTCTATCATGGTTGAAAAAATTTAAGTATAGAAATATAGCTATGATATCTGTGGCTTTTCTGCTTATGACAACTAATGTGGTCATATATACAGACTATATCTCAAGCGGCAAACATCTCATAGAAAAAGAATACGTTGACAGGATAGACAATAACTATAATATAAAAATGCTGTCAAATATCACTTCAAGTGGTATGGAAAGAGTTGAGACAGGTGCCCACCGGGATGCTAATTTTTCAGATATATTCTCTTATCCATCTGTTTCTGGTTATTATAGCATACAAAATTATAACTACTCTAGCTTCAACCGTTATTATGAAAATTCTAAGGCATCACCAATAAATAGTGTTACTGGTATGGATTCAAGGTCTTTAGTAGATGGCCTACTATCAGTAAAATATCATTATGGAACGGACAACGTACCCCTTGAATTTAATAATACGGACATCAGTGGAGTATACCAGAATCATAACTATATACCATTCGGGTTTACCTATGACAAGTATGTATGTAAGGATGAACTAGACACAATGAACCCAATCGAAAGGCAGTCCTTTCTTCTAGGTGCGTGTTTGTTGGAAGAAAAAATAGACGGCATAAAGAGATTGGTAAAAGTAAATGACTACTTGGATAAGAGAAATATAGTAAAAGTTGAGAATGGACCCTACAGGCTTGAAAGGGAACAAGACCAAAGCCTAAATATAGGCACTAGGATAAATATTCCTAATGAGGGTGAGTTGTATGCTATAATCAAGAACCCGAGTATATTTTGTAAAAATAATAGGTTTACAAGCCTTGTCAGCAGTTTAGGTCAAGACAGCATCCAAAAAGTAAACACTACATTTATAACGGACAAGTCATCGAAATGGTATACCGGAGAAAAGGGATTGACTGTAAATCTTGGACACTTGAAAAAGGGAGACTATAATTTATCCTATAGACTTCTTGCAGATTGCAATATTGACTCGAAAAATATAGACTATATACTTGTCGATACGGGTAAAATCAAGGATGATTTTACTCAGCCCTCAAGAGAACACCTTGTTGACCTCAATATAAAGGGTGATAAAATTACAGGACAAATTAACTGTGACAAGGATAGGTTATTATTTATATCAATACCATACAGTAAGGGATTTGATATAAAAGTCAATGGGACAAGTGCTAAAGTATACAGGGCGAATATAGGATTTATGGCTGTAAAGCTACCTAGTGGCAACAATTTTGTATCCATAGACTATCATAGACCCGGTCAAAGCTTGGCTTATGTGATTAGCCTACTAGCCTTAATATTTTTGATAGGGTTCGAATTTACAAAAAGAAAAATATTTTCATCAAACATTGACAATATTTGATAAAATTACTATAATAGAGTTGTAAAACAAATATAAATCTTCGGGGGTGGGTGAGATTCCCTACCGGCGGTATAGCCCGCGAGCCACTAGTGGTATGATTTGGTGAGATTCCAAAGCCGACAGTAAAGTCTGGATGAGAGAAGAAATTACTAATTTAGTTAGTCAGTCCCGAGGCCATAGGTTTCGGGATTTTTTTGACCCCTGAACTAATTAGGAGGAAAATAATGGAAAGAGTAAGTAGTGCAGTTAGTAAGAGAACATCAACAAAGAAGCTGGTAAAGGTTTCCCTATTGTCAGCTATAGCATTTGTATTAATGTTTGTGGAGATGCCTATACCGGGCTTGTTCCCAAGTTTTTTGAAGATCGATATATCTGATATACCAGCCCTTATAGCAGGCTTTGCCATGGGACCGGTCGCTGGATTTGCAGTTGAGGGAGTTAAGAATTTCCTACATTTTATCACTGCGACATCTACTGGCGGAGTAGGAGAGTTGGCTAATGTGGTAGTTGGAGGAGCCTTTGTGGTGACAGCATCTACAATATATGCTAACATGAAGAATATAAAGGGCATAGTTATAGGATTTATCGCAGCTACAATAATGATGACATTTATAGGGTCAGTTATGAACTACTTTGTAATGTTGCCTTTCTATGGAAAGTTCATGGGTATGGAAGCTATAATAGGAATGGGTAAGGCAGTTAATCCTAGAGTTAACGACTTATTGTCTTTCGTTCTATGGTTTATCGCACCATTCAATTTAATAAAGGGTATCCTAATTTCTTTATTAACACTTCCTATATACAAGAAGTTGGAGAAGTTTTTTAAAACAGCCTAAGTTTAGAGTTACTTTTTAAAACAGCCTAGGTTTAGAGGCACCCTAGAGACTAATTATAATTTATACGATAATCGGGGTCAGCTATTTTTGCTGGCCCTTTTAAAATGCAAAATCTTAGTAAGGTGAAAAATATAATTTTATATATTATGTGGGCTTGTAAAGTCCAAATTGCCTAATAATATATACAAAATGTTTAATAAGAGATGATTTTCAAAAAAATGTAGGAAAACATTTCCTAGGAGCCTAAAATATGGTAAAATATAGTGTAAGAGGCGATTTATAATTGGGCTCAATATATTTGAATTAGTTGGAGAATTTAAGCAACCAATAATATAGTCGTACATTATTGCTTGTTATTTTTTATAATAATATTTTATGGAGGAATAAAAATGATAAATCAGGATTATTTTATTAATTTAGCAAAAGAAAAAGCTGGTGATGCAATACAGACAGTTGCCGTAGCTGCGCCATATGATGTTGCAACTCTTGAATCACTAAGAAATGCAATGGACCTAGGATTTGTAAAGGTAATACTAGTAGGTGACGAAAGTATAATCAAGGAATCAGCTAAAGAAGGCAATGTAAAGATTGACGATATGGAATTAGTACATGCTGACGACCTAGCAGGATGTGCTCAGGGGGCAGTTGACATGGTAAGACAGGGTAAGGCTGGTCTAATCATGAAGGGACTTATAGATACATCAGTTATTCTAAAGGCAGTTGTAAAGAAGGAAAATGAACTTAGAACTGGAAAGACTCTAAGCTACGTTGGTATCCTATTCAAGGAAGACTACGAAAAGTACTTCCTAACTTCTGATGGCGCTATGCTTATAGCTCCAGATCTTGCTCAGAAGAAGGGTATAGTTGAAAATGCAGTAGAGGTAGCCCATGCTCTTGGTAATGAAATGCCAAAGGTAGCTATGATATGCGCCAAGGAAAAGTACTATGAAAAGATGCCAGCTACTGTAGATGCAGTTGAGTTACAGAAGATGAATCAGGCTGGTGAATTATCTGGATGTATAGTAAGTGGACCTCTTCAGATGGACAATGCTGTAGACAAGCATGCCGTTGAAGTAAAGGGCATTGATGACCCAGTTGCAGGTGAAGCTGATATACTAGTTGTTCCAGCTATAGAGGCAGGGAATGTTTTACTAAAGACTGCTAAATACCTAGGTGGATGGACATTTGGTGGTGTTGTAGTTGGTGCCAAGGTACCTATCGTTGTATGCTCAAGGTCTGATGGAGAAGCTGCTAAGTTGGTTTCAATAGCAGTATCTTGCATGATGGCAGCTAGAAACAAATAAATATAATTATTTATAAATAAGACATATAAATTACCGACCCTCAAAAGTTAGCTTGGCTGACAATTGGGAGGTCGGTTTTTTGCTTTTTATTAGTTTGTGATAGGTCTATATTTTATTATAGTCATAGTCCTAGATAGATGTTCTTTTTATGGTAAAACCCATCTCCTCGACCATCTTGATGTCTTCTAGGTGGCTGATTCCTGATGTTGTCAGCATATGACCTGATATCATAGAATCTATACCTGAATCTATGGCAGCTCTACCCTTGTCCTTAAGTAGGACCCTACCTCCTGCAAGCCTGATGCTTTTTTGAGGAAGGATAAATCTATATATTGCTATAGATCTTCTTACTTCTTCATAGGAAAGGGGCTTATTATTTTCTAGGGGGGTGTTTGGTATTGGGTTTAAGATGTTCAGTGGTACTGAATCTACATCCAGGTCTCTTAGGGCAAAGGCCATTTCAATCCTGTTGTCTAGATTTTCTCCAAGTCCAAATATACCGCCACTGCATATTTTTAGTCCTGCCCTTTGAGCAGCTTTTATAGCATTTACCTTGTCTTCGTAGGTATGGCTTGTGCATATGTTTTTGAAAAATGATTTGGATGTTTCTAGGTTGTTGTGGTATCTTGAAACTCCTGCATTTTTTAACTTTACAAACTGGTCATAGGACAAGAGACCATTAGAAGAGCAAAGATTGATTGGACAGAGGTCCTTAATTTTCTTAAAAGCCTGACAAATTCTATCGAGTTCAGAGTCGTTCAATTTTCTACCTGAAGTAACTATAGAAAACCTATTAATCTTGTCTTGGTAGTTTTTTATTGCTGATTGGCTGATCTGGTCTGTATCCAATATATCATAGATGTCTACATGGGTATTGTGGTGGGCTGACTGGGCACAGAAGGAACAATTTTCGCTGCAGGCCCCACTTTTACCATTTATGATTGTGCATAGGTCAAACTCACCATAAGAAAAGTTATCCCTGATTTCACAGGCCAGTTCAGATAATAGGTCTAGCTCGCATTTTTTTAGGATTTCCATGTCATTATAACTTACCTGATATCCATTTATAATCATATCTTTTAAGGAAATTGCTTGTGAATTAATTTGATTTTCTTTACTATCCATAAATACATACCACCTTTCTTATACAAGATATGATACCATGAAACAACCTATATTGTAAACCTTTAAAGAATATAGTTTACAATATGGGTTTTATAGGAAAAATGATAAATAAGAGTCTATAAAGGGGGCTATAGGTGGCTTTTACTCTACTTTTTGCTTATTATAATACAAAAAACAAATGACTATGTGATATAATAAAAAGATATGGGTAGTTTACATACCCTTAATTGTTCAGAGAAATTACTTCGCAAAATACAGGCTTATCTAGTTTGCTAGGCTACTTGTGGTTTTGTGTTTTATTATAAAATAGGAGGGAATATGGAAAAAATTTATCTAGCTGATGAAAGTTTTACATATGATATGGGACAAAAGATAGGTAGAGCCTTGTTTTCCGGGGCTATAATCTGTCTTAACGGAGATTTGGGTGCAGGTAAGACTGCAATGACTAAATCAATAGCCAAGGCCCTAGGCATTGATGAAGATATAACAAGTCCTACTTTTACTATAGTTAATGAATATAGAGATGGTAGATTAAAGCTAAACCACTTTGATGTCTATAGGATAGGGTCTAGTGATGAAATGTACGATATAGGATTTGATGAATACATAAATTCAGATGGGGTGTCTATCATAGAGTGGTCTACTATTATAGAGGACATCCTACCAGAGGAAAGACTTGATATAGACATAAACTATGAGGGTATGGGTAGGACAATTGAGTTTATACCACATGGAGAAAAATACGAAAAACTAGTCGGGGAGGTTGTTGGACAATGAATATACTAGGACTAGATACTTCTTCAAGGGCAGCGAGCGTTGCCTTATGGAGAGATGGAGTATTGCTAGGAGAAATCCTAATAAACGATAAGAGAACACATTCACAAAAGCTAATGCCAATGCTTGAGGACCTACTTAAGTTGGCTGATATGAAAATAGAGGATATAGACCTTTTAGCTGTATGCTTGGGGCCTGGTTCATTTACAGGTATAAGAATTGCAGTTGCTACAGTGAAGGCTATAGCCCATGTTAGGGACCTCCCGATTGTTGGAATCAATTCTTTGGAGAATATAGCCTATTCAATGATCGACTCTAGTACGACTATAATACCTATCTTGGACGCCCAGTCAAGCCAGGTATACACAGGAGCATACGAGTTTGTAGGGGGCGAGTTAAATACAATAAAAGACATGTGTGTTGAGGATATAAGAGATGTACTTGCCTACGCAAAAGAACTAGAAGATAAAAAAAAGACAGTGACAATAGTTGGTGAAGGGGTCTACAAGTATATGGACAAGTTGCTATCAGCCTTATCTGATAGGATAAGGGTAGCCAACCCTAATTCCAATGTATCTAGGGCAGCGAGTCTTTGCCATTGTGCTTCTATAAAATACCAAGAAAAGAAAGATATTTCAACTTGCTATGACCTAGCACCGATTTATTTAAGAAAGTCACAGGCAGAGGTCCAGTACGAAGAAAAACAGAGGAAATTAAAAAATGATTTATAGGAATATGAAGGACACGGACATTTATGGGGTCTATGAGGTGGAAGTATCTGCCTTTAGCGAGCCTTGGTCATACAATGCCCTAAGAGATGAATTGAAAAACAAGCTGGCGAAATACATAGTAGCCGAAGACCAAGGAAGGATAGTGGGATACTTGGGCACATGGCATATAATAGATGAGGCCCACATAACCAATGTAGCTGTTCACAAGGACTACAGGGGTAGGGGCATAGGTAACGGACTGATGGAAGCCTTGGATAAGCAATGCAAGGAATATAATATAGCATCTATTACCCTAGAGGTAAGGTCTAGCAATACAGTAGCCCAAAATCTTTACAAAAAATACGGTTTTTTGATAAGCGGTATAAGAAAAGAATACTATCATGACAATAAGGAAGATGCTTTGATAATGTGGAAGCAACTCAGGGAGGTATTTTAATGAAGGATATAATAACACTAGCGATAGAATCTAGTTGTGACGAAACTGCCTGTGCTATACTTAAAAATGGCAGGCAGGTCCTTGCAAATGTGATATCTACGCAGATTGACATACATAAGAAATTCGGCGGTGTCGTACCAGAAGTGGCATCGAGAAAACACATAGAAAATATAGATATAGTTGTCGAGGAGGCTCTTGAAAAGGCAGGAATGAAATTTTCAGACATAAGTCATATAGCTGTGACATATGGTCCTGGTCTTGTTGGAGCCTTGTTGGTGGGGCTTTCATATGCAAAGAGCCTAGCTTTTAGTCTTGGTATACCTTTAGTAGGGGTCAATCATATAGAGGGTCATCTTTCAGCCAATTACATTGAGCATGAGGACCTAGTACCTCCATTTGTGACCTTGATAGTATCAGGTGGCCATACTCATCTTGTAGAGGTCAAGGACTATGGCGACTATGAGATACTTGGTAAGACTAAGGATGACGCATCAGGAGAAGCATTTGACAAGATAGCTCGTGCTATGGGACTAGGCTATCCGGGCGGACCAATAGTCGATAGGTTGGCCAAAGAGGGAGACCCCAATGCCATTGATTTTCCTAGGGCCTGCATTCATGAAGAAGGCTATGACTTTTCTTTTAGTGGCCTAAAATCATCTGTTTTAAACTACCTGAACTCTATGAAGATGAAGGAAAAAGAAATAGTAGCAGAGGATGTGTGTGCATCTTTTCAGGCGGCTGTTGTTGACGTATTGTCTTATAAGGCTATAAAGGCTACAAAAGACAAGGGATATACAAGGCTTACCCTATCAGGCGGGGTAGCTGCGAACTCAGCTCTTAGGGATACCCTAAAGACAAGGGCTGAACTTGAAGGTATAGATTTGAAGTACCCACCAATGGTTTTGTGTACGGATAATGCAGCGATGATAGGCTGTGCAGGTTATTATAGGTATATAAATGGCAGAAGAGACGATATGTACCTAAATGCTGTGCCAAACCTGAAGATAAACGAGGGTTAGGAGGACATAAAATGATAATGCTGTCTTGTAACAATGTTACAAAAAACTTTGGTGTCGATACTATACTTGAAGATATATCTTTTTCGGTAAACGAGGGTGACAAGGTCGGTATAGTAGGGATAAACGGTACTGGTAAGACGACACTATTTAAGATAATAACTGGAATATATGGCTATGACAATGGAGATATATATACAGCCAAGAATTGTAGGATGGGGTATCTAGAACAGAATACAAATTTCTACTCAGAAAAGACCATATATGAAGAACTTGTATCTGTATTTGAAGACCTGATTGAGTCTGAGAAAGAGTTAAGAGAATTGGAGCACAAGATAGCTCAGATGTCTGGTGATTCTGGCTCTGGCAAGGAATTAAAGAAATTAATGGACGAATACGGTCACAAGTATGAAGTCTTTGAGCAGAACAACGGCTATGGATATAAGAGTGAAGTGCTTGGAATCCTAAGGGGCTTGGGCTTTAAGGATGAAGACATGGACAAGGAAGTAAATGTCCTATCCGGTGGTGAAAAGACCAGGGTTCTCCTTGGTAAACTACTGCTTTCTAAGCCGTCGCTACTCCTACTTGACGAACCTACAAACCACCTTGATTCAGAGGCTGTAGAATGGTTGGAAGGATTTTTGAGGTCCTATGATGCAACCCTAATGATTATATCCCATGACAGGTATTTCCTAGACCAATCTGTCAACAGGATATTTGAAATGTCAAACAAGAGGTTGACCGCCTACAAGGGTAACTATACTGAATACCAAAAACAGGCTAAACTCCAGAGGGAGATAGACCTTAAAAACTATGAAAACCAGCAAAGAGAGATAAAGAAGCAGGAAGAATCAATAGAGAGACTCAAGTCTTACGGACGTGAAAAACATATAAAAAGGGCAAGAAGCAAGGAAAAGATGCTAGACAAGGTTGAAAGACTTGAAAAACCACAGGAGATAAAGAAAAAGGCTAGGTTTACATTTAGGCAGACTAGACAAAGTGGTAATGATGTCCTTCACCTTGAGGATATAAAAAAGTCTTACGGAGAAAGAATCCTATTTAAGGACCTAAACCTGGATATATACAGGGGAGAAAAGGTTGCATTGATAGGGCCGAATGGTGCGGGCAAATCTACCTTATTCAAGATGATTCTAGGCCAGGAAGACTATGACCAGGGCTTGGTCAAAATAGGACAAAATGTTGAGACATCATACTTCCACCAGGAGCAAAAAACCTTAAACATCAAAAATACTATAATTGATGAAATATGGGATGCCAACCCACATTTAAGTCAGACTGAGGTTAGAAACATGCTTGGAGGATTTTTGTTTGAAGGAGAAGAGGTATTTAAACCGATTAAGTCCCTAAGTGGTGGAGAGAGGGCCAGAGTTGCAATACTCAAGTTGATCTTATCTCAATCAAACTTTTTATTGCTGGATGAACCTACCAACCACTTGGATATAGATTCAAAAGAAGTCTTGGAAGAAGCTTTATTAGATTATGAAGGCACTTTATTTACTATATCTCATGATAGATATTTTCTTAACACAGTCATTGACAAAATTTTAGTTTTAGGTGAAAATGGAATAGAAGAATATCTTGGAAATTATGACTACTATCAGGCCAAGAAAAAACAACAATATGACCTTGAAAATTTATCTGTTGAGCCTCAAGACACTGGTAAAACAAAGACCCAGATAAAGGAAGAGAGAAGAAGAGAAAAGGAAAAAAGACAGGAAGCCAACAAGGCCAAAAAAATCGTAAAAGATATAGAAGATAGGATCAATCTAGTTGAAAAACAGATAGGTGGTCTTGAGATGATGTTGTGTCAAGAAGAGATATACTCTAGCCCAGACAAGCTAAAAGAGGTAAATTTAGAGAAATCCGACCTAGAAAAAGAGCTTGAAAAATTATATACAAAATGGGAAGAAATAATAGAATAATATGTTTTAAATTTATCTAAAATAATGTATAATAGTATGTGTAAATCTCGATTTTGTTATTTTATTGTAAAACTATAAATAGATATAGGTATTTACTAATAAAATTTTATGAGATTGTTTTATTATTTAGATAATTAGAATGCTACTACTTTAAAATAAAGCTAAAAACACAAGGAGGATTAATTGGCATGGGAAATAAAAACATATCAATGGCAGTCATCAGAAGATTGCCGAAATACTATAGATATTTGGCAGATTTATTATCTAGAGATATTCAGAGGATATCTTCAAAAGAACTAAGTGAGATAATTGGTTTTACTGCATCTCAGATTAGACAAGACCTTAACAATTTTGGTGGCTTTGGTCAGCAGGGTTATGGATATAATGTAGAGGCACTACATAGAGAAATTGGTAAGATACTAGGTCTTGATAGAAAGTACAGGGCTGTTTTGGTTGGTGCTGGTAACCTAGGTCAGGCCTTGACAAATTATTCTGGATTTAAGAATGCAGGATTTAATATTGAAGCTGTTTTTGATGCCAATCCTAAGATGATAGGGCTAAAGATTAGAGACTATGAGATAATGGATTCAGATAATATAGAGTCATTTGTATCTAACAACGATATAGATATAGCTATCTTGTGTATACCTAAGAACGGGGCTCAGGCAGTAGCTAACAAATTGGTTTCATCTGGTGTTAGGGGTATTTGGAACTTTGCTCCAATAGACCTAGAAGTTCCATCAGAAGTGATAGTTGAAAATGTAAACCTTACAGAGAGTCTATTTACTCTTTCATATTTGATGAAGGAAAGTGATGACCAGTTATAGGGATAATTCTTTATTAGACTTTAGGTTTTGATGCTTATTTTGTATCTTAACCATAGTGTCTAGGGCTTATGTTTAAAATTTTAGAGAATATAAAAGAGATTGTAGAATGTTAAATTCTTCAATCTCTTATTTTTTATCATATAGCCTATTTAAATAAGTCTTACCTAAAGTGAATTTGTTTTATCATATCAAGGAATTCTTTATTTGACTTTGTCTTTTTCATTTCCTCTATCACTTGGTCTGTTGCTAATTGTGAATTTTTGGAGTCGAGGCTTCTCCTTAGTTTGTATAAGGAATCCATCTCTTCCTTTGAAAGGAGTAGGTCCTCACGTCTCGTGCTAGACTTGTAGATGTCTATAGCTGGGAATATTCTCTTTTCAGCCATATTTCTATCTAGACACAACTCCATATTTCCAGTTCCCTTGAATTCTTCAAAAATTATATCATCCATTTTAGATCCTGTGTCTACAAGGGCTGTTCCCAATATAGTAAGTGAACCACCTCCACGAATGTTTCTTGCAGCACCAAAGAATTTCTTTGGACCATGAAGAGCTCCGGGATCAAGTCCACCAGAAAGTGTCCTACCTGTAGGATTGATTGTAAGGTTGTAGGCTCTTGCTAACCTAGTGATACTGTCTAGTAGGATTACGACATCCTTGCCGTGTTCTACAAGCCTTTGGGCCCTGCCAAGTACCATCTCTGCTACCTTGACATGGTGACTAGATGCCTGGTCAAAAGTAGAGTATATTACCTCGCCATCTATGGACTCCATCATATCTGTTACTTCTTCTGGTCTTTCGTCTATGAGAAGGATTATAAGAGTAACATCAGGGTAGTTTTCTGATATTGAGTTGGCGATTTCTTTTAATAGCATTGTCTTACCAACCTTAGGTGGTGCTACTATTAGCCCCCTCTGACCCATTCCTATTGGAGAAAATAGGTCTACAATTCTTGATGACAGGCCGCTATTTTCAGATTCTAACCTCAATTTCTTGTCTGGATAAATTGGTGTTAATTGTTCAAAAGGTGTCCTTGCTCTTGCAACTGAAGGATTGTCTCCGTTTACTAGGTGAATAAACATCATTCCTCTGAATTTTTCATTAGGGTTCTCAGGCTTAGCAACACCTGTGATATAGTCGCCAGTCTTTAACCATAACTTTCTTATCTGATTGGGTGATACATAGATGTCATTTTCTGTTGATAGGTAGTTGCTACCTCTTAGGAATCCAAAACCATCAGGAAGTATTTCTAGGATACCCTCCACCTTATTTTCATCAGTCATTTCAGGAGGAGTGGTGTATAAAAGTTTTTTCTCGTCTCTATTGTCTTGCCTGCTATCATAACGGCTATCACTACGATTATCTTGTCTACTATCATAGCGGTTATCACTACGATTATCTTGTCTACTATCATAGTGGTTGTCACTACGACGGTTGTTTTGCTGGTCTGCCATCTGATCACCTGTGTTTTGTCTGTAAGTCACAGTTTTATTCATCTGCTTATCAAGATCAGAATCAGAGCTAGTATCATTTTTCTCAACGATATCATCACTCTTGGCTAACATTTCAGCTATTTTTTCTATCAAATCCGATTTTTTATAAGTAGTAGATGATTTAACGCCTAGGTTCTTGGCTATAATCCTAAGTTCTATCAGACTTTCCTTTTTTAAATCATCAATCTTTTTGTTTAATTCCAAGTTCTATACCGCCTTTCTATAAAAACAAGCTGATTGTAAAAGCTACACTTGATACAGCAAACATTAAGGCTATAGAAACAGCAATAACCTTGTACAGTAGTTTATCATTTTTTTTCTTTGTTTTAGACATTATATCACCTCATATAAATCTTTTGCGTCATCTTTTAGTACGTGCTCTCTTATATCAGTAATTCTACATCTGATTACCTTTTCGCCAAAAGTAAGGGTAAGTTCGTCTCCGATTTTAACTTCAGATGAAGACTTTGCTGTCTTACCGTTTATTTGAACCAAGCCCTTTTCACAGGCTTCTTTGGCTACAGTTCTTCTTTTTATTATTCTTGAAACTTTTAAAAATTTATCTAATCTCATTTCTACATCTCCATAATACTCTTATATCCTATATATTATATCATAGAAGAGAAGAATGTAGAAATAATATTATTATATATATGTTTTAAAAAAGAAGTTAATTAATGTGAATAAAAAAATAGTACTGATCTTATGACCAATACCATTTTTGCTTTATGCGAATCAACTATTATTTGTTTACTAATTCCTTAAGACCCTTACCAGCCTTGAATACTGGTGCCTTTGATGCAGGTATTTCTATAGTTTCGTCTGGCTTTCTTGGGTTTCTACCTGATCTAGCAGCTCTTTCTCTAGTTTCAAAAGTACCAAAACCTACTAACTGAACTTTTTCTCCTGCTACTAGAGTTTCTTCTACAACATCCATAAATGCATTTAATGCAAGTTCGCTTTCTTTCTTTGTTAAGTTACTTTTTTCTGCAATCTTAGCAACTAATTCTGCCTTATTCACAATAATTACCTCCTGTAATAATATATTTTTTTACAACATAAATTATAATTTACTTTGTTGACAAGATTATTATACCCCAAGAAGGCTTAAATATCAACAAAAACAAGGAAATTATTGCAAATAAAGATGTGGGAATATTTTTAAAAATAAACACATAAAAGAAGAAAGTAGTAAATTTTGTGGTGGAGAAGTGGAGGTTTAATAAAATGAACTGATAAAAAGAATTTATTAATATGTATTATCAATTGAAAGGAAGAGGTGGGGAATATATTTAAATATATAAATAAATAATACTGAAATTTCAACGTAAAACAAAAATAAAAAATAAAATAAAAAAAACTAATAAATCAATTGCAAAAAGTCCCTCTTGATGTTATAATAAGTTTGTAAAGAAAATATATTTATCGAAAAATGGAGGATTTAGAAATGGCTTACGTAATTAAAGATTCTTGTATCGCTTGTGGAGCATGTGCTGCTGAATGTCCAGTATCTTGTATATCTGACGGAGATATCTATTCAATAGACGCATCTGCTTGCATAGACTGTGGTTCATGCGCTGGTGTTTGTCCAGTTGACGCTCCTCAGCCAGAATAATAATTAAAAATTATTCAGCACCCTGAGATTATTCTTAGGGTGTTTTTTTGCTTTCTTTTAAAGATTTTTCGATTAGGGATCCCGATTAAAATAATTGATTAAAAAATAACAAGTACTAATCTAGAAATGAATATTATAATTCATAAAAATAGACCAGACAGGATATGTCACTTTCAAAGTTAAATGTTCTTATCGTTGCTAATTGACATAGAATATTTGTCGAAAAATAACTTAATTTACAACAATATGCGAGTTTCTTTATTCAACACGATTTAGAAATAAGGTGTGAGAATAAAAGTAAAAGTTGTAAGAACGACTTAATTATTTGAATTTTACGAAAAAAGAAATATATTGTTCCTAAAATTAAAAAAAATTAAATTTTATGTTAAATTCTAAATTATAGTACACTATTGACTATATATGTGTTATAATCTTTATGTAAACAGGAAAATGTTACCAAATACTTAGTGAGGCAATATTTACCTGGATAACTATAGTATCTTAATAATTTTAAGGAGGCTTAAAAATGGCAAATGTATTTGAAATGGCACAGGCTCAGGTAAAGAACGCTTGTGATAAATTAGGAATGGAACCACAGGTTTACGAACTATTAAAAGAACCAAGAAGAGTTATCGAAGTTAACATACCAGTTAAAATGGATGATGGTTCTATAAAGGTATTCAAGGGATTCAGATCTCAGCATAATGACGCTGTAGGTCCAACAAAGGGAGGAATCAGATTCCATCCAAACGTATCTCTAGAAGAAGTAAAGGCACTTTCTATATGGATGACATTCAAGTGCTCAACTACAGGTATTCCTTACGGTGGTGGTAAGGGTGGTATCATAGTTGACCCATCTGAATTATCTGAAGGTGAATTAGAAAGATTATCAAGAGGATACATCGACGGTATCTACAAGTTAATCGGTGAAAAGGTTGACGTTCCAGCTCCAGACGTAAATACAAATGGTAAGATAATGTCATGGATGGTTGACGAATATAATAAATTAACAGGTGTTTCTGCTATAGGTACTTTAACTGGTAAGCCAGTTGAATTCGGTGGATCACTAGGAAGAAACGAAGCTACTGGATACGGTGTTGCTGTAACAATTAGAGAAGCTGCTAAGAAGATGGGTATAGACATGAAGCATGCAAATGTTGCTGTACAGGGATTCGGTAACGTTGGTGCTTTCACAGTTAAGAACATCCAGAAGTTAGGCGGAAAAGTTGTTGCTCTTGCTGAATGGTGTAAAGAAGTTGGACCATATGCTATATTTAAAGAAGATGGACTAGATTTCCAGGATATGTGGGATTACAGAGCTGAAAAGGGTAACCTAGTTGATTTCCCAGGTGCTAAGATGATATCTATGGATGAATTCTGGTCTTCTCAGGTAGACGTTGTTGTTCCAGCTGCTCTTGAAAATGCCATAACTGCAGAAGTTGCTGAAAAGATCCAGGCTAAGCTAGTTTGTGAGGCTGCTAATGGACCTACCACTCCAGAAGGTGACGAAGTTCTTAACAGAAAGGGAATAGTTCTTACTCCAGACATCTTAACAAATGCTGGTGGTGTTACTGTTTCTTATTTCGAATGGGTACAGAACCTATACGGATACTACTGGTCAGAAGCTGAAGTAGAACAGAAGGAAGACGAAGCTATGGTTAAGGCTTTCGAAGCTCTATGGGCTATAAAGGAAGAATATGGCGTAACAATGAGAGAGTCAGCTTACATGAACTCTGTAAAGAAAGTTGCTACAGCTATGAAGCTTAGAGGTTGGTACTAAGATAAAAAATATAAATATTTCAAAATACATAAAAAGGGCTTATTAATATAAGAGCCATTAAGCAAAATTAATATATACAACTTAATAAAAAAGCTGCCGAATTTTCGGCAGCTTTTATTTTTTTTAAAATATTACAAAGAATCATTTAAAGTCACAAAGAATCATTTAAAGTCACAAACAATCAATAATAATGGATAATAAGTATTAATACATGGTTCAAATAATAGGATAGTGTAAAATAAGTATGGAGTTTTTGAAATAAAAAATAGAGATTACAACCTCTTGTGTTAAAATATATTTGACCCAAAAAAT
>OBVS01000040.1_pt1 | contig 120452 bp, 102 predicted proteins | sample 1476211 | NCBI WGS metagenome assembly OBVS01 (sample SAMEA2580025, study PRJEB22360) | human gut metagenome | biome: human gut; feature: human-associated habitat; material: faeces | place: Denmark | collected 2008/2010 | reverse complement strand
GAACTGCTTATGAAGCTCTAGTGGATGAGTACGAGTAAACGTTGCACTTTTTATTGCAATTTATCATAGATTAAAAAATTATGTAACTTTTTACAAAAATCTATTGACTTTTTGTTTGGAACACTGTATAATTACAATTGTAAACGGAAAGGAATAAAATCCGTTACATTCGCTCAAACAAGATGAAATTCTTAGCTACGCTCAGTTAAAGTGATTTCATCTCTATTTTGGGAGAGGTTTAAAATTATGTAAAATATTGGCTGCCTTTTATAAATATAAATCCAAAAGATAGAGTTGCTCACTTTGTCTTATATTTTAAGCAGTTGCAAAAATTATGTAAAATAACAAATGAGGTACAGATATGAATAACAACTACAACAACTTTGATAATATGGATAATCTTTTCAATCAATTGATGGGAAGAATGGGCGGTTTTAATAGTGAAAATCGGCGTTATCTCATCAATGGACGTGAAGTAACACCAGAAGAATTTGCACAATACCGAGCAACGGGGAAACTGCCGAAACAAGCGGTAGAAAATCAAAATCCGCAAATGCAGGGACAAACAGGTGCTCCAAAACAAGATGGCATTTTAGCAAAATTGGGTCGCAATTTGACAGAAGAAGCGCGGCAAGATATGTTAGATCCCGTTATTGGGCGCAATAAGGAAATTCAAGAAACAGCTGAAATTCTGTCTCGTCGGACGAAGAATAATCCAGTGCTAGTCGGAGATGCTGGGGTTGGTAAGACCGCAGTTGTCGAAGGTTTGGCGCAAGCGATTGTCAACGGCGATGTCCCTGCTGCTATTAAAAATAAGGAAATTATTTCTGTAGATATTTCTGGATTAGAAGCAGGTACGCAATATCGAGGTAGCTTTGAAGAAAATATTCAAAATTTGGTGTCTGAAGTGAAAGAAGCCGGCAATGTCATTCTCTTCTTTGATGAAATTCATCAAATCCTTGGTGCTGGAAGCACAGGTGGAGACAGCGGCTCTAAAGGTTTGGCAGACATTTTGAAACCAGCTCTTTCTCGTGGGGATTTAACTGTGATTGGTGCGACGACGCAAGATGAATACCGCAATACCATTTTGAAAAATGCGGCTTTGGCTCGCCGTTTCAATGAAGTAAAAGTAAATGCTCCGTCTGCAGAGGATACTTATAAGATTTTGCAAGGAATTCTTGATTTGTACGAAAAACACCACAATGTTATCTTGCCAGATGAAGTGTTAAAAGCGGCTGTGGATTATTCGATTCAATATATTCCGCAACGCAGTTTGCCAGATAAAGCAATTGACCTAGTAGATGTGACAGCGGCTCACTTAGCAGCTCAACACCCCGTTACAGATGTGCATGCAGTAGAACGTGAAATCGCAGAGCAAAAGGCCAAACAAGAAGCTGCTGTTGAAAAAGAAGATTTTGAAACGGCTTTGAATGCCAAGATGCGCATTGAAGAGCTGGAAAAGAAAATTGAAAATCATACGGAAGATATGAAAGTGACAGCGACTGTCAATGATGTGGCAGAGTCTGTAGAACGCATGACGGGTATTCCTGTTTCTCAAATGGGCAGCAGCGATATTGAGCGCTTGAAAGAGATGAATGCGCGCTTAAAGACCAAAGTCATTGGACAAAATGAAGCGGTTGAAGCGGTGGCACGTGCTATTCGGAGAAATCGTGCAGGTTTTGATGAAGGCAATCGTCCAATTGGTAGCTTCCTCTTTGTCGGACCAACTGGGGTCGGAAAAACAGAGCTAGCAAAACAATTAGCGCTTGATATGTTCGGTACAAAAGACGCGATTATTCGTTTGGATATGTCTGAATACTCTGACCGCACGGCTGTGTCGAAGTTGATTGGTACAACAGCTGGCTATGTGGGCTACGACGACAATAGCAATACATTGACAGAACGTGTTCGTCGCAATCCATACTCGATCATTTTGCTGGACGAAATCGAAAAAGCTGATCCGCAAGTCATCACGCTGTTATTGCAAGTCTTGGACGATGGACGTTTGACAGACGGTCAAGGAAATACTGTCAACTTTAAGAATACAGTTATTATCGCTACTTCTAACGCAGGATTTGGCTATGAAAGCTTTACGGGCGATGAAGAAAAGGATATGAAAATTATGGATCGGTTGAAACCATACTTCCGTCCAGAATTCTTGAACCGTTTCAATGCAGTCATTGAATTCTCTCATCTTGGTAAAGAAGATTTAGCTGAAATCGTCGACTTGATGTTGGATGAAGTCAACCAAACGCTTGCTAAGAAAGACATCACGTTAACAGTAACAGATGCAGCCAAACATTATCTAGCAGAAGAGGGGTATGATGAAGTCATGGGTGTTCGTCCGCTTCGCCGTGTGATTGAACAACAAATCCGTGACAAAGTAACAGATTATCATCTGGATCATCTGGATGTGAAACATCTTTTGGCAGATCTTAAAGATGATGAATTAGTCATTGAGGAAACAACAGATAGTCAAGTTGAAAAATAAATTTCATTATTCAAACGCTGAGAAATTTCTCGGCGTTTTTGGCTCCCATATTTTTCGCAGTCCAAGAGTGAACAGTTGCTTGTGTAATTCTTGGTCTTTTTGTTACCGCTTACATGGTTTATAATAGGCCTATAAAGAACAAATAAAATAGAAAAAAGGAGAGTTAAAATGAACATCATTTTAAACATTCTGAACTGGTTCTCGCAAAATATTTTGCAGAATCCGGCCTTCTTTGTAGGTCTCTTGGTTCTCATTGGCTATGCGTTATTGAAAAAACCAGCGCATGATGTCTATGCTGGTTTCATCAAAGCGACAGTTGGTTATATGCTGTTGAACGTTGGTGCTGGAGGTTTGGTAACAACTTTCCGTCCGATTTTGGCGGCTTTGAACTTTAAGTTTAAGATTGGTGCGGCGGTTATTGACCCATACTTTGGATTAACAGCGGCAAATACAAAGATTGCAGAAGAATTTCCAAACTTTGTCGGAGCAGCAACAACAGCACTTTTGATTGGTTTTGGTGTCAATATCCTGCTCGTTGCTCTTCGGAAAATTACGAAAGTGCGGACGCTGTTCATTACAGGTCATATCATGGTGCAACAAGCAGCAACCGTTTCATTGATGGTTCTTCTCCTTGTTCCTCAATTGCGTAATAGCTGGGGCGTGCTGGCAATCGGTGTCATCTGTGGACTTTACTGGGCAGTCAGCTCCAATATGACAGTAGAAGCAACACAGCGTTTAACTGGTGGCGGTGGTTTTGCGATTGGTCACCAACAACAATTTGCGATTTGGTTTGTGGATAAAGTTGCAGACAAATTTGGCAAGAAAGAAGAAAATCTTGACAATTTGAAGTTGCCAAAATTATTGTCTATTTTCCATGATACAGTGGTTGCTTCGGCGACGTTGATGTTGGTTTTCTTTGGAGCTATTCTCTTAATCTTGGGTCCAGATATCATGTCAAATGCAAAAGTCATTACATCAGGTACAGTTTACAACCCTGCTAAGCAAGATTTTTACATGTATATCATTCAAACAGCCTTTACTTTCTCAGTTTATCTCTTTGTCTTGATGCAAGGGGTGCGGATGTTTGTAGCAGAATTGACCAATGCCTTCCAAGGTATCTCTAACAAATTGCTTCCTGGTTCATTCCCAGCTGTGGACGTTGCAGCTTCTTACGGTTTTGGTTCACCAAATGCAGTGCTTTCAGGCTTTGCTTTCGGTTTGATTGGACAATTGATTACCATTATGCTCTTGATTGTCTTTAAGAATCCAATTCTGATTATTACCGGTTTCGTTCCAGTATTCTTTGACAATGCAGCGATTGCAGTTTATGCGGATAAGCGTGGTGGCTGGAAAGCTGCGGTTATCTTGTCCTTTATCTCAGGTGTGCTGCAAGTAGCGCTCGGTGCTCTCTGTGTGGCACTGCTCGGTCTTGCTTCTTACGGCGGTTACCATGGAAATATTGACTTTGAATTCCCATGGCTTGGATTTGGCTATCTTTTCAAATACCTTGGTATTGCTGGTTACATTCTTGTCTGTGTGTTCTTGCTGGCTATTCCGCAACTTCAATTTGCCAAAGCAAAAGACAAGGAAGCATACTACCGTGGTGATGTTCAAGCAGAAGAAGAATAAAAATAGATTTAAATATTGGAGGAAAATAATATGGTTAAGGTATTAACAGCGTGCGGAAATGGCATGGGTTCATCTATGGTGATTAAGATGAAAGTAGAAAATGCTCTACGTAAACTTGGGCAAACAGATTTCACGGTCAATTCTTGCAGTGTGGGCGAAGCTAAAAGTTTAGCTTCTGGTTATGATATCGTCATTGCCTCTCTTCATTTGATTCATGAATTGGACGGACGGACAAATGGCAAATTGATTGGTCTAGATAATCTGATGGACGACAAAGAAATTACTGAAAAACTATCACAGGTATTGGAATGATGCGGCTAGAGGTTTGTCTCAGCCTCGTCGCTTAAGAAATTGATATAGAGGCTTTGGACGCTTGTCCAAGCCTCATTCGCTTAAAAGGATAGGTGAAACTGAAAGCATAGGAAAATTGAAGTCTGTTGTACTTTTAAAGTAGCAGAGGATTTCTCTTTGCCAATCCGTTTTGAGTTTCCATTTCCTACGAAAGGAAGAAGCCATGAATTTAAAGCAAGCATTGATTGAAAACAAATCTATTCGTTTAGGGCTTTCTGCTTCAACTTGGCAAGAAGCGGTCAAACTTTCTGTTGACCCTTTGATTGAAAGCGGAGCTGTTAAGCCTGAATATTATGATGCAATCATCGAATCCACAGAAGGATATGGTCCTTATTATATTTTGATGCCGGGTATGGCGATGCCACATGCTCGTCCAGAGGCTGGTGTACAAAAAGATGCCTTCTCTTTGGTGACTTTGAAAGAACCTGTAACTTTCTCAGACGGGAAAGGTGTGAGTGTCTTGTTGGCTCTTGCGGCAACGAGTTCAAAAATTCATACGAGTGTCGCCATTCCGCAGATTATTGCCCTCTTCGAATTGGAAAATTCTATTGATCGTTTGTTAGCTTGTCAAACAGAAGCAGAAGTTCTAGCTTTGATTGATGAGTCAAAAAATAGTCCTTATTTAGAAGGATTGGATTTAGATAGTTAGTAAATGGTTGTGTTTCAATCCATTAGAAAAGAATAGAAGGAGAGAAAATTATGTCAAAACGTCTTCCAAATTTACAAGTTGCACTAGATCATTCAGACTTGCAAGGAGCTATTAAAGCAGCTGTGTCGGTCGGTCATGAAGTGGATGTCATTGAAGCAGGAACGGTTTGTCTCTTGCAAGTCGGTAGTGAGCTGGTAGAAGTGCTGCGCAGTTTATTTCCTGATAAAATCATCGTAGCTGACACTAAATGTGCTGACGCTGGCGGGACAGTTGCTAAAAATAATGCCGTACGCGGTGCGGATTGGATGACTTGCATTTGTTGTGCGACGATTCCAACCATGAAAGCAGCCCTGAAAGCTATACAAGAAGAACGCGGTGAACGCGGTGAAATTCAGATTGAACTCTACGGTGATTGGACTTATGAGCAAGCTCAGATTTGGTTAGATGCTGGTATCTCGCAAGCCATTTATCACCAATCACGCGATGCCCTTCTTGCCGGCGAAACTTGGGGTGAAAAAGATCTCAATAAAGTTAAGAAATTGATTGAAATGGGTTTCCGTGTGTCTGTGACAGGTGGTTTGAATGTGGATACACTCAAACTCTTTGAAGGAGTGGATGTCTTTACCTTTATTGCTGGACGCGGAATAACAGAAGCTGAAAACCCAGCAGCAGCAGCGTGTGCTTTCAAAGACGAAATCAAGCGAATATGGGGGTAAGTCATGGCACGTCCAATTGGAATTTATGAAAAGGCGACACCGAAGCATTTTTCTTGGCAAGAACGGTTAGAATTTGCCAAAGAAATGGACTTTGATTTTGTGGAAATGTCGGTTGATGAAAGCGATGCTCGGTTGGCGCGTCTCACTTGGTCCAAAGAAGAACGCCTAGAGCTTGTCAAAGCCATCTATGATACAGGTGTGCGGATTCCAAGCATTTGTTTTAGCGGACATCGGCGCTATCCATTAGGCTCGAACGATCCTGAGCTAGAAGCAAAATCACTTGAAACGGTGAAACAATGTATTGAGTTAGCGCAAGATTTGGGTGTGCGAGTTATTCAATTAGCCGGCTATGATGTTTATTATGAAGAAAAATCACCTGAAACACGCGTTCGTTTCTTAAAAAATCTGCGACGAGCATGTGATTGGGCTGAGCAGGCGCAGGTCATGCTGGCGATTGAAATTATGGATGACCCATTTATCAACAGCATTGAAAAATATCTGGCTGTGGCAAAAGAAATCAATTCGCCTTATCTCTTTGTCTATCCAGATACAGGTAATGTTTCTGCTTGGCATAATGACCTCTGGAGTGAATTTTACCTTGGTCATCAGGCAATTGCTGCGCTGCACTTAAAAGATACCTATGCCGTGACGGAGCATTCTAAAGGGCAATTTCGAGATGTACCTTTTGGCAAAGGTTGTGTCAATTGGGAAGAAATGTTTGCCGTTTTGAAAAAAACCAACTACCAAGGACCGTTTTTGATTGAAATGTGGTCTGAAAATTGTGAAACGGTGGAAGAAACCAAAGCAGCTATCAAAGAAGCGCAGGATTTCCTTTATCCACTCATTGAGAAAGCGGGGTTATGAGAATGTTAGTACCAGAATTACGAGAACGTGTCTATAAAGCCAATATGGAGCTTCCAGAGCATGGTTTGGTGAAATTTACTTGGGGAAATGTTTCGGCGATTGACCGCGAGAAAGGCTTGATTGCCATTAAACCTTCTGGTGTGGCGTATGAAAAATTATCTCCAGAAAATATGGTTGTGACTGATTTGGACGGTAATATTGTCGAAGGAGACCTGAATCCGTCGTCAGATTTGCCGACGCATGTGGAACTGTACAAAGCATTTCCAGAAGTGGGTGGCATTGTTCATACGCACTCGACAGAAGGAGTGGCTTGGGCGCAAGCAGGACGTGATATTCCTTGTTATGGCACCACGCACGCTGATACTTTCTACGGTTCAATTCCATGCGCTCGTGCCTTGACACCAGAGGAAATCAATGGCGAGTACGAAAAAGAAACTGGGAAAGTCATTATTGAAGAATTTGCCAAGCGTGGCTTAGATCCGCTCGCAGTAGCAGGTGTAACCGTCCGCAACCACGGACCATTTGCTTGGGGCAAGGACGAAAAGTCTGCTGTTTATAATGCAGTTGTTCTGGAAGAATCCGCTCGTATGGCACGCTACACAGAAGCTATCAATCCAGAAGTGGCAGAAGTGCCGCAAGATCTCAAAGACAAGCATTACCTGCGAAAACACGGAAAGAATGCTTACTACGGACAGAAAAAGTAAGAACGACGATAAGAAATCTATCAAGGGGTGGAACGATTACTATGATTCAGAGTGTCATGGTTGGCAGTTCCACACCCTGCTTTTCTCATTCTGCTTCCGCAACAAACTCAAAGATAAGCAAAATAACAGATGGACTCGTTTCAATCTCGTAGGAAGATGTGTGAAAAGATGTTATAATAATTTACAGTCCCTTTCAAGGAGTAAATGATGATACTATTGGACCAGACAAGTTGTGACTTACTAAGATACCTCATTCAGCTGAAAGAGCCAGAAACGATTATGACGATTTCACGGGCAACCAATCAATCGCGGAGGAAGATTTATTATCATTTGGAAAAAATCAATGACGCTTTGGCAGAGGTTGGTGAAATGATTAGCAGTCGTCCGAGGGTAGGGATTGTCTTAACTGCACAGCAAAAAGAATTATGCCAATCCTTGCTGGAAGGAGTCGATTCTTATAGTTATGTCATGAACATGACCGAGCGCATGCAGTTGACTGTTCTGTATATTTGTGTTGCAAACAAGCGTGTGACTATTGAAAAACTGATGGAATTGACAGAAGTATCCCGCAATACGGTTCTCAACGATTTGAATGAAATCCGCAATCAGTTAGCTTCGGAGCAGTATCAAGTCAATCTCACTTCCACGAAAGCGCAAGGATATTTTTTAAAGTGTCATCCGCTCAATAAAATCCAATATGTTCATTCTCTCTTGTATCACATTTTTGTAGAGGGAAATCATAGTTTTGTGATGATTTTGACAGAAAAGATAAAAGCATTTATCGGAGAAGATTTACTTTTGTCCGATGATTTACAGGATTTTCTCAATCAAATAGTGCAAGATGTGGAGCAGAATTTGGGCAAGAAAATCAATCGACATGAAATCAAGTTCATGCTGCAAGTTTTACCATATCTGCTGTTGAGCTGCCGCAATATGGCTTTAAATGAGGAAGAACAGGAAGACTTGAAGCGTGAGTTTACCTTGATTCGCAAGCGGATAGAATACCAAGCAGCCAAGAATTTGAATAGTAATTTACAGGCAACATTTGGCTTGCAATTAAATGACATTGAGATTTCTCTCTTAGCCGTTCTTTTGCTTTCTTATCGGAAGGACAGGGATATTCATGCAACCAGTCAAGATTTTGTCCAATTAAAAGAAGCGATTGATGAGTTTATCTGGCGTTTTGAAGTTAGTTCGCACTTTGAAATTGAAAATAAAGAAGATTTGTTGCGGAATTTATTGACGCACTGCAAGGCTCTGCTGTTCCGTAAAACCTACGGAATTGTATCCCAAAATCCATTAACTGCTCAAATCAAGGAAAAATATGCAGAGTTGTTTGCGGTCACCAAGTCTTGCGCTGTGATTTTGGAGGAAGCGTGGCTTATTTCACTAACCGATGATGAGGTGGCTTATCTTGCTCTTCACATGGGTGGATTTTTAAAGCATAATCATGCTGAAAAACGAGATGCTAAACGAATTTATTTAGTTTGTGACGAGGGAGTCGCTGTGCAGAAATTGCTGCTCAAGCAGTGCTTATATCATTTGCCAAATGAAAATTTAGGCGCTGTTTTTACGACAGAGCAATTCAAAAGTGTTGAAGACATTTTAGATGTGGACTTATTGATTACGACAAATGACGGGTTGGAAACTACTTTGCCAACGATACAGGTTCAGCCTATTTTGGACTACGAGGATGTATTGAATATTACTTCTTTTGTGAAAGATCAAGCTCTTTCTACTAAAGGCGTGCGATTTAGTCAAGATTTAGAACGACTTTTGTCACAATACCTCAAGGATTCAACTCGTACACAAGAGTTGAAAAATAAAATTCAAAAGCTTGTAAACGAAGAATTATTATCAACTTCAACAGAAGACTGAAAGAATGGATGACTAGCTAGGGATAGAATTCCCGGCTTTTTTAGGTACTAAAAATAGTCCAATCTTGAACACAGCCTTGTGCTTTATTTGGTCTTTTTTTCTCTCTTAGAGCAGCTTATACTAAAGATAGAAATATAATATTATCTTGAGGAGGAATGATCATGCTAAACGTAAACGAAATTACTCGGGAATCTTGGATTTTAAGTACTTTCCCAGAATGGGGCACTTGGCTTAACGAAGAAATTGAAGCAGAAGTAGTGCCTGAAGGTAACTTTGCTATGTGGTGGTTAGGGAATTGTGGTGTTTGGATTAAGACGCCAGGCGGAGCTAATGTGGTTATGGATCTTTGGTCTAACCGCGGAAAATCAACTAAAAAGGTCAAAGATATGGTGCGGGGACATCAAATGGCAAATATGGCAGGCGTACGTAAATTACAGCCAAATTTGCGCGTGCAGCCAATGGTGATTGATCCATTTATGATTAATGAGTTGGACTATTATCTGGTATCGCATTTTCACAGTGACCATATTGATATCAATACTGCAGCAGCGATTGTCAACAATCCGAAATTGAATCATGTTAAATTTGTCGGACCTTATGAATGTGGCGAAATCTGGAAAAAATGGGGTGTCCCAGAAGAACGTATCATCGTGATTAAACCCGGCGAAAGTTTTGAGTTTAAAGATATTAAAGTATCAGCTGTGGAATCTTTCGACCGAACTTGCTTGGTAACACTTCCGGTTGATGGTGCTGATGCCCAAGATGGTGAACTGAAAGGTCTGCCTGTAACAGATGAAGAAATGGCGCGTAAAGCAGTCAATTACATCTTTGAAACGCCAGGTGGTACAATTTATCATGGTGCAGATTCGCACTTCTCAAACTATTTTGCCAAACACGGAAAAGATTTCAATATTGATGTAGCGATTAACAACTACGGTGATAATCCAATCGGTATTCAAGACAAGATGACTTCAATTGATCTGCTTCGTATGGCTGAAAACCTTCGTGCCAAAGTTATTATTCCAGTTCATTATGATATTTGGTCTAACTTCATGGCTTCAACGGACGAGATTTTAGCCTTGTGGAAGATGCGTAAAGAGCGCCTCCAATATCAATTCCATCCATTCATCTGGGAAGTCGGTGGTAAATATACCTATCCGCAAGACAAAGACAGGATTGAATATCATCACCCACGTGGCTTTGATGATTGCTTTGAGCATGATTCAAACATTCAATTTAAGGCTTTACTATAAAAAATTAAGTGGGAATTATCCGTATACATTGCGATATGCGGATAATTTTCTTATAATGATAGTGTAGAATAATTGCTACTGAAAAGGTAGTATTATAAAAGGAGAATTCAATGTCAAATTTATCTGTCAATGCCATTCGTTTTTTGGGAATTGATGCTATTGAAAAATCAAAATCTGGGCATCCAGGTGTTGTCATGGGCGCAGCACCGATGGCTTATGACTTATTTACCAAGCAAATGCGTGTGAATCCAGAAGTACCAAATTGGGTCAATCGCGATCGTTTTGTTTTATCAGCAGGCCACGGCTCTATGCTGCTCTATGCACTTCTTCACTTGTCTGGTTTTCAAGATGTCACTATGGACGAAATCAAGCACTTCCGTCAATGGGGTTCTAAAACGCCTGGACATCCAGAATTTGGACATACGGCTGGTGTAGATGCGACAACTGGACCCCTCGGTCAAGGAATTTCGATGGCAACTGGTTTTGCGCAAGCAGAACGTTTCCTAGCTGCTAAGTACAACCGTGAAGGCTATAATATCTTTGACCACTATACCTATGTCATCTGTGGTGACGGGGACTTAATGGAAGGTGTGTCTGCTGAAGCGGCTTCTTATGCTGGACTGCAAAAGCTAGATAAGCTCATCGTTCTCTATGATTCAAACGACATCAATTTGGACGGAGAAACGAAAGATTCCTTTACAGAAAGTGTTCGTGACCGTTACAATGCTTACGGCTGGCACACAGCTTTGGTCAAAGATGGAACAGACTTAGAAGCAATCGATACGGCGATTGAAACCGCAAAAGTTTCTGGCAAACCTTCCTTGATTGAAGTCAAAACGGTGATTGGTTATGGCTCACCAAATAAACAAGGGACAAATGCTGTTCATGGAGCGCCTCTTGGTGCGGAAGAAGCAGCGGCTACTCGCAAAGCCCTTACTTGGGATTACGCACCATTTGAAATTCCAGAAGAAGTCTACGAAGATTATCGAGTTAATGTTGCAGAACGCGGCAAAGCTGCCTATGATGCTTGGGAAAAACTCGTTGAAGAATACAAACAAGCCTATCCTGACTTAGCTGATGAAGTTTCTGCCATTATTGCTGGAAAAGATCCAGTTGAGATCAAACCAGAAGATTTTCCAGTAAAAGAAACAGGTCTTTCACAAGCTACTCGTAATTCTAGCCAAGATGCTTTGAATGCTGCCGCAAAAGTTCTCCCAACTTTCCTTGGTGGCTCTGCTGACCTCGCTCATTCTAATATGACTTACATCAAAGAAGATGGCTTGCAAGATGATGCCCACCGTCTTAACCGCAATATTCAATTTGGTGTGCGTGAATTTGCTATGGGTACTATTTTGAATGGTATGGCGCTTCACGGAGGACTTCGTGTTTATGGCGGTACGTTCTTTGTCTTCTCAGACTATGTTAAAGCGGCTGTTCGCTTATCAGCCCTTCAAGGCTTACCTGTGACTTATGTCTTTACGCATGACTCAATTGCAGTTGGTGAGGATGGTCCAACTCATGAACCAATTGAGCACTTAGCAGGTCTTCGTGCAATTCCAAACCTCAATGTCTTGCGCCCAGCAGATGCACGTGAAACACAGGCTGCTTGGTACTTGGCACTCAAGAGTCAAACAACTCCAACAGCTTTGGTTCTCACACGTCAAAACTTGACAGTTGAAGCTAGAACTGACTTTGACAAGGTGGCGAAAGGAGCTTATGTTGTATATGAAACAGCAAATGGTTTTGATACAATTCTTCTGGCATCTGGTTCTGAAGTTAACTTAGCTGTTGCAACTGCTAAAGAGTTGGAAGTACAAGGAGAAAAGGTTCGTGTTGTCAGCGTACCATCAACAGACATCTTTGATGCACAAGACGCTGCTTACAAAGAAGAAATTTTACCAAATGCAGTTCGTCGCCGTGTTGCTATCGAAATGGCTGCAACCCAGTCTTGGTATAAATATGTCGGACTTGACGGAGCTGTTATCGGTATTGACAAATTCGGTGCTTCTGCCCCAGCTGCTAAGGTAATGGAAGAATATGGCTTCACCGTTGCTCATGTCGTAGAAGTTGTGAAAAATTTGAAATAGTAACTATCAAGAAGAACCGAGGCTTGCTTTGCTTCGGTTTTTCTAACTAGAAATGCTATAATGAAAATAGGAAATTTTATCTCGGAGGTGTGAAGATGACAAAGGAAAGTATGATTTATCAGCTGTTGGATGAATTGAAAATTTCTTATGATCGTCTGGATCATGAACCAATTTCTTCCGTTATTGAGGCAGCTGAAAAAGGAATTGTCTTACCGGGGCAACAGGTCAAAAATCTCCTTTTGAAAAATAAAAAGGGACGTCAATTTTATTTGGTCATTTTGCGGGACGAAAAAACGGCAGATATCAAGCATTTGGCAGAAATCCTTGATGAAAAACGATTATCATTTGCCAATGATAAGGAGCTGGAGGAGCTTTTACAGGTAGAGCCAGGTGCGGTTACACCCTTTGGGCTGCTTTTTGATAAGGAAAAGAAAGTCCAACTGATTGTGGACGAGGAGGTTGATCCGAACTTGACCGTGGGTTTTCATCCTTTTGTCAATACAACAACGCTCAATATCGCTTATGCGGACTTTTTACGCTTTTTGGAAAAAGCAGAGCATACTGTCAAAAGAATTCGCTGCTAGTCAGACTTAAGGAGGAATCCTTTTAGAAATTTCAGCTCTTCCTTGTAAATTCTTTAGGAATCTGCTATAGTAGATAATATATGAAATCTAAAGGAGACTAAAATGAAAATGGGTAACGGTTTTTCAATTTTAATCATGTTGGTTGTGATGATGGGCTTGATGTTCTTCATGCAACGTTCTCAAAAGAAACAAGCAGACAAACGGATGGAAAGCTTGAACAAACTACAAAAAGGATATGAAGTCATTACGATTGGTGGCTTGTATGGTACGGTTGATGAAGTTGATACTGAAAAGAAAACGGTTGTTCTCGATGTAGATGGTGTTTACTTGACATTTGAATTAACAGCTATTAAGACCGTATTGCCTCTCACAGAGGGAATCACAGCAGTTGCTGGTGCAGACGGAAGTGTTGATATGTCAGAAGATACAGCTATTGAAGAAGAATAGTAGTGTTTTAAGCTAAAAAAGGGATTGGAGTTTCTCCAGTTCTTTTATTTTTGCTTGAAAGGTTTCTTTTACAATTTATAAGAATAATTCTTTTTCTACTTTGACGTCGCCAATTAGCTATTTTGATGCCAAAGCCCAACCAAGTAACAAATATTCCCTTAGCAGAATAGGAATTTTAAAAAGATAAAGCATTTAATTTTATCGTAAAATAATGTGAAAAAGAAATTGGAGCCAAAAATTTCTATGTTTCGGCTTCTTTTTTATCTGAAATTTATCATAAATCCCATTTTTAGAGGATTTATGATATAATGAAATGTAAAACTTTATTAGGAAAACAAGCAGATGTTTAGTTTTAAGAAAAAAGAAAAAATTGAAGTTCCGTTACAAATACCAAAACATATCGGTATTATTATGGACGGGAATGGTCGTTGGGCTAAAAAGAGAATGCAGCCGCGCGTTTTCGGGCATAAGTCTGGAATGGAAACTTTGCAAAATGTTACCATTGCAGCTAAAGAGTTGGGTGTCCAAGTATTGACAGTCTACGCGTTCTCCACAGAAAATTGGTCGCGTCCTGAAAAAGAAGTCAGCTTTATCATGAACTTGCCGGTTGAATTTTACGACCGTTATGTGCCTGAGTTGCATAGAAATAACGTAAAAATTCAAATGATTGGAGATACAGAGCGGCTGCCTAAGACAACGTATGATGCGCTTTGCAAAGCAGAAGAATTAACGCGACTCAACACAGGCTTGATTCTGAATTTTGCCTTGAATTATGGTGGTCGTGCTGAGATTGTTCAGGCAGTTAAAATGATTGCTCAAGATGTGTTAGATGCCAAGTTCAGTCCGGGCGAGATTGATGAAGAGATGATTGCCAATTATCTACAAACCAGCAGTCTACCTCGATTATTGCGCAATCCGGATTTGGTCATTCGAACGAGCGGAGAATTGCGTTTGAGTAATTTCTTACCTTGGCAAAGTGCATATAGTGAGCTGTATTTTACAGACATTTTATGGCCGGATTTTGATGAGAAAGCTTTGAAAGCAGCTATTGAAGAATATAGTAAACGAAATCGTCGATTTGGCGGCGTGTAGGAGAATTTATGGATAAGGATTTACAAAGACGTGTTATTTTTGGCGGAGTGGCACTTGCTATCTTCATTCCAGTTTTGATGATAGGAGGCGCTCTTCTGCAAATTGGAATGGGGCTTCTAGCCATGTTGGGTGTTCATGAATTGCTACAAATGAAAGGGCTGAGAAGTACCACACTAGAAGGTGTCTTAGCTATGTTAGCAGGTTTTGTGCTGACGATTCCACTCGAAAACTATTTGAAATTTTTGTCGGTAGACGGAAATGTTGTGGCCTATATTTTAGTTGTTTTTCTTCTATTAGGCTCAACTGTTCTAGGGAAAAATTACAGTTTTGAAGATGCGGCTTATCCAATCGCTGCGAGTTTTTACGTGGGAATTGGCTTCAATGCTTTGCTAGATGCACGGGTGGCTGGTTTTGACAAAGTGCTCTTAGCCTTGTTTATCGTCTGGGCAACGGATAGCGGAGCTTACTTGGTCGGACGGAGATATGGCGTACGTCGCTTAGCTCCTCATGTTTCACCAAATAAAACTGTTGAGGGCAGCCTAGGAGGCATTGCTTCAGCAGTCCTTGTAACATTTATTTTTATGTTGTTTGATAGAAACGTTGCCGCACCTCATCATATGTTTGTCATGCTTCTTTCCACAGTATTCTTTAGTATTGCAGGTCAGTTTGGGGACTTGGTAGAAAGTGCAATTAAGCGCCATTTTGGAGTCAAAGATTCTGGTAAATTTATACCCGGACATGGTGGTGTGTTAGATCGTTTTGACAGCATGCTGTTTGTCTTTCCCTTGATGCATTTCTTTGGATTGTTCTAATGAGAATGGTAAAATGAAGTGGGACAGACTAACGTGATTGTTTTGTAATCACTCACAGAAAAATGAAATCTGAGAAGATGAGATAAAAAATCAATATTTCGCAAGAAGTTTATTTTGTTACTCCCCTCTGCACAGTTGACTAGGATAGTTGTTGTTCTTTCCCTAGTAAGGGATTAGAACTACCACTCGACAGTGATTGATTGGCACTAAAGTACCTAATCAATTGTGCATAGGAACTCTAAATTGACTAAAGTCAACAGAGTTTCTCATTACTGCGTTTTGTTGTAAAAATAATTATTGTAAGAGTCTGGGAAACGTTCCTTCCAGCCTCTTTGTGAATGAACTTTATAAGGAAATCTTAAGCCGAGTGAAGTAATCTTGATTTGCTGGGTGCAATTCAGTAAGATGATCATGTCAGAAAGTAGAAAGGTTGGTGTAATGCAGTCTGGTATTATAGGAATTATCACCTTTATCATTGTTTTTGGAATTATTGTAGTTGTTCATGAGTTTGGACATTTCTATTTTGCGAAAAAATCGGGCATTTTGGTGCGGGAGTTTGCTATTGGAATGGGCCCGAAAATTTTTGCTCATATCGGAAAAGACGGTACGGCGTATACCATTCGGATGTTACCGCTGGGTGGCTATGTTCGTATGGCTGGTTGGGGCGAAGATTCGACCGAGATTAAAACCGGAACACCTGCTAGTTTGACTTTAAATGAAGCAGGTAAGGTCGTCCGAATCAACCTTTCGGGCAAGAAAATTGATCAAACCGCTTTGCCGATGAATGTGACGGGCTTTGATTTGGAAGACAAGCTGGAAATCACTGGTTTGGTACTAGATGAACAAAAGACCTATGCGGTTGACCATGACGCAACAATCGTAGAAGAAGACGGCACAGAGGTTCGGATTGCTCCGCTTGATGTGCAGTATCAAAATGCTAGTTTAGGCGGGCGCCTCATTACCAACTTTGCAGGACCGATGAACAATTTCATTTTGGGGATTGTAGCTTTTCTGTTGTTGATTTTCATGCAGGGTGGCGTTGCCAATCCCAATACAAATCATATTCGTGTCTTACAGGACGGTGCCTTGGCACAAGCTGGTGTAAAAAATAACAACCAGATTTTAAAAGTTGGTCAAGCAGAAATCAAGAATTGGTCGGATTTGACCCAAGCTGTTCAGTCTGAGACGAAAAACAGTAAAGGGCAGTCAGAACTAAATGTGACTGTTAAAAGCGGAAATAAAGTTCAAGAGCTGACAGTTAAGCCTAAAAAAGAGCAAGGAAGATATCTATTAGGAGTGATGCCGGGCTTGAAATCAGATTTTCCGTCTATGATCGCGGGTGGGTTTAGCATGGCTTGGAACGCTAGTTTCCGCATCTTTGACGCTTTAAAAAATTTAATTTTCCACCCAGACATCAATAAACTAGGCGGTCCTGTGGCGATTTACAAAGCCAGTAGTGACGCTGCTAAAGGCGGAATTGAAAGTGTTATCGCTTTATTAGCTATGCTATCTCTAAATATTGGTATTTTTAATCTCATTCCTATCCCAGCGCTTGACGGTGGAAAGATTGTGCTCAATCTTCTTGAAGCCATTCGTCGCAAGCCATTGAAACAGGAAACAGAAACCTATGTCACGTTGGCAGGTGTCGCTGTTATGGTACTCCTAATGATTGTGGTGACCTGGAATGATATTATGAGAACCTTCTTTTAAAAGGTGAATTCTAAATAATAAATAAAAGGAAGAATTTATGAAACAAAGTAAAATGTTAATCCCAACACTACGTGAAATGCCTAGTGATGCACAAGTCATCAGCCATGCACTTATGCTGCGTGCGGGCTATGTCCGCCAAATTTCAGCAGGTGTTTACTCTTACTTACCATTGGCTAATCGCGTGATTGAAAAAGTAAAAAAAATCATGCGAGAAGAATTTGAAAAAATCGGTGCGGTCGAAATGTTAGCTCCAGCCCTCCTTAGTGCCGACCTTTGGCGTGAATCAGGTCGTTATGATACCTACGGTGAAGATCTTTATAAATTAAAAAATCGCGAAGGTTCAGATTTTATCTTAGGGCCCACTCATGAAGAAACATTCACCGCAATTGTACGGGATTCTGTAAAATCTTATAAGCAATTACCGCTTAATCTTTATCAGATTCAGGCTAAATACCGTGATGAAAAGCGTCCTCGAAATGGCTTATTGCGGACACGTGAGTTTATCATGAAAGACGGTTATAGCTTCCATGCCAATTACGATAGCCTAGACGTGACTTATGATGAATACAAGACGGCTTATGAAAATATTTTTATTCGTAGTGAGATTGAATTTAAAGGTATTATCGGTGACGGTGGTGCCATGGGTGGAAAGGATAGTCAAGAATTTATGGCCATTACACCTGAACGGACAGACCTCAGCCGTTGGGTTGTCTTGGACAAGTCAGTCGCTAGCTTTGATGAAATTCCAGCTGATGTGCAAGAAGCCATTAAAGCTGAATTGACAAGTTGGTTGGTGTCTGGTGAAGATACTGTTGTGTATTCAAGCGAGTCAAACTATGCTGCAAATTTGGAAATGGCAACGAATGAATACAAACCAAGCAATCGTGTCGTGGCAAAAGAGGAATTGACTCGTATAGAGACCCCAGATTGCAAGTCAATTGATGAAGTCGCTGCTTTTCTTCATGTTGATGAAAGCCAAACAATTAAAACGTTGGTTTATATTGCTGATGAGAAACCGATTGTAGCGCTTCTTGTTGGGAATGATCAACTGAATGAAGTCAAGCTGAAAAATTATTTAGGTGCTGATTTTTTTGAACCAGCAAGTGAAAAAGAAGTTCGTGAATTATTTGGAGCAAACTTTGGTTCTCTTGGACCTGTTCATCTTCCAGAAGATGTTCAAATTATCGCTGATCGCAAAGTAGAGGACGTTCGAAATGCGGTGGTTGGTGCCAATGAAGACGGTTATCATTTGACCGGTGTCAATCCAGGGCGAGACTTCACAGCAGAATATGTAGATATTCGCGAGGTGCGTGAAGGAGAAATTTCACCAGACGGACAAGGCGTCTTGAAATTTGCACGTGGCATTGAAATTGGACATATTTTTAAATTAGGAACTCGTTATTCAGAAAGTATGAATGCGACTGTTTTAGATGAAAATGGTCGTGCAGTTCCTGTCGTAATGGGCTGCTATGGTATTGGTGTCAGTCGCCTCTTATCAGCTGTTATGGAGCAACATGCACGCCTCTTTGTCAATAAAACGCCAAAGGGAGACTATCGCTATGCTTGGGGAATCAATTTTCCAAAAGAATTGGCACCGTTTGATGTGCATCTAATCCCTGTAAATGTCAAAGACGAGGAAGCTCTTTCATTGACAGAACAACTAGAAGCAAAGCTGCTCAAAGCTGGCTACGAAGTTTTGACAGATGACCGCAATGAACGCGCAGGTGTGAAATTCAGCGATAGTGACTTGATTGGCCTACCAATCCGTGTGACGATCGGGAAAAAAGCAGCTGACCGCATCGTTGAAGTCAAAATCAAAGCGACAGGTGATACCATTGAAGTGCATGTTGACAACCTTCTTGAAACACTTGCAATCTTAACGAAGAAAAATGAATAAATAGGTCTAAAACAAGATCTAAATTATCATTCAAAAAACAGGAAAAATCTTAATTGGAGACAATCCGAAAGAGATTTTGCCTGTTTTTTTGAGTTGATACTTTGCGTCGACTTGTTGGCGTGGGACAAAGAAGGACTGTTGAGGGAAATGTGTTTTACTTTGCTTTCATTTTTTACTATTTGAAGATAAAAAATAAATTTTTAGGGCATCTTCTGAGGAAACCTTTGAAATATTTTATACTAAAAAGGTAGAAAAAGGAGTTGAAATGAGAAAGATAAAAAATATTCTTCAAATGAGTTTGCTAATCGTTCTGACACAGATTGCTTTGGTATTGCTGACGACGCCATTGTCCAAATCATTGACCTTTCAGCAGTCAAGTTTTGTATTTTTGTTCATTCTATTTTCTTGTGGCTTGCTTTATTTTCGCTATTTTTCCAGAGAGTTAACAGATTTTAAATCAGAAATCTTAACGGCTCGTTACTGGCCTCTCCTGCGATTATCCTATCTCATGATGGTATTTATCAATGCTATAGGAGTTTATCTGATGATTTTAGAAGGGACGGCTGCTGTTTCAGAAAGTCAACAATTATTTATGAGCCTGTTCATCCACTCCTCTCTTTTTTTGCTGGGTGTTGATGTGATAGCTCTGGTGCCTGAAGTACGGTCATTTATTATTCATCTTTTTGTTTCAAAAGATCAAGCAAGAATGAGTTTTGTGATAGGGAGTTTGTTTTTTATCCTTTTACGAAATCCAGCTGATATCAGTTGTTTTATCGTTTATACGGGCTTAGGATTTCTGTTTTCGCTCTTTATTCCCAAGCCACTTCCTCGTTTGGAGTTCTCCATTTTCAGTCATTTGTTGCGCAATAGCTTTTCTCTTCTTTTCTTGCTCATTTTTTGGTAAATTCCTTTTGTAGAAATCTCACTTCTATGATAAAATGAGAGCATTATAGATTGGATGAGAAGGACAATGATACAAAAGGAAGAACAGTTAGAATGGTTGCACCAACACCAAACAAAAGAGCCGCATTTAGGCTTAGAACGAGTGAGACGACTATTAGCATTGCGAGGTAATCCGCATTTACAAATCTCGGTCATTCACATTGCAGGTACCAATGGAAAAGGATCAACGATTGCGCATTTACGTCAGCTATTGCAAGTAAAGAAGTTGTGTATTGGAACGTTTACATCGCCTTATCTTCTTAACTATAATGAGCAAATTGCAATCAATGGTTTACCTATTTCAGACGAAGACTTTTATTCTTTGTTGCAATCTTATCAAGAGTTATTAAAAAAGCAGGTAGATGATACGGTATTGCAGGCAATAACAGAGTTTGAGATTATCACGGCGTTGGCTTATGATTATTTCTGCCAGCAAGAGGTAGATGTGGTCATAATGGAAGTAGGTCTGGGTGGTTTATTGGACAGTACTAATGTGTGTCGACCGGATTTGACAGCTATTACGACAATCGGACTAGATCACATGGCTATTTTAGGTACCACACTGGCAGACATTGCAGTGCAAAAGGCAGGTATTATCAAAGAGAGGGTACCAGTAGTGACAGGCAAGATTTCTTCAGAAGCACTGGCAGTTATTCACACTATTGCTCAGCAACGTCAGGCTTCTCATGTCCGCTATGGGAAAGATTATCAGGTAGAGTCTGTGCAACGCTTGGCAGAAGGAGAAAAATTTCGTTTTTCAAATGCATTTCGGCAGAAAGAAGACTATCAAAGTGTTCTTTTGGGCGTTCATCAAGTTGAGAATGCAGGACTTGCACTTGAATTATGCGATCAATATTGCTACTTGAAAGGTTTACCATTGTTGAGTGAAAATGAGGTAAGACGGGCATTAAAAAGAACGTATTGGCCTGCTCGCTTGGAGAAAATTTCAAATGCACCATTGATTTTGCTAGATGGTGCACACAATCCTCATGCAATGAAAGCCCTGATTGCTTCCTTAGAAAGCTATTTTCCAGATTATCAAAAAACGATTTTATTTACATGTATTCAAACTAAGGCGTTGGATGAAATGGTTGCTTTGTTAAAAACTGTTTCCAAATCTCAGTTATTTCTCACTACATTTGAAGATTCGAAGAGTTTTTCAACAGAAGAAATGCAAGGTTTGGCAAAGCGTGAAAAGTTAAAATATGTAGAGTGGTTGCCTTATTTGGAGCAATACAAAAAAGTCAAACATGGAGAGAAAGAGCTACTGCTCATCACAGGCTCTCTCTATTTCCTTGCAGATGTGAGAAAATATCTAATGAGCGATAGGTAAAAGGGGGTTTTCTAAATAGTTCAAATGTGATAGAATAAAAGAGCAATTCGTTTGCACAGAGTAAGTGGTCTGCGTTAAGTGTGTATGGATGGGATGTTGCCATACAACGAAACATTTGTGCGGTAGACCATTGCATCCGCTGTCATTTTGACAGCTCCCGAAAGAAAAGGAGCGAATATGAGAAAAAACTCGCCTAAGTTGTCGGTGCAACTTTTAGTTGCCCTTTCTATGATTGTAGCTCTCTGCTTTGTCTTAGAGAGGTTTTCAATCTTTGTCATCCCTCGTTTGTTGAAGCTGAGCCCAGCTTTCATTGGTTATACCCTTATGGGAAGTGTCGCTGGTCCGATTTTATCTGGTCTGGTTTCTGCCGTATATGATATGCTTTCCTTTTTCTTTTTGAGTCAGGGGCAACCATTCATTATCTGGTTTACATTGATTGAAGCCTTGCAAGGTATTCTCTATGGTTATTTCTTTTATGGCAAAGAATTACGATTTGAACGGAAGAAAGACTGGCTTTGGGTGACACTAGCAACTGTCGCTGTTATGGGAGTGGGGACCTTTACCTTAACGCCCTTAGCTCTCCATTTACAATATGGAGTACCCTTTGTTGCACTATACGCTACTAGGGCATGGTCTGTTTTTGAAATTCCTTTACGAGTATTTGTGACAATGCTCATTGTCCCACAGTTGCAACGAATCCCCGAATTACGTAAGTTAATGGGATTAAACAATAAGTGAAAAAACGAGAGCAGAAAAAGGCTGAGACATCACTGTCTACAGCCTTTTCAAATATGCATTTTTTAATAGTTTTTTATCAAATCAACGGTTGAACGATCCAATTTCTTAACAAGAGCTTGTAAGAAAGCTTGAGCTTGTAGAAAGTCGTCCATTGCGTAGAGTGTTTGATGAGAATGAATGTAACGTGCACAAACACCAATAGTTGTAGAAGGCACACCACCGTTTTTGAGATGAGCAGCGCCTGCATCGGTTCCGCCTTTGCCACAGTAGTATTGATACTTGATGCCTGCTTCTTCTGCCGTTGTTAGAAGGAAATCTTTCATATTTGGCAACATGAGGTGACCTGGGTCAAAGAAACGAATCAGAGTCCCTTCTCCGATAGCTCCTTGATCTCCGTAAATGTCGCCAGCAGGCGAACAGTCTACTGCCAAGAAAACTTCTGGGTCAAACTTAGTCGTTGAAACATGGGCTCCACGCAATCCGACTTCTTCTTGGACATTGGCTCCAACATAAAGTTCGTTGTTAAGCTTTTGTCCAGCCAGAGCTTGAACCAGTTCACTCACCATGAGGACACCGTAACGATTGTCCCAAGCTTTTGAGATAACGTTTTTCCCATTAGCTGTGAGAATAGCAGAGCTGTCTGGTACAATCGTATCGCCTGGACGAATGCCGTAGCTTTCAGCTTCTGCTTTATCAGCAAATCCACCGTCAAAAACAATATCTTCAATCCTTGGTAGACTTGGTCCACCTGTTCCACGAGTCAAATGTGGAGGAACAGATCCTGAAATAACAGGAATTTCATCTCCTGTACGATTAGATAATTTAAACCGTTGGCTGCTAACGACGAGTGGATTCCAGCCACCAATTTGTACCACACGAAACGTTCCGTCGGGTTTGATTTCACTCACCATGAAGCCAACTTCATCCATGTGGGCAGCTACCAAGACACGTGGTGCATTAGTAGCTTCTGAATGTTTTACTCCGAAAATACCACCTAAGCCGTCGGTTATGACTTCGTCTACATGAGGAGTGATTTTTTTACGCAAATAATTGCGAACAGGCGCTTCATGCCCTGAAACGGCAGCAATTTCTGTTACTTCTTTGATTTTTGAAAATAATTCTGACATCATTAACCTTCTTTCTGTTCTTATTTTATCATTTTCTATCATAGTTGGGTAGCATTCAAAGATAAAAAACAGTAGTGTTTCGATTTGTCCCAATTTATCTTTTGTGTTAAAATATTGTCATGAAAGCTAAAAAGATTCTATTAACAACGGCTGCACTTGCGGGAGTAGGGATTGCAGCTTATGCGACTAAAAAAACGTTGGACGAACGAAAAGAAGCTGAGTGGCGTGAGCAATTAGTTGCTGAAATTCGGAAAAGTTTGTCTGATCTAGGCGATATTGCCACACTATATGTGCAATTATACAAGTCAGATGAGCATCGATTGGTTGGTGGTGTGGTGTATGAAGATAATCGACACATCACATTTGTGTATGAAAACGGTGAATTGACCTATGAGGAAGAACAATGATTATTCCAGAAAATATAGAAGAATTGGCATCATTTGTGAAACGCGAAGGAAAGATTGTGTTCTTTTTCACAGCCGAGTGGTGTGGAGATTGTCGTTTTATTAAACCTTTTTTGCCTGAGATTGAAGCAGAAAATCCTGATTTTACCTTTGTTGAGGTCAATCGTGACGATTATATGGAAGTTGCCAAAAAGTGGGATGTGTATGGGATTCCTAGCCTAGTAGTCCTAGAAAATGGACAAGAAATTGGTCGTTTTGTTAATCGCGAGCGAAAAACGAAGACGCAAATCAATGAATTTTTAGCCCAGTTAAACTGAACATATAGGAGAAATAATGATTTTTACATATAATAAAGAGCACGTTGGAGACGTGCTGATGGTGATTGTTGCAGACGGTCAAGGAGTTAAGTTAGCTGCTGAGCGCAAGGGAAACGTAGCGCGTATTTATCGTTTGGACAATGGAGAAACAGTTGCTTGGAATATTTTTCAGGTTTCTAATCTTTTTAATATTACCGAACGTGGGCAAGTTTTTCTGACAGATGAAGAAATTTCAATTCTGAATCAAGAATTGAGCCAAGCAGGTTTTGAACCAGAATTGGTCAATGACCTTGAGCCGAAATTTGTAGTTGGTGAAATTGTGGAAATGGTAGCTCATCCAGATAGTGACCACCTTAATATTTGTCAAGTAAAAGTAGCAGCAGATAAAGTGGTTCAAATCGTAGCCGGTGCGCCTAATGCTAAAGTAGGTCTCAAGACGATTGTGGTGCTTCCGGGTGCTATGATGCCAAAGGGAAACTTGATTTTTCCTAGTGAGCTGCGTGGAGAAAAGAGTTTTGGTATGATGTGCAGTCCTCGTGAGTTGCAACTGCCAAATGCCCCACAAAAGCGCGGAATTATTGAATTAGCAAGCTCAGAAGTAGTAGGAACAGCTTTTGATCCAATCAAACATTGGCAAGAATAAGTACAAATTAATCGTGGATTTTCACGATTTTTTCTTTTTTCTTACGAATAAATAGTTAGGAGGAAAAGAAAATGTATAATAAAGTAATTTTAATTGGTCGCTTGGTTAATACACCAGAGTTAAATAAAACAGCTAATGATAAATCTGTGGCGCGTGCAACGCTTGCTGTTAATCGCCGATATAAAGGACAAAATGGCGAGCGAGAAGCGGATTTTGTAAACGTCATTGTTTGGGGCAAATTAGCCGAAACTTTAGCAAGTTATGCAACAAAAGGAAGCTTAATTTCTCTTGATGGAGAACTTCGTACCCGTCGTTATGAGAAAGACGGTGTGACACATTATGTAACAGAAGTGCTTTGCAACGGCTTCCAGTTATTAGAAAGTCGTGCCCAACGAGCTCTTCGTGAGAATAATACAGGTGCAGACTTGGCAGATTTGGTTCTAGAAGAAGAGGAATTGCCATTTTAGGAATAGAAATTTCCGATTAAAATATTTAAAAATATTAGGATATTGAAGCTGAAATTTATCTTGATGTGATTAAAAAATGAGAAAAATACAGTTCCTAATCAAAGTTCAGTCATTAATAACAGAAAAGCTTAAAATCAACGTTTTTGATAACTTGCTTTTAAGCTTTTTTACTATTTCTGGGATTTTTATCTATTTGAATATCTTTTGTGACTCAATATGAATCTAAAGGAAACTGTTTAGCTTTAAAAATTATTATGACAGGCAAAATTCAACGACTTGAGTGATTGATAATTTTAAAAGAGAAGTTGATGTGTATGAAAAAAATTAACAATAAATAGTTGACAAATGGGAGCGGTTGCAGTAAAATCGACTTAAACGTTTAAGTTAAAAATTAATTTTCTCAAAGGAGTTTTACAATGAAAAAAGTCTTTTCTTATTTAGTGTTAGCAGGAAGCTGTTTTAGTCTAATGGCTTGTGGACAAACCACAAAGAACTCATCTGTAACGAATACAAGTGAGACAAACCGTAAGGAGATAAAAGTTAATTACTATGATACAGATGGGAAAACTTTATTAAAAAATGAAAAAGTTAATTCTATTAAAGATATTTTGAAGTTTAAGCCTGAAAAGCAGGGAAAGAATTTTGAAGGTTGGTATGTAAAACCAGATTATTCGCGAAAATTTACGGATAAAATGGAGGTGAAATCAGTGTTATCCTTGTATGCAGGTTTTTCAACCTATAAAGCAGATAAGAGAGAGTTTATTATTCTGGGCAAAGGGAAAAGTCCGACATTAAAAACATCTAATTGGGGTGCGGTAGTAAATGATACACACAAGATGAAAAAAGAGGAGCAAGCAAATAGTAATATTTATAAAATTACTGTTGATTTAGAAGCAGGAGATGAATTTCAATTTGCCATTAATAATAAATGGGAAAATCAAAGAGGATTTGGTTATCTTCAAACAACTAAAAAAGATGGTGTTAGTTATTTCGAGAACTCAGGAGGTATAGGTGAAGTTTCAAGTAAACGTGCTAATATAAAAGTTGTCAAACCAGGGACTTATACCTTTACTTTAGTGACACATCCAGCTGAGGATACTTATGATACGAAAAACGAAAAATACACTGAACTAAAAAAGGAGGCTTTCAACATGAATCCTTTTGATACAATTTTTTGGGACTATACAAAAAAATGAGTGAGAAAGTCCACTCATTATACGATCAGATATAGATTTAAACCAGAATATCATGATTTTGAATTTTCTTACGTTGTATAGCCCATTCAATGCTTTGAAATAAATGTTGAAATTTTTCTTCAAATATATTTGGTAGGTAAAGTTTCTTTTTAAGATTAGACGTGAGTTGATGGATACTTTCATCAATCACTAAAATATTTTTAGCTGCAAAATATTCTAAATCAATCGTATTTTCAGTGAAAATAAAAATATCTTTAAAAGTATTCTGAATTTTTGTTAACCGTTCTTCGTTTCGTATAGGGAGAGTAAGTAAGGTAAAAGGCTCATTATTAAAGTAAGTTTGAGCTGTACGATGGATGCGAGAGTAATCTGTATTTATCTGAAAAAATACAGGATTATCAATGAAACTATCTAAGGCAATTAGAGGTGAAAAATTGATATTTCCAATTTTATAGAAAGTTTCGTTATCTATATCTAATGTAATAACAGCATCTACATTATCGTATTTTTCAATACACTGCTCATTTAAATAAAATAAATTGTATTGTTTAGAGTGGAGAAACTTTGAGAACTGATTTATAAAGTAAAATTGCTCAGCATTTTTGATTAATGATGAAGATTGCTGACAGTAGATTGCTACTGTTTGTAATTTCTTTGTGATAAGAGATTTAGCTGCTTGATTAGGAGTATAATCTAAAAGATTGATAATTTGCCATATTTTATTTTTAGTTTTATCGCTAATTTTTTGATCTTCGCGATTGTTGATAACATAGGATACAGTTGCAACAGATACACCTGCTTCTCGAGCAATATCTTTTATAGTTACTTTATTTTTCATATTCTTGTTATATAAAAAAAGAAAGTAAAAGTCAACTGATAAAAAAGAAGGGAGATTGAGGATGAATGAAGCAGGCATACCTTCATTTATGGGAATGATTGCAGTTTATCTCTTAATGACACAATTTAACCTCATTAATCAATTGTGGGGCTTAGTTTTGATTTATAGTGCTGCTGCACCACTAGGATATTTAACACAAAAAGGATTTTTTGATACAATTCCTCATAGTATTGATGAAGCTGCTAGAATAGATGGAGCAACTAGTTTCCAAATCTTTTGGCATGTTCATTTACCTTTATCTAGACCAATTATTACTTACACAGCTTTAACAGCTTTTGCTTGGCCTTGGAGTGATTTTATTCTTCCTAAATTGTTATTAAAAGAAAAAAATCTTTATACAGTTGCAGTCGGGTTGATGAATCTTGACGAGACTGAATTTGCAAGATTTGCGGCAGGAAGCGTTTTTATAGCAGTTCCAATTGTACTTTTATATTTCTTATTAATCAAAAATATGGTAAAAGGTTTAACTGCAGGGGCAGTAAAATGAGGGTAAAATAATGAAAAATAGAAAATTAAATAGATGTTTAATCATTATATTTTGCTAATAATAGCGGGATGAGCTTATTAGATTTTAGATTTGCAAATTCAGTTCGTAGTTTATTTACGAATCCTTCCTATACTATGCAAGACTTTTATAATGTCATAAAAGAAACGGAATCCGATTACAAAGAAGTAAATGATCAAGTCACTTTCATAGATAATCATGATATGAGCCGATTTTCAACGATAGTTAATGGCAATCGGACTGCTGTCAATCAAGCTTATGCTCTATTACTGACTTCTCGTGGAGTTCCAACTATTTATTACGGTAGTGAGCAATATGATAAAGGTGAGAGTGCCCCATATAATCGTTCTGATATTACTTCATTTAATCAAACAACAGATGCCTATCAAATTATTAGCAAACTTTCAAAATTGAGAAAATCGAATAAAGCACTAGCATATGGTCAAACAGTTGAGCGATGGATTAATCAGGATGTGTTAATTTTTGAGCGGCACTTTGGGAATAGTGTTGCAATAGTAGCTGTCAATAAAGGAGATAAAAGTTATCATATAGATAATTTAAAGCCCCATTTACCTAAAGGAGATTATGTAGATAAACTAGCTTCTATGATGGCTGCAGGAAACATACAAGTTCGTTCAGATAATTCGGTTACTCCTTTTGAATTAAAAGCAGGCAGTGTTGGGGTATGGACTTATGATAATTCTCAAACAACGAAGTTATCTGTGGGGGATATAGATCCATCAATAGGCAGTGTTGGCAATGAAATAGCAATTACTGGAGAAGGTTTTGGAAACAAGGAAGGTCAAGTTAAATTTGGAGATACTAATGCGAAGGTGTTGAGTTGGTCTGATACTTTGATAAAAGTCTTAATACCTGAAGTAGCAGCTGGTAAATATGCAATTCACGTTTCAAATTTAAGAGGAGAAAAGGGGACCTATTCAGACTTTGAGGTTTTAACAGGAAAGCAAATTCCTGTAAGATTAATTGCAGACAACGCTCAAACGTTGCCGGGTGAAAATTTATACGTTGTCGGAAATGTTAGTGAATTGGGAAATTGGGATGCCAATAAAGCTATAGGTCCTATGTTTAATGCAACGGCATCGATTGCACAGTACCCTTCATGGTTTTATGATATCAATTTACCCAAAAATAAAAACATAGAATATAAGTTTATTAAGAAAAATAAAGATGGACAAATTATTTGGGAAAGTGGAGAAAATCATAAGATAACAAGTAGTGAAGAAGCACAAACCAAAAGAGCAAGTTGGCAAAACTAAATGACTTGATACTAAGAAGAAATAATAGAACTTCTTTACAATGTCAAAAATAGATTTCAAAATTGTAAGCAAGTTTGTAATCTGTCTTTACACCTATATAATACAAATTTTGTAGTAAATTAGGAAAGATTTGAGGCTGGGACAAAAGAGTCCCGGTCTCGTTTTTTGGTAGAAATAGCCTCTTGATGCGGTAGCTAATTGGACTTTTGTTCGTCTTTTCGTGGTTCCATCGCCTTTGTGTTTGTTATATTGGAATATGCTGAAGGAATGAGTTCAGACATTAAATTTCAAGTTTTTGAGTGGTTTTGTTTATTTATTATATAAAATGGAAAGTAGTGATTGTTTGTATCTACAATCAGCCATTTCTGCTCTTTCATATTCATATTAAATTTTGTTTTTTTGTATAAATATAATATAATAAACCTAGCTAAACCAGAGTTTTCTGTTTAAGATTGCTGTTGATAAGGAGAAAAAATGAGAGCAGGTAAAGGAAAAAAGCAATATCGCAATTGTCGTAAATATCTATTATTTTCTCTATTAGTTTTTGTTTTGACGGGCTTAGTTTTTCTCTATGTAAAGGGAATTTCATCAGATAGTAAACAGGTCAAGATAGGAGCAACCTATATGACGATGAATAATGATTTTTATAAAACTTTAAATGCGGAGATTGAGAAAAAAACGAATCAACAGGGCAATCGGCTTTATGTGCGGGACCCAGAATTAGACGAAGACAAGCAAAGTCAGCAGATTGATTATTTTGTTCAAGAAAGAGTAAATGTGATTGTTATAAACCCAGTTAAGAGTGACAGTCCAAAGATTCTGACTTCTTTAAATAAAGCCAGAAAAGCGGGAATCAAGATTATTGTTGTGGATGCACCTGTTAGCAAAGATGCTAAAGTTGATACTACTATTGTGTCAGACAATTATCAAGCCGGTGTGTTGATAGCAAACGATATGATGAAACGATTGTCAAGTGCGAAGGTTTTACTATTGGAACATCATAACGCTGTGTCTGCGATGGATCGGATTCAAGGATTTTTAGATACGATTAAAGGGCATCCTGCTTATCAGGTGGTTTCTAAGCGGGAAACATTGGGGCAGACGGAAGAAAGTATGCCTCAAGTAAAAAAGGCATTGAACGAAGGAATGCAATTTAATGTGGTCATGTCTTTAAATGATCGTGCTGCAATCGGAGCTCTCGCAGCCATAAAAGATCAAGGTGTGACAGACAATATTGCAATTTATGGCGTAGATGGCTCGCCTGATATTAAGAATTTCCTTGCCAACACCAATGATATTCAAGGAACGGTTGCCCAGTCTCCGATTCAAATGGGCGGAAAGGTGACAGAAGTGATTGAGCGCATGATGAAGCATCAATCTTACAAAAAGGAGTACCTGATTCCTGTTCATTTGGTGAATAAAGATAACATCGGGCAATATACAATTACAGGGTGGCAATAATGAGACGAAATAAAAGTATTTTTTATAGCAAAATTGCTTTAATGGTCATCAATTTTATTGCCATTGTTTATAATGCCTCTATTTATCTTTTTGCGACGAATTACGTGGTCGCAAGAGGTTATGCTCATTCACTATTGGGGCGTTTGGATGCTATCCCAGGCTCGCCGAGCTTTAGTTTTTGGTTAGCTATTATCTTTTATGCTTGCTTGCTATTAGTATTTTATTACCGCGAGAAACACCCAAATCAGCTATCCGTTTATGATAAAGTAACTATTATTGAGATTTTGCTGATGTTAGTTATCTTTTCTGTCCTGCATTCTTCTTATAATGGTCTGATTCTCTTGGTTTTTGCGGATATTTTTTACGGTTCTAAGGAGTTCAACACTTCAAAAGATCGGAAATATTGGTTTTCCTTTATCATTTTGAGCTTTACTATGTTGCTCTTATCCAACTATGATTTGATGTCACTTTTTGTTAAATTGCCTTCGTTAGATACCTACATTCGCTTTTGTCCAGAATCCATTCGCATGGCTCTCCTTTTTGGAAAGAATTTTCTCTTTTCACTGAATCTAGTTGTCTTTATGATTTCTCTACTATTTTATATTTTATCTGCGATGACCGAAAAACATCATATTGAAGAAGAGCTACGCATGGCCGCACAAGCCAATCGCGAGTTGAATAGTTATTTAGCCTTATCTGAAAAAATCGCAGAAGACCGTGAAAGAAAGCGAATCGCTAGAGAAATTCATGATACGCTAGGGCATGCTTTGACAGGGATTTCTGCGGGGATTGATGCAGTTAAAGTATTGGTGGATATTGACAAAAATCGTGCTAAGGAACAGTTAGAAAATGTTTCTGTGGTTGTGCGAGACGGTATCCGTGATGTGCGAGGTTCACTCAATAAAATGCGACCTGGTGCTTTAGAAAATAATAGCTTAAAGGAAGCGTTGTTCAAAATTATTCGAGAATATGAAGCCATTTCTAATTTGGAAATTCATTTTCGCTATGAATGGGCCACAATTGATTTAGATATTGCAAAAGAAGATATTGTCTTTCGGGTGATTCAAGAGTCCATTACCAATTCGGTACGGCATGGGCATGCCAAAACGGTTTGGATTGAGTTATTAGAAGAAGAGAATTATATCATGACCATTCAAGACGATGGAGTCGGCTTTGATGAGCTTTACTATGGTTATGGTCTCAAACAAATGCAGGAGCGTTTGGCGATTATTGGTGGGAATGTTCATTTTGAAAATCGCAACGGTTTCTATACTCATATTGAAATTCCGAAAATAGGAGGAAAAAATGATTAAAGTTTTAATAGCAGATGATCAAGCCTTGATTCGTGAGTCTTTACAGATTGTTTTATCGGCACATCCAGATATTGAAGTAGTGGGAATAGTCGGAGATGGCAAAGAAGTGCTTGACAAACTGCATCATGTACACCCTGATGTGATTTTAATGGACATTCGAATGCCTGTTATGGACGGTGTTCTCTGTACAAAGGCAGTCAAAGAACACTATCCAGATATCAAAATTATTATTCTAACAACTTTTGATGACGATGATTTCATTTTTTCTGCTTTAAAATATGGTGCTTCTGGTTATATCTTAAAAGGAGTCTCTACTGAAGAATTGTATCAAGCTATTCAAACGGTTCACAAAGGCGGAGCTATGATTAATCCGAACATTGCTAGCAAAGTGTTTAAAATCTTTTCACAAATGGCGCAGTCGAATTTTGCCATTTCTGTTGCGGAAGAAAATGTAGAAGATATGAGTCAGACTGAGTGGAAGATTATCCAACAAATTGGTTTTGGAGTTTCAAACAAGGAAATTGCAGCGAAGTTGTTCTTGTCTGAAGGGACAGTGCGGAATTACTTGTCAGGTATTCTGACGAAATTAAATTTGCGAGATCGCACGCAATTAGCTATTTGGGCTGTGCAGACAGGTGTTACCCAACGTGATTTTAGTAAGGACAATGACAAATGAAGTGGCGGATGAGGTATTTGACGATGTTCGTCTCGGCTCTCCTTTTAGTGACCCTTAGCTTTGTTTTATGGACTTCCAATCAAAAAAAGATTTTGCGAATTGAAGTGTATGCAGGCAGCAGCTGGGACGTTCCGAATAGTCGTGAGAATAGAGTGTTAGACAATATTATTCGCCAATTTGAAAAGTCACATCCCAATGTCAAGGTCGTTTATGAGAGTGGAATTCCTAAAAAGGACTATGACAATTGGCTAGCAGAAAAGATTCTAAAAGGTGAGCAGGCAGATGTATTTATGGTGCCTGAAAATGATTTTTCAATGTTGGCATCTTCTGGAGCATTCAAATCTTTGGATTCTTTGATTAGTAAGGAAGAAGCCGCGGCTTACTATTCAGTTGCCTACCAAGCTGGACAGTATCAGGGGCGCAGTTATGCTTTGCCGATTGAAAGTAACCCTGTCATGATGTGTGTCAATAAGGATTTGCTGGAAAAAGAAGGCATTTCAATTCCTAACTCTAATTGGACTTTAGAGGATTTATATGCGATTTGTCAAAAAGTAACAAAGGATACAGATGGTGACAGTCTGATTGACCAGTATGGCATTACGGATTATACTTGGAAGCAAGCCTTGGTGGCGTATAACGGGCATTTAAGAAATCAAAATGGTGTTAATGTTGATAGTGTCGAAATGCATCAGGCACTCTCCTTTATCAGTAAATTGGATTCATTAAATCAACGGTACAAGGTAACGTCAAATGATTTTGATGAAGGTAAGGTCGCCTTTTATCCAATGAGTTTGGCTCAATATCGAACCTACAAACCCTATCCCTACCATGTGGCAAAATATTCTAGATTTTCTTGGACTTGTATTCCCATGCCAGCTGCTAAAGCAGGAATTCCTGCAACACAAGTGAAAACGTCCCTTTTTGCCATGTCTTCAAAGACAAAACAGGACAAATTAGCTTGGGAATTTATGAAATTATTGTGTCAAAATCAAAAAACTCAACAGAATTTATTTGAAAAGTCGCAAGGAACATCTGTCTTGCTATCAGTTGTTAAAAGCAGTCAGACGAAAAAGATTTTACAAGCAGATGATTTTGGGCTGAATTCATTGACTTCTCAAAGATTGGATCATATGATGAAACATTCTGTCTTAGATATTAGTCGAGATGTGGATTATCACTCTCTGGAACGCATTTATCACTTACTCGAAAATGCTCTCAAGAACAATGAAATCGACAGTCGCTTGCCAAGTATTCAAAGGGAAATGGAAGAAACAGGCAAATAGAGGTTTAACGAAGAATAAATATCAAAATAGTCAGATGAGAGATTTTTGAACTCAAAGCTGGCTATTTTTCTTTTTGAAAAACTATATGACATTTGTCATATTTTAACTAACAAATGTCATCTTTACAAAGTGACATTCGACAATATGAAATCGGTTCCATGTTTGGTAAAATAAGGCTAGGAAATGAAGGAGGAAAGAACATGAAATATCTAGTACTGGTCAGTCATGGTGGACTAGCAGAAGGTGTGCAAAGCTCTTTGAGGATGTTCGCTGGGGATAAGACCGACCAAGTCGTTGCAGTAGGCCTAAAAGAAGGCAAGTCTGTTGAAGATTTCGCTCTTGACTTTCGTCAAGCGTTAGCAAATCTGGGAACAGAAGATACGGTTTTGGTGTTGGCAGACATTGTCGGAGGAAGTCCTTTGACGACAGCTTGCAATGTTTTATCAGAACTTGGCAAGTTAAACACTGCAGTCGTACTTGGTGGTCTCAATTTGACAATGGCACTCACAGGCTTAGTGATGAAAGATATGTTGGAAGGAAAAGAATTGGCACAAGCCATTCTCTCAGAAGCATCCGTAGCGCTGCAAGAATTTGATGTAGTTGCTAGTGACGAAGAGGATGAAGACGATATTTAAAAAAAGATTAAAAAGGAGATTTATCATGACAATTTCATTTGTACGTATTGATGACCGTATGATTCACGGTCAAACAGTAACTCGCTGGGCAAAGGAATATCCTTGTGACGGCTTAGTTGCTGTCAATAATGCTGCAGCAGGAAATGCAGTTTTGAAACAAGCCTACAAAGCAGCTTCTGATAAAAAAACATTCGTTTGGACAAACGAAGCATGGAAAGAAAAATCACAAAAGGTATTGGATTCCGATAGTCGCTATTTCTTGATTACTAAAAATTCAATTGATATGAAAGAAATACTAGTTGATCAAGGTTTTGTGCCTGGTGATATCAAAGAAATCATCGTTGGTCCAGCCAATGACCGTCCAGGAGCTATTAAATTAGGAAACAACCAATCCATCACACAAGAGGAAGCGGAAGCACTTGAAGCGATTCAAAAAGCTGGCTATAAAGTGAAATTCCAACTCTTGCCAGATGTGTCTATTGGCTACTGGGACGATTTCAAATCTAAATTTGGTTTTTAACAAAATATAATAAGCATTAAGGAGGCTTTATTATGACAATTTCGTGGTTTCAAGCCGCTTTACTAGGGTTATTTGCCTGTCTATCATCTATGCCTGGTCTAGGTGGTACTTCCATTGGTAACTATACTCTTGGGCGCCCACTTGTAGGTGGTCTTGTTTCAGGACTGATCTTAGGAGATGTGAAATTAGGTATCATCTGTGGGGTTGCGATGCAACTTGTTTACATCGCTTTGGTAACACCTGGCGGTACTGTTTCAGCTGACGTTCGTGCGGTTTCTTATATTGGGATTCCTCTGGCAATGGTTGCTATTCAATCACAAGGACTATCACTTGACTCTGCAGACGCTGCTAACTTGGCTAAATCAATGGGAACACTCGTTGGTACAGTCGGTACAGTTCTTTTCTATGGTACAGCTACTATGAATCTACTTTGGCAACATATTGGTTGGAAAGCTGTTGAAAAAGGTGAATTTAAACGCCTGTACATGGTAGACTGGGGCTTTCCTTGGATTTCACACTTAGTATTCTCATTCTTGCCAACGCTTATTATGTGTAAATTAGGTGCTGATGCGGTTACTGCTTTAAAAACAGCTCTTCCATTAGATGGTATTCCAATGAAAACCCTCTTTACGGTCGGCTCTCTCCTTCCATGTGTCGGAATTGCCATCCTCTTAAAACAAATCGTTGAAAAAGCTGTTGATTTCATTCCATTCTTTGTTGGATTTACTTTAGCAGCTTCATTAGGACTTAACCTTGTATCTTGTGCAGTCATTTCATTAATCTTTGCAGTATTATTCTATGAAATTCAAATGGCGAAAAATGTAAGAGCACAAGCGGCTGCCAGTGCAAGTTTTGATGATGACGATGAGGAGGATATTTAAAATGGTTAAATTAACGAAAAAAACATTAGGAAAATCTTTTCATCATTGGTATTATGGGAACTTGACTTGCTTCTCACAAGAACACATGCAAACCTTTGGATATCTGGCTTCAATGTTACCAATTGTGGAAGAATTATATTCTAAAAAAGAAGATCAAGCAAAAGCAATGCACACCTACACCGCATTCTTTAACACGGAGCCGCAATTAGGTGCATTGATTGTAGGGATTACAGCAGGTTTAGAAGAAGCGCGCGCGAATGGGGCTGATGGAGTAGATGATGAAACAATCAACGGTCTTCGTGCTGGTCTCATGGGACCTGTTGCAGGAATTGGTGATTCACTGATTGTTGGTACTTTGATTCCGATTATACTAGGTATTGCTCTCGGTTTGTCAAACGGTGGTTCACCACTTGGTGCGATTTTCTATATCGTGGTTTGGAACTTGCTCGCCTACTTTGGTATGAAATTCGCCTACTTTAAAGGGTACGAACTAGGAGATAAAGCAGTTGAATTTCTTGTAGGCCCTCAAGGACAAGCTATCCGTAAGTCGGTGTCTATCATTGGTGGTATGGTCATCGGTGCGGTTGCAGCGACATGGGTACCTGTTAAGACAGCTTTCAAATTGAAAGATTCTTCAGGGAAAGCCTTCTTGGTTTTACAAAGCCAATTAGACGGTGTTTATCCAGGTTTATTGACAGCTTTGTTTATCGTCTTTTGCTGGTGGTTGATGGCGAAGAAAAATCTCTCACCAATCAAAGTAATGTTGCTTCTCGTTGTAGTGGCCTTTCTTGGTGTATTGGTTGGCTTCTTCAATCCAGGATTGAAATACTAAATAGGAGAAAAATATGACAGAACAAGAATTGATTCAAGGATATGAAACGGAAATTCAATACCAAAAACACATGATTGAAAATCTAGGGCGTTGGTTTAGTCTCTTCTTTACTATTACTAGTATCGGTCTTGTTCTGGTTTATTTCTTCCGTCAGACCAATTTTATTAGCTTCATTGCTGGAACGATCCTAGCGGTCCTAGGGATTCTAGCAATGCTTGTCTTTGGTTATGGTATTTATAAAGGACGATTGAATATTAAAAAAGTTATTGACGATTTTGAAGAAAAATTAAGATTGATCCAATAAAAACTTATTTGCTTTCCCCCTAAAAACTTTGTCGTTTGACAGAGTTTTTTTCTTGACTATTTCTGACCAAGTGATACAATAGAAAATGTAAATATTAGCACTCGTGTATATAGAGTGCTAAAACAAGATATTGGAGGTAAACAAATGCTTAAACCATTAGGCGACCGTGTGGTCCTAAAAGTAGAAGAAAGAGAACAAAAAGTTGGTGGCTTTGTCATTGCAGGCGCAGGACAAGATGCAACGAAGACGGCAAAAGTTATAGCTGTCGGGGAAGGAATTCGTACGCTCAACGGTGAACTCGTTGCTCCAAGCGTGAAGGTCGATGATACTGTTCTCGTTGAAAGCCACGCAGGAATTGAAGTCAAAGACGGCGAAGAAAAGTACCTCGTTGTCAATGAAGCAAATATTCTAGCGATTGTTGAATAAATAAAAATTTATAGAAAGAGGAATTGTAAAAATGGCAAAAGATATTAAATTTTCAGCAGATGCAAGAAGCGCCATGGTGCGTGGTGTTGATATTTTGGCAGATACCGTTAAAGTAACCTTAGGCCCTAAAGGGCGCAATGTCGTTCTTGAAAAATCATTTGGCTCACCACTCATCACAAATGACGGTGTCACCATTGCAAAAGAAATCGAACTCGAAGATCATTTTGAAAATATGGGAGCTAAGTTGGTGTCAGAAGTTGCATCAAAAACCAATGATATCGCTGGTGACGGAACAACTACTGCGACTGTGTTGACGCAAGCAATTGTCCGTGAAGGAATCAAAAATGTAACTGCTGGTGCAAACCCAATCGGCATTCGTCGTGGTATTGAAACAGCTGTTGCAACAGCTGTTGAAGCCTTAAAAGCAAATTCTGTTCCGGTTTCTAATAAAGAAGCCATTGCGCAAGTTGCAGCCGTATCATCACGCAGTGAAAAAGTCGGAGAATACATCTCTGAAGCTATGGAAAAAGTTGGCAACGACGGTGTCATCACTATTGAAGAATCAAAAGGAATGGAAACAGAGCTAGATGTTGTGGAAGGTATGCAGTTTGACCGTGGCTATCTTTCTCAATACATGGTAACAGATAATGAAAAAATGGTTGCTGATTTAGATAATCCATATATCTTGATTACAGATAAGAAGATTTCTAATATCCAAGAAATTCTTCCTTTGTTGGAAAATATCTTGAAGACTAGTCGTCCATTATTGATTATCGCAGATGATGTAGACGGTGAAGCTCTTCCAACTCTTGTGTTAAATAAAATCCGCGGTACTTTCAATGTAGTCGCTGTGAAAGCGCCAGGATTCGGAGACCGTCGTAAGGCTATGTTAGAAGATATTGCGATTTTGACTGGTGGTACAGTAATTACAGAAGATCTTGGTCTGGAATTGAAAGATGCAACGATTGAAGCGCTTGGACAAGCCTCAAAAGTGACTGTGGACAAAGATAGCACTGTTATCGTTGAAGGCTCTGGTGATTCCGAAGCGATTGCTAACCGTGTGGGTGTTATTAAATCCCAAATCGAAAGTTCTACGTCTGACTTTGACCGTGAAAAGCTCCAAGAACGCTTAGCGAAATTGTCAGGCGGTGTGGCTGTCATCAAAGTTGGTGCTGCAACAGAAACAGAACTCAAAGAAATGAAACTCCGCATCGAAGATGCCCTCAATGCAACTCGCGCCGCTGTTGAAGAAGGAATTGTCTCAGGTGGTGGAACAGCCTTTGTCAATGTTTTAAGTGCCGTTGAAGCGCTAGAGTTGTCAGGTGACGAAGCAACTGGTCGCAACATCGTTCTTCGTGCGTTAGAAGAACCTGTTCGCCAAATCGCTTTGAATGCAGGATTTGAAGGTTCTATCGTCATTGACCGCTTGAAAAATTCGAAAGCTGGAACTGGTTTTAATGCTGCTACAGGTGAATGGGTGAACATGATTGATGCTGGGATTATTGACCCAGTCAAGGTTACTCGTTCTGCCCTTCAAAATGCAGCTTCAGTAGCGAGCCTCATCTTAACAACTGAAGCAGTTGTTGCTAACCAACCAGAACCAGCCAGTCCAACTCCAGCAATGGATCCAAGTATGATGGGCGGCATGATGTAATATATAACTAAAACCCTTGTAATATCAAGGGTTTTACTATTGTCTGAAACATGATTAAAGGCAAGGAGGGGCAAAAGTTTATAACTTGTTTAGAGCGTCTATAGCATTCTTTCTTGCGTTTTTTGTGACGTGATTATAAATAGCTAGAGTAGTTTCAGGGTCAGAGTGTCCTACTCGCTCCATAATTACCTTAAGTGGGACAATAAAGAGATGTGGGAATGTCTGAATATGTGGCTAGTTAAATACTTTTTGAAATGCAGCTCTTACCCATGTTCAATTTTGAGAGTGGGACAGAAATCAATCATTCGAAGAATTTGATTTTTCAGCAAGTCCCAATTTCTAGTTGCTGACCTAAAATAGTCCACAGGACTGTTTTGACTTTTACCTTTGCACAGTTGGTTAGGATAGCCGCTATCACCGGTATAACAAGGGATAAGGTTATCCAACCAACCACTGTGTATTGCAAGCCAAACTATAAAATGCATGAGGTTGGGAACTTTTGTCTCAACCTCTTTTTTAGCTTGATTTCATATAGAAGACAAAAAGGATACAAAGTAAAAATAGAAGTTCCAAAAATGTTCGATGAATATTAGGAATTTATTGCTGTTACTTAATAAATTAGTACCACTTGACAAAGCCATTCTCTTTTGTCTATTTGTCTCTGCTCCTTTTCTGTGGTAAAATAGTGATACATTTCTAAGGAGAAAACAATGATTGATGTTGAAGAAATTCTGAGTAAAATGAATCCCAATCAAAAGATCAATTACGACCGCGTGATGCAAAAAATGGTCAAAGTTTGGAAAGCAGACCAGAAGCGTCCTACGATTTTGATGCACACCTGCTGTGCACCTTGCTCAACTTATACGCTGGAGTATTTGACCCAGTATGCGGACGTGACGGTTTATTTTGCCAATTCAAATATTCACCCCAAAGCAGAATACCAACGCCGTGCCTATGTTACTCAAAAATTTGTTCACGATTTTAATGAAAATACTGGTAATCATGTTCAATATTTAGAAGCTCCCTATGAGCCTCAGGAATTTTTCCGGACAGTACACGGTTTGGAAGAAGAGCCGGAAGGTGGCGATCGTTGTAAAGTTTGCTATGATTATCGCTTGGATAAAACGGCACAAGTGGCGGTTGATTTGGGATTTGACTATTTTGGAAGTGCCTTGACAATCAGCCCTCATAAAAATTCGCAGACAATCAATAGCGTTGGAATTGAAGTACAGAAAGTTTATGCAACGCAGTATCTTCCTAGTGATTTCAAGAAAAATCAAGGCTATAAGCGCTCAGTCGAAATGTGCGAGGAGTACGACATTTACCGCCAATGTTATTGTGGTTGTGTATTTGCAGCACAGGCGCAAGGAATTGACCTCGTTCAGATTAAAAAAGATGCGACGGCTTTTTTGAAAGGAAAAGATTTAGAAAAAGATTATTCGCATATCAAATTTACTGTCACGAATGGAGAATCCTAAAATAACGCTTGTATGGAGTTGATTGCGCTTCTTTATACAAGGTTATTTTTGTTTGTACATTTAGAAGTTTTATATCTTGACGTCATCAATATATTGTGTTATCATTTTCTTTGGCACAATATATGGTAGTTCAACTGAGACTGATGACCTGATATTGGATAGATTTGGGAGGTGCAGGAAGATAGTGATTATTTTAGCGGGCATGATTGGGGTAGGCAAGACGACCTACACTTATCGACTAGCCGAGGAATTAGGAACGCAGCCTTTTTTTGAACCTGTAGAAGAAAACCCTATTTTGGATAAGTATTATGAAGACCCTGATAAGTATGGTTTTGCTTTGCAGATTTACTTTCTAAACAAACGCTTTAAAATGATTAAAGCGGCCTATCATGATGACAATAACATTCTAGATCGTTCTATTTATGAAGATGCTCTGTTTACTTACATCAATACCCTCAAAGGCAGCATTAGTGAGCAAGAGTACAATATCTACTTGGAACTTTTGGACAATATGATGGAAGAAATCCAAGGTTTACCTAAGAAGGCGCCAGATTTGTTGATTTATTTAGACGGAAGTTTCGATCATATTATGAACAATATCAAAAAACGTGGTCGCGATTATGAGCAACCAAATGAAGAAAATGGGCTCGCTGACTACTATCAGCTGCTTTACAAGCATTATCAAAATTGGTATGAAGATTACAATTATAGTCCTAAAATGAGAATTGCAACGGATGATTTAGATATTGCAAATCCAAATGACTGGAATCACGTGTATCAACAAATTCAACAAAAAATGAAAACGATTGGGCTTCAAAAGTGAGTTCAATCAAAAATCTCAAAATCGCTTCGAGATTTTTGTGTATATAAATAAAAAGGGTGACAGATGATAACGGATAGACAAGCGAAAATTCTTCAAGAAGCGAGAGATTTTGTTTATGCTGAACTGAAAGACGAGATGAGCGGGCATGACTGGTGGCATATTGTGCGTGTCACGAACAATGCTGTAGAAATTGCTACACAAGAACAAGCAGATGTTTTTATTTGCGAGCTAGCTGCCTTGCTGCATGATATAGCTGACGGGAAATTAAATGAGAATGAAGAGGTGGGCTTGCAAAAGGTTGAGCAATGGCTACAGAATCATCAGGCTTCAGATGCGGAAATAGCTCATGTGCTGGATATTATTTCAACGATGTCATTTAAAGGTGGTCATCAACAGAAGAATGTCAGCACTTTGGAGGGGAAAATTGTTCAAGACGCTGACCGTTTGGATGCGATTGGAGCGATTGGAATAGCGCGAGCTATGGCTTATTCAGGTCATATAGGGAGACCGATTCACGATCCAGATTTGCAGCCGAGAGAAAACATGACATTGGAAGAATATCGCGCTGGGAAGAGTTCAGCTATCATGCATTTCTATGAGAAATTACTCAAATTAAAAGACTTGATGAATACAGACTATGCTAAGCAATTAGCGATAGGTCGCCACCACTTTTTGGAAGAATACCTAGAGCAATTCTATGCAGAATGGGATGCGAAAAAGTGACAATTAAAGATACGAAAAAGCTGAGAATATAACTTCCCAGCTATTTTAATATGCCCAAAATGGTAGCTAGATTATTTACGAAAGGCATCAACGATATAGGTAAAACCAGCAATTAAAAATGCAAAAGCAACGGCATAAATGACAAAGACGCTTGTAGCTGTTGGATTGAACAAAATGACTAATCTAAGCAGAAATACAAGTAGCGCCACCCACATGATGTGATTGCCAATAGCAGGGAAAATCAGTCCTAGACAATTACCTTTAAAGAAAGCAATAATGGCTTCTACAATTAACTAAATTCCTAAAATGGTTGGAATGATGACAGGTAAGGTCACAATCCATAGGCAACGAGGTAGAGAGCTAAGAGAAGATTAACAATCCCTTGGAAAAGATAAACTGGTGAGCGAAGCTCTTTTGGTACAGAGAAATAGCCTAAAATAGCTGCTATAGAAGCAACCAGTAAACCAAATGCAATCCACCAGCTGTAAGCAACAAGATTAGCTACTGGGTTTGTAAATAGAAAAAGTGCTAAAAGGATAAAAACAACTCCTGCAAGGAATAGCAATAAACGATTAGAAATTTCATTTCAATACCCCCTATATAGTATAGTTTGAGAATGAAAGCATTTTAACTCTTTTGATGGGAGATATCAAGAAAGGAAATAGATAGTTTGAGAATTTTAGTATGGCTTTTTGTGGAACAAAAAAGGCTGTTTTATTATTTTTTGTAACTATAACAAGGTTAGAAGATTATAAGTGGGAACAACAAAAAAGAGGATGGGACAAAAATCCGACCTCAAATATAAAAAGCGAACAAAACTAGTTTTCTGGTAATCAGAAAACTAGTTTTGTTCGCTTTTAGCATTTAATTATAGATTTGAAGGGCTTAATAATTAAGATTTTTAAAAATTGAAATCTTTTTGTCCCAAACTCTTTCTACTTAAATTTTATTATGCCCCCTACATGGATGTGTAAGAAATTTTTATATTGAAAGTAATCAAAAATGTTGAAAAACAAATGATTTTTGGAAGATGCATTTAGGTATTTTCAATGTCAGGATTTAAAAATGGGGCAAAAGTGGGGCAAAAACGAATGACTCACATTTGGTTTGAAAACCTATAATACCTAATGATTATGCCATACTAGATATATAGTGTTGTTATAAATAAATGTCAGTGCGAGTTCAAATCGGAGGATAAAATGGAAAAACAAATTAATGAAAAAATTAAATCCTTGGTTTCCAAAGCTTTTTTTATGTTATAAACTCATTAAAAGAACCCCCAGTTAGATTTGGAATATTTTTTATTCTGTGTCATATAAAAATAAATAAAATGAATGGCTATAGCTAGAGCTAAAATGGTTGTTATACTCACTACTATTATAGGATTAGAAGCAAAGATTAAAGAGAGAATCAAGGCAGCCAGATAGAGTGTCGCTTGGACACAGTAGTAACTTTTCGAATAGCGAAGATAGTGTTTGTTATAGGGCCCATTTACTAGGACAGCAGCTTGAAAGAGGCCAAATCCGATATAAGAGAAGCTGGTTGCAAAGAGAAGATTAGCTTCAGGATTCAGAAGAAAACTCATCGAAACGGTCATCATAATAAGTCCAATGAAAATAGGATAGTGACTGTAAATTAGAAATAGTCCCTTTTGATTAGATTTTTCATCAATAGCATGGTCGAATTGACCAAAATAAAACAAGAACAGAGAAAGCATAATAATGAAATAAAGAACCGAATAAATCGAGAAATTCTCGATTGTAAAGAAGTTAGCTAGCTCCATAATCATCTCTCCAAACGTAATAATGACAAGAAGGGAGATGCGCTCGATTAAATGGGGGAGATTTACCTGGTAATGCTTATCTTTACTAAGCAAGATAATTGGCATAATAAATGTTAGCAGAATACTAGCAAATAAGACAGAGACTCCAACGTAAATAGGAAGAAGAGCTGCTAGATAGACTCCTAAACTTCCTAGACCTGTTATCCATAGAAAACCTTTGATACTTTCCCGTTCAACATTATCGGTTGATTTTCTAAAAAATTCAACCAAATATTGTAAAAATAAGGTAAAGGTTAATGTACCAACAGCCCAACAAAGATAATGAAAATATTGTTGCCAATCAGGTCCAATCATATTGGCTATAAAGAGTAAAAGTCCCATTTTGATAAACATGATTACCATGTTAAATAAAGAGTTCTTTCCATAGCGATTGGTATAAACGGTTTGAATCATCCATGAATCAGTGAGAACCAAGACAGCCATGAAAAAATCAAGGAAAGAATTCCAAGTCAAAATACCGTTATGAAGATGCTCAATTAAAGTAGTTACTTTTGAAATTGCAAAAACAAAAACTAGGTCATAAAAAAGTTCTGAAAATTCTACACGTTTATGTTTAATAAGAGTTGTCATCTTAAGTCCTTTCTATTCTAGAAGTACAATTTATTATAACAGAAAATGGTAATGAGAGAAAAGGAGATGCTTAAATAACTTTATGTGGCGCGAATTGTAAAAACCTTGGACACATTTACCTCATGTACCAACTCACAGGCAGAGTGTTTGATGATTGGTAATAAAGAATGGGTGTTGAAACATTCAAGTTATTATCATACTGAGAAAGATGGAACAACAAAACGAGTTGAGTTCAATGCAACTAAGCAACCGGAAGAACTGAAGAATAAGATTATACAATAGAAAAAGCGAGCCTAAAACTCGCTTTTTTATTTAATCTAATAGCTCCTTATTTTCAATTAAGAGTTCTAGTGGAGATTTATCTCTTGCTTCAATAAAACCAGGTTCATATTGGGTATGAAGTGTTCTTTTCTGAGAAGTTGGATCAATATACAACTCTTTTCCATCTTCTGTGTATAGTTGGTTGCCTCTTGTTAGGTAAAGTAAATCCTCTAAGTACTGTCCATCAGTTTCTAGAAAATCTTCGATGTATTTGACAGCTTTTAAAATCTCACTTACTTTATCAGAGTATTCATTAGATTCAAGAACACTCTTTTCTAACTCAATCTCTTTACTAGTTCCAAAGAGTTGGGTTGGAGTTGCATTAAAATATTCTGCTATCTTATCCAAATTTGCAAAGGTAGGATAGCTTTTTTGTTTTTCGTAATCAGAGATGGACTGTTTACCGATTCCTAAATCTTCAGCTAGTTGAGTTTGGCTTACTCCTTTTTCTATGCGTAGTCGTGCCAAATTGGGTCCAAAATTTTGAATAATAAAGGTCATGGGAAACTCCTATTTTTATTTTTAACTTATTTTATCACCTATAAACTTACAAATCAAGTTTTTAGTTGACTAATTAAAATATTTTTTATAAAATATATTTATAACTTATAAATAAGTTATAAATAATACAAAATAGCTCGTAAGTTTAGGATTGGTGAGTGGGGAGGAAGTTGAGGACAAGACGATGACTTATGACTATTCGAAGCCTTGGAGCTAGAAATTGTGTGGACAAGGACAAGGGACGAGCCTGACGGGAAGTCAGGCGAAGTCCTGCAGACTGCCGTCCAGACAATTTCTAGCCAAGCAAAAGCTGGCTATTCTAACAGCCAGCAAAAAGGTACACTTAGGGCAACGCCCAAAGAACGACGGAACGAGCGAACGTTGATTTGACGGTGTTTCTGAGACCTAAAAAATCAAAAAGAAGGGGGGACAATTTTGTTGGTTTCTATACAAGATTTAAGAAGCATTCAAGAACGATGTGATGTAGGAGAATTAGTACAGCGACTAGATGTCAGTATTGATAGATTAACGGTTACTGGGATACAGACACTGGTTCCCTAAGACGAATTTTCAAAAATCTGAAACAGGCAATAAGTACAAGAGTTGACTCATTTGAAATATATGATAATGTTCGAGATGATGTCTTTACTTTAGCTAAAGTTTTTAATGAGTATGATTCGATCAATATTATATTTTTTCAATTATCCACTTATGGAGGTGAACAATTGATTCGAATTGATTTCAATCCTAATACTTTAAAAGAATTTGATGGAATGAAAGTATGGAGGCAATTAATGTACTTTGCCAGATTGAATTCATTGACGGTACGTTTGTCTCGTTTTGATTTAGCATTTGACATTTTCAACAGGCCTGATATCGTTAATTTGCAACATATTAAAGGTGGTGTTACCCATAAGGTCTTCTATGGTCGAGGGGGCGAATTAGAGACGAAATATTGGGGTTCTAACGGTAGTAATGTACAAGTTAGGTTATATGATAAGAATAAAGAAATCATTGCTCACAAGCGCGAAGAGAAGCTAGATTTGGCTGTAAATCCGTTTTGGTGGAGACTGGAGTTCCAACTCAGAACCAAAGCGATTGGTGAGGAGATGGTCCAAGATATTATGAATCGACTTGATAATTTCGGATTTTATAAGCTAGAACATATTCGAGTAGAGCAAAGAGCATTTACAATTATCTTTCTCAACAATCCTGAACTGTTATCATTGGCTTTTCCAAATTTAAAATCAGACAGCATCAAAAAGAAAAAAACAAGAGTCCGCAAACTATTGAGAGAAGAAACGAACCAATTTGCGGAAGAATTAAAAGAAGTATTAATACAGAATCTCCCTAAATTAAATACAGAATTACAACTACTTGTAGGTGAGTTTCTGAATTTAGAAAATAAATAAGGAGGATAACTATGGACAATAATTTAATTAGTAACAAAGAATTAATTGAAATGGGCTATCGCCCTCATACAGCGAATGATATCATTCATCAGGCAAGAGAATTACTTGTATCACGAGGCTATACATTTTATAATCGCAAACGTTTGATGGTTGTTCCAAAAAGTGTTGTAAATGAGATTCTAGGAACAGAGGTGGCGTAATATGGCAAGTGTTCGTTATCGAAAGCGAGGAGATAGCAACTTATGGACCTATGAAATTCGTAACGAAGGAAAGACTGTTGCTCATAATAGCGGTTTTAAAACAAAAAAGCTTGCAGAGTCAGAAGCTGAACCGATTCTGCAAGAACTTCGTTTAGGGAAAAGAATTTCTAGAGATATTTCTCTTGTAGATCTATATCAAGAATGGCTTGAACTAAAAATTCTACCGAGTAGCAGGTCGGAAGAGACAAAGAAAAAATATCTTCTCCGTAAAAACACAATTGAAAGATTATTTGGAAATAAAAAAGTCACTCAAATTCGTGCGAGTGAATACCAAAGAATAATGAATAAGTATGGGCAAACAGTTGGTAGAAATTTTCTTGGTAGATTGAATACTGGAATCCATCAGAGCATCCAAATGGCAATTGCCGACAAAGTTCTAATAGATGATTTTACACAACATGTCGAGTTATTTTCATCCAAAGAACAACAGATGACCGAAGAGAAATATTTGCATACAGAAAAGGACTATCTGGATTTACTTTTAGCAGTAAAGAGAAAATTTGATTACCAACGATCAATTGTTCCTTATATCGTCTATTTTCTATTAAAAACAGGGATGAGGTTTGGAGAGTTAATAGCGTTAACTTGGAATGAAGTTGACTTTGACAGAGGACTGTTAAAAACATATAGAAGGTTTAATACCCTTTCTCATAAATTTGTCCCTCCAAAAAACAAAACGTCTATTCGTATGGTACCGATAGACGAAGAATGTATTAAGATATTACAAGTCCTAAAAATTGAACAAGAGAAGGCTAATAAAGAGCTAGGTATCAAGAACAGGTATAAAATGATTTTTCAGCATTATGGATATATTCATATGGTACCAGATATTGCTAGTGTCAATAAAGCTTTGAGTGTTCTTTTAAATGAATTAGATATTTATCCAATTATCACGACAAAAGGAGCACGTCATACCTATGGAAGTTACCTCTGGCACAAAGGATTTGACCTTGGGGTTATTGCAAAAATTCTAGGGCATAGAGATATTTCAATGTTAGTAGAAGTATATGGACACACTTTAGAGGAGAAAATTTTTGAGGAATTTAATCAAATCAAAGATGTCTGGAAAGATTGCTCATAAAAAAATATGGGGCAAATGATGGGGCAAATCAGTTATAGACAAGCAAAAAAGCCTTTTAAATCAAGGCTTTTTCTTCTGTATTTCTATGCCCCCTACAGGGCTCGAACCTGTGACCCATGGATTAAGAGTCCACTGCTCTACCAACTGAGCTAAGGAGGCAACAGAAAAAGCTGTATTGGTGCCGGACCTTCACGATTTGTATTGAACCCGCGCAATTAAGCAGGTGGGCAACTCGCTCTAACTGAAGCTGCTTCCGCGTGAGACGGCCTGCAAGCTGTTAGAAGTCTTTTGTTTCCCTAATAATACAAAAAATAGTCGGTCAACACTTAAGTGTGAAGTCGTACACCACAGCGTTTCTATAATTATGATACCACAATTTTTGAAAAATTCAAGAGAAAAAATTGATTTTTTGCAAACGACACCACGATTTTTTAGTGGTTTTTGAGTTGTTCAATCTTATTTTTAGTCATGCCAAGGGCTCGTTCGTACTTCCCGTTTTCGTTCGGAGTGAAATAATCGGCATTTTTAATTTTTTCAGGAAGGTAGTCTTGCTGCACCCAATTACCAGGATAGTTATGTGGATATTTGTAATCTTGCGCGTTTCCCAGCTCCTTGCTACCAGCGTAGTGACCGTCTCGTAGATGGCGGGGGATAGGTAAGTTTCCATTTTGTCGCAAATCCGAAAGAGCTTTATCTATAGCTACTATGGCAGAGTTGGACTTAGGAGAAAGTGCTAGGTCAATGACAATGTTGGCAATGAGGATGCGAGCTTCTGGGAACCCGATTTTTTGAGCAGCTTCAAGTGCGGTCACTGTATGAATCTGAGCATCGGGGTTTGCCAGACCAATGTCCTCATAAGCGATGACCGTCAGACGTCGTGCGAGACTGGGAAGGTCTCCAGCTTCAATCAAGCGAGCTGCATAATGGAGACTGGCATTGACATCAGACCCGCGAATAGACTTCTGTAAGGCGGACAGAACGTCATAGTGCCCGTCTCCGTCCTTGTCCATAGTGATGTAGCTATTTTGCAGGCTGTTTTCCATAATATCCAGAGTGATATGGCGAACGCATGTATTATCTGCTTGAGTAGAGAGAACTGCTAAATCTAGAGAATTAAAGGCTGAGCGCAAGTCTCCGTTCGTGGAAGTGGCAATGAAATCCAGAGCGTCATCATCTAGCTGGACAGGAAAGTCAAAGCCTCGTTCGGTGTCCGTCAGGGCTGTTTGAATAGCTTGTTTAATATCGTCATTTGTCAGAGGCTCCAGCTCGAAAATCTGTACCCGGCTGCGAATAGCAGGAGTGACGGAGAAAAAAGGATTTTCTGTTGTGGCACCAATCATGATGATTAGACCGTTTTCTAACAGAGGGAGGAGGAAGTCCTGCTTTGTCTTATCCAAGCGGTGAATCTCATCTAAAAGTAGCACCAAACCACCAGAGAACTTGGCTTCTTCCGCAATCTCTTGCAGACGCTTCTTACTATCAACGGTAGCATTAAAGGTCCGAAAAGCAAATTTTGTAGTACCAGCGATGGCAGAAGCAATGGAAGTCTTACCGATGCCGGGCGGACCATAGAGAATCATGGAAGACAGGCGATTGGCTTCCACCATGCGACGAATGATTTTTCCTTCACCGACCAGATGTTTCTGACCGATGACCTGATTGATATTTTTAGGCCGCATGCGAATCGCTAAATTGTCTGGCATACGTTTTCCTCCTTACTGGTATTCTTTTCAACTGTTCTGATTTATGTTACTATAGTTATATCTATTTTAACACATTTTAAAGGATTGGAGAGAGGCTGGCTATGGTTAAATATGGATTTTTGGATATATTAAATGAAGAAATGGGGCAATGCTTTCCATTTGACTATGAGATAAACTGGGATAAGAAGAATCATGCCGTAGAAGTGTCCTTTCTCTTAGAAGTACAAAATGCAAATGGCATCGAACTGTTAGATGTGGATGGAGAAAGTAGCACAGAAGACATTTTCTTTGAAGAAAGCGTTCTCTTTTATAATCCTGCTAAGTCTCACTTTGAAACAGAGGATTATCTAACAGTTGTTCCTTACGAGCCAAAAAAAGGTTTGTCTCGTGAATTCTTGACCTACTTTGTGGATTTTTTGAAGCAGACAGCCGAAGAGGGATTAGATGCTCTCATGGATTTTCTGGCAGATCCAGCGGCAGAGGAATTTGAAATTGTCTGGAATAATAAAGCTTTTGAAAAAGCCAGAGCAGATTTGCAAGAGACGGACTTTTATCCCTATCCGAGATACTAAAACACAAGGGTGTCCCAAGAAGACGACTAATTGTGCGGAAGAAAGTAAGAATGAGCGATATGACTGTTTTGCATCAAACGTTTGATTTCTCAGGCTGTAAAATTGCTTTGCTGCATGGTGATACAATTTTAACCATTTTAAGAGACGATATTTCGACTATTCCTTATCCTAATATGTGGGATTTTCCTGGCGGGTATTGTGTCATAATAATGACAGGTGCTTAAAACGCTATTAAATCAAGGATTAGAGCGTTCTACAATCTGTCATTAAGGAGGAAATTTTTACTTTTATAATAAAACATCGCATAAGCGAGAACATTTTAATAAGTGTTCTCGATTTTTTATTTTAAGGAGGAAATCATGCAAAAGAAAGAACAATCATCACGTCAAATCGTGATGTGCCACCTCATGACTATCATGGGGATTGATGTAGATAGGGCAACTCAATTGGTTACTGAAATGGAGAAGCTAGGTCTAATCCAATTTGATGAATTAGGCAATGTCGGAATATTAGTGTTGGAGGGACTATCATGAAACGCATTACCGCAAATCACTATCAAACGTCAGAGCGTTATTATAAACTTCCAAAACTCTTGTTTGAGAGTGACCGCTATAAGAATATGAAATTGGAGGTTAAGGTGGCTTATGCTGTCTTAAAAGACCGTTTGGAGCTGTCTTTGAGTAAGGGGTGGATTGATGAAGATGGGGCTATCTATTTGATTTATTCCAACTCAAAATTGATGGCACTGCTTGGCTGTTCCAAGTCTAAGTTACTCGCTATCAAGAAAACCTTACGAGAGTATGGCTTGATTGATGAAGTCCAACAGTCTTCAAGTGAAAAGGGAAGGCTCGCAAATAAAATCTATCTTGGTGAGTTGGAACATGAGCCTACCCCAGTCTCAAATTCAGACGGGGGTAGTGTTAAAAACACACTAGGGGGGTCTCAAAATCAGCCGGGGCCGGTCTTAAATTCAGCCCCTAGTGAGACTGATGTTAGTGAGACTGATGTTAGTGAAACTGAAAGTAGTGAGTCAGTCATTGAGGATGAGGAGGAAAAAGGGGAATCTTCTAACAGTGAAAAGAATGACCAAATACTAAATCGTAAAATTGAGCCTGTAACGATTTATGACCGAGATTACATTTGGGGCTTGGTTCATTCACAACTCAGACAAGAGGGATTTTCAGAAGCAAGTAGTGACTATGCCATGATCTATTTTGATGACCGCTATCAGTATGCCCTAGAACACATGAGATTTGCACGATCGTCTGAAGTGATTGCGGAATACGTTTTTAATGGGATCTTGTCGGAGTGGACGAAACACCAACGCCTACAAGAACTAAAAGGAGGGGATTAAGTTGCTTTGGTGGATATTATTAAGCATTTGGGTGCTAGGGATGATTAGGCTAATCATTGAAGTGATAACCGCACCAGAAATGGATGATCATAGTTAAGTGAGGATCTTACTCTAGTAGTGAAGTCCATTTTTTGTTTTCAGAAAGAAATGAGACATGAAGTTTTTAGATTTATTCGCAGGAATTGGTGGCTTTCGACTGGGCTTAACCCGTCAAGGTCATGAGTGCATGGGTTTTTGTGAGATTGATAAGTTTGCTAGAAAATCTTACCAAGCCATCTATGATACGGAAGGAGAAATAACATTTCATGACATTAGACAAGTCAGAGACCAAGATTTTAGACAACTCAGAGGACAAGTGGACATCATCTGTGGGGGATTCCCTTGTCAAGCATTTTCACTCGCAGGCAGACGATTGGGATTTGAAGATACTCGCGGCACTCTCTTCTTTGAAATTGCTCGAGCAGCCAAACAAATCCAACCACGTTTTTTATTCTTGGAAAACGTCAAAGGGTTACTCAGTCACAACAAGGGCGAGACATTCCGAACAATCCTCGCTACACTGGATGAGCTGGGGTATGATGTCGAATGGCAGGTGCTTAACAGTAAAGATTTCCAAGTCCCCCAAAACAGAGAAAGGGTCTTTATTATCGGACATTCTAGAAGATACCGTCCCAGATTCTTATTTCCTCTCAGAAGAGAAAGTAGCCCAACTCGTCTTAAACGATTAGGCAACGTCAATCCATCTGGCAAAGGGATGAGTGGTGACGTTTATTTCAGTCAAGGGCTCTCTCCAACTCTGACAAGAGGTAAAGAGGAAGGTGTTAAGGTTGCTATACCAATTTTGACACCAGACAAATTGAAGAAACGTCAAAATGGCAGACGGTTTAAAGATAATGAAGAGGAGATGTTTACCTTGACTGCTCAAGATAGACATGGAGTAGTTGTCGCAGGAACTCTACCGACAACTTTTGTACAGACAGGTCGTGTCTATGATATTTCAGGACTTTCTCCAACGCTGACCACGATGCAAGGTGGTGATAAAGTGCCTAAGATTATTTGTCGTGAAGAAGTACCGCACTTGAAAATCAAGGAAGCGACAAAACTGGGTTTTGCTAAGGCAATGCTTGGGGATTCCGTAAACTTAGCCTATCCTGATTCCACAAAAAGATGTGGTCGAGTAGGAAAAGGTGTTGCCAATACACTAACCACCTCAAATACAATGGGAGTCGTGGTGGCAACTCTTGAATACCGAAAGGATAAGTGGTATGAGGTGACTGGGATTGTCATTGATGGCAAACTCTATCGTTTAAGGATTAGACGCCTAACCCCAAGAGAGTGTTTCAGATTACAAGGCTTTCCTGATTGGGCTTATGAGAGGGCAGAAAGTGTTTCCAGTAAAAGTCAGTTATACAAACAGGCGGGCAATAGTGTCACAGTGACTGTCATTGAAGCGATTGCTAGAGAATTTAGAAAGATAGAAGAGGACGAAAACAAATGAAATCATTACATCACAAAAGTATTTTAGACTGTACAGAACTGGAAGAAGAAATTCATCAAGCTGAAATGGATAACATTATGAACTTGATTTTTGAGTTACCAGATTATGACTGTGAACTTTCAGTCATCTATATTGACGGCTATCATAAACATCATTGGTCGCCTTACTTTTTAGAGTCAAACTTACATCGTGTACAAGAGTTACTCCAAAATGAAGACCTCAAAAATGGGGTTGATGTCTTCTTAACAAAAGACAAAGACCTTGCCTTTAAAACCTATGGTCAAGGCTATAGCTATCAAGGTAAAGATGGCCTCTTGACGGCTCTTGTGACTGTGAAATGTTATGGTGAAGGAATGGTTCCGATTGATATGAGTAAGGTATTTGATAGCCCATCTCATGAGCTAGAACAGACACTATCGATGTAAGGAGTACTTATGCTAGAAATCTATCTTGGAAAAAATACCCAACGTAACCAAAGGCTAATGACTATCTTAAATACCTATGGTCTCCGCTATACTTGTAAGTGCCCAAGTCAATTGACAAAAGACGATGTGCTCCATTTGTTTATGAAAGCACCTGATTGTTTTGAACTCTTATCTCCGAAACTTCTTAGATATAGACGGTATGAACGAATCAAGGTAAGTGAGCTGGTTGGCATTATTCTAAAGCAGCCTGAGAATCATTTGAGACTGCCATTAGTCGTTACAAAAAACCAAGTCTTTCCGGATATTAGTCCAGATGAACTGAGAACCTTTATCCCTAGAGAGATTAAGAGGCACTTTTATATCAACAGTATTTTTAAAGACTATAGTCGTTAAGGAGTTATCATGAACGAACGCTTTTGGGAAAATTTAGAAGGGCTTCTCATTGATAAGGGCTGGTCTTGGGCAGAGTTAGCTAGAAAAATGTTTAAAGGGCAATATGTCTATCCAAGTGAGTTTCAACGTCTCTATCAAAAGTTCCGTCACTATCGGTCACATCGCCTAATGCCACAAACCAAGTGGGTGGAACGTATTGTCGTGGTGTTGGATATTGATTATGAAGATTTGTTCAGGAGGTAGTGTGCGTGAGAGTTATTCTTAGTTATTTGGCTATACAGGTTAATGTCTTGGTGGTGAGTCTCTATCTTCTTGGGTATTGGTCCGTAGAAGTAACAGGGTCTCTTCAATTGAGTATCCTAATACTATTTAGCTATATTTGGTGGCATGATGGGAAAGGTTTTATTCACATGTCACTAAAGAGACGTTTAGGTTGGCTATTAATCTGTCTGCTTATCATGATTTCAGTCTCTCTTTTAGTCAGTTACCTGTGTGACGTTCCCTCTAACAATCAGCTGACGCTGACAAGGGTTCAAAAACTACTACCGCTCACAATTTTTGTGGGATTTTTGCTCAATGCGAGTTTATTAGAAGAGTATTTCTACCGACAAACGCTATGGGAGAAATTATCCAAACCAGTCATACAGATTGGAGTGACAAGTATGTTATTTGCCCTAGCCCACCACCCGACAAGTCTTGTTAGTTTGCTAGTCTATGATTGTTTAGGACTCACACTTGGAGTTTTGCGTTTAAAAACAGATAATCTGACAACCATGATTCTTCATGGATTATGGAATGGATTGGTCTTACTCCTATCTATCCTGTGATAAGAAAATCAAGGGGACTTTCGTATGATGAGAGTGCCCTTGATTTTTTATTGAGGAGAAACGAGTGAAAGGGAAAGTGATGTCATCAGAACAACAGGAACGCCAAGCCATTCAATATATGGAGCGAGCGTCCTTCTTTACCGTAAGAGCCCTCTTAAAGCTCCTTGAGTGGTCGGCAAGACACGCTCTTGCGCAAGATTCGGCCTATAAAATTGGGGTTCAAAAACTCGAAGAACTCCTTCAAAGTCCTTATACCATTGAATCGCTGGATATTTCAAAGGATATTTTAGAAAAGCCGGTTGATATTGATAAGTTTAAGGAACTTATGGAATCTGAAAAACTACCGATTGCCATCAGTTGGCAGGGCAATTACCTGCACTTTTATGCCAAGGATAAGTCTCTGCTTGATCAGCACTTGGATGAGCTACTGAAAAAGCTGGTGTCTAATCCAGAAAAGCTAAAAGGCTTAACCTTAGATAAGACGCTTGATGAAGAGATTGAAAAGGCGAAGGAACAGATTGTCATAAAAGAACCATCTAGCGTGAAAAACAAGGAGGTAAGTCTCTGATGTATTCCACTAAAAAAGCAATGGTCTTTGGCAGTTTAGGACTTGCCTTAGGGTATTTTTGCCATCGTCTGGTTTTACTTTACGATAGTCTGCCGAATCAACCGCCTTTAGAAAAAATCGCCTTTCTCCTAGATAAGGGTCAAGACTTGGTCTTTGTGCCATTGTGGAACTTCTCTTTTACAGGGAGATCATTTGTCGCTTTTCTACTGGGATTTCTGACCATGCTCTTAGCTTACCTCTATATGGCAACCGGACAAAAGGTGTACCGGGAAGGGGCAGAATACGGATCAGCTCGTTTTGGAACAGTCAAGGAAAAAAAGGATTTCTTGAGTCGCAATCTCTATAATGATACGATTCTTTCTCGCACGGTCAGATTGACACTCTTAGAAAAGAAAAAGCCGCAGTTTGATCGTAATAAGAACCTAATTGTTATTGGTGGGTCTGGTGCAGGGAAAACTTTTCGCTTTGTCAAACCCAATCTCATTCAACTCAATTGTTCCAATATTGTAGTAGATCCCAAAGATCACTTAGCTGAAAAGACTGGGAAACTCTTTTTAGAGAACGGCTATCAGGTCAAAATCTTAGACTTGGTTAATATGACCAACTCAGATGGCTTCAATCCCTTTCGCTATGTGGAGACGGAAAACGATTTGAATAGAATGTTAACGGTGTATTTCAATAACACCAAAGGCAGTGGGTCAAGAAGTGATCCTTTTTGGAATGAGGCCTCTATGACCTTAGTGAGAGCTATTGCTTCCTACTTGGTGGATTTCTACAATCCTCCTGGTAGCACGAAAGAAGAAGCGGACAGTCGTAGAAAACGAGGACGTTACCCAACTTTCTCAGAAATCGGAAAACTCATTAAGTTATTGGCTAAGGGCGATAATCAAGACAAGAGTGTCCTTGAAGTCATGTTTGAAAACTATGCCAAGAAATATGGAACAGAGAATTTTACCATGCGTAACTGGGATGACTTTCAAAACTATAAGGAAAAGACCCTTGATTCTGTGATTGCAGTGACAACAGCTAAGTTTGCCCTCTTTAATATTCAGTCGGTGATTGACTTAACCAAACGTGACACCTTGGATTTAAAGACGTGGGGAATACAGAAAACCATGGTTTATCTAGTCATTCCTGATAATGACACGACCTTTAGGTTTTTATCAGCCCTTTTCTTTTCGACCGTATTTTCAACTCTAACCAGACAAGCTGATGTGGACTTTAAAGGGCAACTCCCCATTCATGTCAGAAGCTATCTGGATGAGTTTGCGAACTGTGGAGAAATTCCTGACTTTGCGGAACAGACCTCAACCGTACGTTCAAGGAACATGAGTCTAGTGCCAATCCTTCAAAATATCGCCCAACTTCAGGGACTGTATAAGGAGAAAGAGGCTTGGAAAACCATCCTAGGGAACTGTGATAGCTTACTCTACTTGGGTGGCAATGATGAAGAAACCTTCAAGTTCATGAGTAACCTTTTAGGCAAACAAACCATTGATGTGAGAAACACCAGTCGTTCATTTGGACAAACAGGGTCTGGCTCGCTCTCCCATCAAAAAATCGCAAGGGATCTCATGACACCAGATGAAGTAGGTAACATGCAGCGTGATGAGTGCTTGGTACGTATTGCAGGGGTTCCGATCTTTAAGGACAAGAAGTACTTTCCTTTGAAACACAAGAACTGGAAGTTTCTTGCGGACAAAGAGACAGACGAGCGCTGGTGGCACTACCACATTGATCCATTAGGAGAAGAAGTGACAGACTTAACTGGCCATAAGATCAGAGATTTAACCAAAGAAACAACATTACACTAAAGGAAATGAGGACAGAATATGACGAAACAAGTAACAGGCTTTGTTTATGGAGTGGACGCTAGCTCCATGTTTGCCCAAGCTATGGCACTCTTACAAAAGGGCTTGATTGCCGTGGGTGCCTTTCTCGTGGTGATGGGAATTATCAACCTAGCCACCAATATTAAAGACGGAGGTCCGGGTGTCCGTAATGCCATTCTAGAAATTGTAGGTGGCGTTATGGTCGGTGCCGCAGGAGCATTTGTCACTCAAATTTCAATCTAAAGGAGGGAAGCACATGATATGATTCAATCATTAAACTTAGCTTTCTTCTTTTTAGCCTCGGAGAAAATCTCAAGCGATAGTCTCTTTGAAGGCTTTAATGTGGACCTAGAATCAACCGCCAATCTCGTCAAGTCTCTAGCAGAGTATAATCCAACGGTCTGGTCCTATATGTCGGCGATCACTAAAGGCGTTATGCAGCCGTTAGGGGTTGCGATACTTGCCGTGGTACTGGTACTAGAGTTTTCTAAAATGGCAAAGAAAATTGCCAACTCAGGTGGCGCCATGACCTTTGAAGCTATCGCACCTATGATAGTGAGTTACATGATGGTAGCGGTAGTCATTACCCATACCACCATTATTGTGGAAGCCATCTTAGCTGTAGCTTCTCATATCATTGAGCAAGTGGCAGGGATTGTCACGCATGGAAGTACAACCTATAGCACCATTTCAGGACTAAAGGGGTCAGGGTTGGTTGGCAAGATGATTGTAGGCTTAATTGCCATTATCATTTGGTTTGTTCGTTTGGCAAGTGCTATGGTCGTGAATATCCTCATCAGTATTCGCTTTATCCAGCTCTATCTCATGATTCCATTTGCGCCGGTCACCATTCCCACTTTCCTAAGCGATGATTGGAGAAGTGTAGGGATTGGCTATTTAAAGAATATTATGGTCTATGCCGTACAGGGAATATTGATATTCTTAATCGTTTCTCTTGTCCCACTCTTTGAATCGGCAGGGAAACTCGCTGTTTCAAATGGCGCAGGCATTATGGGTACCTTAGCGATAGCCTTTGGCAGCTTGGTACAGGCTATTTTGTTAATCATTGCCCTTGTCGGCAGTCAACGCACTGCAAGAAGTATCATGGGCATGTGAGAGCAGGACAGAAATCGGTACTGCTTTGCGGTCGATTTCGTTGTCCTGCCTCCGCAAGGACGACTAGAACTGCATAGCTAGTCAGTAGCGTAGACAGTTCAGACGTCTACTGCGTCAAAGTCATGAAACAATTTAAACCGGACTGAGATTTTCATCTTGGTCCTTTTATCAAAGAAGGAACTACTATCTTATGAACACACGTGTCTTTAAGGACATTTCAAAAGTCCAACACAGGGCATGGCTAGGGTTTACCACAAGACAAGTCATCTTTGTCTTTCCAGCCATTGCCCTAACCATTTTAATTTTAGGACTAAACCTCTTTTATTGGCAATTTGGGGACTGGTTTGTCTATGGTTTTGTCTTTAGCTTTACCATTCCCCTTATGTTATTTGGGGTTTACCGTCCTAATGATTTACCCTTTGAAATTTACCTCAAGTATCGCCTTCATTATGAATTGACGATACCAGATCGAACCCTAACAGGACAGAAAGGAAGAACTTATGAAAAGACAAAAGCCCTCAACGAAACCAAAGACCTCTTCTAAGTGGTTGAAAAAATCTCGGAAAACCCCAAAGAAAGAAGTGCTTCCATCAACCGTGAATACCATTGCCTATCAAGGTCTATTTCCTAATGGTCTCATGCAAGTTAGTCCTAACTATTTCTCACAATCTTACCGTTTAGGTGATGTCAATTACCAGACAGTAGGGCTTGAAGATAAGGGAGCTATTATTGAGAAGTATTCTGACTTAATCAACTCACTTGATGATAAGACAAATTTTCAACTGACCCTTTTTAACAAGAAAGTCAATTTAGAGAAATTTCGTAAAGGTGTCCTATATCCTCTCCATGAAGATGGCTACGATGATTACCGTGAAGAGCTGAATCGTATCATGGATACTAACTTAGAAGCAGGTGAGAACAACTTCTCAACTGTTAAGCTGATTTCTTTTGGGAAAGCAGACCAAACGCCAAAACTGGCCTTTCGTTCCCTATCTCAAATTGGGGAATACTTTAAAAGTGGTCTTTCGGAAATTGATGCCGACTTTACCCTCTTACAAGGAGAGGAGCGAGTTAATCAGTTGGCAGATATGTTACGCGGAGAAAATCATCTTCCCTTTAGCTATCGTGACTTAGCCATTTCAGGGAAAACGACCAAACATGCCATTGCCCCAACAATGCTTTCTTTTAAACATAAGAACTATTTGACAATGGATGAGCGTTTCTTACAGATTGTCTATGTTCGTGACTATGGGATGGAACTAGGCGATAAGTTTATCCGTGACCTCATGCAATCAGACTTAGAAGTCATTATCAGCTTACATGCTAAAGGAGCTACCAAGTCGGAAGCCATGACGAAACTCAGAACAAAGAAGACGCTAATGGAGTCCCAAAAGATTGGTGAACAACAAAAGATGGCACGAACAGGTATTTACCTAGAAAAGGTTGGACACGTTCTTGAACAAAACATTGATGAAGCAGAAGACCTCCTCAAAACCATGACCCAAACTGGAGACAAACTCTTTGAAACGGTCTTTCTGATTGGGGTGCTTGCGGATAGTGAGGAACAACTAGGGCAGTCGCTAGACATTATCAAACAAGTGGCAGGGTCAAATGACCTCGTTATTGATAACTTAACCTACATGCAAGAAGCGGCCTTTAACAGTCTCTTACCTCTTGGTAAGAACTTTTTAGAAGGGGTGTCACGGTCATTATTAACCTCTAACATTGCCGTTAATTCTCCCTGGACTTCGGTAGATTTACAGGATAAGGGTGGAAAGTTTTATGGGATTAATCAAATCTCAAGTAATATCATCACCATTGACCGCGGCAAGTTAAACACCCCTTCAGGATTGATTTTAGGAACATCAGGAGCTGGTAAAGGGATGGCGACCAAGCATGAAATCATCTCAACTAAACTAAAAGAAGCTGATACCGATACGGAAATCATTATTGTAGACCCCGAAAACGAGTACAGTATTATTGGTCAATCCTTTGGTGAGGAAAGCATTGCGATTGCGCCAGACTCCACCACCTATCTTAACGTCTTAGATTTGTCAGATGACAATATGGACGAAGACCCTATCAAAGTGAAATCAGAATTTCTCTTATCTTGGATTGGAAAACTCCTAGACCGTAAAATGGATGGTCGTGAAAAATCCATCATTGACCGAGTGACAAGATTGACCTACAAGCACTTTGAGGAACCGTCCTTAGTGGAATGGGTCTTTGTTTTATCCAAACAACCGGAGCCTGAAGCACAGGATTTAGCCTTAGACTTAGAGCTTTATGTGGAAGGCTCTCTTGATATATTCTCTCATAGAACCAATATCAAAACAGACAGTAACTTCCTCATCTATAACGTCAAAAAGCTAGGCGATGAGTTGAAACAAATTGCCCTCATGGTTGTCTTTGACCAGATTTGGAATCGTGTGGTCAAGAACCAAAAACTGGGTAAGAAAACATGGATTTACTTTGATGAAATGCAGCTCCTTTTGTTAGACAAGTATGCTTCTGACTTCTTCTTTAAATTGTGGAGCCGTGTTCGTAAGTATGGGGCAACCCCAACTGGGATTACCCAGAATGTGGAAACGCTCTTGTTAGATGCCAATGGGAAACGGATTATCGCAAATAGTGAGTTCATGATTCTCTTAAAGCAAGCGAAGAATGACCGTGAAGAGTTGGTTCACATGCTGGGACTATCAAAAGAACTTGAAAAATACTTAGTCAATCCAGAAAAAGGAGCAGGCCTTATTAAAGCAGGGGCAACAGTAGTTCCTTTCAAAAATAAGATTCCACACCAAACCAAGCTCTTTGACATCATGAGTACCGACCCAGAAAAGATGAGGACATGAGATGGCAACAGATAAGAAAACACTCAAAAAGGCTCGCAAAACCTTTCATAGTAACCTCAAAGAAAGCCGAATCCATTACCGAAGGGAGAAAAAGGATTTAAGACGTCAACTCCCAAAGAAACGCTTTCTCATGAGACGAGCAGAAAAGGCAGACTATCATGAGCAGAAAGGCAAACTCAAACAGACCTATCAAGAAAATAAAACGCAAGCTGAAGAGACCTTTTCTTCTGAGATAGCCTATGTATCACCTCAGTTCTTAAAAGCAAAAGAGATTAGAAAATTTCGCTTGCCTCAAGCTAAACAGCGCATGACCTTGGCGAGAAAAAAATTAACAGAAGTCAAGCAAGAAGAAAAGAAAGAGGCCGTTAATCCCAAGATTCAATACCAGAAAAGCCAAGGAACGATTAAGATGAATCGCTTCTTGTTTAACCGTGATAAATCGCTAGAGAGACGCCAAGCTGAAAAAGAACTAAGTGCTGCTAAGCGTGAGATGAAACAACTCAAACGAGCGTATAAGGGGAAAAAACTGACGACTAAAGTCAAACGAGGACTTGTTCTAACACGTTCAGAAGCCCTAAATCTGGTGCAACAAGATGATGATTTAGAAGGGCTTAGAACCCTTAGAGATACAACTCATCAAAGTAAACGCTATGCCCGCTTTACCTATCAGTCAGGAAAAGCAGTCGTGAAAGGCGGAACTGAAACCACACGTTTTATCAAACGAAAAGGCAGTCATCTTAACGAGCACTATGGCAACTTCAAAAAAGGCAAAGGTTTCATTCGACAAAAGCCTTTAAAGAAAAGAAGACGCTACCAGACATTCTTAAAAGGCGCTAGAAAACAGACCCTTGCAGGAGTCAAAAGGATGATGAGTGCCATTAAGGGCAGTCTTACATTTTTTTCAATGGTGGTTATGAGTCCCATCATTTGGATTGTCTCAGGACTTCTGTTTTTCGTTGTTGTCATCATGTGTTTTATCATGGATGTTTCAGGAGCCAGTCTAATGCAGCAGGATGAGGTAGAATTAACCAAAAGCTATACCCACATGACTTTGGAAGATGCCAAACACTCAGTCTCTAATGACAAAGGGATAACCTACTATACCAAAGTGGATGATGTCATGGCTTTTATGAATTACAAGTATCAGGACTATCGTTTAGATGAGAGGGTAGAAGAGACTAATCAGACTTATGAAGCCTACCTCAGTCGCCTATGGGAGGACTTAAATGGTGGCTCTTCCATTAAAGCCATGTCAGACCTCTATCAAGAACCAGCCTATAAACTCTCAGATGAAGATCAAGAAGAATTAAAAGAGTTAACCGAGGAAGGGCCTTATCTAGCCTTACAGGAGCTAGACAATCCTTTTCAGGGACAAACAGACGATGATACCTTAACCATGACCTATCGCTATGGCTATGATGTGACGGATAAAAAACCAACTCTTCATCACCATATTATCCTAGAAGCAAGTGAGGGACAGGTTATTGTTTCTCCAATGGATGGAATAGTAGCACTTGATGGAGAGGATATCATCATTACTTCAGGAAAAGGTGTTAACAAACGAAAACTAACTCTTTTTAATATCAACAGTGGTCGTCTTAAAGAGGGGCAAAAAGTTCTAGCAGGTGATGTGATCGGAAAGACCAAAGATGGAAGTGGGCTGAAAGTTACTTACCAAAAAGCAGATGATCAGACTGAAAAAATGGTTTATGTCAATCCAGCCTTTTACTTTCCTAAAGTCATTCAACTCCAAACAACTATTCTTCCTGCCATTGGTCAATTTGGAGGCGATGAGTTTGCGAGAGCCAAAGTCATTTATGACTATCTCAAAAAACAAGGAGTAACCAACCAAGCTATCGCAGCCATTTTAGGAAACTGGTCGGTAGAATCCTCCATCAATCCTAAGCGAGCTGAAGGCGATTATTTGTCGCCCCCTGTTGGAGCAACTGACTCTTCTTGGGACGATGAGGGCTGGCTATCACTAGGTGGGCCTGCCATTTATAATGGGAGGTACCCGAATATCCTAAGACGTGGGCTAGGACTTGGACAGTGGACAGATACGGCAGATGGGTCACGTCGTCATACACTTCTCTTAGATTATGCCAAGACCAAAAATCAGAAGTGGTATGACTTAGGACTGCAACTTGATTTTATGCTTCATGGAGATAATCCTTACTATACCAATTGGTTGAAAGACTTCTTTAAAAATAGTGGCAGTCCAGCAAGTCTCGCCCAACGCTTTCTCATTTATTGGGAGGGGAATTCAGGCGATAAGCTCCTAGAACGTCAGACTAGGGCTACCGAATGGTATTACCAAATCGAAAAAGGCTTTAGTCAGCCTAATGGTGGAACCTCTCAGAGTGACCCTAAAGCACTTGAAGCTGTAAGAGGTGACCTTTATGAGAATTCTGTTCCTGGAGGTGGTAACGGCATGAGTTACGCTTACGGCCAATGTACGTGGGGAGTCGCCTCTCGCATTAACCAATTAGGCTTAAAACTAAAAGGCCGAAATGGAGAGAAAATCCCTATTATCAGTACGATGGGCAATGGTCAGGATTGGGTTCGAACAGCCGCTAGTCTCGGTGGGGAAACAGGGTCAACACCAAAAGCAGGTGCTATTATCTCTTTTGTGGGTGGCCGTCATGGCTCAGCTGTAGGATACGGACATGTGAGTTTTGTCGAAAAAGTTTACCCAGATGGTTCATTCCTTATTTCAGAAACCAATGTCAATGGCAATCCCAATTACACTTTCCGCAAATTATCAGGACCAGATAGTGCAATGAGTTTTGCTTATACGACGAAATAAGGAAGGACATGCTAATAATGTCTGTATTTGTTAGTATATTCTTTTGTAAATACTTTGTTAAAAATTCTACCTTTCATATACTAAGATAGGATTAAGGATATGGTATAATGATAGGGAAAGGTTACTGAATATTTTTAATGGAAACAAATACTGAAAAAATTAAAAAAGAGTCAAAAACTGGTTTGACTTCTGAGGGTTTAGTTGGTCATATCTTGGAAGATCATAAAATAGATATTCATAATGTTGACTCTGTCAGACTCTTAAATATGGGATACTATCATGGCTATAAGCGATACAGATTTGTTAAAAAATCTAATTCGGATGGTATTCTTCCTATCACCACATTTGAGGAAATTGTAGCAATCTATAATTTTGATATGGAGTTAAAAGGGCTATTTTATCCGATTGTAATGTTAGTTGAGACAGCATTAAAAAATAGAACTATTGATTCATTGGTCGCAGGATTTAGTAGTGGGATAGAGGATCTATTAGATAATCAGTTAGCTTGCTATGTAGACTATGCTGAGGATAATGAGAAATATGACAAGAAGCTCGTTCAGTATAATGAAACAAAGCAAAATATACTGGATACTATTGATTATTACTCAGATAAGAACGAAGTCATCAAACATTATTTAGATAGTGATTATCAAATTCCTCTTTGGGCCTATTTTGAAGTTATTACTTTGGGACAATTTAGTAGATTTTTAGGCTGTTTAACCAAGTCAAGTCGTGAAAAATTGAATCAAGATTTTACAATCATCCCTAAAAGATCGAACTCACTTGAGTTAGTTGTTAATGCTCTCATTGAGTTAAGAAATGCTACCATGCACAACAGTGCGATTTTTGATGCCAATTTTTCAAGTGGTGTCTCTAAAGCACTCAAAAAACAGATAAAACAAGATTTAGGGTTATCGATATTTACTTGTGTATTCATTGAAGACTATTTTATTCTGCTAATTTGGACGTTGAAACTTCTAAATTTTGATTCGGTGGTTCTTATTAAATACATCACTCAATTTAATGAGATTGTTGAGAGATTTGACAAGTCCCTTGATAATCGTGATATTTTCTTTAAAATTATCAGTACAAATAGAAGAGCTTCGATTCAACAATTAAATCAATTTGTTGACGGAAAATGAAATTAGTGGTAATATAGTTATATCGAATTGGGGCGTGCTCGTCACGTCTGGGAGGGTCTGATGCGTCAGCCCTCCCATTTTTTTATTTATAATTATTGTTTAGAAGTTATCGGATGTTCTAACCGATAGCCTCTTTTCTTTTTGTTTTCAATTTCTGTGATAATAAAATCAAGGCTTCTTTTTTATGATGGGATAAGAGTGACAACTTGTTACTACACATCAAAAGAAAAGAAGGTTTTTCTATGACAAAACAATGCCATCATCACTTTTTAGTGAATCAGGAAAAAGCTGAAAAGCACGTTTTTCGTAAAAGTAAAAAGTATCGCACCCTTTGTTCGGTTGCTCTTGGAACAATGGTGACTGCCGTTGTCGCATGGGGCGGTTCTGTCGCACAGGCAGATGAAGTTGCTTCGACTAAACCAGTTGCCGAAACGGTACAAGTGACTGATAATCCTGCGACCAATTTACCTCAAGCACAGCCAGCTCCAGTTACAGAACAGACAAATAGTCTTGCTTCTACTGGTCAATCAGACGGTGCAATTGCGGTAACAGTCCCACATGACACAGTGACGCAAGTAGTTAATAACGCCAAAGTTGAAGGGGTGACAACAGTTCAAGATAAGCCTATGGATTTGGGGAATACCACTTCCGCAAAGGAAACAGACCAACAATTAGCTAAGGCAGAAGCGGATGCTTCTAAACAAGCTCAAGCTATTGGTCAAGTAACAGCGACCTATCAAGCTGATAAAGCAACTTATGAACAAGATAAAACACGTGTTGAAAAAGAAAATGCTGCACTAGAGGTCAGTCATAAAGAAGCCACTCAAGCTGGAAATACCTTAAATCATTCCGTTGATGATAAGGTTTCGACTGTAAAAAACCAAGACCCTAACGCCAATGTGACGGTTAAAACACAAACGGTCTCATCAGGTGATGGCTCGCAAATTTCTGATTATAAGAACTATGTAGCTTCCATCGCAACGATTGATAAGCAAAACCAAGCCAATCTGTCAGACTATCTTGCTAAGAAGAAAGCTGTGGACGCTATTGTCGCAAAGAACCTTCTCATCCAAAAGGAAAATGAGGAAGGTCTTGCCAAGGCAAAAGAAGAAAATGACGCCATCGCAAAACGCAATCAAGACGGACAGGCAGCTATTGATGCTGCGAACAAAGCAGGTCAAACTGCTGTTGATGCCTATAATAAGAACCAACAAAAATTAGTGACAGACCGTGAAGCTGAGATTGCAGCTATCACGAAACGCAACAAGGAAAAAGAAGAAGCAGCCAAGAAAGAAAATGACGCCATTGACACATATAATGCCAAAGAAATGGAGCGTTATAAGCGTGATTTGGCAGAGATTTCAAAAGGGGAAGAAGGCTATATCTCAGAAGCTCTTGCTCAGGCTCTAAATCTGAATAATGGTGAGCCACAAGCTAAACATGGGGCTGATACTCGCAATCCAGATCGTATTATATCGACAGGTGACGCCATGCTTGGTGGCTATTCTAAAATCTTAGATTCTACGGGCTTCTTTGTCTATGATAGCTTCAAAACTGGGGAAACACTCTCCTTCACTTATCATAATCTGAAGAATGCTAGCTTTGATGGGAAGAAGATTAGCAGCGTTACCTATGATATTACCAATCTCGTCTCTCCAGCTGGCACAAATGCTGTTAAATTAGTCGTTCCAAATGACCCAACGGAAGGCTTTATCGCCTACCGTAACGATGGAACAGGGAATTGGCGAACAGACAAGATGGAATTTCGTGTCAAAGCGAGGTATTTCTTGGAAGATGGCTCACAAGTAACCTTTACCAAGGAAAAACCGGGTGTCTTTACCCATTCATCGCTTAACCATAACGATATTGGTTTAGAGTATGTTAAGGACACATCAGGAAAATTTGTTCCTATCAATGGCTCAACAATTCAAGTGACGGATGAAGGTCTAGCTCGTTCTCTTGGCTCAAACCGAGCCAGTGACCTAAATTTACCAGAAGAATGGGATACCACAGCCAGTCGCTATGCTTACAAGGGAGCCATTGTTTCAACAGTGACCTCAGGGAATACCTATACGGTAACCTTTGGGCAAGGGGATATGCCGCAACAGGTGGGCTTAACGTATTGGTTTGCCTTAAACACACTGCCAGTCGCACGAACGGTTAAACCATACAGTCCGAAACCACATGTCATGCCAAAACTGGATCCTGTTCCTGACCCTATCAAGGTGACTCCAAAAACCTTTGTTCCAAAAACGTTCACACCAGAACCACCTGTAACCTTTAAGGAAAAACCATTAGAAAACGTAACGCAACCTAGCTTAACGGTGACAAAGGTAACATTGCCTAAAGCTCCTAATCCAAAACCTTTACCAAAAGTTCCAGCAGTGCCAACGGTTCATTACCATGATTACCGTTTAACCACGACTCCAGAAATTATGAAAGAAGTGGTCAATACAGACCAAGCTAACCTTCACGACAAAACGGTCGCCAAAGCTTCAACGGTTATTTACCCGCTGATGGTAGAGGCATTCTCTTCAAATCGTGCTAAAACAACTAGCCTTACGTTTGAAGACTACCTACCAGCAGGTTATGTCCTTGATAAGGAAAAAACACAAGCAGAAAACGAAAACTATACCCTTGCCTTTAACGAGGCTAAGAACTTTGCGACCTTGACTGCCAAAGAACCTTTGCTTCAAGAGGTCAATAAAGACTTAACCAAATCTTACCAACTGGTAGCCCCAAAACTCTATGGCAGCCTTCAAAATGATGGAGCAACTTATTCTAATAGTTACAAGCTCTTGATGAATAAAGGAACACAAAATGCCTACACCGTGACATCAAATGTTGTTACTGTTCGCACACCAGGAGATGGGGAAACGACTGGTCGCATTAAACCTAAGAAAGAAAATAAAAATGGTGATGGTGTCGTCATCAATGATACCGTTGTGGCTCTTGGGACAACCAATCACTACCATTTGACTTGGGATTTAGATCAATATAAAGGCGATAGCTCGTCTAAGGAGACTATCGCACGCGGCTTCTTCTTTGTGGATGATTACCCAGAAGAAGTTCTTGACTTGGTAGATAAAGGAACAACCATCACGACCCTTGATGGCAAGACAGTGTCAGGGATTTCTGTTAAGGCTTATACGTCTCTATCAGAAGCTCCAAAAGACCTCCAAGACAAACTGGCCCATGCCAAGATTACGCCAAAAGGGGCTTTCCAAGTATTCATGCCTGATGATAACCAAGCTTTTTATGACCAGTATGTCAAAACAGGAACGTCTTTGAAGCTCCTGACAAAAATGACGGTTAAGGATAGTCTTTATGGTCAAACGACAACCTATAGAAATAAAGCCTACCAAGTGGATTTTGGTAATGGCTATGAAACCGATGAGGTTGTCAATACTTTAGTTTATCCGACCCCTAAAAAACAAAATCTCAACAAAGACAAGGTGGATATCAATGGCAAACCCATGCTTGTTGGTTCACAAAATTACTATACCTTAACTTGGGATTTGGATCAGTATCGTGGGATAAAAGCAGATAAAGACCGCATTGCACAAGGGTTCTACTTTGTGGATGATTATCCAGAAGAAGCCGTAATACCAGATTCAAAAGCTGTGCAGCTGGTCACATCTGACGGCAAAGCGGTTACAGGCATTACCGTGAAAACCTATACTAGCCTATCGGAAGCCCCACAAGCCTTACAAGCCGCCCTTTCAAAACGCAAGATTCACCCTAAAGGTGTTTTCCAAGTCTTTATGCCAGAAGATCCACAAGCCTTTTATGATAGCTATGTGAGTAAAGGACAAAACATTACTATGATGCTGCCGATGACGGTTCGTGAGGAGTTGGTTAACTCAGGGAAGACTTATGAAAATGTAGCCTATCAAGTAGACTTTGGCCAAGCCTATGAAACTAACACGGTGACTAACTCCGTTCCAGTGGTTAAACCAAGTAAGCATAACACTAATGACAAAGGTATTACCATTGACGGTAAGACAGTTCTGCCAAATACTGTTAACTACTATAAGGTGGCCTTAGATTACAGTCAGTATAAGGATATGGTGGTAACAAGTGATGTCCTTGCGAAAGGTTTTTATATGGTGGACGATTACCCCGAAGAATCTCTAGAGCTTAATTCAGAAGGTGTTCAGGTTATGGATAAGGTTGGACAGCTTGCTAAAGGGATTTCCGTTAAAGTCTATGCTAGTTTATCAGAAGCTCCTAAAGTCGTTCAAGAAGCTATGGCCAAACGTCAGTTTATTCCAAAAGGTGCGATTCAGGTCTTTAGCGCAGATGATCCAAAAGCCTTCTTTGAGACTTATGTCAAAACTGGTCAAACCTTGGTTGTCACCACACCAATGACACTCAAAAATGAACTGGTCAAAACTGGGGGTGAGTATGCCAATACCGCTTATCAGATTGACTTTGGCATGGCTTATGTGACAGAAACAGTTGTGAACAATGTGCCAAAACTAGACCCGCAAAAAGATGTGGTGGTGGACCTTTCTCAAAAGGACAAGAGCCTTGATGGAAAAGAGGTTGCTTTGAATCAGGTCTTTAATTACCGTTTAGTAGGTTCTCTCATTCCAAATCATCGTGCAACGCCACTGATTGATTACCGTTTTAACGATGATTACGATGAGGCGTACGACGAATACAACGGTGTTTACAAGGCTTATACTTTGGTCGATGTGACCTTAAAAGATGGAACAGTCTTACCAAAAGGAACAGAAGTCACGAAGTACACCCTTCAACAGGTCGATACTGACAAAGGACTTGTGACCATTCAATTTGATAAGGACTTCTTAGATAGCCTTTCAGATGACACAAGCTTTCAGGCAGATGTGTATTTACAGATGAAGCGAGTTGCGGCTGGAGAGGTCAAAAATACTTATGACCATACCGTGAATGGCTATACCATTAGTTCCAATACGGTGACAACGACTACGCCTGAACCAGAAGTACCAACTCCGAATCAACCAACCTCACCACAACCGCCAATTCAAACAGCAGAAGCACCTGTCCCAGATAGTAGCTTACCAAATACAGGGGAAGGTTACTCACTGTTAGGTTTAGTTGGAGGAGGTTTGTTGCTAGGCTTGGCTTATGGTCTTTCTAAACGAAAACAGGAGGAAAACTAGATGGAACTCAAAAACATGTACACGAAAGATTCAGACAATGACGGCTTAACGGATGCTCAAGAATTAGCCTTAGGCACCAATCCATTGAGTCCTGATACGGATGGTGACGGGCAAACAGATTTGGAAGAAGTGCAACAAGGCTTGAATCCAAATCACCATCAATGCAAGGAGAGAAGCTATGACTTGGACTTATGAGTCGATTTCTAAACCCCTCTCTGAGATGGCAAGAGAAAACTACAAAGATTTAGTCAAAGCCTTTCTAACCATGGAGTTAAGTGTTCAGAATCAACCAATATTAGATCACCTCTATCAAGACTTTATGGACATTGATGACTTGTCATTGATTAGTGATGACCTACGCCTTAAAGCAGAAGGCTATCAGGAACAGTTAAAAAAAGAACTAACGGACTTGTTAGAAAAACTGTATCGTCAAGGTGAAGGGGCTAGTTTTATTATGGAGACCATCACTTCAAATAGTATTTCTGAAACGCTTGAAACCTATGACCTGTTAGACAGTGATGATTATTCATCTTTAACCTTAGAAACCCTGCAGGACATTATCCAAAAGGATTTAGCTCTCACGAGTCAGGATTATTTTGGAGATGTCACGCTGATTGCTCTTCAAAAGGACTTGCTAGACCAGGAAAGCCATTTCTTACAACATTATGTGGCAAGTCTCTTAGACACCATGCCATCCCAAAAAGACCAAAGCGCCTTGGTCCTAGATTAAAGCAGTGGGCTGAGAACCTTTCTCAGCCCCTTTTTGTTTGGAGGAAACAATGAATCAAGAACACTTATTACAGATGTTGCGAGCGACTATTCCTCGTGACAATAACCTATTAGAAACATTCTTACACTATCAATCAGAACACTTTGATGAACCTTGGGAGAACTTACTCCTTAATTTTATGACGCAAAAGGATAGGCAACAGACCCCCATTCAAGTGGTGACTTTTGAAACTGAAGTTGCTGCTTTTGTGCAAGCTAGTACCTCTGATGAAGTGAGTGACCTAGTGACGTACACCCAAACCTTTGGTCAAGCTGGTCTCAAAAAACTTACTCAATTAACGGATGAGGAGAAGTCTTTAGTCATTGAAGTGGCTCTCTTTAACCTTGCAACACGCTTTCATCTTTTAGACCAAGAAGGAACCTATCAGTCTATTTCAGTGAGTTCTCTTTTGAATAATGGAAGAGGTGCTAACTTGGTTAATGTGTATCGAGTAGCCAATAACCTGTCTGACCGAATTAGTCGCGACATTGAACAGTTTCTCTTGACCTATGAACCCGAAATGGCAGCCTCTCAGGCTGAGGTTTTTGAAGAAAATGAAGTGATGGTTTCGGATGCAGTAATTGTTCAAGATGCTATTGAACCAGAGACCTTTCAGGAAATGACCTTTCATGAAGACGGGCCACTTTTAATGGCAAGGCTCGATGAAGATCTTTCTCAACTAGATTTACGAACGGGGCAAACAAAACACTTACCAGCCTATGAAAAATTAAGTCTATCTCAAAAATATGAGATACTCAGCCATTTTGACCAAGTCCGAAACGACCGCCCCAAATACCCAAACTTTAGACGTGGCGATTTTGATGTTGAGATGGAAATGACCCCAGTTTATGACGGTGATACCTTGCTTACCTATTTGGAAGCAGATGGGTCAGCTTATGAGCTACAACGCCCTCTTACTTCTTTGGAGGAGTCAGTCCTAGACGAGATGGGGCAGACGATTTTAGCTGAAAATCGAAATCAACTCAATGACCTAGGGATTGACCTTTCTCAAGTTGAGCCCCGGCAGTTAGGCGTCTTATTAGATGCGACTGGGCGTTTCCGCTTAAAGGATAAAGACTTGTTACTCTTAGGTGAATACGCTCATGCGTCAGTCACTCAACTTGCTTTAGCTACGGAACTCCTTCAAATGGGCTTAACTCATGACAAGGCAAGGTACTTCTTGACCAGTCAGCTTGACTTAGAAGCCTTAAGACCAATGGTATTTGCTTTTTTACAGGACACTTTAACACTGGATGAGGCAATAACTTTTGAAAAACAGAAGTTAAAAGAGCCTGACCTCAGTTTTAGAGAGTGGCAAGAAACAATAGCGCAACCTAAAGAAGAAACAAACGTTTCCCAAGTCACACCAGAGAATTCATTGGTTCAAGACCTGTTAGAACAGTACCCTATTGGGTCTATGGTGTCTTACAAAGGACAGGCGTTTCAGGTTTTGGGGATTGAGGACGCTAATCTGAACGGTTTAATCAGAATTGAACTTCAGAATGGTTATACGGAATTGATTGAACAAAATCCAGTCCTTTACCTACGAACACTAGAAGAAATCACACAAGCACTACATATCCCTTCTGAGGAGATGAAAGAGGTAGAAGACCCTGATATCGTTTCGTCTAAGGCAGCAGAAGAGCGAGAAGTCAGTTATCAAGTTTTAGAAAAAGAAGAGCCCGATAGTGCTATAAGCGTCTCTGAAAACCAAGATACAGTAGAAGAAAGTAGTACCGAGCTAGACCTTTTCTCCTTTATGGAAGAGGACGATACGAAGGAATTAGTTTCTAAAGATATGATTTCTGAACCATCACCTATAAGGGAAGACATCATAGAAGAGGTAGGTAGTGAAAATCTTGAAACTGTTAATGTGTCTGAAAGTACCGAGAGTGAGGTCATTCCTGCAGTTGATTTTCACTTTCCAGAAGACTTGACAGACTTTTACCCTAAATCGGCTAGAGATAAGGTAGAAACCAATGTGGCTGCCATTCGTTTGGTCAAAACCCTTGAAAGAGAACACCGTCAAGCGACATCACGTGAACAGGTGTTGCTTGCCAAATATGTTGGTTGGGGTGGTTTAGCTAATGACTTCTTTGACGAGTATAACCCTAAGTATGCGAAGGAACGTGAGGAACTGAAAGCCCTGGTTACAGAAAAAGAATATTCCGATATGAAACAATCCTCTCTAACTGCCTATTACACAGACCCAGCTATTATCCGTCAGATGTGGGAGAAGTTGGAACAAGATGGTTTTACAGGTGGTAAAATCTTAGACCCTTCTATGGGAACAGGGAATTTCTTTGCGGCCATGCCAGCTCATTTGAGAGAAACGAGTGAGCTGTATGGTGTCGAGTTAGATAGCATGACAGGAGCGATTGCGAAAGCCCTTCACCCAAATGTCCATATTGAAGTCAAAGGCTTTGAGACAGTTCCGTTTAATGATAACAGTTTTGACTTGGTCATTTCAAATGTGCCCTTTGCCAATAGCCGTATCGCCGATACTCGCTATGATAAGCCCTATATGATTCATGATTATTTTGTCAAAAAATCACTTGACTTGGTACATGATGGTGGACAGGTCGCCATTATCTCCTCAACTGGAACAATGGACAAACGAACAGAGAACATCTTACAGGATATTCGTGAAACAACCGACTTTCTTGGTGGAATCAGATTACCAGATAGTGCCTTTAAAGCTATTGCAGGAACGACTGTTACAACCGATTTGTTGTTCTTCCAAAAGCACTTAGACAAAGGGTATCAGGCAGATGATCTTGCTTTCTCAGGTTCTATTCGTTATGACAAAGACGACCGTATTTGGCTTAATCCTTATTTTGATGGGGAGTATAATGCTCAGGTTCTTGGAACGTATGAGGTGAGAAACTTTAATGGAGGAACCCTGTCGGTTAAAAGTGATTCTGATAACTTAATAGCGAGAGTTCAATCTGCTCTGAAACAGGTCAAAGCGCCTAGGGTCGTTGAATCTTCTGAAATCATTATCCATCCCGATGTGATGGCAAGACAGATTATTGATAGCTCAATTCCTCCTGAAATCAGAGAGAGCCTTGAACAGTATAGCTTTGGATACAAGGATTCCACGATTTATTATCGTGACAATAAGGGCATTCGTGTGGGGACAAAGACAGAAGACATCAGCTACTATGTCGATGAAGAAGGAACATTTCAGGCTTGGGATACCAAGCACTCTCAAAAACAAATTGACCGCTTTAATGCCTTAGAGGTTACAGATAGCACCGCCCTAGATGTTTATGTAACCGAGGAACCTACGAAACGAGGGCAATTTAAAGGGTATTATAAAAAGACCGTCTTTTATGAAGCCCCTCTCTCTGAGAAAGAAGTTGCACGGATTAAAGGGATGGTGGATATCCGAAATGCCTATCAAGAGGTCATTACCATTCAGCGTTATTATGATTATGACAAGGAAGAGTTCACACGACTCCTTGGAAAACTCAATCAGTCCTATGATGGTTTTGTGAAACGTTATGGCTATTTGAATAGTTCTGTTAACCGCAACCTCTTTGATAGTGACGACAAGTATTCACTTTTAGCTAGTTTAGAAGATGAAGGACTTGACCCAAGTGGGAAAACCGTCATCTATACCAAGTCCCTTGCCTTTGAAAAAGCCCTTGTCCGTCCTGAAAAAGAAGTGACAGAGGTTAGCACCGCCCTTGATGCTCTCAATTCGAGCTTAGCAGATGGCCGTGGCGTGGATTTGGATTACATGATGTCCATCTATTCGAATGTGACAAAAGAAGACTTGATTGAAGAGTTGAACGACCAGATTATTCCTGACCCTGAGAGGTATTTACAAGAGGGTGAAGTGGCTTATGTGTCTCGTCAGGAATTTCTCTCAGGGGATATCCTCACAAAATTAGAGGTGATCGATATTCTGATTAAACAGGATAATCATGATTTTAATTGGACTTACTATCAGGATTTATTGGAGGGTGTCAGACCGCAACGAGTGACCCTTGCGGATATTGATTATCGGATTGGCTCACGTTGGATTCCCTTAACGGTTTATGGGAAGTTTGCCTACGAAACGTTTATGGGACGAACCTATGACCTGATGGACCAAGAACTGGAGACAGTTCTTGACGTTAGCCCAATTGATGGCACGCTTTCTTACCAATCCAAATTTGCTTTTATGTACTCTACGGCAGCTGATCGAAGTCTTGGCGTCCCTGTCTCACGTTACGATAGTGGTCGTAAAATTTTTGAAAACCTCCTTAATTCTAATCAGCCTACCATCACCAAGCAAATGGAAGAGGGAGGTAAGAAAAAGAATGTGACCGATGTTGAGAAAACAACGGTTCTTCGTGCTAAAGAAACGGAGATTCAAGACCTCTTTCAAGACTTCGTGTCACGTTATCCAGATGTCCAACAGCTGATTGAAGAAACCTATAATAACCTCTATAATCGGACGGTCTCTAAAGTCTATGATGGCAGTCGCTTAGAAATCGATGGTCTTGCCCAGAATATTTCTCTAAGACCTCACCAAAAGAATGCCATTCAACGCATTGTAGAAGAAAAACGAACGCTTCTTGCTCATGAAGTGGGGTCAGGCAAGACCTTAACCATGCTTGGGGCAGGCTTTAAACTCAAGGAACTTGGTATGGTACACAAACCTCTTTATGTCGTGCCATCTAGTCTAACCGCACAGTTCGGTCAAGAAATCATGAAGTTCTTTCCAACCAAAAAGGTCTATGTGACGACCAAGAAAGACTTTGCCAAAGCCAAACGCAAGCAGTTTGTCTCGCGGATTATCACAGGAGATTACGACGCCATTGTCATTGGGGATTCTCAGTTTGAGAAAATTCCCATGAGCCAAGAAAAGCAGTTAACCTATATTCAAGATAAGTTAGACCAACTTCGAGACATTAAGCAAGGGAGTGATAACAACTATACGGTTAAAGAGGCGGAGCGGTCGATTAAGGGTCTAGAAACGCAATTGGAAGAACTCCAGAAGTTAGAGCGAGATACCTTTATTGAATTTGAAAATCTAGGGATTGACTTCCTCTTTGTGGACGAAGCTCACCATTTTAAGAATATCCGCCCCATCACTGGCTTAGGGAATGTGGCAGGTATTACCCATACGACTTCTAAGAAGAATGTGGATATGGAGATGAAGGTGAGACAGGTACAGGCTGAACATGGGGATAGAAACATTGTCTTTGCGACAGGAACACCAGTCTCTAACTCTATTAGTGAACTCTATACCATGATGTCTTACATTCAACCAGATGTCTTAGAACGGTATCAAGTGTCAAACTTTGACTCGTGGGTAGGTGCATTTGGCAATATTGAAAACTCTATGGAGTTAGCACCAACAGGCGATAAGTATCAACCCAAGAAACGCTTTAAGAAGTTTGTGAATCTTCCTGAACTCATGCGAATTTATAAGGAAACAGCCGATATTCAGACTTCCGATATGTTGGATTTACCTGTGCCTGAAGCTAAAGTCATTGCGGTTGAAAGTGAGTTGACGGAAGCTCAGAAGTATTACCTTGAAGAGTTAGTTGATCGGTCAGACGCCATTAAATCAGGAAGTGTTGATCCTAGTGAGGATAACATGTTAAAGATAACTGGGGAAGCACGAAAACTAGCCATTGACATGCGCTTGATTGATCCGGCCTATACCTTATCAGACAATCAGAAAATCCTTCAGGTAGTGGATAATGTGGAGCGCATTTACCGTGAGGGAGAAGTTGACAAAGCTACCCAGATGATTTTCTCAGATATTGGAACACCTAAGAGTAAGGAAGAAGGTTTTGATGTTTACAATGAACTTAAAGACCTCTTGGTTGATCGAGGGATACCAAGAGAAGAGATTGCCTTTGTCCATGACGCCAACACCGATGAGAAGAAAAACTCTCTGTCTCGTAAGGTCAATAGTGGTGAGGTTCGGATTCTCATGGCTTCGACAGAAAAAGGAGGCACAGGCTTAAACGTGCAAGCACGCATGAAAGCTGTTCATCATTTGGATGTCCCTTGGCGTCCCTCTGATATTACTCAACGCAATGGTCGGCTAATCCGTCAAGGAAATCAGCACCAAGAGGTAGACATTTACCACTATATTACTAAAGGGAGCTTTGATAATTACCTCTGGCAGACACAAGAGAACAAGTTGAAGTATATCACGCAAATCATGACTTCAAAAGACCCTGTTCGGTCGGCAGAAGACATTGATGAGCAGACCATGACCGCTTCAGACTTTAAGGCTTTAGCAACTGGTAATCCTTACCTTAAACTCAAGATGGAGTTGGAGAATGAGTTAACGGTACTTGAGAACCAAAAGCGTGCCTTTCATCGCTCCAAAGACGAGTATCGCTACACGATTACTTACTGCGAGAAACATCTCCCTGCCTTAGAAAAACGTCTCAGTCAGTATGACCGTGATATTGCCCAATCTCTAGCAACTAAGCACCTCGATTTTGCCATGACCTTTGACAATCAACTAATTGATAATCGTGCAGAAGCAGGGGACTATCTTCGTAAACTGATCACTTATAACCGTTCAGAAACCAAGAAAGTGAGAACTCTTGCCTCCTTTAGGGGCTTTGAGTTGAAAATGGCGACAAGGGGACTCAGCGACCCACTGCCTGAGACCGTATCGCTGACAATCATCGGAGATAATCAGTATTCAGTCGCCCTTGATTTGAAATCAGATGTGGGAACCATTCAACGGATTAACAATGCCATTGACCATATCCTAGATGACCAAGAAAAGACAGAAGAAATGGCTAATAATTTGAAAGATAAGCTAGCTGTTGCCAAAGTTGAGGTTGAAAAGAGCTTTCCAAAAGAAAAGGATTACCAATTGGTCAAGGCTAAGTATCATGTGTTAGCGCCATTAGTAGAGAAAGAAGCTGAAATAGAGGAAATAGATAGCGCACTAGCGACATTTAATCAGGAGATTTCCTCCCATACAAAGAAAGAAGAAATTTTATTAGAGTTATAGAAAAAAGGCTGACAAAAATTTTTGAACGCGGTAAAATGAAATCAAGAAATCACCAAAGGAGAAAAGCGATGACACAAACGATTGAAGACTTACGATACCAATTGGAGGAGTGGTTAGCTCAAGGCTTTACCAGTCCAGAAGATAGGACTCATTACCAAGCCTTGAAAGAACAGTATGAAGATGAAACACTGGATTATAGCTTTTCAAAGCGAGAACTGACAGGGCAGTTAGAGCTTATCATCACGAGTCGTGAGAATGATTTCCCAGACCTAGATGAGGTGACACGTGACGAGTATCTTGAGTTGGTGTCACAATTAGAGGAATTAGACAAGGATCTAGCTAACCGTTATCATAAGCAATTAGATTAGGAGGTATCTCGTATACAAGGTGTTATGGAACAAATCTTACAAGGCATTTTCCTCATTGCCCTGTTAGGGGTCATCTTTGTAGTTCTTTTTCAGGTTGTGAAAGCATTGGGAGGTCTATTTCTTATCGGACTAATCGGAGGCATACTCTTTATGGAAATCTATGGGATTTACCTCTTTTTCACAGAGAGATACCTCTATGTGGAAGACTTAGCCGCAAATGGCATTTGGAGTTTCACCTCTTTCTATATTACCTTCAATATTCTGCTTGTAGCAGGTCTTGTGGCAAAGGTAGTTAAAAGTCGGATAGCGTAAAGAAGGACTAGCGTTGTTGAATGCCAGTCCTTTTTTGTGATAATTTTTCCAAGTCAATCTTGTTATGATGGGGCTATCTTATGAAAAAAAGGAGATGGCACTATCTATGTTAAATAAAATGAAAGCTAGGCTTCTGATTGGTTTAGGTGGTCTAGCACTTACTAGCTTTATTGTGATGATGGGCTACACTATTGGTTCTCAATCTGTGACCAATCATACGCACAAGCAAATCCAGTCGGAAGCTCATAAATTACTGACTAAGGAAAAAGAAAAGGAAAAAGCAAGTGTCCTATCAGATAAATTTGTCAAGGAATTTTTGACTCAGTATTACACTAAGGAAAAACTTGGAGAGAATAACAACCGTATTAAGCCTTATATGACTGACTCAGCATATAAGGAAGAAGTGGCACGTCAAGAAGAGTCTGTCAATCAAGTCTATAAGGACTATATCCTAGATTATCGCTTTGAGAAGGCTGACATTTATGTCAATACAGAGACCAATGAAGCTCTAGCAGAAGTCTCTTATCAAGTTGTCTATGTATCTGATGTTAGTGATAAGGCACAAAAGAGCACGCAAACGGAAACCAAGTCTCTCAAATTATCCTATTCAAAACTCTCGGATAAACTCCTTGTGAATCAGTTGACCATTTGGAATGGCAAACTAGAAGAGTTAAAAGAAACATCTGATGGTGCTAATTCTAGCATTCCAGATATTCAAGGAAGTACCACAAGTGAGACAAACTAGCAGGAGACCATCTTCTGCTTTTTTGATAGGGAGAACGAGATGACAAGAATTGAAGAAGTTAAACAAGTGGCAATTTTAGATGTTGCTGCAAGTCTAGGTTATTTCTTTAGGCAACTAACAGGACAAGTTTATGAGCACCCAGAACATGATTCCTTTCGTATCTTTGCGGATACCAATACCTTTAAATGGTTTTCAAGGGATATTCAGGGAGATGTGATTGACTTTGTGCAGTTAGTTGCGGGGGTTTCTTTCAAAGAAGCCTTAACTTACCTTGAGACTGGCAATTTTGAACAAATAAAGGTCAGAGAAGAGACTTACCAACCTTTTCGTTATTATTTGCCTGAAGAACCGTTTCGCCAAGCGAGAGCATACTTGAATCAGGTGCGTGGTCTAAGTGACGATACCATCAATACTTTTGGGAGACAGGGGCTTTTAGCACAAGCTCATTACCAGACCAAAAACGCTCAAGAATCGGTACTTGTCTTTAAAAGCTATGACCACAAAGGAGTGTTACAGGGAGCTAGTTTACAAGGAGTTGCACCGAACCCAAATCATGATAGAGGGTTCTTGAAGAAGATTATGAAAGGTTCTCATGGGTATATTGGGACGAGCTTTGATATTGGAAGCCCCAAGCGCCTCATCTTTTGTGAGTCAGTAATTGATATGATGAGTTATTATCAACTCCATCAGAAACACTTATCAGATGTTCGCCTTGTGTCAATGGAGGGATTGAAACTCTCAGTGATAGCTTATCAGACCCTGCGTCTAATCGCAGAGCAACAAGGCAAAGTAGAGTTTTTAGAAACGATAAAACCTAGTCGATTGGCTCATTATTTTCATGCCATTAAGGACACGACAACTTATTTTAAAACTCACTCAGATTTGATAATCTTAGCTGTAGACAATGATAAAGCAGGTAGAGAATTCTGTCAGAAGATACGTAATAAAGGGTTTCCTATTCAACAAGATTTACCGCCACTCTTGAAAATAGAAACGAAAGCTGACTGGAATGATGTGGTTAAGAAACAGTCAGAAGTATCTCTAGCAGAAGTGATTCACTCTGCACAAACCCAAATTTTAAATAGTAATGCACCACCTAAGACCCAACCAATGTTAGAAATGTGATAAAAAAATCAAGCCTCTTATCATAAGCTAGAAAAGGATAAGGAGGACTGCACATCATGAGTGTTATTGAACGCCTAGCTGATAAGGTGGCTAGGCAAGAGGAAAAAGTTTCCAAGGAAACCGAGAAACTAGAAACATATCGTGAACAATTACAGAATGCCATGTATCAAACCTTTATCAAACGCCAACAAAATAGCCGACTAACATTTGAGGAAGCTATGAATCAGGCTTTTGGTAAGGAAGACACGCAAATAATTGCAAAAGAAACTAGAAATGAGGAAATGAACGTATGACAAAAGATTGGACCTTTGAACAACCCTTAGACGACAAGACACCAACATCTTCAGCAGAGGAACGTGCTAAAATTGCAGCTCTCTTTCATCAGGAAGGGCAACAAGCTACTGAAGATGTTGATTACGTTGCAGCCTTTGAAATGGAACAACAGAAGGTCAAAGAGAAGCCAGTCTCGAAACCAGAACCGCAGAAGCAAACATCTACACAGCAGGTTTCTTCATCAACCATTACGAACGATTATAAGCAACATCTTGCGGATATGGTGGCTCAAAACAATGAGGATATTGCTCAAAGTCAGAAGAAGATTGAAGAGTTACACCAATTGATTGATGAGAAGAATAAACATAATAAAAAATTACAAGCTGTTTCAGCAGCTATTGATGATCTGTAAGTGAGAGAGTTTGGGACAAAAAGATTTCAATTTTTAAAAATCTTAATTATTAAGTCCTTCAAATCTATAATTAAATGCGAAAAGCGAACAAAGCAGAATTCTGATTACCAGAAAACTAGTTTCGTTCGCTTTTTATATTTGAGGTCGGACTTTTGTCCCAGCCTCTTTTTATGAGGAGGAAAGCAATGCGATTATTCAAGAAGAAAATGCATAACCAAGATAGTTTCAAGCAACTGATTCATCGCTTATCAGGAATGTCTGAAGACGAATTGTATAAAGTTAATCAGTTACTAGATGTTGTATTTGATTCAACAAGTCAGACTATTAGTGAGGGTAAAAGTAGTCCTAAAGTCATACCAAAGGAGCCAACTTTAGATGAGACGATTACTGAAGCCAAAAATAAGCTGAACACGGAGCAACTAGAGAAACGAATTGAACAATTTAAGCAAGCCAAGAAACCGAAATAATAGAATAGCCTTGATTTTATAAACTGTATTATAGAAAAGTAAAATATTTTTAAGTGATTGGGCTGTAAAATCAAGGCGAGAATGCTATAATACACCTAAAGGAGTAGTTATTATGTATAGAAAAAAATGTGTAGGATATGTCAGATATTCAATCAATGACCAACCAATGATTGAGAAACAAAAAGTATATTAGTGGAGAGAGCCTCTCAGCTTAACTTAGAGCTCCTGGCTATTTATAGTGAAGTCATTGGTGATGTCGAACCTATCCAAGAAAGAGATGAAATGGCTGAAGCATTAAGACACATTGAGCGAGAAGAAGCAGACTATCTCTTAGTGACAAATTCAAATAGAATTACTAGGTCACAACTAGGTCTCCTATTATTTGAAGAAGCCATCTTAAAGCCTTTAGGTGCAAAAGTATTTGTTTGTAATGAGGCAAACTTTACGTTAAAGCTACCAAAATAATGAAGAATAAAATAAAAAAGGAATAGTCTAATATTTGATAAGAAACTGTTCCTTTTTTGTATGCTATGATTGTCTAAGTGCTGTTTTTTATAGATATACTTTTTTATTGATTTATGATCATTGATAAATTCTACATCAAAAATGAAATAATGATCGCGATTGTCTTTCGCATTTTCTTTATTAAGTTTGAAATAGTTCTTAGATGACTTGACCATTGTCAAGAGGATAACATCAGTTAGGAATGTTAATGGGGTATCTAGTGCGGAGTAGCGATAAAAATCATTTTCAAAGTTACGATAATGATCGCTAAAGTAGTCCATTTGTAATTCATTTTTATAGAACTCAAGCTGATTCATAATGTACCTCACTATCTAATGTGACAGAAAGAATCTGTTCCAATGGAATCGTAATATGACCATTCTTTGTGTTTAGAATGACTTCGTTAGTGGTGAGCGTTGGAACTGTCCTGATATAATGTTGTAACGCATTGTTTTGAGTGATGGCCACTTGTATCGTTAATTGATTAGCATAGCTTTGGCTTAACAATAACAATTCTTGCTTCATGGATAGGTCTGAGACATATTCAATATGCTTGTCATCATCTGATAAGGCAGAGGTATGTTCCGATAAAAAGAATCCCATCCATTTTTGCATTTTAACATCTTGATAGTCTCTTGCAGACTGAAATGGTAAGTATGATCGGTCAATCATTTTAATCCCTCCAAACCACCTGCTGAGTGGTCTCCGATTAGTTTACTTCTTGCAATATTCCTGGAACCGTCTAAGAGGGCAGTTCCTTTTTGAATGGCTAGAAATCCAAATTGGTTTCTAATGGTGTCAATTGTTCGTTGTAAGTTATCTTCTTTTTCCGTCTTCTCAACATTATCAAATAAAGAAATGAGCGTAAAATTTTCATCAACAAATCCTGAATAATTGACCGCAATCCCACGAACGGCTCCTAACGTGTATTGCTTGCGAAAAAGAGTTAAAACAGTGTCTGTTAGTAGCCGTGTATCATTTGTAGGTTCAATTTTCATTTGAGCATTGATGGGACGTTTTACTTCAGCTTTTGAATAGGTTACAAAGATAGAAACTACAGTAGCTTTTTTATGTTCTCTTCTCATTCGAATAGCGACTTGTTCTGCCATTTCACTTAGAACTACCTCTATATCACGTTGTTTCACATAATCCTTAGGAAGTACTTGAGAATTTCCAAGCCCATGTGATTTCGGTTTATAAGGTTCATGGACATTACTCTCATCAACCCCATTGGCATGAAACCATAGCTGAACACCGACTTTTCCAAACTCTTTTTTCAAAACATCAGGATTAACATTTGCCAATTCTTTAATGGATGTAATGCCAAGTTTGTGTAATCTTTTTTCTGTTCTCGTCCCAATTCCCCAAAAGTCTGTCAGGTTTGGAATCGCCCAAACTTTTGTTTCAACGTCTTCATAGGACCAATTAGCACGCATGGTTGGTGTTCGTTTGGCTTCATTATCTAAAGCTAGCTTGGCCAATAATGGGTTGGAATTGCTCATTCCTACGGTTGAATAGATTCCTGTCTTTTGCCAAATGTCGTGTTGTAGTTTAGCAGAAATGATCTCTAATTTTGCTTTTCTATATCCTTGACAAAGTAGTTGAGTGAAGACGTTAAGTCGATAAAACCTTCATCGATGGAGTAGGGGAGAATGTCTTCAGGAGCAGCATAGTCTTGGAAGATGTGCTGGATGTCAATATTCTTTTCAATATAGCGATCCATACGAGGTGGTACTATAAGGGTTCTTCTGGCCCAGCTTTCAATATAAGAAACAAAACGGGGTGTGATGTCTATTCCTTGACGTTTTGCATTGTAGAAGTCAAATTTTCTTGTGGTAATGTCAAAAGGTAAGTCATAAGCACGACCAACATTATTTTTCCCAAAGACTTTTTTGAACATAGGAGAAGACGCTAAGATTAGCCCAGCAGAATTATCTGCTCGACTCATAACGCAGAGAGAAGTATGTAAAGGGTTTAACCCCCTATCTACACATTCCACAGACGCATAAAATGATTTCATGTCAACGAAAGCTATATCAGATTGGGGTTCTTTTGTGTAATCAATATAACCCATGCTTTCAATTCCTCTTTAGTTTTTCTAATTGTTCTATCAGTTCTTGAATATGATCAGTGATGTCGTATTCTTTGAGATACGGTGTAAAATAAATGCGCTCCCCTTTAAGATAAATCATTTCTTTAACATTTAGTGACATGATTAAGCTCCTACGACTGGTATAAAGTGGCTAATGACAAGTCCAACAATTCTAGGATTATCTTCATAAGGAATCCATTTGTCAGGGTAATCATCATTAAGAGAGACCATTTTAAATCCATTTTCTTCTCGATAAAGTTTTTTGATATAAACGGAATCATTCCATGATAAGGCATAGACTGCTCCGTCATAATCAAAACCACTAGCACGAATGAGAGCTACTTCGCCATCAAGGTAGACTGGTTCCATAGAGTCTCCTTTAATCCAAGCAGCAATATCATAACCATATTGTTCTTCCTCAGAATAGACAGTTTCTGTCTCAAATTCATCAAAGAAGGATTCGCCAAGCCCAGCAGAAAGAGCGACATCAGATAAGACTTCAACTGCAAAAAGTGGGACAATTTTCTTCAGTGATTGTTGTTTTTGAAGTAGTTCTTCAGCATATCCCTCAACCTTGTTTTGATTTTCTGACGAGAGTTTGAGGTAAGTATTTACGATATTGTACTCAGATTCAAAATAAGTTTCTGAAACGTCCAAGATAGCTGCAAGTTGTCTGAGATTTTTTTGATTAGGTCTTGTCTTGCCAATTTCCCAATTGAAGTAGGAGGAACGATTGATATGAAGTTTATCTGCCATAGCAGATTGCGAATAGCCTAACGCCATTCGCCTTTCTTTTAGACGACTTCCTGAAAACATACAACCTCCCAAATCTATTTGTTGTTTTATAAACTAACAAAATTATATCAAAAATATTTAAAGTTGCAAGAGAAAATATCACTTTCTAACTCACTAATATTTTTAATAAGTATTAATAAAGTAAATTACGCACCAATTTTGGTGCATAATCTTTTTTTGTGATATAATAAAGAAAAAATCAAAGGAGACTTTTTATGATTGGAGAAAATATCAAATCGTTACGAAAAACGCATGATTTGACCCAACCTGAATTTGCCAAAATCATTGGAATTTCTCGAAATAGTTTGAGCCGTTATGAAAATGGGACAAGTTCAGTATCAACAGAGCTCATAGACCGTATCTGTCAGAAATTTAATGTATCATATGTTGATATTGTAGGAGGAGAAAAAATGTTAACACCAGTGGAAGATTATCAATTAACCTTAAAAATTGAAGTTATCAAAGAGCGTGGTGCTGCGATTTTAGCTCAGCTTTACCGTTACCAAGACAGTCAAGGCATTGCCTTTGACGACGAAACAAATCCTTGGATTTTAATGAGTGATGACCTGTCTGTTCAAATTAATACAAAGATTTATCTTGTTGATACCTTTGATGAAGTAGAACGTTATAATGGTTATTTAGACGGTATTGAACGTATGTTAGAAGTTGCCAGTCATCAGGTGGTGGCCTAGTAATGATAGCAGACTTTAGTACGGCTGACTTTGACCTAGCATTGAAACGAACCATTCGTTCCTTAACTCGTGGTAAAATCGCTTCACCTGAGCCTAAAGCTATCTTATTGGGTGGACAAAGCGGAGCAGGCAAGACAACGATACATCGCATTAAACAAAAGGAATTTCAAGGTAATATCATCATTATCGATGGTGATAGCTACCGTTCTTTACACCCCAATTACCTTGCTTTACAAGAAAAATATGGCAAAGATAGTGTTGATTATACAAAAGGTTTTGCAGGAAAAATGGTTGAACATCTTGTTGATGAGCTCAGCAAACAAGGCTATCATCTGTTAATTGAAGGAACTCTGAGAACAACAGAAGTCCCACGAAAAACAGCTATACTATTGAAATCAAGGGACTACCAAGTGTCATTAGCGCTTATTGCCACAAAACCAGAACTGTCTTATCTAAGCACTCTCATTCGCTACGAGGAGCTCTTTGCCATAGTCCCAAATCAAGCAAGGGCAACTCCTAAAGACCACCATGATGGAATTGTCAATCACTTGGTTGATAACTTACGAGAGCTAGAAAACGACCAACTCTTTGATTATATTCAAATTTACCAACGAGATAGAAGTTGTGTCTATGATTCGGAAACTGATGACGGTTCAGCTGCCGATGTTCTACAAAACTGTCTTTTGGGAAAATGGAGTAAGGTTGAGAAGGAAATGTTGAAGGTGGACCAAGAACGGTTGAGAGAGATGCAAGAATTGTAGTAGATTTATAACATTACTTAAGTAGTTACTAGTTTAATTGGAGGTCACATTTATGTCAATATATCACTTATATAAAGGAAAAGATGAAAACGACGGACTAGATTTAGAGCAACAAAAACAAAATATTTCTAGCTTCATCAAAGCACAATTTTCCGCTGAAAATTTGGTATTTTTTATTGGTTCAGGTTGTTCTGTGCCAGCAATCCCGCTTATGTCACAGACTATGAAAGCTATAATTGGAAAACATGATGATATATTATGTGTAATAAAAAAATTTTTGGATACAAAGAACGTCAACTTATTAATAGATAGTCTTGATGATAAAGACATTCTTAAGGGAGTGATTGTACAATCATGTAAAAGCCATAGTTTAGAAACAATTGCAGATTTATATAATTATATTATTCAGACTCAACTATTGGAGAAGGAACAATTGTTAGAGATTTATGAAAATTTTTGTAGTTCTTTCTCCGATATTGAGTCTCTTTTAAACTGGATACAGAATGGTTTAAACTTTAGTCCAAATAACGAACAATTATTAAATGCTTTTAAAATTTTAAAAGATGAATTTATAGCTTCTATTCCTAAATTAGATTCGGACTCATATAAGGGAGATGTTTTTCAAACTTACGCTGATTTCTATAAATTTGTTTTTTCAAATCGTACTGAAGAAAGTTCAAAAATTTCGGTTTTCACAACGAATTATGACCTTTTTAATGAATACAGTTTGGAAGCTAACAATATAGTCTATACTACAGGTTTCCCCTCTACTTTAGCTAAGAGATTTGATATAAATCAATTTAAATATAGGTTAGTAGATGATACTAACAGATACAAAGACAAATGGCAACCGGTCTTTAAAGAAGCGAATTTATATAAGATTCATGGATCGATAAACTGGATTAGTGGGGAAGATGGCTTTTTATATCAGTCAAATTCTACAGTAACGAATGATGATGTCGTGGTTATTTATCCTACTATGTTGAAACACAAAGAGACAGCCCAAGCTCCTTATTCTGAATTATTTAGAGAGTTCTCGAACTGTTTGCAAAAGAAAAATACAACTTTGGTTGTTATGGGATATGGTTTTCCAGATGAACACATTAATACAATTATTTCACAAAATTTAAAGAATCAAGATTTTAATCTGATAATTTTTGGGAATAAAAATGAAAGTAAGTTAAACGATTTTTATGAAGAATTTAAAAATAGAGACTTACATCTAATTGGTGGACAATTTGATAATAAAAACGCTCACCACTTCAATGTGATATCGGAAGAATTCTTGAATTATCAGAAACAAGTTTTGAGTGATGTAGAAGAGGATAATAATGAATAGTATTGGTAAGGTCGTCAGTGTTTCTTATGATAGATTGATTTTTGAAGTTAGCGATTTTGAAAAATTAAATTATAATTTCAAAGGGCAAATTTATCTTGCTAAAGGAGTTATTGATTATGTAACAATAAAAAATCGTTTTGATGAAAGATTTATTTATCAGGTTGTAAAAGTTTCTGATAAAGAGCTTCCATTATCGACTGATGAATCCGCAAAGTTTAGTTATTCAGGAACCTTCGAATGTGTTCCGATAGGTATGATAAAGAATGATTTTGTTGAGTTTAATTTAAAGAAGTATCCATTTTTGCAAGATAAAGTTTATTTAACAACTCTTGAAGAATTCAACATTATTTTCAATGAAGATAACCTTAAACACAGTCTTTCGCTTGGCTTGATTGAAGAAAGATATGTTGCTAAAATTGATCCTAATAAACTGTTGACACATCATAGTGCTATATTAGGTAACACAGGTTCAGGAAAGTCTACTACTGTACGTAAAATTATTTCAGAAATAAATAAGATAGATTCAGATAACTTAAGATTACATATTTTTGATGTCCATGATGAATATGGTCGATTACTAGATGTGGAAGTTGTTAATGTCATGGAAGAGTATGGTATAAATATATTAAACTTGGAACATCAGGATTGGTTGAACTTGCTTAAACCTTCAGAATTAGTTCAACTACCTGTTATTGAGATGGCTTTAAAAATTGCTAATTGTTTGTTGATAGAATCTGTAGATGAATCTTGGTTGAAATGTTTCATTGCTTATAATCTTTATACTAATCAGCAAACCGATGCAGTGACGAAAAGGACTAAAATTATTGGCATTTTAAATGGTACTGGTATAGACACTTCAAAGTATAGTTCTCAGTTTGGGAATTTTGTTCAAGTGGATGAAAAAAAGTTTCTAGATGATTTACTAGAAGCTACTAAGGGAGAAGTTGAGTATAGCTATTTAAGTTCCAAACTTGAAAAAGCTAACTATCAAGTGGATAGTTTTGAAAATTTACTTATCGCTTTAAATTATGTATTTCTTCTCGAAGAAAGTAAAGGCAATAGCCAAGCACGTGCATATTCAGGTACTCTTGAAACTCGAATAAAAAATATACAGACACGATATTCTAAACTTTTTGAAAATGAGGAAAAGTCTGTTGATTCGAAAGCTGTTGTATATTCAGTATCTGAAATGGACGATGACTTACTTTTATTCTTTACAACCTACGTCTTAAAGAAAGAATTTTCTAAGAATAAAAGTTTAGCTCTAAAGCAAAGGGCAGTAAATGTATTTATTTTGGAGGAGGCACACCGTTATATATCGAAAATAAAAGAGAATAGCCAATTTCATGAAGTAGAAGTATTTAAGAAGATTGCACGAGAAGGGAGAAAGTTTGGGTGTTTCTTATTGCTGTCTAGTCAGAGACCTAGTGAACTTTCATCAACAGTTTTATCACAGTGTAACAACTATATTATTCATAGAATTAAAAATAATGTTGATTTAGAATATCTTCTACAAACAATCCCATACATAAATAAAAATCAGTTATCTAGATTTTCTTATTTACCAACTGGAACAGCTTTTCTAGTGGGAGAGCTATTTCCAATACCAGTTGAAGTTGAAGTGGTTGAAGAATCATCTTCAAATGTAACTACTACTCCTCAAGTAATTTTTAAATAAGAAAATGTGTTTTTTCGAGAGAGGCTTGACTCTCTCTTTTTCTTACACTTATTTTCATACTGTGATAATTTTTCCAAATTATCCTTGCTATATTTATATCATACTCAGAAAAATCAAATTTTAATTTTTCACTGGGGGTTTGGGGGCGAAGCCACCAAGTTATCTTATCGTTGGCTGTCAAAACTGGAAGGTTGTGGTTGGCTGGCGATTAGATTTTGGGTTATTGTGGACACAATAACTGAGCTCGCAAAAGCCGAAAAGGGAAGATTTGAGGCTTTTAGGAAGCACCCGTACCAAATACGGTATCGGTGCTAACCCGATAGAGGGGAAATTGGGAAGGAGTGTCTCATCATGATAGAAAGTTATCGGACAATTCGTAAGGAAATCAACTTGACGCTAGAGGAATTTGAGCAGATTCAACAAGTGATGAGGAAGGAGAATGCGGAGCAGTTTTCTCCCTTTGTTAGACAAAAGTTGTTGGATCTTGTCAGCAACAAGAAGAACGTCAGAGATTGGTTTATTCTGTGGCAATCTCAAAAAATAGAACAAATTAGTAGAGATATTTTACAGGTCGCGACTTTAGCAGAACGAGATCAACAAGTCACATCAGAACACTTAAGAATTATATTGACTTGTGTACAGGAACTGATGGCAGAAGTGGAGAAGATAATACCACTCAGCTCAGAATTTCGAGACAAGTACATGAGAGATTAGCTATGGAAAATCGTTACCGCACTAATCTCAAAAAAGTATTTTTAACTGATCAAGAGCTTGCGACTTTGAACAATCATATTAGTCAAAGTTCTTGTCAAAATTTTTCTGCTTATGCTAGAAAAGTTTTGTTAAATCCCAACATGACTTTTTTAACAATTGATACCAGTAACTATCAAGATCTGGTTTTTGAATTACGCCGAATTGGCAATAACATTAATCAGATAGCTAAGACTGTCAATCAGACAAAACTTCTGACGGTAGAGCAACGAGACAATCTGAAATCTGGTATCAGTCAACTGATTACGGAAGTTGATAAGGATTTTGATGTCAAGTGTCAAAAGTTGAGGGAATTTTATGGTAGTCACTAAGCATTTTGCGATGCATAGCAACAAATACCGTAAAAGTCTTATCAAGTATATTCTTAATCCAGATAAGACCGACCAACTTAAATTGGTTTCAGATTTTGGAATGAGCAATTACCTAGACTTCTCAAATTATGAAGAAATGGTTGAGATGTATCAGGCTAACTTTGTCAATAATGATAGACTTTATAATTCGAGAAATGACCGACAACAGGTCAAGCAAACTAAAATTTACGCTCATCATCTTATCCAGTCATTTTCGCCTGAGGATAATTTAACACCTGAAGAAATTAATCGTATTGGTTATGAGACGATAAAGGAGTTAACTGGTGGAAACTTTCGCTTCATTGTGACAACCCATACTGATAAAGGCCACGTCCATAATCATATTCTCATCAATTCCATTGACCTCAATTCTCACAAGAAACTCAAATGGGATTATGCTCAGGAGAGAAATTTACGCTTGATTTCTGATCGCCTGGCCAAAGAAGCAGGTGCAAAAATTATTACACCGAACCGCTATTCTCATGAAAAATTTGTGACTTATCGTAAGAGTAACCATAAATTTGAATTGAAGCAACGTCTTTATTTTCTGATGGAGAATAGTAAGGATTTTGACGACTTTTTATCCAAGGCAGAAGCATTGAATGTTCAGATTGATTTTTCAAGAAAGCATGCTCGTTTTTTGATGACGGATATGTCGATGAAGCGAGTTATCCGAGGCAAGCAACTAGATAAACGTCAACCCTATACCGAGGAATATTTCCGAGAGCAATTTGCAAAGCGAGAGGTTGAGCAACGTTTAGAATTTCTCTTACCAAGAGTCCGTAACCTCTCACAACTTTTGGAATTTACACAAGAACTGAACCTCACTATTTCTCTGAAGCAAAAGCGCGTGACTTTTACTCTGACAGATGATAGCTATAGCATTACAGTCAATAACCAAAAACTCAGTTCTAAGAATCTTTATGATGTTCAATTTTTTGAGACTTACTTTGAGAAATGCAGAGAAGTTCCTGCTATTGACCAGTCGCAACTTATTTCTGACTTTGAGGGATACTGTGAGGAACAAGATAAGGATAAGCTAGCTTATGAAGATTTGCAAGAAGCCTATCAATCATTTAAGGAAAAGCGAGATCAGGTTCAAGAGTTTGAGGTCGTCTTAGCTGACCATCAGATTGATAAGTTAGTCAAAGATGGTCTCTTTATCAGAATGAATTATGGTGTTAAAAAAGACGGCTTGGTCTTTATCCCAAACCGTCACTTAGATATTAAAGAGACAGAGAGTGGTAAACACTACCATGTCTTTATCCGTGAGACCGCATACTTTTTCATTTACAATAAGGAGACGTCTTACCTCAATCGCTATATGCGTGGCCGTGACCTCATTCGTCAGTTAACCAATGATAGCAAGAGTATTCCAAAAAGAAGACGCCCAACCATTGATACACTTAAGAAAAAGATTGAAGAGATTAATCTTCTTATTGAGATTGATACGGAGAATAAATCTTATCAAGAGGTTAAAGATGACATTGTTAAGGATATTGCTCAATTAGACTTGACCATTACAGAGTTGCAGGACCACATAGCTCATCTCAACAAGGTTGCGGAAGTCTTGCTTAATCTGAACAACAGCGATATAGAGAACCGTCGTTTGGCCAGATATGACTATGCCAAGATGAACCTGACTGCAGCTGTAAAATTGGAGGAAGTTGAGAAAGAGATAGAAACTTATCAAAAGCAGCTAGTCAAGTCAATAGATGATTACGAATATTCAGTCAGAAGGTTGGAAAAATTTGTGAATATCTTAAATGATGCAGGTTCAAGTATAGAGAGGTCGAAATTTGAATTTGACGAATGAAAGGTGAGATTTTAAATGACTACTTAACCAAATTTTCTAATCTTTATAGAGCTAGTACAGATTACCCGTGGTGCTAGTTAAAAAGTTACGAAAAAAGCCCAAATGGACTATACTGTAAGTGTTAAACCAAACAGGAGAGTTGTCCAAATGAGCCACTTACAGTATACCGCTAGTTGTCATCACTTACAATATAATGTATAATGTGAAGCAATTGTCCAAAATTTGTCATTGATGCTATCAAAACTACTGTCCCAAAACTATTAAGCAACGACACAATGTCAAATTAGCTCACGTCTCTGATGAATCTATCTTAGTTTTGCTTGTCCTACAAGCAGAGTTAGAAATTAAATCACAACGCCACTTTTACCAGATGTGTCAACTATTTTGCTTGGGAAAGCGACTTGAAAGAAGTCGCTTTAATCGTCGGTCCAAACATTTGATTTGGCTTCTTCAATTCATCCGACAGGGTTTGAACCAACAGATACCATTGCCATCATTGATAGCTTCCCCTTGCCGCTTTGTCAACCCGTTCGTAACCATAGAGTTAAGATTTTCAATAGCTTAGCGGATATCGGCTACAATGCTTCCAAGCAGATGTGGTTTTATGGCTTTAAGGTTCATATGTTAGTGACTTTATCAGGCTATATTTTGAACTATGTTATCACTCCAGCCTCTGTTCACGATATTAGAGCTGTTGATGATTTACTTGAAAACTGCAGACACCCCTTTATTCTAGAGGATTTGGGCTACCTAAGTAAGTCCCTCAAAGAGGAATTAATCAAAAGAGACTATCACTTGTGGACACCTTGGCGACAAAATATGCAAGGTGCAAGAGAGCATAACAGTTGGAAGTTATTAGCCATGCGTAGAACCATTGAAACACGATTTTCTGAACTTTGTTGCTTATTTGGAATTGAACAAACATTAGCTAGAGGCTTAGCTGGCCTCCAACTAATGCTGGAACAGATTACACTGACCTATAATTTGAGATATTTTAATTCTAACTAGCACCACGGGTACAGATTATTTTTGTGAACCGAATCATTTCTCTTGTTATGACTTCTCATCCTAGTTATGTTAATAGTTTTCACGCCCACAATCAAAACCACCAGTGTGAACTGGTATTTATGATTTCAAGATGAAAAATAAGCACTTGGCAAAAAAAATATGTTCACTTTTTGACAGTTTTTATGTCAAGTTAAAATATTTTTAGCATATTTTAGGACATTTCCACTAACGAATGTCACTTTTCTGTCAAAATTAATCGCCTTTTTATGACTGATTTTGGAAATTTTTCCTTTTTTTGTGTCAACTTTGTTCAAAATGGTCTTGCTTTTTTACTGGAAACGTTTTATAATAGATATGTTCTAGATTTTATTGGACTGAAAAAGAATTGCCACTTTGGTGGAAGGAGATTATTCTTCTTTAGTTCAACGAAAAATATAAATAAGGAGGAAGAACATGGGTATCGGTATTATTATTGCCAGCCACGGTAAATTTGCCGAAGGTATTCATCAATCCGGTTCAATGATTTTCGGTGAACAAGAGAAAGTTCAAGTTGTGACTTTCATGCCAAATGAAGGACCTGATGATTTGTATGCACACTTCAACAATGCTATCGCACAGTTTGATGCTGATGATGAGGTTCTTGTACTTGCTGATTTGTGGAGTGGTTCTCCATTTAACCAAGCAAGTCTTGTTATGGGTGAAAACCCTGACCGCAAGATGGCTATCATCACTGGTCTCAATTTGCCAATGCTTATTCAAGCCTACACAGAGCGTATGATGGACGCTACTGCAGGCGTTGAGCAAGTTGCTGCAAACATTATCAAGGAGTCTAAGGACGGTGTTAAAGCACTCCCAGAAACGTTAGCTCCAGAGGAACGAGTTGATACTGGAGTAACTACTCCGAATGTAGCGACAGGAGGCAAGCCTGGAAAATTTGAATATGTTTTGGCTCGTATTGACTCTCGTTTGTTACATGGTCAAGTGGCAACTTCATGGACAAAGTCTACTAGTCCAACTCGTATTATTGTGGTATCAGATGCCGTATCAAGAGATGAACTTCGTAAGAGTTTGATTCAACAGGCAGCTCCTCCGGGAGTAAAAGCCCACGTTGTTCCAGTTGAACAAATGATTAAGTTGTCGAAAGATGATAAACATTTTGGTGGACAACGAGCGTTGTTGTTATTTGAAAATCCACAAGATGCATTGCGTGCAATCGAAGGTGGAGTTCCATTAGAAACGCTGAATGTAGGTTCAATGGCACATACTTTAGGTAAAGTTCAACCAAATAAAGTTTTAGCATTTGACCAAAATGATATTGATACTTTTGCAAAATTGAAACAGCTTGGTGTGTCCTTTGATGTACGCAAAGTTCCGACTGATTCTAAAGCAAATATGGATGAAATTATTAGTAAAGCACAAGCTGAGCTAAATAAATTGTAAGTATCGTTAAGGAGAATAAAATGGAATTAAATACTATTCAAATTATTTTGGTTGTTATCGTTGCATTTTTAGCAGGAATGGGTGGAATATTAGATGAATTTCATTTCCATCAACCTGTAATTGCTTGTACATTGATTGGATTGGTGACAGGAAATCTTTTACCATGTTTAATCTTAGGTGGTACGCTTCAGATGATTGCTCTCGGTTGGGCCAATATTGGTGCAGCTGTCGCACCTGATGCAGCTTTGGCTTCTGTTGCTTCAGCAGTAATTTTAGTGCTTGGTGGACAAGGTAAAGCAGGAGTGTCTTCTGCTATAGCGATTGCGGTTCCACTAGCGGTAGCTGGATTGCTTTTGACTATTATTTGTCGTACTATTGCAACTGCATTTGTTCACTTCATGGATGCAGCGGCTGAAAAAGGTGATATGTTTAAAGTTGAAATGTGGCACCTTATTGCAGTATGTATGCAAGGTGTTCGTATTGCTTTGCCTGTGGTCTTGATTTTAATCATTGGTGAAGGTCCGGTTAAAACGTTATTGAATTCAATGCCAGCTTGGTTATCTGATGGTTTAGCTATCGGTGGTGGAATGGTTGTAGCAGTTGGATACGCTATGGTTATCAATATGATGGCAACTCGAGAAGTATGGCCTTTCTTTGCGATTGGATTTGTTTTAGCTACGGTGTCTCAAATTACTCTAATTGGGTTAGGTACGATTGGTGTTGCACTTGCTTTGATTTACCTTGCTCTTTCAAAACAGGGAGGAAATGGAAGTGGAGCTTCTGCTTCTAATATTGGAGATCCTGTTGGTGACATCATTGATGACTTTTAGAGAAAGAGGAGAATAACGAAATGGTAGAACAAATTAAATTAACAAAAAAAGATCGTATTTCGGTATGGCTTCGTTCAAACTTTATTCAGGGTTCTTGGAACTACGAACGAATGCAAAATGGTGGTTGGGCATATACAATGATTCCAGCTATTAAAAAGTTGTATTCAACCAAAGAAGAACGTTCAGCAGCCTTGAAACGACATTTAGAATTCTTTAATACTCATCCTTATGTAGCATCTCCTATTCTTGGTGTTACTTTGGCTCTGGAAGAAGAAAGAGCTAATGGTGCTCCAGTTGATGATGTTACTATCCAAGGTGTTAAAGTTGGGATGATGGGTCCTTTAGCTGGTATCGGTGACCCTGTGTTTTGGTTTACTGTTAAGCCAATTTTAGGAGCTCTTGCGGCCTCACTTGCAATTTCTGGAAATATTTTAGGACCTATTATTTACTTTGTAGGATGGAACTTGATTCGACTTGCATTTATGTGGTACACTCAAGAATTTGCTTATAAAGCAGGTTCAAAAATTACAGAAGATTTATCTGGAGGAATTCTACAAGATATCACCAAGGGAGCTTCAATTCTCGGTATGTTTATTCTAGGTTCACTGGTAAATCGTTGGGTATCAATCTCATTTAAACCAATTGTTTCAAGTGTACAGTTAGATAAAGGTGCATATATCGAATGGGGAAAATTGCCTTCAGGTATTGAAGGTGTTAAGGCCGCTTTAGAGCAACAAGCAAGTGGTTTGTCTTTGTCTGACCATAAAGTAACTACCTTGCAAGATAATCTTAATTCCCTTATTCCTGGATTAGCAGCTTTATTGCTCACACTATTTTGTATGTGGTTGCTAAAGAAAAAAGTATCGCCAATTGTAATTATTTTAGGATTATTTGTAGTCGGTATTGTTTTCCACGTGATTGGATTGATGTAATATAAGGAAACCTGAATCTAATTTGATTTGGGTTTTTCTTTATTTAGAAAGAGTATGCGAGTATGACTAATATTATTGAATCTTTTCAAAAGCAAGTTTTGCTTACCCCAGATAGAGATGCTGTCTGTTTTAAAGAACAGAAACTAACATATAGAGAATTAGATGATTTATCTGATAAATTCTCTAATTTTATAAAAATTACTCACGAAGTCAAAAAAGGTGATATAGTCCCAATTTTACTTGATAGAAGTGAAAAAGTTATTGTTTCAATTCTAGCTGTTCTCAAATCTGGTGCAGGATATGTTATTCTATCAGAAACCTATCCCAAAGATAGGATTGATTTTATACGTAAATTAACAAAATCAAAAATTTCTATTGATGATAAATTATTTGGAGAATTCAAAGAGTCAAATAATTTAGTGACTGGTGATATTTCAAAAAATACTAGTTCAACGGATTGTGCTTATCTAGTATTTACATCTGGTACGACTGGTATTCCCAAAGGAGTTATTCATACTCATGAAAGTGTTTTATCGCATATTAATAGATATTCTAAATATTTAAATTTAGATCACGATGAACCATTAAATGTATTACTTATTGTTAATTTCATTTTTTCAGTATCAACTACTCAAATTTTTAGTGCACTTTTAAATGGACACACACTTTTTATAGCTGAAAATGATATATTGGATAAAAGTAATTATCTAACTGATTATATTAACAATAATCAAATTAATTATTTTCAAGCGACACCTGCAATTTTTGATAGTTTGGATTTATCAAAAATTTGTACTCTAGATATGGTGGCTTTAGCAGGGGAGCAAATCTCTCCTCAACTTTATATAAAGGCTAAGAATAATAATATAAAACTGGTAAACGTGTATGGACAGTCAGAATTTCATGCTGCTACTGCTAAAATTATTTCAAATGAGACTGATGTCAGCATTATCGGGAAAGCGCTACCAGGTATTGAGATGCATGTTCTTGATGATAATTTTGAGGAGGTTAATTATAACGAACAGGGTGAGATTTTTGTAGCGTGTGATCAATTAGCTCAAGGTTATCTTAACAATGATTTTGAAACATCTAAGCACTTTATCGATAATCCTTTTGGAAAAGGATTAATTTGTAGAACTGGAGATTTAGTGGTGCGTTTACCGAATGATGAATATAAATTTATTGGTAGAAAAGATTTTCAGTTGAACATTAATGGGATAAGGATTGAACCTGGTGAAATAGAAGAGACTATCTTAAGTATCACAAATATAGAAAAAACAGTTGTTGTAGAGAGAAACTCTAAAATAGTATCCTACTATGTCTGTCCCACTAAAATTGATGAGAGGTCATTGAGAAAGGAGTTACTGAAGAAGTTACCGCCGTATATGGTTCCAAATTACTTCATAAGTTTAGAAGAATTGCCATTGAATTCAAATGGTAAATTAGATAGAACAAAGTTACCTGAACCATTTTATTCTGAAGTAGAGACAACGTTTGATGTTAGTGACTTAAGCGAAAGCGAAATATTATTAGTTGAGCAATTAAATGAATTATTTGGAATGAAGGTCACTAACCTAGAAGATAGTTTTATTTCTTTAGGTGGAAATTCTTTGCAAGCCATTAGATTGTCAAATTCATTATATAAGTTGACAAATAAAAGTATTTCCAGTCGAGAAATATTAACAGCAACTACGATAAAAATGTTGGCACTTCTTATTGAAAATGTATCATCTGACAATAAACAAGCTACGACTGGAAATAGTAATATTATGAGTCCCTCTGAAAAGAGGATGTATATTTTATTTAGTCAAAATCCTAATTCTGTTTTATATAATGAACAAACTATTCTTAAGTTTAATACAAGGATAGATTGCTTGAAGATGAAACAAGCAATTGAATCTGTTGCAGATAAGTATGAAATATTAAGAACTAGCTTTATTTTTCAAAATGGTATGTACCAAAGAAATATTGGTACCAAGGCAGGTTTCGAATTTATTGAAGAAACATTTGATGCTAATTTTGAAAAATTTATTAGGCCATTCAATTTAGATAATGGACTGACAATGAGGATTTATGTACTTCATGATATAAAGAGTCAGCATGATTACCTGCTAATTGATAAACATCATATTATCACGGATGGTATTAGTGAACAATTATTTTATGCCGATTTATCTAGATTTTATTTAAGTGATAATAAATTAATTGAAGAAAAAATACCATTGTATGATTTTTTTACAACTATTGATAAAACTCAAGCTTCAAAGAATTGGTGGATGAATCATTTAAAGGGCTTTGAAAGATTAAATTTAATTAAAGATTTAGAGTGTATCCCAGATAATTTACACAAAGGAGATACATTAGTTTCAGAAATTTCCCCTAATTTGAGCGATAAAATTGAACAAATTTCAAAATCAAAGAATGTCAGCGAATATACGATATATTTTGCTATGTTTTCTATTTTGCTATCGAAAATGTATAACTCTAGTGATTTTGTACTTGGAACAGTTTCAAGTGGGAGAAATTATAATAATCAAAATAGTATAGGGATGTTTGTAAATACATTACCTATTAGAGTAAAACCAAAAGGAAATTTAAAATTAGATGATTATATAGATAAAGTAAATGACATTTTACTTTCTGCAATTGAAAATCAGGATTATCAATTTGATCAATTAGTGTCAGATTTTCATGAAAATAACCAATCTAACAATCCATTTTTTGACTGTATGTTTGTCTATCAAAATTACAACGAACAAAGTTATTTTGGTGGAGCAGCAGATAAGATCACTTATAAATCTACAAATGCTAAATTTAAATTGACTTTTGAAATCGAAGTATTACAAAATAAGAAAGTATTATATATCAATTATGATAGTAGCTATTTTAATAAAAATACTGTGAAAAATCTGGAATATGTTTTCTATAAAATTTTAGATAATTTCAGATTAGATTCGACACTTAGTATAAATCAGATACCATTAGTAGATCTTCAAAAGCATAAAAAGAATCCATCAAATAAATTTAGAAGTGTTGTAAAAGAAATTGAAAAACAAGTTAAAATGTATCCTAACAAACTTGCAGTTAGGTTTAATGATGTTTGTTGGAACTATACTGAGTTAAATAGTGAAGTAAATAGAGTCGCAAACTATTTGCTAAACCATTTCAAAGTTTCAAAAGGTGATTTAGTTCCCTTATTACTCAGTAGAAGTGATAAAATGGTAATCGCAATACTTGCAGTATTAAAAGCGGGTGCTGCGTATGTGCCTATTAGTAAAAAATATCCTCAAGAGCGTATTGATTATATCTTAGAGGCTTGTAATTCAAACATTATTATTGATGATGAGTTTATGTCTCAAAGCTTTGAGCAAAATTTAAATCAAAATCCTAATATAGAAATCAATTCAAATGATTTAGTTTATGTTATATTCACATCAGGAACTACAGGGAATCCTAAAGGGGTGATGGTAGAACATGGTAATTTGAGCAATTATTGTATTGAAGTCATTAAAGCGGAAAATTCTGGGATGTATCCTGAAAATATTAATGCAGCATTTTTTGAATATGTTTTTGATGCTTCTTTACATGATTTAGTTAGGCCATTTGTGCACGGTGAATCAAGTGTAATATTTGATACAGATTTAATATATGACATTGATAAATTTATCTTAGAACTAAATAAACATAGTATAAGCGCTATAGGTATGACTCCATCGCTTGCAGGAAAATTAGATCTTACAAATGTTCCAACAATGAAAACAATCTTTTGTGGAGGCGAAGCAATCACTCAAGATGTAATTGAAAAGTATAGAGATACTAAAATACAACTAAAAAATTGCTATGGTCCAACAGAAACGACCATCATGAGTTTTGTTAATAACGACGTAAGAGATACTTCTATTGGAAAACCAATAGGAGGTGTCTACGCCTATATCCTTGATGATGATTTACAACCACTACCTAAAGGTGCTATAGGTAATCTTTATATTGGAGGAAGCCAAGTTTCAAGAGGATATATAAATCAACCCGAGGAGACTCAGAAGCATTTTATACCTAATCCTTTTGATGGGGGCATTATGTATGAAACAGGTGATTTATTACGAGAAAGGATGGATGGTTCATACGAATATCTTGGGAGGAAAGATTTTCAAGTTAAGATAAGAGGTTTTCGTATTGAATTGGGTGAGATAGAGAAAGTTATTATTTCAGAAAATATTGTAAAACAAGTTGCAGTAGTACCGTATAATGATAATTTAGTTGCTTATTATATCTCTGATAAACAGGTATCAGATGAGATATTTGAAGAAAGATTATTATCAAAATTACCTTCTTACATGATTCCTCAATTCTTTGTGAAACTAGATTCTTTACCAATAACTATTAATGGTAAATTAGATAAAACATTATTACCTGAGCCATATTTGAAAGACGATTACAAAGAACCAGTAACTCAGAACGAAAAAGAGGTAGCAGAAGCATTTTGTAATGTTTTAAAGCTAGATCGTGTTTCTGTTGATGCAAGTTTCTTTAAATTAGGAGGTAATTCGATTGTTGCTATTGAATTGGCAAATTTGATAAATGTTCCTGTCAAAGAAATTTTTGAGAAGAAAACAGTACGTAATATTGCTAACTCTTTAGGTGAAAATTTAGTATTTAGTCTGAAAAAAGCGACAAATGAAGAAAATATTATTTCATTTGAACAAGAACAATTACTTTATATTGATAGTTTAGAAAATGGAACCTCAGCATATAATATACCATTAATTATAAATTTAAATAAACATGTTGATTTTGATAGATTGGAGATTGCTATCCAAAAGGTATTTGACAGACATGAGGTATTACGAACAATCATAGGGGCTACACCTAGAACGATTGTCAGTTCGGTGACTATTGGTCATGAAAATATTAGCCCAAATAAATTTTTTAATCATATTTTTGATTTGAAGAAAGAAGTTCCAATTAGAGTAAATATATTTGAAAATCTTTTGTTAATTAATATTCACCATATAGCATTTGACGGTTGGTCAACAAATATTCTACTTGATGAAATTCAAAAAATTTACAAGAATCAAGATGTATCCGAATTATCTTATCAGTATAACGATTTTGCTTACTGGCAACACAATAACAGGGAAACAGACTCTCTAATGATGCAAAAAGATTATTGGGTTGACAGACTACAAGATTACGAAAACTTAGATTTTCCACTAGATAAACCCCGTCCAAGACATTTTGATTATATTGGTAAAGACCTATATTTTGATTTGAATGACGATCTTTATACAAAATTAGTTGAACTTGCGAAGAAAAATGATACTAGTCTGTATGTTGTAACATTAAGTGCTTTTATGCTTACGGTATCAGCTTATGCAAATCAAACTGATATTGTATTAGGAACGCCAGTCTCTAATCGCAATATAAAAGGAACTGAAAATTTAATTGGTTATTTTGTTAATACTCTAGTAATGAGGACTAATATTGATTATGAATTATCAGTCAGAGAATTCATAAAAAATAATAATCTCCAAGTAATAGATGCACAGGAGCATCAAAATTATCCTTTCGAGCTTTTGGTAAGTGATCTAAATGTCAAACAAGATTTATCACGAAATCCTATTTTCCAAATAATGTTTGGATTTCAAGACATGAATCAAATTGATTTAGATACTGAAGTATTTGAAACAATTGAAAATGATTATTCATTGGGAAATACAAAATTTGATTTATCAGTAATGTTTTCAAAAAATAAGCTTACTTTTACTTATGCTGAAAGTTTATTCTTTGAAAATACAATCACTCAATTTGCTGAAACCTATCAATTTGTGTTAAATCAATTTATTAATGATGAGCAATTGCTGAAAAATATTAAGTACTCAGAAGATACTGTAGATATCAATGAAACTTACTATCCAGAATATCCTGTCCATAAACTTTTTGAAAAAGAAGTCTCTAAACATCCAAATGATATTGCTCTAGTATATGGTAAAGAAGTTTTAACCTACTCTGAATTAAATAAAAGGGCTAATAGACTCGCAAATACTTTAATTAATGAATACCATATTAAAGCAGGAAGTTATATTCCGATTTTAATGGATCGTAGCGAACAATATATTATTGCGATTTTAGCCATATTGAAGATTGGATCCTGTTATGTTCCATTAAGTAAGGACTATCCTGAAGAAAGAATAAATTATATAACACAAACAATTGAGTCTCCATTTATTTTAGATGAAACTATTGAAGTAACATCAAATGATGAATCAAATCCAGATATAGATGTCTCATTGAATGATTTGGCTTATATAATTTTTACATCTGGTACAACAGGAAAACCTAAAGGGGTGATGATCGAGCATCAAGGAATTGTTAATACTATATATAACCAAATAAACTATTTTGACATAAAACAGTCCACAAAAATCATGCATTTTGCTGAATTTGTGTTTGATGCCTCAGTTTATGAATTGTTTAATGCTTTATTATCAGGTTCAACATTATATCTACTAGATAATGAAACTAGATCGGATTATAAATTATTACACCAATTTGTAATAAATCAAAAGATTGAGTTAGCGACCCTCCCTCCTGCTATCTTAAATGATAGAGATTTATTGCCCTTAAGAACTTTAATAGTAGCGGGAGAAAATACACCTGAGGAAATCTATAAGGCCTATGCCAAACAAGGAACAGAGATAACGAATGCTTATGGACCAACAGAAATAACTGTTTGTGCTACAGTTAAAAAATATGAATTGGGAATGAATCCTCAAAATATTGGATGTCCACAAAAAAATGTATATTGCATCGTTTTAAATTCTTCAGGTAAGATGTTACCAGAAAATGCTATTGGAGAATTATTTATTGGTGGTAAAGGACTTGCTCGAGGTTACTTTAGAGATAAGGAAAAAACGGAATTAGCGTTTATTAACCATCCTGTATATGGAAGGTTGTACAAAACAGGTGATTTGGTAAAAAGATTAAACAATGGTGAGTTAATTTATATTGGTCGTAATGATTTCCAAGTTAAGTTACGTGGATTCCGAATTGAGCTTGGAGAAGTTGAAGCACAATTAATGAAGCAACCCTCTATAAATCGCTGTCTTGTTCAAGTAAAGGATAATGCCTTAGTTGCATACTACACAGGTATCTTATCGTATAAATTGGATGGATTTTTACCAACTTATATGGTACCAAATTACTATGTACAGTTAGATGAATTTCCGTTGACAATTAATGGAAAAATTGATTTGAGAAGATTACCAAAACCTACAATTGAATATAAAAATTTTGAAGCTCCATCAACTGAACGAGAAAAAGAAATTTCTACTGTTATATGTGAGTTATTAAAATTAGATAGAGTTTCAGTTCAGGATAATTTTTATGAAATTGGAGGAAATTCAATTTTAGCACTTAAGCTATCTAATCAAATAAATTTATCGGTTAGGCAAATTGTAGAATCCAAGACTATTAAGCAAATGGCCTTAGTTAGTGAGGTAGATAAAGTTGGAATTATTAAGCGAATATCCGAACAAGAAAGCTATCGTACTTCAGTAACTCAAGAGCAATTATGGATTATTAATAAGTTTTCTGATACCACAGCAGCTTATAATGTACCTATAGTATTAGAACTATTGGATGGTGTAGATACAGATTTATTGGTAGAATCGCTTCAAAAAAATGTTGAAAAACATGAAATATTGCGGACAATAATTAAGGATAATCGCCAGTTTGTCACTAATGAAAAACTTTCAGTAAGTAATGATCCGATTGATTTAAGAACATACTTCAAAGAAACTTTTGACTTATCAAGTGAAATCCCGATTAGAGTGAATCTATATGACAAATTGCTTGCCATTAATATCCATCATATAGCATTTGACGGTTGGTCAACAGAAGTATTTTTAAAAGAGTTATTAAATAATTATTACGATAAGAAAAATTCAATATTGAATTATCAATATAAAGATTATGCTAATTGGCAACGAGAATTTGTAAATTCAAGTACTTTTAAGGAACAAGAAAATTATTGGATACAGAAACTTAAAAACTATGAACCCCTTAATTTACCAACTGATTACAATAGACCAAAAGAATTTACCTATAATGGGAGCAATATCAAGGTTAAATTTAAGTCAGAATGGAAAGACGGATTGGAACAAGTTGCTAAAGAAAATAAAACTAGCTTATATGTTGTTATGTTAACAATATTGGATATTGTTTTATCTCAATTTAGTTATCAAGATGATATTATAGTAGGTAGTCCGTTTGCGGGGAGACATATATCTGGAACTGAAGATTTAATTGGTTTCTTCGTCAATTCTTTACCTGTACGTACTAAGATAGGTCAAAATCAGACATTCCAAGAAATAGTTTCGAAAAATCATGAACAATTATTAGATATTCAAAAGAATCAAGATGTTCCATTTGAACGAATTGTGAAAAGTCTGGATACTAGTCATGACTTATCAAGAAATCCAATATATCAAGTATTCTTTAGTGTACAAGATTTTACTTCTGAAGTTATAAAAGATAACGGTATTTTTAAGATTCTTGATACAAGTGATGCTAACTATTTTGCAAAATATGATTTATCAGTGATGATTGAAAATGATTTATTAGTTTTCAATTATTGTAATGATATTTTTTCTAAATCAACTATTGAATCCATTAAGCAATCCTACATTGAGTTAATAAATTCTGTTATTGATTTAAATGATTTTACAATATCTAATTCACCTATTAATGGGAAAGTTATTGAGGGAGAAACAAAAGCTTATCCTCAAATATCTGTTGTTGATTTATTCTATAATCAAGTTGATAAAACTCCAACTAATATTGCAATTGAATATAAAAATACCCAACTGACTTATAAAGAATTTGATAATAGGACGAATTGTTTTGCAAACTATTTATTAAATCATGGGGTTAAACCAGGTGATAGCGTTGCTTTGCTTCTTCCACGCAGTGAAAAAATGTCAATTGCAATTTGGGGAATATTAAAAGCTGGTTGTGCTTATGTACCAATATCTAGTGAATATCCAAATGAACGTGTAGAGTACATATTACAAGAATCACACTCAAAATTTTTAGTACGAGAAGATTTTGAAGGCTTTATATCTAATGATAATTCAAGAGTTAATTCGAATGTTAAACTTCAAGATTTGGCGTATATTATTTTCACCTCTGGTACAACTGGAAAACCTAAAGGTGTCATGATTGAGCATGCTGGTTTAAGTAATAGAGTGCAGTGGATGAATGATAAGTATCCTCTTGATGAGAATGATATTGTATATCAAAAAACTAATTATGTATTTGATGTGTCGGTCTGGGAACAAATTTGGGCTTTATTAGTAGGAGCGAGAATTGTTTTTGCAGAAGAGGGAGGACATAAAGATCCGTTATATCTTGCTAAAGAAATTAGAGAAAAACAAATAACTACTATGCACTTTGTTCCAAGCATGCTTGATGTATTTCTTGATACTGTTGAATTATACTCGGAGAGTGGCTTAATTGATTTGACTTCGCTAAAATATGTTTTTTGTTCAGGGGAAGCATTAAGTATATCTAGTGTGAAAAGATTTAAAAAGATTCTTCCTAATGTTCAATTACATAATTTATATGGACCTACTGAGGCAAGCATTGATGTGACATATTTTGATTGTAATCAACAAGATATTGATAAGGTTTTAATTGGTAAACCGGTTGCAAATACTAACTGTTGTATTTTAAGTAAGTCGAATAAAATTTTACCTAAAGGGGCTATTGGTGAACTTGCTATTTCAGGTATTCAATTGGCTAGAGGATATATTAATCAACCTAAACTAACAGAATCAAGCTTTATTAATATACCTGGATATGGACGAGTATATAAAACAGGAGATCTTGCTAGAATTATTGATAATGATAGTATTGAGTATCTAGGTAGAAATGATTTTCAAGTTAAGATTAATGGACTTCGAATAGAATTAAGTGAAGTTGAAAAGCGTATTTTGGAACTTTCAAACATACAACAAGCGGTTGCTTTAAAACGCAATAATCAATTGGTTGCATATTATGTATCTGATGAAGAATTGAACGTAGATTATATTAAAGATCAATTAAAAGATAAATTACCATCTTATATGATTCCGTCGATATTCGTATTTATGAAAGAATTTCCATTAACTATTAATGGTAAGTTAGATAGAAAATCGTTGCCTTCACCTAGAAAAGAAAGTAGCAATGCTATCGTTGAAAATGAAGTTGAATTACAGTTACAAAAGATTGTTGCTGAATTATTAGGAAGATCTATATCAGAAATTGATATACTGGCTAATTTTTTCAATCTTGGTGGGGATTCAATAAAAGCGATTCAATTAAGTAATAGGATTAAGCGAACATTTGATATATCTATTCCTGTAAATGAAATTTTTGATGCAAAAAACATTAGGAATATAGCTAAGAAAATTGGCAAAAAGGATCGAAAGACTATTGTTTCTGAGCAAGGAATTTTAACTGGTGAACTCAATAAACTACCTATTCAAGAATGGTTTTTCAGTAACAATTTTTCTGAATGTTTTAACCAGGGATTCGGTATTAAATTACCTAAAGGTATAGATTTAAAAAAATTAGAATATGCCTTACTAGAGTTGGTTAATTACCATGACTCTATGAGGATCTATTTTAAAAATAATAAACAGTACTATGGTAACAAGATAGACAATATTCAATTGGAAATAATAAAAGATAACTCTGCTTTGAATGATTTGGACAATAGCTTCGACCTATCTCAACAACTGTATAAGTTCGTTTATATTAGTTCACAAAATATTCTCGGAATTATTTGCCATCATTTAATTATTGATACAGTATCTTGGGAAATACTTACTTCTGATCTCAAGGCGTTATATAATGGGCAAAAGCTCCCTCCTAAAGGGACAAGTTACAGACAGTGGGGAAATGCTTTAATAAATCGTCAAAATGATTTTATTGATAATTATCCGTGTGAATTTCAAGATTATGAAGTTCAGGAAAAGATTCAGTCTTCTGATTTCCAAATTTCAACTGATTTGACGGTTATTTTATTAAATAATATTAATAAAGTATATAATACATCTGTAAATGATATTTTATTGACTTCTTTGGCTAGAGCTTTGAATAGAATTTGGCCATCAGAAGAAACATACGTACAATTAGAGTCACATGGTCGAGCAAATATTGATCCAGATATTGATATTCAAAGGACCGTAGGTTGGTTTACTTCGATTTATCCACAAAAGATATCTATAGATTTAGTGAAGACAAAATTGTATTCTAAAGAAATACCAGATTTAGGAATTGGTTATGGAATTTTGAATGGTATAAAAACGGAGGACTTACCTCAGGTACTATTTAACTATCTAGGTCAAATTAGTGTTGCAGAAACAGAATGGTCTATCGTAAAAACAGATTTAGGTCCTATGTCTAGCTCTGAGCCTAATGAAAGTTTGGTTATTAATGGAGGCATATACCAAAAACAATTATTCATTGAACTGAGTGGGAAAATTAAAAATCTCGATTTGATTTCTCAATACTTAAAAGAAGAAATTATTAATTTAATTAATAATCTACATCAAATAACCAGAACATATTTGACATTAGATGATATTAATTATCTAATTGAGCAAGATAGTTTAGATAAAATTCAACATTCTGAAGAGATAATTGATATTTTACCCGCAAGTTCATTGCAACAAGGATTTATGTATCAATCTTTAAATAATTTTCAAAATGATAATGCCTATATGTGTGCATATACTTTTGAATACAATAGTTCAGTTGATGTTAATCTCTATAAACAGTCATGGAAATTAGTTCAAGAAAAATATCCAAGTCTTAGACTATCTTTAGATGTTGTGGACGGGGAAGTTGTTCAAATAATACATAAAAAAGGAAAACTAGACTTTGAGTATATTGAAACTGATGAAATTGATAGATTAATTTTAAAAGAGAGAAATAATTTATTCACACTCTCAGATGGTTCTTTATTCAGAGTAAGGCTTGTAAAAACATCAGATAATAGGTATATCTGTGTATTGATAAATCATCATGCAATTCTAGATGGATGGTCTAATTCACTTTTGATGAATAATATTCATAATTTTTATTATGAACTATTCACTAATAGTGATATTTCTATGGAAGTAGACGATGCATATATAGAAGGACAACGATTTATTCATAATAATTTAAAGAATGCTAAAAAATATTGGGATGAAAATCTTAACGAGGTAAGCCATCCGGACATTTCAGGTTTATTTAGAGTTGATAAATCCCAAACTAAAATTGAAGAAGTTAATCTTATTCAAAAACCGAGAGATCAGGTCTTTATTTTGGAAAATCCGATATATGATTCATTGAAACATTTCTCTAAAGCAAATGGAATTACAATAAATATAATTCTTCAATATGCATGGCATAAGCTTTTGAGTGTCTATGGTGGAATCAAGGAAACGACAATTGGTGTCGTCAATTCAGGACGACAATATCCAATTAACGGAATTGAAGACAGTGTAGGTTTATATATTCAAACAGTACCTATTCAGTTTGAACACAGTAACACTGATTTGAAATTAGCCCTTAGCTCTCTGCAGACCATTAATCAAAGTGCTTTAGCCAATGGTGGTGTAAATTTAGCAGAATTACAGACTAACAGAACTAGATTATTTGATACTGTGTTTATTTATGAAAATTATCCATTAGAATCAAATGACCTTCCTGAATCAAATGCTAAACTAGAAATAGACGATGTACAAGCAGTTGAAAAGCTCGATTATCCAGTAACTATTGTAGTTTTTGAAAAGAACAGTAATTTATATTTACAGTGTAAGTATGATGATGAACTTTTTGAAGAAGACACAATAGAAAAATTATTTAAATTTATGAGTAGTATTGTCAAACAAATTGTTACTGACATTCCTTCTTTAACGTACGTTGAATCTACTCCTAAATTTAATGTTGCAAGATACACACAATCAACTATTGTTGAAAAATTTGAATTGCAAGCATTAATGAAACCAAATATAACGGCTTTAAAATGTGGTCATACAGAATTAACTTATTCTCAACTAAACAGCTTATCAAATATTTTTGCTAGAAATTTAATAACAAAATTTAATGTTCAAGTTGGAGATAGAGTTCCATTGTTATTGGAAAAATCAGAAAAAATGGTTATTGCTATTTTGGGAATATTAAAAGCAGGTGCGGCGTATGTTCCTATGGCTACAAAGTTTCCATATGAGAGAATTAAGTATATTACAGAATTGGTTGATTCTAAAGTAGTTATTGATGAAAAAATTGCTGATGATTTACTAGCTGAAAGTTGTAATTCTGATAATTTGAATATTCTTATTGAGCCCAATTCATTAGCTTATATCATTTTTACATCAGGTACCACAGGGAAACCCAAAGGTGTAATGGTTGAACATAGGAACTTCTTATGTTATTTAGAAAATATGTTGTCAGCTATAAAATCGAATGGAACTGAAGATATTGAATTTGGATGTATCGCAGAGTATGTTTTTGACATTTTTGGTACTGAAATTTTTGGTCAACTATTAAGAGGTAAAACGGTTAGCTTATTTACAGGAACACCTGAAGAATTTCCTCAATATATGAGAAATAATAGAATTACAACGCTTCAATCAACTCCAGGAAAAATTAGTTACTTATTTCAAGATAATGATTATGACATATTAAGTACAGATTTAACCACAATTTTAGTTGGTGGTGAAAAGATGAATGATGCATTTGCAAAACGTTTTAAAAATCTCACTCTAATTAATATTTATGGTCCAACCGAAGGGACTGTATGGACGTCAATGAAGAAAGTTGACAACAATTACTCTAATATTGGGAAGCCTTTCAATAACTATGTTCATTATGTCTTAGATGAACAAATGAGATTGTTACCAGATGGAGCAATTGGTGAGTTATATGTTGGTGGACCTCAACTTTCAAGAGGTTATTATGGGAAACCTGAGCTAACCTCTAAAGTTTTTAGAAATAACCCATATAATTTGAATAATTTAGAAGAATATTCAAGAATCTATAAAACAGGAGATATTGTTAGACGTCTATGCAATGGTGAATTTGAATTGATTGGACGAAATGATTTCCAAGTTAAAATCAGAGGATTTAGGATTGAACTAGGCGAGATTGAATCAGCTATGTTGAAAATTCCAGAAATTGATCAGGTTTTAGCTATAGCATTAGGAGAAGAAGGAGATAAATATCTGGGCGTTTATTACACAGCCTCCAAGGAATTAACTAAAGAGTATATCGAAAGCATTATTTCACAATACTTAACAGATTATATGATTCCTTCAGGATATCAATATATTGATGAATTTCCTTTAACTATAAATGGGAAAATTGACAGACGTGCTTTGCCTACAATAGCTTATTCAAGTTCTGTAGATTTTGTCGCTCCAAGAACTTCTGAAGAAAAAGTAGTTAGAGATTGCATAGCGAATATACTAAATATAGATAATTCACGATTATCTATTTTAGAGAATTTCTTCAATATTGGTGGGGATTCAATTAAAGCAATTAAATTGATAAGTACTTTAAATAACAAATTACATCGTAATTTCGACATTAAAGTAATCTTCGAAAATAAAACAATTGAAAAAATTTCCGAATCATTTATGATATCAAACGATTCTTCAGATGATGTGAAGACCTTAAAGGTTGTTAAACAAAACTTTGATAGTGTAGAAAATCAAAGTTTATCGTATGCACAGAAACAGTATCTTGCAACTCCTAAGACAGCATACAGTAATGTAAAAATAGCATTTAAAATAAAAGAGCATGTTGATGTAAAAAAATTAATTTTTGCGCTTGAAAATGTGGTCAAGAGACATGAAATTTTGAGAACCAAGCTTTATGGAAATTATCAGTATATTTCGAAAGAGCCATTTATTGTAACACAGAGTGAAATAAATAGAGATGAATACTTTGCTCATATATTTGACTTAAGGAAAGAATACCCAATAAAAGCTAATATACAGAACAACATTTTTACATGTGTAATTGATCATATAGCTTTTGATGGGTGGTCAACGTCGCTTTTCCTAAGAGATATTGAAAGTTATTATTATGATGAAGTTCCAGCTGAGTTAAGATTCCAATACAAAGATTATGCAAAATGCCAGCAAGATTTCTTAAATAGTTCACAAATTGAACCACAATTAAAATTCTGGAAGGACGAATTTAGTAGTTATGTACCGTTAAAATCTTTTTACACTAAAAAAATAGATACTGTTACAAAAGACGGAGCAGATGAATATTTATATTTAGATGATGATTTATACCTAGAAATAAATCGATATGTAAACAATTATGGAACAACGTTACATAATTTCCTTCTTAGTATCTTCTTCCTATCAGTCATAAAAGTTAGTGGTCAAAAAAATATTTCCATTATGATTCCTAGTCTAAATCGAAGTGTAAGCGGAGTTGAAGATTTAATTGGATTGTTTATTAATAAATTTTTGGTTACAGTAAATATGAATGATAGCATTTCTTATAGAGAGTTTCTAAATGATTTGAATAGCAAAATTATTACTTATCAAAATAATCAGGATATTCCTTTTGAAATGATAGTAGATAAACTTAATTTAGATATGAGCGGATATAAACTTTATTTTGGTATTCAAGGATTTAAAGGAGAGGCTTTAAAAAATTCTACTATTTTTGAAGCTCTGCCAGAGATGAATGGTAAAGATCAAAAAGATGCGTTCAGCGATTTAACTATTTTCGTTTGGGGACAAAATATTGATTTTAACTTCGCTAAATCTACATTTAATAGAGAGGAGATTTTGAATTTCATAAATATATACAAATCAATATTATGTAAAGTCTTAAAAAATAATAATCTTAGATTAAATACAATTATTAAAAAAAAGTAAAAGGAGAATACAAATGTTAGTAGACATGTTAAAAGGAAAAATTCATAGAGCAACTGTTGTTCAAGCGGAATTAGATTATGTTGGTAGTATTACTATTGATAAAGCATTGATGGATGCTAGTAACATTCTTGAATATGAAAAAGTACAAATTGTGGATGTTAATAATGGCAACAGATTTGAAACATATGTAATTGCTGGACCAAGAAATTCTGGAATCATTTGTTTGAATGGAGCAGCTGCACGGTGTGTTTCTGTTAATGATAAAATTATTATCATGTGTTACTGTCAAATGACTCCTGAAGAAGCCAAAGATGCTAAGCCATACGTAGTACTTGTAAATGATAATAATGAAATTATTAAAGAAGTTAGATATGAAAAATATGGAGTCCTATCAGAAGAATTGGTGAATGAATGAAAGAACGAGAATATCTAACGCCTGTTACAGAAAATTTTTTACATGCAATTGGTGTAGGTATTGAGTCATTTAAATTAGCTGTAGAGTATAAACTAAATCCTGTGGTTGCCTTTATTGCAGGCAGCCTACATGATTTAGGAGGTGCTATACCTAATAAAGATCGTGTAAAAGTTGCTGAATCGTGTGGATTGACACTTTGTAAGGAAGAAGTAGAGTTTCCTTTATTAATCCATGCTAAACAGGGTGCGTACTTAGCAAACAAATTATTTGGTATACATGATAATGAAATTTTAGACTCAATACTCTACCATACGACATGTGTTGAAAATGCATCTGATATGGTAAAAATTGTTTTTTTAGCTGATAAAATTCATTGGGATAGGAATGGAATCCCTCCTTATTTAGACGATTTAAAAGATGTGTTAGGAATTTCTTTGGATAAGAGTTGTGAGATATTTTTAGAATGGTTGTGGAATGATAATAAAAAACTAGTCATCCATCCATTATTAAAAAATAGTTATGATTATTATTGTAGGAGAAAAAGTCCTTCCTCTGATTATTTTATTGAATATAATACGGAGTTGGACAAAAATATTATTGTGAACTATTCTTTGGATAAAATCCAAAATGAATATATTAAAATTTTTGCTTCTTTATTACCTATAGTAGATAATTATTATAATGGATACACAGCTCAAAGCGATTTTTATAATCATTTTTTAGCCTCTGTTATTTCAAATTCTTCAAATACTATTAAGCTATTTAATCCTTTAAAGATTGAAGAGTATATAGATATTGAGAAATATAGTGATAATTTTTTTAGTAATTTAAACATTTATTTTGCTAAAAATGAATTTAATATTTCTGATATGAATATTTTAAATTTAGTAGATGATAATTCAAATTTCGAAATCTCCAATATAGATTCAACGAAAGTGATATCATATTTGATAAATAAAAGTTATGGGAAGTAGAATATATGAAGCAAAATTTTTTAACTACTGTTTATGAACATTCTAGAACAAATCCTTCGAAGATAGCTCTAATTGATAGTGACTCAGTCCTTAGTTATGCGGAATTAATATCAGATGTTGAAAAAAAGATTTCCGATTTAAGTAAATATGAGTTTTATAATAAAATTGTGGCCTTACAATTTCCACGAGGCATAGAATTTGTAGTAACCGTTTTAGCATTAACAAAAATGGGAATTACGTTTATTCCTCAAGATATTACCCAACCAGAAGAGAGATTGAACATGATGTTAGAAATCTCTCATGCAAATTATGTTATAAAATATATAGATAATATTTATTCTGTTCAGGAATTGAATAGTAAGGAAAATACGACAAATGCTTGGGCGATCTATTTCACATCTGGTTCAACAGGTTTACCCAAAGCTGTTGAAATACCAAAAGAGAATGTTGAAAATACAGTAATTTGGGAGAAAGAATTATTTAACTTATCTGAAAAAGATAACATGGCCTTGTTTACTGCTTATTCTTTTGCGATTAGTTATATTGAGTTGTTTTCAGGATTATATGCACAATGCACATTGCATATATTGGATGAGAAAATTAGGCATGATTTTAATTTGCTTGAAAATTATTTAAATGCGAATCAAATTACATTTATGAACACAACTGCCTCAATTGGTGAATATATAATAAGAAAAATGAAACTAAATCATTTACGTGTTCTAACTTTGTCTGGTCAGCGATTTCCCAATGTTAATTTAGATAGTATTACGTATAAAGTTTATAATGTATATGGGAATACAGAATGTGGAGCAGCTACAGCCATTGAAATAACTAAAAAAACTAAGATTATTACTATCGGGAAGCCTGTTAGAAATATGGGAGCAGTTATTTTGAATGAAAGTAATGAAGTACAGAACAATGGAGTGATAGGAGAATTATTTTTGTTCGGACCTCAAGTTGCTTTTGGATACTATCTAGATTTTGAAGCCACAAGAAAAACATTCATTACTGTAGATATTAATGGCAAGAGCGTTTATGGCTATAAGTCAGGTGATTTTGCTCGAATTTTAGATGATGGTTCTATCCAATACTTTGGTAGAAAGGATAGACAGTTTAAAATTAATGGTGTAAGAATTGACTTAAGTGAAATAGAAAATACTTTAAAAGATATTTTACCGGATATTCAGCAAAGTTACATTTGTGTACGAAATAATAAAATTTTTTGCTGGATAGTTCAAGAATCCCCTATGGATGAAGAGGAAGTGATAAGAGAGATTGGACGTGTTTTGCCCGAAATAATGGTTCCAAACAGGATTATAAAAGTAAGTCATCTTCCTTTGAATGGTAATGGTAAGACGGATGAGCTGAAATTATTTGAGTCTCTAAATCAACTTTTATTAGTTGAGGATAAGAGGGTTTTATCTAAAAAAGAGGCTGAGATGGAAAAGTATCTAAAAAAATCATGGAGTGAAATTTTAGGAATTTCGGAGGAGAATATAAGTTTTCAGAGTGATTTTAAAAAAATGGGTGCAACATCTCTTCAAATAATGGAATTGGGAATCAAAATATTGCATGATCTAGATAAGATGGTAAATTTTATTGAGATATACAAAAATTCAAAATTATGTAATTTAGCTAATCTACTACTTAGAGATGACTTTAAGCCTATTTATACTTTTGTTGAGAGAGATTCAATGATGGGAAGCGCAACGCCATTATTTGTTATTCATTCTGGTAATACTGGAAGTGATGTATATAGACCACTTTTTGAGAATATCATTAACCCTAAATTTCCTATATATATAATTGAACCTTATAATCTCTTGAGGCAGGGGGATAGGATAAATGGAATTGAGAATATTGCTGAATTCTATATTAATTTAATTAAAAACTTTTCTTGTGAAAGAGGTTGTAAAAAAATTAAATTGATGGGATGGAGTTACGGTGGGGTTGTAGCAAGCGAGATGTGTTATCAGTTAGCTAATTATGATTTGAAGGTCGATGAATTAATCATTTTAGATGCCCCGTTTTATCTTGAATCCGAAGATTATGATTTAGCAATTCAAAGAGAAAAAAATGGCTATTACAGACAGTATTTTGAAAATACACATATATTTGAAGGGATGAACAAGCTTAATGTAACAACAGAACATTTAATTCAAAATAATCATGAGGTATTTAATGATCTATTTAATTATGTTCCTAAGAAAATAATTAATACAGAGGTTACATTCGTTCGAAGTGTAGTTGAACAAAGACCTTTGAGTAATCAACAAATAAGGACATTGTTTGACTCAGCAGCCATAGTTGATGTAGAATCAAGGCACGATTATCTTTTTGTTGAAAGAAAAACTAGAGAAATTATACGAAATATTTTACACATAAAAGGTTAGTATATGATTAAAATACTGTATTATCAATATTATGATTTTCAAAATTTCGATTTTGTTTTGAAGTTTACAAAATTATCATCCATATCAAGATATAATTATTCGAATAGTTTTTATCGTAAAGAAGATGTCTTTAATTCTGCTCTAGCATATACACTTTTATGTTTAGGGGAAAAACAATTTGGTTTAGAGATTTCAAGAGAAGATAATGGGAAGCCTTATATAAAAGGAAGCGATATTTCAATTTCTTTTTCTCATACAACAGGATTAGTAGCAATTGCTATTTCTGACCATAATATTGGAATTGATTGTGAAAAAATTGATATGATAGATAATGAAATAAAAAATATAACTTTTTCTGATTTAGAAATAGCACATTCTGAAAGTAATCCTTATTACTCTACTCTTTTTTGGACTGGAAAAGAATCCTTAAGTAAGCTAAAAAATGAAGATTGGTATAGTACAAAAAGGACAGAATTGTATATTGAAGATAATATGCTTAAAGATAAAAATAATGAAATAAGTTTTTATTATAACGTGGTTTCAAATGGGGTGATTTGTCTAGCAAGTAATCTCTTTCGGGAGGAAGTCATTTGTAGAGAGGTAACAGAAAAAGAGATACGAAATTTTTGTTTATATAACATATATTAATGATGGTATTGAATAATCTTATTTTTCAGTATATAATATCAAAACAGGGTTGTTTCAATCCGTAGAGCGTGGTTAACATTTTATATTTTTAGTATAATCCTTCCCACGAAGCTATTTTGTAGTTAGAAAACATGGACAAAGATGATGTTTTATGAGTATTTATAAAAATTTTGAATATAGGGTTTACCCAACAGACGAACAAAAAAAGTGGTTTGAAGAACATTTTGAAGTGAATAGGTTTCTTTATAACCATTTGTTATCTATGAGTATAAAGAAATACAACACGGAAGTTGATGAAAGATTTCTACGATTAATTAAAGATATTGATTTTTATTCGGAAAAGATTCAACAATGGACTCAAATAGATTACGAAAAATTATATAAGAAGGCTAAAAAAGGTGTGAAAATTTATTCTAAAAATGAATTTTCCAAGTTAATTACAAAAGCAGTGAATAATCCAGATTTTCCATGGGTTAATAAAAGTTATGATGGAAGAGCCATGAGAGAAGTGGCGACAAGCGTGGACACTGCATATAAAAACTTTTTTAAAGGAAAAGATTTTCCAAGATTTAAAAAGAAGTACTCAGTTCGAACATTACGTTTCCCTGTGAGTAAACAAGGTGAGTGGTATTCTATACGTTTTGAAAGCGATAAAATTTTAGTTTTGCCTAAAAAAATAAAACTAAGAATTGTACAACATAGACCATTTGAGGGAGAAGTTATAGCTGCAACTATAAAAAAAGCTCAAAGCGGAAAGTGGTTTGTAACTATTTTATCTCGAGTAGATCCACCAACTCAATTGATAAAAACAGGGGATATTATTGCTTTGAATAGAGGGGTTAGAGAGTATATGATTGGTTATGACTCTAATCATAAATTAATTAATTATGCTCCTTTTGTTAAAGATCCAACTTTAATAAGCAAAATTAATAAGTTGCATAAAAAACTTTCTCAAAAATATAAATCCGCTAAACAAGAGTCTAGAAGTTTAAGAGATTCTAAAAATTACCAAAAAAATAAAGAATCGCTTGCTAGATTATATGAAAAGCTAAAGTTTCAAAAAGAGTATTATTTACAACAATTATCCAGAAAAATTATTGAGGATTACGATTTAATAATTTTAGAAAGTTTATCAATAAAAGAATTAGCTAGTTCTAATATTGGTGAAAAAGTAAAAAGTGGAGAGAGGATTGTACAGAGGCGATTTTCAAAAAAAATAATGGGTATGTCTCATTATAGATTAGAAACTTTATTGAAAGAAAAGGCGGAGCTATATGGAAAAAGAGTAGTGATGCTACCTAAAGGATTTAATTCTAACGGAGTTTGTTCTGAATGCGGTACTATTTTTGAAGAATCTATTCCCTTAAATAATAAGGAATTCATTTGTCCGAATTGTAATATTAAAATTACTCGAGGAGAGAATTCAGTAAAAAATATTTTAAGAGAAGGGATGAAGTATCTATAATAATTATAGATATAGATGAATTATGGTTCAATCAATTAATACAAGTGTGGATATAGTCCAAAAAGCAACGTCATTTTCTGGAATAACAGATTATGGACAAATTATGATTGGGGATAAAGGTTTTGAATTTTTTAATGAGCAAAATGTAGAAAATTATATTCAAATTCCTTGGCAAGAAATTGAATATGTGATTGTATCAATAATTTTTAAAGGAAGATGGATTCCACGTTTTGCAATTCAAACTAAGAAAAATGGCCTATATTCATTTGCTTCAAAAAAACCTAAAGTTGTTTTAAGAGCAATAAGAAGTCATATAGGACCTGAAAAAATTGTAAAATCATTAAGCTTCTTTGAAGTTTTAAAACGAGCCCTTTCTAAAAAATAATTTAACAGTAGCTATATTGAAAAGTTCTAAAGTTTATTTGACTTTGGGGCTCTTTGTCAACTGTAGTGGGTTAACGAAAAGTCATACCCTGGAGAGAACCGAATTGGTTCTCTCCTTTTTGATATTTAAAGCGATGAGGATTCTAGTTTTAAAGTTGTCAAAGTTCCGAAAGCCGAAAGCATTTCGCTTGATGACTTTGATGAGGTTGTTAGTGGCCTCTAGCTTTGCATTTGAGTAAGGGAGGCCAAGAGCGTTGATAATTTTATCTTTGTCCTTGAGAAAGGTTTTAAAAACAGTCTGAAAGATAGGATTTATACAAGAAATTGTTTCTCCAATGAGTTCAAAGAAATGTTCATCTTGTTTCTCTTGAAAATGAAAAAGTAAGAGCTGGTAGAGTTCATAGTGTTCTCTGAGTTCTTGAGAGTATGCAAGGAGTTTTTTCAGAATCTCTTTGTTGGTCAAATGCATACGAAAAGTCGGACGATAAAAGCGTTTATGACTTAGTTTTCGACTGTCTTGTTGAATGAGTTTCCAGTAACGTTTCAGTGCCTTATATTCGTGCGATTTTCGATCCAATTGATTCATGATTTGGATGCGAAGACGACTCATAGCACGGCTAAGATGTTGTATAGTAGATTGAATCTAGAACAGTACACTACAACTGCTAAAAATATTTCTAGAAATTAGTTTGACTTTCCTAATCTCTCTGTTCGCATCTTATTTCAATCCACTATACAATGTGAAAACGATCGAGGACAATTTTAGCAGAAGGAAAGAGTTTCTTAGCGATGTCGTAGTAGGGGCTAAACATGTCCATGGTAATGACTTTAACGCCGTTTCGGACCTGTCTGGAATAGCGAAGGAAGTGATTGCGAATCGTTGCTTGAGTTCGTCCATCTAGGATAGCTATGATTTTATTTGAATCAAAATCCTGTGCAATGAAGCTCATCTTGCCTTTCTTGAAACTGTACTCACCCCAACTCATATGTGCTGGCAGGCAGTTGAGATTCGCCTTAAACTCGAATTCTTTTAGTTTGCGAATGACGGTTGACGTGGAAACTGCTAAGCTTTCAGCGATGGCCGTCATAGAGACTTTCTTGATTAATTTTTGAGCGATTTTCTGCTTGACGATGGTTGCGATTTGGTGGTTCTTCTTGACTAAGGGAGTCTCAGCAACAGCTACTTTCCGACAGACTTTACAGCGGAAACGGCGTTTTCTCAATCGAATCATAGTCTTGTATCCCGCACACTCTAAATAGGGGATTTTCGATTCTTTTTGAAAGTCATATTTAGCCATTTGTCCTTGGCAGTGGAGGCATTTAGGCGCAGGATAATCTAGCTTAGCGATGATTTCTTTATGTGTACCAGCATCTAGAACAGCCAAAATAGTGATGTTAGGGTCTTTAATTCCGAGTAAGTTTGTGATAAAATTTAATTGTTCCATAAGATTCTTTCTAATGATGGTTTGGTCGCTTTTCATTATAGGTCTTATGGGACTTTTTTTCTACAACAAAATAGGCTCCATAA
>OBVS01000038.1_pt1 | contig 121399 bp, 134 predicted proteins | sample 1476211 | NCBI WGS metagenome assembly OBVS01 (sample SAMEA2580025, study PRJEB22360) | human gut metagenome | biome: human gut; feature: human-associated habitat; material: faeces | place: Denmark | collected 2008/2010 | reverse complement strand
AATCATCAATTCTTTGACTGAAAAACATTGAATTGCTTGACAAATGGTAGAAAAAAGACCACCTCTTTGGTGATCCTTATAGGGAGATTATTATGAAAAAGTTTTAGGATTTCATCAAATAAAGTTAGGAGGTCTTCATTGATAATATTATTATAAAACGATTTTCTTAAATGAAGCTTAAGCCGTATTTCAAATTTACAATTTCTGCAAAAGATACTAAAAAAGTTCTAGATTCCCTTTTTCTTCATTGACTAAAAACTCTGGGTGCCATTGAAGCCCAATGATCCGACTATCATCTAGCGACTCAATCGCTTCAATGGTTTCATCCCTAGGATCAAAAGCTGTTGCGCGAAAATTCGGTGCCAAATCTTTAATACTTTGTCGGTGGACAGAGTTAATCTGACTAGCACGACCGAACAATTCTTCAACAATGCTGCCTTTCTCAGTTTGAATAGAATGAGAAGTTCTAAAAGGTAAGCCCTGCCAATGGTTGTCAATATGCTGATTGAGCGTTCCATCAAAAGCAACATTGACCAACTGCAAGCCTCGGCAAATTGCCATAATTGGTTTTTCTTGTCGAATAGTTTCTGCTAACAGAGCCAGCTCAAATTCGTCTCGCACCATATTGTAATCATCACTCTCAATCGTCTGCTTTTCTCCGTAAAAAGTGGGGTGCACATGTTGTCCGCCAGACAAAATCAATTTATCAATACTTTCAATATAATCCCTCACCAAACTTTTGTCACCAACAGGGATAATCATAGGCAATCCACCAGCAATTCTGATACTCTCAGCAAATTTACTAGAAACGGACGAATGGATATTTTTACCTTCCTTATCGACAGGACAAAGATTAGCGGTCACTCCAACAATCGGTCTGCTCATACGATTCCCTCCTCATTGATATACACAATCTTACCACTTCCTCTACCTGCCGTCCAATTGATTTTTTTTAAAGGTCGTGATAAATAGTTTTTATACTAGCCACAACTCCTGCCTCATTACACTCTTTTTATGCACTTTAATCAGCCTTTATTCTTATAAAATAATAACTTATAAAAACAAGCTACTACTAAACAAGAAATTTATCGCTTTCTATGGTAAAATGAAATTAGAAAACTCTATAAGGAGAAGAACATGGAAAAACAAACAGTTGCTGTTTTAGGCCCTGGTTCATGGGGGACTGCCTTGGCACAAGTATTAAATGACAACGGACATGAAGTTCGTATTTGGGGCAATATTGCCGAACAAATTACTGAAATCAACGAGCACCACACTAACAAACGGTATTTTAAAGATATTGTTCTTGATGAAAAGATCACAGCGTATTACGACTTAAAAGAAACCCTTGATGGCGTGGATGCTATCCTTTTCGTCGTTCCAACCAAGGTCACACGTCTTGTAGCCAAACAAGTAGCCGAGGTGCTGAATCATCCAGTTAAAGTGATGCATGCTTCAAAAGGTCTGGAGCCCGACACTCACAAACGACTTTCCATGATTTTAGAGGAAGAATTGCCTGAACAATTCCGTAGCGAAATCGTCGTTGTCTCTGGTCCCAGCCACGCTGAGGAGACTATCGTTCGCGACATTACTCTCATCACAGCAGCTTCAAAAGACTTAGAAACAGCTAAATACGTCCAAAACCTTTTCAGCAATCACTACTTCCGTCTCTACACCAATACAGATGTCATCGGTGTGGAAACAGCGGGTGCACTCAAAAACATCATTGCGGTCGGAGCAGGGGCTCTTCACGGTCTTGGCTATGGTGACAATGCAAAAGCCGCTATTATCACGCGTGGCTTAGCAGAAATCACCCGTCTCGGTGTCAAACTCGGTGCCAGTCCTTTAACATATAGCGGTTTATCCGGAGTGGGAGATTTAATTGTCACAGGAACCTCCGTTCACTCACGCAATTGGCGCGCTGGTGACGCTCTTGGTCGCGGTGAAAAGTTAGAAGATATCGAAGCCAACATGGGCATGGTTATTGAAGGCATTTCCACCACCAAAGCTGCTTACGAACTCGCACAAGAACTGGGTGTCTATATGCCAATTACTCAAGCGATCTATCATGTGATTTATGAAAGCCTTAACATAAAAGACGCCATTTATGATATAATGAATAATGAATTCAAAGCTGAAAACGAATGGTCGTAATTAGCTACTACAAAAAAGGAGGGGCATATGACTCAAGTAAGAAAAGCTGTTATCCCTGCTGCTGGACTCGGAACTCGTTTCTTGCCAGCAACCAAAGCGCTCGCCAAAGAAATGCTGCCTATTGTTGACAAACCAACTATTCAATTTATTGTTGAAGAAGCGTTAAAATCCGGTATCAAAGACATTCTGGTTGTAACAGGTAAATCCAAACGCTCCATTGAAGACCACTTTGATTCAAATTTTGAATTGGAGTACAACCTCAAAGAAAAAGGTAAATCTGATCTTTTAAAACTCGTAGATGAAACGACTGGTATCGGTCTTCATTTCATTCGTCAAAGCCATCCACGTGGGCTTGGAGATGCTGTTTTACAAGCCAAAGCTTTCGTTGGGAATGAATCTTTCGTTGTCATGCTAGGTGATGACCTAATGGACATTACAAATGACAAAGCAGTACCACTTACCAAGCAATTGATGAACGATTACGAAGAAACACACGCTTCAACTATTGCTGTTATGAAAGTGCCACACGACGAAGTTTCTTCTTACGGTGTTATTGATCCACAAGGTGAAGGAGTAAATGGGCTCTACAGCGTTGAAACTTTTGTTGAAAAGCCAAAACCAGAAGACGCACCAAGTGATCTCGCCATTATCGGACGCTACCTACTAACACCTGAAATCTTCTCCATCTTGGAAACACAAAAGCCAGGTGCCGGAAATGAAATCCAGCTGACAGATGCTATTGATACTCTCAACAAAACACAAAGAGTATTCGCTCGTGAGTTCACAGGTGACCGTTATGATGTCGGCGACAAATTTGGCTTTATGAAAACATCTATTGACTATGCCCTCAAACATCCTCAAGTCAAAGACGATATGAAGCAATACATTATTGAGTTAGGCAAGAAATTAGACAAAAAAGAAAACTAACAGACAGCTGTGATGGGTGGCACCTATTCCTAATCAATTGTTCCAAGGAACTCTAATTGATTAAAATCAAAAGTGCTTTTCCAATCACTACCTTTGTTGGGAAAACAATAGCTTGTAAAAGGCAGGGAAAATCTCATCCCTGCCTTACTTTTTGATATCCAAAATTCTTAACGAAGTAGATAATTGCTCAAAGCACTGACTTGAGGTTATAGATAGAGTTTGCGAAGTAAGTCTCAATACTGCTTTTGGCAGACTCGGAAAAAACCTTTGGAAATGAAAATAGTAACCGCAAATCTACTTTACAACAAACTCTCATTGTACCCAATCTAAATAAAAAACTCATTAAAATTCTGAATGGTCTGTTTTAGGTCTTAAACGGTCATTTTTAACTAAAACTCCGCTTTAGTGATTTCCTAAGACAGAGTTATTTCTATAAAGTTAAAAGATAAATCGCAGAATAGCTACCAATATCACACCAAAAATCACGGTCACTACTAAGTTACGATAGCGAAAAGCAATATAAATTGTTGGAAAGACAGCTATTAAATCTAGCCATTTAAAGGTTGGCAACTGCCCTATCTTCCCATTTGTAAGGCTGGATAAAATCAATGCAAAAATAATAGAGACTGGTAAATACTGTAAAAATCGTTCTACAACTTTAGGTAAGCCACGATATTTTACCAAGATAAAAGGAGTCACCCGCACTAGCCACGTCACCAAGGCTGAGAGAAGAATGGCGACAAATATATAATTATTTATCATCTAGCATTACCCCCGCAGCACAACCTAATAAGGTCGACATAAAAACAGCTAAAGACGAAGAAACAAGCATGCTTAAAACATAGAACGATAAAGCTACCACAGACAAAATCACTACTAGTTTTTGAAATTTTGTTTTATGTAACATCACTAAAAATTGGGAAGAAAAAATCCCAATAAACATGCCTACCAGCGCAAAGTCCAGTCCAAACACTTCTGGATTGGGCAAAAGACTTCCTAATGTCGTTCCGACCACAGAGCCAACAATCCAAGCAAGATAGCTCGTAATATTATTGCCATACATCCACTGAAGCGAAATATCCTTTGTATGGACACGCTCACTTAGTAAAACGCCGTATGTTTCATCTGTCAAGAGTATTCCGATACCGATATTTTGCAATAGACTGGCATGCCAAAAAAAGGTTGATGTATGCAGGCTCAGCAAAAACAACCGCAAATTGATTAAAAAAACTGTCAGAGCAATAGCTGTTACCGGTGCGTAAATCGCAAGAAGTGCTAGCATAGCAAACTGAGCACTTCCTGCATAGACTAAACTGCTCATGAGTGCCATTTCAAGAGGGCTGACATAAGAGGCACCAATAATTCCACAAGCTAGTCCAATACTAATATACCCAAGAGCCGTTGGCATCGCTGCCTTAGCCCCATCCTTAAAACTTTTTCCAATCATATTTATTCTTCCATTGTGTCAAATGCCAGACTTGGCTTAGCATTCAAGCTAAATGTTGCAAGCTTCCCTTTATTCCACTCACTGACGCTCGCATAAGCAATCATTCCTGCATTGTCCCCACAGAGACGCAAAGGCGGTATGATTACCTTGATATCTGTCATTTCAGCTGCTAAACGTTCACGTAAACCTTGATTAGCAGCAACACCGCCCGCAACGACTAAGGTCTTAACAGGATATTTCTCCAAAGCTTTTTTTGTTTTTGCCATGAGAATATCTAAAACAGCAGCTTGAAAACTAGCAGCCAAATTTTCTTTCGACAAACTTTCACCCCTTTGCTCCGCATTGTGACAGAGGTTGATAAAGGCAGACTTCAACCCAGAGAAAGAAAATTCTAAATTATCCTCTTTAATCATCGCTCTCGGAAAATCATAAATATCTTGTCCTTTATGGGCCAATTCATCTATCTCACGCCCAGCTGGATAAGTCAATCCCATCACACGACCAACTTTATCATAAGCTTCTCCAACTGCATCATCGCGTGTTTCTCCGACAATCTGATAATCACCAGCTTCGCTAACATAAACCAATTCCGTATGCCCTCCACTGACTAATAATGCTAAAAGAGGGTATTCTAATTTCTCAACACTCTGAGCCGCCATCAGATGACCTGCCATATGATTGACAGGAATAAGCGGTAAATGATGTGCCCACGCAAAAGACTTGGCAGCTGCCAATCCGACCAAAAGAGCACCAACTAGCCCCGGTCCATAAGTGACTGCTACTGCAGTCACTTCTTTTTCTGTAATACCAGCCTCCGCAAGAGCCTCCTCAATGCAAGCTGTGATAACTTCCACATGATGACGGCTAGCCACTTCCGGTACCACGCCACCAAAACGTTTATGGCTCTCAATCTGGCTGGCAATAACATTGGATAAGAGTTCAGCGTCATTCTTTAAAACCGCTACGCTAGTCTCATCGCAGGAGGTCTCAAAAGCTAAAATATATCTGTCATTCATTGTTTTCCCTTTTCATTACAATCGCATTTTCCACTGGCTCATGATAGTAATTCTTACGCCGAGCGATTTCTATAAATTTCTCTTTTTGGTAAAATAGCAGAGCTGCTTTGTTGGATTCTCTCACTTCGAGAAAAATCTCTTTGTCAATTGGCAGATGTTCAAACAAAGCGGTCGCAATTTTTTGTCCTTGATAGGCTTTCTTAACCGCAATTTGTAAAACTTCCGCTTCAAAATCCGACTCTTGAAAAGCCAGAAAGCCGATTAAATTTTGAGCTTCCAAGGCCAAAACATAAACTGACAAAGGATTTTGTAAATCTTTCTCAATCTGCTCTATATTCCAAGGACTGGCTGCATAAACATCTTTTAATACTTGATAAATCTGCTCCGCCAAATCAGCAACCTGCTTTTTTTCATCTTTTTTAATCTCAATCATAAGCGCTTGATGTAAGAATCGTTCGTTTCTTGATGATTTTTGAGCCAATTCTCTTCTGCTTCCACTCGCTTGAGGTAATTCGGTACGAAATCATGAACAGAACGGGCTGGTAATTGTAGGCCGATTTTAGCAAGGAGCACAGCGCTTGGCAAGGTTGCTTTGATAAGAGCTGATGGCAAAGCGGATTGAATCTGCTCCGCAAAATTTTCCACTTCTCCTACAAAAGTTACCTGAGAAGCAGACTTGGCTTTTTCTAACACTTCTTCAAAAGATAAATGAGCTTCCGGCTGAGTTGCTCTGCCATTTTCATAAAAACCAGCATAGACATTGTTGCGTCTAGCATCCATGAGAGGAATGACCAAGCCGTCAATGTCCTCTGCCACCATAATCCGCAAGCTAGAAACTCCCACCAAATCTATTTTAAGCGTATGTGCTAACGTTTTGGCCGTTGCCACAGCAATTCGCAAACCTGTATAACTACCAGGACCTTCTGCAACTACAATGCGACCTAAGTCACTTGGTTTCAAATCCAAACTTTCCATTAAAAAATCAATAGCCGGCATCAATGTAACGCTATGATTTTTCTTAATATTTATCGTCATCTCAGCAAGCAACTTATCATCTTCTAAAATCGCAATTGCTAGGGCTTTGCTGGATGTGTCAAAAGCTAAAACTTTCATTCTTATCTTTCCTTTGTGATAATCTACTTTCTATTATACTACAAAAAATACGGATTTCCTCAATATGATTTCCAAAAAAACAAGACCTTTTGAAAATCGTTTTCCTAGTTTTTCTCACTTCTTTCTTTTACTAAATAACCTTTTTATGATATAATGATTATAATTGTAACGTATCAAAATCAATTTATTACCCAGAAAATCAAATAGATGGAGACCGCCCTTGAAAATAAGGTGGCTATTTTCTGGTAGATTGATCATGAATGAGAAAGGAATTGAAATGATTTACAAAGTTTTTTATCAAGAAACAAAAGAACGCAATCCACGTCGGGAAAACACGCATTCTCTCTACTTGGATATTGACGCCAAAGACGAACTAGAAGGACGCATCAAAGCCCGGAAACTCGTCGAAGAAAAAACACCTTATAATGTTGAATTAATTACACTTTTGTCTGACAAACATTTAGAATACGAAAAAGAATCAGGCAACTTTACAATTACGGAGCTCTAAACCATGTCATATACTTTAAAACCCGAAGAAGTCGGTGTATTTGCCATTGGTGGTTTAGGAGAAATCGGAAAAAATACCTACGGGATTGAATACCAGGATGAGATTATCATCGTTGATGCAGGGATTAAATTTCCTGAAGACGACCTCTTAGGGATTGATTATGTCATTCCTGATTATTCTTATATCGTAGAAAATATTGACCGTATCAAAGGAGTGTTGATTACTCACGGTCACGAAGACCACATCGGAGGGATTCCCTTCCTTCTCAAGCAAGCAAATGTTCCCATTTATGCTGGACCACTTGCCCTTGCACTGATTCGTGGTAAATTGGAAGAGCACGGACTTTTACGTGACGCTAAACTCTACGAAATCAATCAAAATACCGAACTTCAATTTAAAAATTTAAAAGCAACCTTCTTCCGCACAACTCACTCTATCCCAGAGCCTTTGGGAATTGTCATCCACACACCTCAAGGGAAAATTGTTTGTACGGGTGACTTCAAGTTTGACTTTACCCCCGTTGGCGAGCCAGCAGATTTACATCGAATGGCAGCTCTTGGGGAAGATGGCGTTCTAGCACTTCTTTCTGATTCCACCAATGCAGAAATTCCAACTTTCACAAATTCCGAAAAAGTCGTTGGTCAATCTATCATGAAAATCATTGAAGGCATTCACGGGCGGATTATTTTTGCCTCCTTTGCCTCAAATATCTTCCGTCTTCAACAAGCTGCGGATGCTGCGGTTAAAACTGGCCGAAAAATTGCTGTTTTTGGACGCTCAATGGAAAAAGCCATTGTCAACGGAATTGAACTAGGTTATATCAAAACCCCAAAAGGGACGTTCATTGAACCAAATGAAATTAAAGATTATCCTGCAAATGAAATTCTAATCATGTGTACAGGAAGTCAAGGAGAGCCAATGGCAGCTCTTTCACGCATTGCGAATGGAACACATCGTCAAGTGCAGCTTCAACCAGGTGATACAGTGATTTTCTCTTCTAGTCCTATCCCTGGAAATACCACCAGTGTCAATAAGCTCATCAACACCATTTCAGAAGCTGGCGTTGATGTTATCCATGGAAAAATCAATAATATCCATACCTCTGGGCACGGAGGGCAACAAGAACAAAAACTCATGCTTCGCTTGATAAAACCGAAGTATTTCATGCCAGTCCATGGTGAATACCGCATGCAAAAAGTCCATGCCGGGCTTGCAATGGATACAGGTATCCCTAAAAAGAATATCTTTATCATGAGCAATGGAGACGTCCTTGCTTTAACTGCCAATTCAGCTCGTATTGCAGGAAGTTTCAATGCCCAAGATATTTATGTTGATGGTAATCGTATCGGAGAAATCGGTGCTGCAGTCCTTCGCGACAGACGTGACCTTTCCGAAGATGGCGTTGTCCTTGCAGTAGCTACCGTTGACTTTAAATCAAAAATGATTTTGGCTGGTCCTGATATTCTTAGTCGCGGTTTTATCTATATGCGTGAATCAGGTGAACTGATCCGTCATAGCCAACGTATTCTTTTCAATGCGATTCGTATTGCATTAAAAAATAAAGATGCTAGCATCCAGTCAGTCAATGGTGCTATCGTAAATGCTCTTAGACCATTTTTATATGAAAACACAGAGCGTGAGCCCATTATCATCCCAATGATTTTAACACCAGATGAAGAAATCTAGCAATACAATCCTTACATAGTAAAAAAACAACTTGATTTGGGTAAAGTCAAGTTGTTTTTATTGTAGCTTGGTCATAACGACCAAACGAGTGGAAACTCTGGAGTTTTATCAACATTCTAATTTAATTTTTATACATATTCAGCTCCCAACTTCCACAAGTCTGAACCAAGAGAGAATGGCAACAAAAAAGAGAGGCAAGCCTCCCTTTTCTATACTGATGAATTATTTAGCAATTTTTGCAAAGTATTCAAGAGTACGTACAAGTTGTGCAGTGTATGACATTTCGTTATCGTACCAAGATACAACTTTCACCAATTGTTTTCCGTCAACATCAAGAACTTTAGTTTGAGTTGCATCAAACAATGAACCAAATGACATACCTACGATATCTGAAGATACGATTGGATCTTCTGTGTAACCGTATGATTCGTTAGCTGCTGCTTTCATAGCTGCATTTACTTCATCAACAGTTACATTCTTTTCAAGAACAGCAACCAATTCAGTAACTGATCCAGTTGGAGTTGGAACACGTTGGGCTGAACCATCAAGTTTACCGTTCAATTCTGGGATAACAAGACCGATAGCTTTAGCAGCACCAGTTGAGTTAGGAACGATATTTGCAGCACCAGCACGAGCACGGCGAAGATCACCTTTACGATGTGGACCGTCAAGAATCATTTGGTCACCAGTGTAAGCGTGGATTGTTGTCATCAAACCTTCAACGATACCGAAGTTGTCTTGAAGTGCTTTAGCCATTGGAGCCAAGCAGTTTGTAGTACATGAAGCACCTGAAATAACTGTTTCAGTACCATCAAGAACATCGTGGTTAGTGTTAAATACGATTGTTTTAACATCGTTTCCGCCAGGAGCAGTGATAACAACTTTCTTAGCTCCACCTTTAAGGTGTTTTTCAGCTGCATCTTTCTTAGCAAAGAAGCCAGTTGCTTCCAAAACGATTTCTACACCGTCAGTAGCCCAGTCGATTTGTTCTGGGTCACGTTCAGCAGAAACTTTAACGAATTTACCGTTAACTTCGAATCCACCTTCTTTAACTTCCACAGTACCGTCGAAACGACCTTGAGTTGTATCGTATTTCAACAAGTGTGCAAGCATAACTGGATCTGTAAGGTCGTTGATGCGTGTAACTTCAACACCTTCTACGTTTTGGATACGACGGAAAGCAAGACGTCCGATACGACCGAAACCGTTAATACCAACTTTAACTACCATTCGTGATTTCCTCCTTATGAAAATCAAAAAATTTTTATGTGAAAAGAGTAACTTGAGTTGCTACAAATCACCTTTCAACATATCTATTATATACTTTATCCCTTAAAATTGCAACTGATTTCAGCATTATTAACAAGGAATATCATTCCTTTCAAAGATTTTCATTTCTCTTTCATTTTCGGAAGCTAAGTGGGAGATATGCAAAAAGAGAGTGGGACAGAAATCAGTAGTTTCGTAAAAACTTGATTTCATCGTCCCACCTCTGTACGGTTGAGTAGAGCTGTAAAAGTTGATTTATCAACGTATTAGAGTCCACTCAACAGTGATTAATTGGCACTAAAGTGCCTAATTAATTGTGCATGGGAAACTCTACATTGACTAAAGTGAATAGAGCTTCTCCAAACCACTGCATCTTATAATTCTGACTATATAAAAAACGCCCGCAACTGCGGACGCATGGGCTTGACTTGATTAAGCTTCACCTTTGTTTTTCTTAATGATTTCTTCTTGTACTGACTTCGGTACATCTTCGTAGTGGTCAAATACCATCATGAAAGTACCGCGTCCTTGTGATGCTGAACGAAGAACTGTTGCATAACCGAACATTTCAGCAAGTGGAACATAAGCACGAACGATTTGGCTGTTACCATGAGCTTCCATACCATCAACACGTCCACGACGAGCTGTTACGTGTCCCATAACATCACCGAGGTTTTCTTCTGGTACAGTAATTGTAACAAGCATCATTGGTTCAAGAATGGTTGGTTGCGCAGTCTTAGCAGCTTCTTTAAGAGCAAGAGAGGCAGCAACTTTAAAGGCTGTTTCAGATGAGTCGACATCGTGGTATGAACCATCATACAGTTTTGCCTTCACGTCAACGATTGGGTAACCAGCAAGAACACCATTTGCCATTGACTCAATCAAACCTTTTTCTACAGCTGGGATGAATTCACGTGGAACGACACCACCAACGATAGCATTTTCAAACTCGAATCCTTTTCCTTCTTCATTTGGAGTAAATTCAATCCAAACATCACCGAATTGACCTTTACCACCTGATTGGCGTTTGAAGAATCCACGTGCTGATGTTTGTGCACGGAATGTTTCACGGTAAGATACTTGAGGAGCACCTACGTTTGCTTCCACTTTGAACTCACGACGCATACGGTCTACAAGGACATCCAAGTGAAGCTCACCCATACCAGAGATAACTGTTTCACCAGTTTCAACGTTAGTTTCAACGCGGAATGTTGGGTCTTCTTCAGCCAATTTTTGAAGGGCAATACCCATCTTATCTTGGTCAGCTTTTGACTTAGGTTCAACCATCAATTGGATAACTGGTTCTGGAACTTCGATAGATTCAAGGATAATTTTTGCCTTTTCATCTGTCAATGAGTCACCAGTTGTAGTATCTTTCAAACCAACAGCTGCAGCAATGTCACCAGAGTAAACTGTTTCGATTTCATTCCGATGGTTAGCGTGCATTTGCAGGATACGTCCAATACGTTCACGTTTTCCTTTAGAAGTATTCAAAACGTATGAACCTGAGTTCAAGACACCTGAGTACACACGGAAGAAAGTCAAACGACCAACAAATGGGTCTGTCATAATCTTGAAAGCAAGTGCTGCAAATGGTTCGTCATCAGATGCAGGACGAGTTTCTTCTTCTTCAGTATCTGGGTTTACACCCTTGATAGCTGGAATGTCAAGTGGGCTTGGAAGGTAGTCAATAACTGCATCAAGCATCATTTGAACACCTTTGTTCTTGAAGGCAGAACCAGCAAGAACTGGGAAGAATTCAACATTGATAGTTGCTTTACGGATGGCAGCTTTTAGTTCTGCTTCAGTAATTTCTTCACCTTCAAGGTATTTCATCATCAAGTCTTCATCAGTTTCAGCAACTGCTTCTACTAATTTTTCACGCCATTCTTGGGCTTGTTCAAGATAATCCGCTGGAATATCTTCTTCAAGAATATCTGTTCCAAGGTCATTTGTATAGATTTCGGCTTTCATGCGAACCAAGTCAATGATACCACGGAAGTCATCTTCTGCACCAATCGGCAATTGAATTGGGTGAGCATTTGCTTGAAGACGATCGTGAAGAGTGCTTACTGAGTAAAGGAAGTCTGCACCGATTTTATCCATTTTGTTAGCAAATACGATACGCGGAACACCATATTCAGTTGCTTGACGCCAAACTGTTTCTGTTTGAGGTTCAACACCTGATTGTGAGTCAAGGACAGTTACTGCACCGTCCAATACACGAAGGGAACGTTGTACTTCAATTGTGAAGTCCACGTGTCCTGGTGTGTCAATAATGTTGACACGGTAATCTTTCCATTGTGCTGTTGTTGCAGCAGATGTAATAGTAATACCACGTTCTTGTTCTTGTTCCATCCAGTCCATTTGTGAAGCACCTTCGTGTGTTTCACCAATTTTATGGATTTTACCGGTATAGTAAAGAATACGTTCAGTCGTTGTTGTTTTACCAGCATCGACGTGAGCCATGATACCGATGTTACGAGTTTTTTCAAGTGAAAATTCGCGAGCCATTTGGTTGTTTCTCCTATTATTTTATTTACAGTTTATTATAACATATTTTAAGAAAAGCGAGTAGGCAAATCCTACCCGCTTGTTGATTACTCATGCTAATTAGTAAGAGTACTAAGCCTTTGAAAGAGCTTTTGCAATTCTCTAAAAAGAGAAGCAATCTTACCAGCGGAAGTGAGCAAAAGCACGGTTAGCTTCAGCCATACGGTGAGTATCTTCACGTTTTTTAACAGCTGCACCAGTATTGTTAGCTGCATCTATGATTTCTTTTGCAAGGCGATCTTGCATAGTGTGTTCTCCACGTGAACGTGAAATAGTTACCAACCAACGAAGTCCAAGAGTTGTACGACGTTCTGGACGAACTTCAACTGGGACTTGGTAGTTAGAACCACCAACACGGCGAGCACGTACTTCAAGTACAGGCATGATATTTTCCATAGCTGTTTCAAATACTTCAAGTGCATCATTTCCAGTAGCTTCTTTGATTTGTTCAAAAGCACCATATACGATTGAAGCTGCTGTACCACGTTTCCCATCAAGCATAACGCGGTTGATAAGACGTGTCACTAATTTTGAATTGTAGAGCGGATCTGGCAATACTTCGCGCTTAGGCGCACGGTTTTTACGACTCATTGATCTTTATCCCCTTTCCTTATGCTTTTGGTTTTTTCGTACCGTATTTAGAACGGCCTTGTTTACGATCAGTTACACCTGCAGTATCAAGTGCACCACGAACGATATGGTAACGTACCCCTGGAAGGTCTTTTACACGTCCACCACGAAGAAGCACAACACTGTGTTCTTGCAAGTTATGTCCGATACCTGGGATATAAGCAGTCACTTCAATCAAGTTGCTCAAGCGTACACGAGCAAATTTACGAAGAGCTGAGTTAGGTTTTTTAGGTGTCATAGTACCAACACGAGTTGCAACACCACGTTTTTGTGGTGAGTTTTCACGAGTAGGTACACGTTTAAGACTATTATAACCAACGTTTAAAGCTGGTGATTTAGATTTTTCTACTTTTGATTTACGCGGTTTGCGAACCAATTGGTTAATTGTAGGCATCTACATTTCTCCTGTTTTTTTAATTTTGGTGATGATACACTTGGTGACAACTATCATCTGTGTGTACTTTTGCAACATTTGTCAGCACGTCTCTGTACACTTTTGAGAGACCAAAAGTAAAAAGTACCGTCTATTAGTATAACACGAAGACACTTTCTTTGTCAATATATTTTTATAGTTTTCTTGCTGAGTTCCCATCTATTGTCCCGTAGTATTTGTGGCTGAGACACCTGCTCCGTTAGGCGTTGGAGTTTGAGCTGAATTGGTCTCAGCCTGTCCTGTAGTAGCTGAAGTTGCTGGCGCTTGATAGGTTTGAGGATAAGTTTGCCCTGCATCTGTTTGAGGCGTCACAGCATTTTGACTTTCTGTAGCAGCTGCTTCGCTAGCTGCACGCGCCGCGTCATCTTGCTTTTTAACGAAAAATAATCCCGCAGCAAGAATGAGTGCCAAAACTGTAACAATCGAAACTCTCAGCCCCAAGGAGCTTTGATCCAATTTATCCAATATATTTTTTAAATTTTCACCTCATCTATTTGTCAAAAATATTGCCAACTTCTACGCTGATTTTGTTGGACTTCACATCAATAGCTGTCACTTTCAACAATGATTTGTAATCCAAATGTTCGCGTTCTGTTTGTGCATTTTCCGCAAAGACTGCTACACCAGCCAATTCCGAATCAAATTCTCGTAAAAGGCTAATCATGCCGTTGACTGTCCCGCCGCCTTTTAAGAAATCATCTACGATTAACACACGGCTTCCAGCTTTCAGGCTGCGTTTCGACAAGAACATCTTTTCAATACGGTCACCACTTGAACCTGACACATAATTGACACTAACCGTTGAACCCTCTGTGATTTTCAAGTCGCGGCGCACAATGACAAATGGAACATTTAACACATTTGCCACTGCATTTGCCAACGGCACTCCTTTTGTGGCAACAGTCATTACGGCATCAATTTTTTGATTTCGAAACGTCTTGGCAATAATGCGTCCAATGTTGTTTAAAATAGAAGGCGTACTCAGCAAATCCGATAAGTAAATGTAGCCACCGGGTAAAATTCGATTGCTTTCAGACAATTTCGTGCGGAGGTCTTCCACCATTGCTCTAGCTTCTTTATCCGAGATAGAAGGAGTAAAAATAACGCCTCCTCCTGCTCCTGTAATGGTTTCGATATGCCCGATTTCCATTTCTTCAAAAGCACGTTTGATAATGACAATATCTTCGGAAATGGAAGATTTTGCGGACTCATACTTCTCAGCAAATGTATTGAGACTTGTTAATTCGTACGGATGATTGATTAGGTAGTTAGAAATAACTACCATGCGTTCACTTCTTCTTAATTTCATTTTTTCACCAATTTATTTTATTTTCTTCATTATATCATAATCAGTCCAAAAAACGAACATTATTTTTGCAATAACATTCGTTTTTCGTTTTTTACTTATCAAAATTAGGCTTATAGAAAGAGCGGTTGTCCATAGCAAAGATTCGATTGGTCAGCTCACCCTCGCCAACCAAGGCTAGAGCCGAAGTCATCATCATCATTTCCGCATCTAAATTATCAATCATGTGGATAATTTCAGCTTCCATGATTTTCGGACGCACTGGACTACCGTATTCCAACAAACCGTGATGACTTAGCAAAACATGACGGAGAATAATGACATCTTCTCTAGTGTCGTCAATTTTTAATTCTGCCAACACCTTTGTTATTTCTTCATCAATCAAAGCGATGTGTCCGATGAGATTGCCTCGAACAGTGTATTCTGTTTGCTCTGGGCCTGTCAATTCCAGCACCTTTGCTAAATCATGGAGCATAATTCCTGCATAAAGTAAACTCTTATTTAATTGCGGGTAAATCTCACCAATAGCATTTGCCAGCCGCACCATAGTCGCAGTATGAAAAGCAAGTCCTGCCTCAAAAGCGTGGTGATTGGTTTTCGCTGCTGGATAGGAGTAAAATTCTTTATCGTATTTAGCATACAAAGCCCGTACCACACGCTGCCAAACTGGGTTTTCAATTTTGAAGATCATTTGTGACAGATATTCACGTAGTTCTTGGACATCAACTGGTGGTTTTTCCTTAAAATCAGCTGGATTGTTTGGCTCGCCAACTTTAGGCAATCGCAAGGTAATTTGATTGACTTGAGGGGTGTTGTTATACACTTCTCTGCGCCCTTGCATGTGCACGACTTTTCCAGCAGTAAATTCTTCTACATTGTGAGGTTGAGCATCCCATAATTTTCCTTCAATCGTTCCCGTATCATCTTGAAAGGTAAATGCCAAATAATTTTTTCCAGCCCTTGTCTGACGTAGTTCAGCGGATTTGATGAGATAAAATCCCTCAAACAGCTCGTCTTTTTTCATTTGGTTAATCTTCATATTCTTCCTCTTCATCTTGGAAATCTAGCAGACCATTTAAGTCCGACTTGTCCGAAATTTCAATATGGCGCAAAGTTCGCTCGATAGCATTGGTTCTGCGCGTCAGCAATTCATCAATATTGCCAGAAGCGTGTTGCAAATGTTTTTGCGCCTTGAGCAAAATGCCACCAAATTTATTAAATTCTGATTTGACATTGCCCAAAACCTTGCTGATGTCATCTGCACTTCTTTGAATGTTGAGCGTTTTAAAACCGACCGAAAGCGAATTGAGTAGGGCAGACAACGTAGATGGTCCTGCAACCACAATCTGCTCGTCTCGACGCAAACTATCAAAGAATTCCGGATTGCGAACGACTTCTGAATAAAGCCCTTCCGTTGGTAAAAACATCACGCCAAAGTTTGTTGTTGCAGGAGGCGCTAAGTATTTCTTATTGATGTCCTTGGCAAAACGTTTGACACTCGCTAGCAAAGACTTGCGGTACAAATCAATCTCTTCTTTATTTCCTGATTCGTAAGCATCCTCCAAGTGATAGTAGTCAGCAAGCGGAAACTTGGAATCAATTGGCAAATAAATGTATTCTTTTTCTACTTGCCCCGGTAATTTAATTGCGTACTCTACGCGTTCACTAGAGCCTGCAACTGTCGCAAATTCGCGTTCGTACTGGCTCGGCGTCATAATATCTTCAATAATCTGACCGAGTTGCAATTCACCTAAAATTCCACGCGTTTTGGTATTGGAGAGCACTTTATTTAGAGTGCCCACATCACGCGCTACATTTCGCATTTCACCTAGACCGCGATTGACTGACTCTAACTGTTTAGAAACCGTTTCAAAGGAGGTTTGCAACCGCGTCTGCAGCGTTTTCTCTAATTTTTCTTCCACTGTTTGGCGCATTTGTTCTAAACGACGGTCATTTGACTCTTGAATCTGGCGCATTCGTTCGTCTGTCTTATCACGATTTTTGGTTAGATTCTCGCTTATCTCTAACCGCATTTCTGTTAAATTTCGATGTAAATCCGTGCGCACCTCTCCCAAACGATCTCCCAGAGCCAATTCCAGCTGTTGCTGTGCTAGAAGGCGTTGCTGCCGCTCCTGCTCAAAACGGTAATCCAACTGATCAGATAATTGATCGGCTTGATCTTCAAAAATCTTCTTCGCTTGATCTGTCTGTTGCTGATTCTTTTGCCACAAAAGAAAGGTCACAATAAGAATTCCCAGCAATAAGAAGATGATTACAAACTCCATACTAACTCCTGTCTTTGCTATAAATGATAATAACATAACCCGATTGGCACTCTAAAAAAACGGGCTCATCTATAAATTCGTTAGAAGCATACACTTTTTTAAAAAAATAATTGGATTCGTTTAAAGGATATTTGGCGCCTTCAATGCTCAACCGACTATTGTCCGCAGGCATAAAAGCTAAATAGTTCAGACCAGCTACTGGCTTTACCTCGTGCCGCCCTTGAGGACAATAGCAGAGCTGATTTTGTGCATTGCACAGTCGAATTTGCTGCATATAAGGAGTAATTTCTGGATTACTCGGCAAGAAAATATTTGCCAAAGTATGATCCAAGCGCCCGCCAAAAGCACCAAAAATCGTCACTTGCGCCTGTGGAGAACGTGCAAAAACAGCTTTGACAGCCAACTCTAAATCCGTATCATCTTTTTCAGGTTGTGCTTGAAGTACCTCTTTCGATTGAGAACAAATCAAAGCCAACTCTTCCTCCGAAACAGAATCAAAATCACCGACCGCTAAATCTGGGCAAATGCCTTGTTCAATGAGAAACAGGCTTCCTCTGTCCACTCCGATAAAAATGTCAAAATCCACTTGAAAACTATCTATCATCCCGCCAGCAAAAAGAGCAATTTTAGTCATGCAATGCTTCTTTCAATGTTTGAACCTGATGAGCGACATCTCCTTTGAAAACGTAACTGCCCGCTACAAAGACATTAGCACCAGCTTCTTTAGCAATGCCAATGGTTTCATCATCAATACCACCATCTACTTCAATATCAAAGTCTAGTTGGTTCACTTCTCTCAAAACGACTAATTCGCGTACTTTATCCATTGTTTCTGGCAGAAAGGCTTGCCCACCGAAGCCTGGATTAACAGTCATAACCAAGACTTGATCAACCAAATTCAAAACATTTTTCACCGCTTCAACGGGCGTTCCCGGATTGATAACAACACTTGCCTTGACACCAGCTGCCCGAATCTTTTGCAAAGCTCCGTGAATATGCGGCGTTGCTTCAGCATGGATACTGATAATATCTGCACCCGCACGAGCAAAATCTTCAATATGGTGTTCTGGATTGGAGACCATGAGATGACAATCAAACACCAACTTACTATGTGGTCGCATGCTCGCTACCACACCCGCACCGAAGCTGATATTGGGTACAAAATGTCCGTCCATAATATCAATATGAGCGTAATCTGCCCCTGTGGCTTCTAATTTTTTCAATTCTGATTCAAAATTAGCATAGTCTGCACTTAAAATAGACGGTGCAATTTTATAAGGTTTCATTTGACTTCCTCCTCACTTAGGTTGCTTTTTAGCTACTTTTTTATAGGTTTCACGACGGTTTTCAATTTCGCTCAGAAATTGCAAGTAATTCTCGAAACGAAAAGCTGCAATTTGTTCCTTTTCAACGGCAGGTTTTACTGCACAATTCGGTTCATGCGTATGCGTGCAGGTCCGAAATTTGCAGCCATGACTGACTTTTGCAATTTCAGGAAATGCTCGATTTAAATCCTCTGCATTGTCTACTTCATAATCCAGCGAAGAAAATCCCGGTGTGTCTGCAATTTTTCCCCCATTGAGATTGTAAAAACTAACCACTCTAGTTGTGTGGCGACCACGACCCAAACTTTCTGAAATTTTTCCGGTTTCCAACTGTAAATCTGGCACCATTTTATTGAGCAGAGTAGATTTGCCAACCCCAGTTTGTCCCATGAAAACAGTCGTCTTAGCTGTTAAAAACGGCAAAAGTTCTGTTATTGTCTTGGCAGTATCATAGCCGATAGAGCGATAAATATCAAGGAAAACGTCTAACTCCTTGTCGTTCGCCAACAAATCTAATTTACTGATATAGATAATCGAGTGGATAGCTTTCTGCTCCAAGAGAACTAAATAACGGTCCAAAAGATTGGGATTAAAATCTGGCTCTTTGGCACTCATTATCACGACAGCTTGATCGATATTAACGATGGGCGGCCTCACTAGACTGTTTTTTCGCTCTGCTATTTTTAAGATATAACCTTCAGAATCTTTCTCAGCAGAAAATTCGACCTCATCCCCCACATAGGGAGTTTGTCCTTTCTTGCGGAAATTTCCTCTAGCTCTAGTCTGATAAACCTTGCCTTCTGACTCTACATAATAGAAACCTGCTAAGGCTTTCACGATTATTCCTTTCAAATGGACTCCTTTAACGCTTAATAAGTTTATTATAACAAAAAAAGCAGTATTTTGCTTTTTAGTGCAAAAAAATGATGAAAAACGTTTCTAATATGGTATAATAGATACCAAGCGGAAATGGCGGAACGGCAGACGCGCATGCTTCAGGCGCATGTGTCCATTCGGACGTGAGGGTTCAAATCCCTTTTTCCGCATTTTTATTTCGTTTGATAGTTGTCAACTGTATCGCACTTCACTTCACGTTATGTGCGCTTTGCTTTCTCGCCTAAAACGAAATAGCCTATTTTGAATGCTTCTATCGAGCCCATTCAAAAATTGCTTATTCTAAATTTTGGAAAGGTGGCCCAGCTTGGTACGGCACCGGACTCGAAATCCGGCAAATGGATTTTATTCATGCGCGGGTTCAAATCCCGTCCTTTCCTTATAAAGAACCTCACTAAGACGAACTTAGTGAGGCTTTTTGTTTACAATATTATTCAACTCATCTGAATCCCTCGTCATATAAGCTGTCTGCTAAACGCGCAAATTCTTGCAAATCAAGCGCTTCTCCTCGTACACTTGGAGATAACTCAGCATTGTCCAAAGCGGACTCTAGCTTTGTTTTGACTTCATTAGACTTCCCAAAATAACTGGTCAGATTATTCCAGAGGGTTTTCCGACGGTGAGTAAAGCTAGCTTTTGAGACTTTGAAGAAGAAAGCTTCATCATTGACCTCAACTGCCGGCTGGTCTCTGCGGACCATCTTGAGGATAGCCGAATCCACATTTGGAGCAGGAACAAAGACTGTTCGTGGTACGATAAAAGCGACCTTGGCAGTCATATAATACTGCACCGCTATTGACAAACTGCCATAAGATTTACTATTGGGCTGCGCCGATATGCGATCAGCCACTTCTCGCTGCATCATCACGACAAATTCACTAAAAGGAATGCCACTCTCAATCAGGTGCATGAGGATAGGAGTGGTAATGTAGTAGGGTAGGTTGGCCACCACTTTGATAGGAAGATTTGGATTAGCAAATTCCTTGATTCGGGCTTGCAAGTCTGACTTAAGAATATCTTCATTGACCACGCGCACATTGTCAAAATCCCGCAGAGTATCTGCCAAAATCGGCACCAAGCGCTCATCAATTTCAAAAGCCATGACTTCGGCTGCATTTTCCGCCAAAAACTCAGTCAGTGCCCCGATGCCTGGTCCGATTTCGATAACATTAACATTCTCATCAATCTCAGCTGTGTCCACAATTTTTTGTAAAATATTGGTATCAGTCAAGAAATTCTGACCGAACGATTTTTTAAAAGTAAAGCCATGACGCTCAAGCACAGCCCGCGTCACACTATAATCCGCAATTCTCATAAATCTCTTTTCTATCTATTAGCTAAATAAAATATATAAAATTCGCATAATTCCCAGCACAAGCAAAATCCAAAATGCTGGATGAATACGGCGTTTAGTTTCTGTTGAAGTAGATTCAGTCTCATCAGCCATTTGCTTGTTTTTTTGACTTTTACGTTTCTTCAACTCATCTTGGTAAGCAACCGAATTTAGAATATTGTTTTCTGGTAGCATGTTTGAAGCATAAGCATCTGGGAAGCCCATAGCTCCCCCAAGCAAATCCTCGTCCGCTAAAGAAAAATCTAAATCTTCTGGTCGATTTTGCTGAATAGCACGGACATTTTTTAAAAGTTTGTCAGAAGAAATAGACAACTCATCCATAGAAATAATTTCTAAAACGTCAAATCCTAGCGTATCGCCCCCTTTGATATTTGCAGTAATGTAGCGAACAAAGTCATCGTACAATTGCAAAGTCTGTGGAGCATGTTGCTCTAAAAAAGACCGATTGTGGTGGGCATTTTGCTGGAATTTTTCAATGGAAAGAGTAACTCCCATATTCTGCTCTTGATAAAATTCTTCTGCTTTCTCTTTATCTTCTTTTTCAAGCTCTTCTACTTTTTTCCACAAATCAATAGCTGCTTGCAGCTCTTCTTCACCCCAAAATAGTTGCCAGAAATAAGGAATCGTATAAATTCCCTCCGCTAAAACACGTGTCTCATCTCCGTTTTTTAAATAAATATAGCTTCTATTTGCCATGTCGATTCCTTTCGTACTCTTTCATCACATTTTCAATATCTGTCAATCCAATCCCAAACAATTCTAGTCGTTTAAGCAACTGTTTTCCATTTGAATAGCCAATGCGGAGTTCTTCTCCTAAAAATTCACGACGTTTGCGGCTGTCATTGCCTGCCAGAAATCCTAAGCGAATCAAATCTGAACGTGTGATATCAAAATCAGTCTTTTTTTCAAAATGTTTAGTCACCTGCGAAAGAGCAGCTTTTAAATCTTCATATGAAGCATGCTCAATACCTAATGATTCCCCTTTATTTTTAGACTTAGGAGCAGCCTCATCACGCCTTAAAAAAGCATGCTGAACACTAGGGATCGCTGTCATAATCATCCTACGAATCCGCTCACCATTGACATCTGGGTCTGTAAAAACGATGACTCCATGCAGATTATGAAGGCGTTTGATGCGCTTTATATCTTCTTGGCAAATCGCAGACCCTCTCGTTTCGTAAGTTTCTACGTCAAAATACCGCTTGAGATTGGCTGTATCATCTCGACCTTCTACAACAATGACTTGAGAAATTTTTTCTTTCATCAATCTTCTTTCAAATTAAATATTCGCAGCGCATTTTCATAGGTCGCTTGTGCAACTTCTTCGACAGTCAAACCACGAAGTTCTGCAATCTTGTCTACAACATAGCGAGTATAAGCCGTCCGATTTTCACGACCACGTTTTGGAACAGGAGCTAAGTAAGGTGCGTCCGTTTCAACTAGGATTTTGTCCAAAGGGAGATTTTGCGCAGCTTCCTGCACATCTACAGCCTTCTTAAACGTGACCACACCCGAAAATGAAATCATCATACCAAGTTGGATAAAACGCTCTGCCATTTCCAAAGAACCTGAATAAGAGTGCATAATACCACCACATGGACCTACACCTTCACTTTTAATAATCTCATATGTGTCGTCCAAGGCATCACGAGTGTGCACTACAAAAGGCAAGTCAAGATCTTTTGACAATTGAATCTGCCGTCGAAAAACTCGCTCTTGCGTCTCTTTCGGTGCTGTCATCCAATGATAATCCAATCCAATTTCACCCAAAGCAATGACCTTAGGATCATGCAAATGACTGACAAGCATATCCTCCACTTCCTGCGTGTAAGAACCTGCCTCAGTTGGATGCCAACCAATCGTGCTGTATAGTTCGTCATATTGACGAGACAGCACTAGCGACTTTTCAATGGTTTCTGTATCAAAACCCACAATATTCATCTTGGTAACACCTAGCTCGCGTGCGAAAGCAATTTCTTCAGCTTCTTTTCCTGCGAAATTGTCCACGTTGAGGTGTGTATGTGTGTCAAATATGTTCATCATTCATTCCTCTTTATATCAGTTTCTATTATATCAAAATCTCGTGGTAAATGCAGTTTGTCTCGTTGTTATCCAACAAAAAAACCAGCGGTCTCGAGTTTCCGTTGGTTCTTCATCTTGTATTCGTTTGGATTATGCAGCCAAAACTTTGCGTCCTTTACGACGACGGCTAGCAAGCACACGACGACCGTTTTTAGTTGCCATACGATGACGGAAACCGTGTTTGCGCGCACGACGGATTTTACTTGGTTGATAAGTACGTTTCACTTTGAATACCTCCTCTTAGATTCTTGTATTCGTTTAGCCGGCTATGTGATCAGTTACTAAACATACTTTACTATTCTATATGATTCTACGCCTTTTGTCAATAGCAGTGCGGAATTGTTTTTGGTAAATCTAAAGAAAGGTTGCTTAAACCTCTTACAATTCTCTGGTTGCCTCATAAAAAGGAATGAGTGTTATCATAGCAGCCTGAAGCTCATCCAGAACTTGCCTTATTGATGTGGCTTGGGCTAAATCTACATCGTATTTCACTAATACTTTACGAACTTGCCCTGTTTTTACTTGTTGGCTCAAATACTGTCGATTTTCTTCTATTCCAGCAAATCGTTGACTGACACCATTTATTTGAGCCAAGTAATAAACCGGAGTTGCGATTGGCACCTGCAAAACTCGATTTTGCTTCGTCAGACTGGTTTCATCTTTCTTGCGCTCGATAAAGCTGACTTCTAACGATACTCCAAAATCTCTTGGCTTCCCATATAAACGCAGCGCAAACATTGGTTCTGTGATATCGCCATAACCACACAAATAGTTCCAAAAATGGGGACGCAAAATTTGAACTTGATTCATCCAGTCGCTGGTACGCTCCAGAGTTAATTTTGGATAAAATCTTTGAAATTGCTTAAACAAGTCCGAAAATTCTGCGCGTGCTGCCTGACCTTTCTGTTTGAAATCAAGCATCATTTCTCTCAATTCTCCCGCTTTATCAGGAGAAATATATTTATGTCCTTGTAATGCTAAGTAAGTTTCAATAGCTGGAAAAATAGACATGTAAGCTCCTTTCTTATCAATCTCAAGCACGTCAATTAGTGGACTAAACGGAAAGAAAGACTGAAAAGAAATTCTTCTCAGTCCTTAGTTTATTATTCACTGTCAATATCCACAACAACATAACGGTTTGGTTCGTCACCCTCTGAATAGCTGGTAAGCCCGTCCATTTTAGAAATAATTCGGTGAATAATTTTCCGCTCATTGTTAGACATAGGGTCGGTTTTTTGACTATGTTGGTATTCCAACACACGATCAGCTAGCTTCTGAGCGTAGCTTTGTAGAACTTCTGCTCGATGTTCTACATAATCATTGACATTGATAGAAATGTAAAAACTCTTAGAATAGCGATTATAAAGATAATTCTGTGCCAACAATTGAAGAGCTTTCAGCACTTTTCCGTGATAGCCAATAATGCGACCAGGCTCATTGGTATCAATCTGCATATTGATGGTTCGACGATTATGAGTACTTGCAATGCTAGCTTCAACATCCATTTCGTCCACGATGTTTTGCACATAGCCCGTCACACTCGCAACAACTTCTTCAACATCATAATTTTCTTCCACTTGAATGCCCAAATCTTCAAAATCAGCCGACTCTTCAGCTATCGGTTGGACTTCCGAGCGTTTTTCTACAGCCTGGTCAAAAGAAATAATCTTGTCAGTTGTCTTTTCTTCTTGAGCGACCGATTTTTGAAAATTTACGATGTCACTATCTTTCAATAAGTCAATTGTGCCTGTTTCTTCAAGAATCGTGCTGGCTTCTTTTTCGTGCTTCAAAATTTCAGCTTTGACATCATCTGAGATTTCTTTGCCTTCTCCTTCGATTTTTTTAATGGCTGCAACAACATGTCCTAAATCAACAGTTGCTTCACTCACACTTTTAACGGGCTCATTTTGAGCATTGATTGCTTCCGGAACACCTTTGACAGCTTTTTGGTTAGCTTTTACTACAGTTGTTTCGTTAATAGATTCCACATCAACTTGGGCTAATTTCTTGCCAAATAATCCTAAAAATCCTTTTTTCTCACGAGAAATCACCTTGATATGTGCTTTCATCCGTGGAATATCTAACTCGCGCAAGCCATTTTGAATGGCTTCTTCAACACTCGCTCCTGTAAATAATACCATACAAGTGCCTCCTTACTTTCTCTTTTTTTGTGCTTTACGATAAGCACGTTTTTTCTTTTCTTCACGTTCCCGCTCAGCAGTCGCTTTCGCTTCTCTTTCTGCAATGATTTTATACGGATTGCTTAGTAAAAGCGTTTGGAACACCTGATACGCATACGATGTGCTCCAATATAAAGCAACCCCACTTGCTACACTCATGGCAAAGAAGAAGACAAATAGCGGCATGACAAACATCATTCCTGTCATCAAGCCATTACGCTCTGCCATTCCTTTATTGCTCAACCAAGTACTCAAAAAGGTGAAAACAGCTGCTAAAACTGGCAAAATATAATAGGGATCTGTCGCGCCCAGATTCAGCCATAGAAAGTGCCCTACTTTAAGAAATTCAACACGCGTCAAAGCATGATACAAGGCAATCAACACAGGCATTTGAATGAGCAAGGGCCAAAATGATGCCGATGGCTTTACTCCTAATTCCTTATACAGCTTTTGTGTTTCTTCTGCCAAACGACTGCGACTTTCCATGTCGCGTCCTGGATACTTCGCCTGCAATTCTTTCACTAACGGCTGCGCTTCCTGCATTTTCCGAGAAGCATTGATCTGCAATTGGAAAACAGGCAAAAGAACTGTCCGAATAATCAATGTGAAAAGAATAATCCCAATTCCTGTACTCCCATTGAATGACAGGAAACGAATCGTTACGGCGAAGAAATAGACAAATCTCTCCCATAAATCCGGCGAACTCGCTGTGACCTCACTCGTCCCACACGCCGTTAAGATGAGCGAAGCTAAAACTAAAAGCCCCGCCAGTTTACTTTTCTTTTTCACTACTCAAACCTTCCTGATAAATTTTTGCTATTTTTAGTACATGAAGCAAATTTTGCTCTAATTCTTGATAAGTCAGAATTTCCACACCTTTGCGTGCAATAACGACAAAATCAAGCGCTGCCAACTCTGCTTGATGAGCTATCAAAACGTGTCGAATACGGCGTTTAATCTTATTGCGCATGACCGCATTTCCTAGTTTTTTACTGACAGATATTCCTACTCGAAAGTGTTTTTGTTTCTTTTCTAATTTATAAATGACGAATTTTCTATTGGCAAAACTTTGCCCACTTTTGAAAATCGCATTAAAATCTTTCTCGCTCTTGACGCGATAGCTTTTCTTCAAAACTCAACTCCATCTACCAAAATTATATCTATTATACCATAATTTTCAAAAAAACCAATAAGATCAGGCATATTCACCATTTTACTCTATCCAACTATACAAAACGCATGTAATTCACTCTTAGTCTGTTAAAGGAATCGTAAAGCCAAAAAAGAGCGACTAAGATTGGCCCCTAATCGCCCTTTTCCATTTGCTACGAAATGATTACATGCATTCATCAATCTGAACAATGCTGGGTTTTTAACTATTTTTTAGATTCTTTTGCAAAAAATTGTGTGGCTGCAACCGCTGCTTTCCAGCCTTTGTACAATTTTTGGCGCTCTAGCCCTGACATAGTTGGCTGGAATGTTTCCCCGACCGCATTTAATGTTTTCAACTCCTCCATGTCTTTCCAATAACCAACCGCAAGACCTGCCAGAAAAGCTGCCCCAAGAGCTGTTGTTTCCAAATTTGCCGCACGCGCTAACTCAATTCCCAGAATATCTGCTTGGAACTGCATGAGGAAATCATTCATGGCAGCACCACCATCTACCTTCAGAACTTGGATAGCTGTACCTGTGTCCATTTGCATGGTGTCAATGATATCACGCACTTGATAAGCAATGGATTGCAGAGTTGCCTTGATGAAGTCTTCTTTACTTGTTCCACGCGTCAAGCCAAAAATGGAACCTCTTGCTTCTGGATCCCAATAAGGCGCTCCAAGCCCTGTAAAAGCTGGAACAAGGTATACTTCATTTTCATTGGTAGATTTTTTTGCATATCTCTCAGACTCAGGTGAGCTAGCAATCATACGAAGACCGTCACGAAGCCACTGAATGGCACTACCCGCAATAAAAATCGAACCTTCCAAAGCATAAGTTACTTTGCCATTTATCCCATAACCAATGGTCGTCAAAAGATTATTTTTGGATAAATTGCACTCCTGACCAGTATTCATAATGATGAAAGAGCCTGTCCCATAAGTATTCTTCACCATTCCCGGCTCAAATGCTAATTGCCCAAAGAGAGCTGCCTGCTGATCGCCCGCCATTCCTGCAATTGGTACCTCTCCACCATAAAAATGATAAGGTGCTGTTTTACCGTAAATTTCTGAATTCGAGCGAACTTCTGGCAACATCGCTTTAGGAATGTTGAGTAAGGACAAAATCTCATCATCCCATTGGAGCTCTTTGATATTGTATAGCATGGTCCGCGCTGCATTTGAATAATCAGTCACATGAGCTGCACCATCCGTTAATTTCCAGACTAACCAGGTATCAATCGTACCAAAGAGCAATTCTCCTCGCTCTGCACGTTCCTGCGCTCCCTCTACCTGATCTAAAATCCAGCGTACCTTGGTCGCAGAGAAATAAGCATCTATGATCAAACCTGTTTTTTGATGAAAGAAATCTACATATCCATCTTGCTTGAGCTTTTCTGCTAAAGGAGCTGTTTGCCGAGACTGCCAGACAATGGCATTGTAAATGGGCAAGCCCGTTTCTTTATCCCACACAACCGTTGTCTCCCGTTGATTGGTAATGCCGATTGCTTCAATCTCTGTGGGCTTGATGCCACTTTCAATAAAAGCATTTGCAATGACCGACTGCACAGAATTCCAAATCTCATTTGCATTGTGCTCAACCCAGCCCGCCTGTGGAAAAATCTGAGTAAACTCTTTTTGACTCGTGGCAACCTTCTCACCCTTTTTATTGAAAATAATCGCCCGTGAGCTGGTTGTCCCTTGGTCAATCGCCATGATATAGGTTTCTTGTGACATAAAACGCCTCCATTGTATGTTCTGCTTTTATTATACACAATAAAGCGCTTTCTTTCTATCTTTTTCTTCTGTTTTTGTGAAAATTTCACTTAAACTTTGTTTCAAGCATATAAAAAACGACTTCCTTTCAGAAGCCGTTTCATTATTTACACATTACAAACGAGCGTTCAATTCTTTGCTCAATTCTTCAAATCCTGGTTTTCCAAGAAGAGCAAACATATTTTTCTTGTAAGCTTCTACACCTGGTTGGTCAAATGGGTTAATAGCATTCAAGTAGCCAGAAATAGCAATAGCCAACTCAAAGAAGTAAATAGTATAGCCAAGAGTAAAGGCATCTTGCTCAGGAAGTGTTACATACATATTTGGCACGTCACCGTCAGTATGAGCCAGAAGTACACCGTCTGTCGCTTTCTTGTTAACAAAGTCAACATCTTTTCCTTGAAGATAGCCAAGTCCGTCTAAGTCTTCTGCCAATTCAGGAATCGTTACGTTTTTGCGTGGTTTGTCCACACGGACAACTGTTTCAAACATAATACGCGCACCTTCTTGGATAAATTGTCCAAGAGAGTGAAGGTCTGTTGAGAAATTAGCAGATGTTGGATAAATACCTTTTTGGTCTTTTCCTTCTGACTCACCAGCTAATTGTTTCCACCATTCTGAGAAGTATTGCAGAGATGGTTCGTAGTTAACCAAAATTTCAGTCGCATAGCCTTTGCGATAAAGGATGTTACGAAGAGCTGCGTACTGATAAGCTTCGTTTTCTGCAATCTTGTCTGAAGTGTAGTCCTTACGAGCAGCATTAGCACCTTCCATAAGGGCTTTGATGTCTGCGCCTGATGCTGCAATTGGTAGAAGTCCTACTGCTGTCAATACAGAGAAACGTCCGCCAATGTCATCTGGCACCACAAATGTTTCCCAACCATTGGCATCTGCTTCCACCTTAACTGCACCTTTTTGGCGGTCAGTTGTCGCATAGATACGTTTGTTAGCTTCAGCTTCACCATATTTTTTAATCAAAAGTTCTTTGAAGACGCGGAAAGCAATAGCAGGTTCTGTCGTTGTCCCTGATTTAGAAATCACATTAACTGAGAAATCTTTATCTGAAACGTATTCTACCAAGTCTGCAAGGTAAGTAGATGAAATAGAATTTCCAGCATAAAGGATTTGTGGAGCTTTGCGTTCTTCTTTGGTTTGCAAGTTTGCAAAATGATTGCTCAAGAAATCAATCGCTGCTTTTGCTCCAAGGTATGACCCACCAATCCCAATCACGACCAAAACATCGCTGTCTGATTTGATTTGTTCTGCCGCTTTCAAAATGCGAGCGAATTCTTCTTTGTCATAGTTTTCTGGAAGGTCAAGCCAGCCACGGAAGTCACTTCCTGCACCAGTTCCTTTGCGCAACAGTTCATCTGCCGCAGAAACTTGTGTTTGCATGTAATCTACTTCATGCGGTGCAACAAATTTTCCAAGCACGTTTGAGTAATTAAACTGAATATGTGTCATTATAGTCCTCCAATTTTTCTTCTCTACTATGATACCGCTTTACTACTTTTTTATCAAGCAATTTTCTTGAATAAAACGTTTCCAAATTGTTTTTTTATAATTAACTTTCAAAAATCGCAATCTCATACCAACCTTTAAAGCAATCGTTTGCGTAAATCAAAAAATAATCACCCACAGAATACTTCTAAAATAAAAAATAGAGGAAAATAAATAGTAGCCTAATCTTAGGTTCGAGAGTTTAACTAATGTTTCCTTTTTTGAGTCGATTATTTTGCAGAGACAGCAAAAGTGCCAACAGTGAAAAGACAACAAAAATAAACCAGCACAAGTAGATATTGTAGGCAGAGAGAACTGAAAAGAGGACCGTTCCCAATGGCAGAGAAAAGGTAAATAATAATCCGAGAAAGTTATTGCTTTGAGCCAAGACATCAGACGGTAGATTTGCCATTAACATAGCATCTAGTTTAGGCGTGGATTTCCCCATTATGTAAGCAGAAAAAGCTAAAATAAGAATCCCAATGATGGATGGCAATCCTACTAAGTTGCTAATGCCAACTAATCCAAATGAAGAACTATTCATTATGAGCAGAAATGAGAATGATTTTTTTGAAAAATAATCGTGAGGTGTTAAACTTCCTAAAATGGCGCCAACTAACAAAACAACTTCTACGATCAAAAGAGATTGTGCATAAGTAAGATGAAAAATGGTATGTTTTAGAAAATAAAAATTGTAAATACTGTTAATAGCAATCGTTCATACTTCTTCATATACAAAAAGAGCACACAATCCACACTCGCTTAGGGCTGCTGGACTCCTCCCCTGACCCGCTTTACGCAGAATTGTTGCTCCGATAAGTATTATACCATAAATTTGTTTTTATGCCAATCACGATTTTCTTTTTTCTCAAAAAAGAATAGATATTCAGAGCGAAAAATTGCTAATCTACCAATAATAACATTAACTCTGCTACTATCTGGATAAAACCATAGCCTTCTTAACAAAATGCTTCATTTGTGTCTCCTCTTCCTAAAAAAGTCTTGCATCATCTGAGCACATTCTGCTTTCAAAATCCCACTTTCAAGCTCAACTCGGTGATTGAGCCGTTCATCTGTTAGAATATCGTAGAGGCTACCGGCAGCACCAAACTTTTGATTTTTTGCTCCGTAGATAACCTGCGGAATGCGAGCCAGACCAATGGCACCGCTACACATGACACAAGGCTCAATGGTGACAAAAAGAGTCGTGTCTAACAAGCGCCAGCTTTTTTCATGAGCGTTTGCCTTTTCAATCGCCATCACCTCAGCATGCATGACAGCTCGCTGCAGCTCCTCACGCGCATTATGCCCACGACCGATAATTTCTCCGTCCTTGACAATAACACAACCTATTGGAATTTCATCGTTAGCAAGTGCAATTTTTGCTTCTTTCAAAGCCTCCCGCATAAAAAATTCTTTTTCTTCAACTGTATAGTTCATCTTTTAACCATCTAATCCTCTGTATGATAAAAATCTCCTAATTCATAAGTCGTGACTTCTCTGACATGAAGTTTATATTTGGCAACTAGATCCGCAATATCTTCTTCATTAATTAAAGTAATGACTCTAGTTCCTTGACGAGCTGCTTCAATGGCACTTCTTGAAAAATCAGAAGTTGTAATAAAAATACCATATTCTGCATTGTATTTATCCATTGCACCGCGGAATTTATCAATCTCCGGAGAAGGAACATTGTTTTCCCAACGCTTTGCTTGGATAGCTACGCGATTGGTTCTGAAGTCATCTGTACTAGTAATATAGCCAAAACCATCTAAACCACCATCATTAGTATAACTAACCCCAATTTTTTCATCTAGTTTGACACCCATCTCCTTGACTAGACCACGAGCAAAAGTTTCAAATTTTTGTGGTGACATAGATTTTAAAGTCCTTGTCAACTCAACTCTCCAATTTTCTTTTGAGTCATCTAGTGAATGTTTAAGTTCCTTTTCAAAGGATAACTTGAAGAATTGTTTTGACTTCTTCTCATTTTTCCAAAATTGAATGGCTTTCTGTTGAATATCGCTAGCAAAATGCTCATCCAGTTTCACTTTTCTACCTAATTCTGTCAATTCAAAAGTCGATTGCTTTGGTTTAGAAAGATAGCCCGTGATAAGCAAACTTTTGGCAGAAAAATTAAAAGTGTAATCACTAGGTTTATAAATTTTTCCACTTTTTTGAGACACTTTTTCTTCCTCAAAAAAATTCTCATCTATCGTATTTTCTCCCTTTTTAATAGCATCTAGCAACTCTCGTTTGGTTGCATAGCCACCTAGCTTTTTTAAATTCCTGATAATTTCACTTATCATTATTTTTTCCTGTTCTTTATTAGACAAATCTGTAAAGTTCATCATTTATCTCCTTTGTTCTCCATTTATTATATCATGTTATAAACCCGAAAATATAAAAAAAGCCACTTTACAGTGACTTTCAGGAGATTATTATGAAAAAGTTTAGGATTTCTATCAAATAAAGTTAGGAGGTCTTCATCTGATGATTTTAGTATAACCCAGCTAGCTTAAAATTAACTTAAAAGAGAATCATTCTTTAAACTTTTTTATTGCGTCAATAAAAAGCGAGCCGAAACCCGCTTTGTCTGCTTCTATTACAAACTTGACCAAACACTTTCCAGGATATTCGTCTGTTCACGACCTGGACCAACAGAAAAAGTGGAAATGCGGACACCGACAAGTTCACTCACACGGCGGACGTAGTTGCGGGCATTTTCTGGCAACTCTTCTAAACTGCGAACACCTGTAATGTCTTCTGACCAACCTGGTAATTCTTCATAGATTGGCTTGCACCGTTTGAGCTGCTCCAGACTAGCCGGATAATGATCAATGCGCTCACCATCTAGGTCGTAAGCGACACAGATTTTAACCGTATCAAGTCCCGTCAAAACATCAATCGAATTGAGAGAAAGGTTAGTAATACCAGATACACGTCGGCTGTGGCGCATAACAACCGAATCAAACCAACCAACACGGCGAGGACGTCCTGTTGTCGTTCCATATTCATGGCCAACTTCACGAATGTGGTTGCCTACTTCATCAAATAGTTCTGTCGGGAATGGTCCGTCACCAACACGACTGGTGTAGGCTTTACAAACTCCGACAACCTTGTCAATCTTGCTTGGACCCACACCGGAACCAATCGTTACGCCACCTGCGACAGGATTGGAAGAGGTAACAAATGGATAGGTGCCTTGGTCAATATCTAGCATAACTCCCTGTGCCCCTTCAAAAAGGACACGTTTACCTTGATCAAGAGCGTCGTTCAAGATAACCGACGTATCTGTCACGTATTGTTTAATCTGCTGACCATAAGCGTAGTATTCTTCAAAAATATCATCAAATTGGATAGCTGTGCTGTCGTAGAGTTTTTCAAAGAGACGATTTTTTTCAGCTAAGTTGCGCTCCAAACGTTCTCTGAAAATATCTTTATCCAACAAATCCGCAATGCGGATTCCCACACGAGCTGCTTTGTCCATATAAGCTGGACCAATCCCCTTAATAGTCGTTCCGATTTTGTGATCGCCTTTGGCTTCTTCCTGTAAGCGATCCAACTCGATATGATAAGGTAGGATAACATGAGCACGATCTGAAATCCGAAGATTATCCGTCGTAACCCCTTCTTCGTGCAAATAAGCCAATTCATGTACCAAAGATTTTGGATTGACCACCATTCCATTTCCAATCACAGAGATTTTTTCTGGGAAGAAAATCCCTGATGGAATCAGGTGCAGCTTGTACTTCTTACCGCCAATTACAATAGTATGACCCGCATTATCTCCGCCTTGATAACGGGCAATGACTTCGGCATTGGCTGAAAGGAAATCTGTAATCTTTCCTTTTCCTTCATCTCCCCACTGGGTCCCTACAACAACAACTGATGTCATAATCTTGTCTGAGCTAAGTGCTCGTCCTTTCTTGTCTACATGGCAGGAGTCTCACCTGCAATTATATCTTATACTTTATTATAAGAAAAATTTCTTCTTTTTTCAAGATAAAACCGCCATTGTTATTTGTAAATGACGAAGTTTGAATATCCCGCCTTTGTGAAACCTGTGTCTTATCTAAAAATATGATCATTTTCTTTTAAAAAAGGTTCGGAAAACGTAGTAGAAATTTGTCTTCTAAGCATTTTTATACTAGACTAAAAGTATTAGAAAACAAACAGGGATTTACCATGAACATCAATCATTTGTTAGAAAAAATAGCAGCAGATGCACCTATTTTACAAGCTACTTTCGGGTTGGAAAGGGAGGGCTTGCGCGTCAATCAAGACGGAAAATTAGCGCAAACTCCTCATCCTCAAGCATTTGGAAGCCGTAATTTTCACCCGATGATTCAGACCGATTTTAGTGAGCAGCAATTAGAACTCATCACCCCGATTGCAACTTCTACAAAAGAAGCAAGGCGTTTTCTCGCTGCCATTACTGATGTAGCTGGACGCACCATCCAAAAAAATGAAGCAATCTGGTCACTCTCTATGCCCCCAAAATTGTCACCAGCAGAAATTCAAATCGCTCATTTAGAAAACGATTTTGAGCGTCATTATCGAGAAAGTTTAGCAGAAAAATATGGAAAAACGCTACAAACCATCTCAGGCATTCACTACAATGTGGAATTAGGAACAGACTTGATTCAAGCTCTTTTCAAGGTCAGTGATTACCAAAATATTCGGCTTTTTAAAAATGACCTCTATCTTAAATTGGCTCGAAACTTTTTACGGTTCCGCTGGTTTCTGACCTATTTATACGGGGCAGCACCAATTGCTGAAGAAGGGTTTTTGACGAGAAAGATTTCTCAGCCTGTACGCTCTATCCGCAACAGTGATTTGGGATATGTAAACGATAAAAAGATTCACATTTCCTATGCTTCACTAGAGTCTTATGTAAGCGATATAGAGAAATACGTGGCACAAGGCGATTTAATTGCCGAGAAAGAATGCTACATGCCTGTTCGTTTCCGTGGGCAAAAAGAAAATCGGCGTTACTTGGAAAAAGGAATTACCTATTTGGAATTCCGTTGTTTTGACCTCAATCCTTTTGAGGTGCTAGGAATCAGTCAGGAGACCATGGACACGGTTCATCTCTTTTTGCTTGCCTTGCTCTGGCTAGATGATGTAGCAGACCCTGATGAAATCCTAGAGCAAGCTCATGCTCTAAATGAAAAAATAGCTCTTAGCCACCCTCTGACTCTTCTGCCCGTTGAAGCTGATAGCGATCTGCTCCTTAGAGCTATGCAAGCTGTCATCCACCAGTTCGGATTAAGCTCCTATTATCAAGACCTGCTTCATCATGTGAAAAATGCAGTTGCTAATCCCAGCCTAACCCTTTCCGCCCAACTATTGCCTTATATTCACAATCATTCCTTAGAAGCCTTTGGTTTGGAGAAAGCCAAAGCATATCACAACTACGCCTGGACTGCTCCATACGCTCTGAAAGGCTACGAGAACATGGAACTCTCCACTCAAATGCTCCTCTTTGACGCTATTCAAAAAGGAGTGCAAGTAGAAATCTTAGACGAAAGTGACCAGTTTTTAAAGCTTCAACATAAAGATCATATCGAGTATGTCAAAAATGGCAATATGACCTCAAAGGACAACTATATCGTGCCTCTTGCGATGGCAAATAAAACAGTGACTAAGAAAATGTTATCTGCTGCTGGTTTTCCCGTTCCTGCTGGAGCTGAATTTTCCACTCTGGAAGAAGGAATAGCTTACTATCCCTTTATCAAAGATAAGCCGATTGTTATCAAACCCAAATCCACCAACTTCGGGTTAGGAATTTCTATTTTTCAAGCACCTACCAATCGAGACAGTTACCAAAAAGCATTGGAGATTGCCTTTTCAGAGGACAGCTCTGTCCTTGTTGAGGAATTTATCGCAGGAACCGAATACCGTTTCTTTGTCCTAGGCGGAAAATGTGAGGCGGTGCTTCTGCGCTTAGCAGCCAATGTTGTAGGAGACGGTCGGCACACCATTCGAGAACTGGTAGCTTTTAAAAATACCAATCCCCTACGAGGGCGCGACCATCGCTCTCCACTGGAAATGATTGAGCTTGGTGAGATTGAGCTGCTCATGCTAGCCCAGCAAGGTTATAAAGCAGATGATGTCCTACCGCAAGGAATTCAAGTTTTTCTTCGCCGTAATTCTAATATTTCTACTGGTGGAGACTCAGTAGATGTGACTGAAACCATGCACACCTCCTATAAGGAACTAGCAGCAGAAATGGCAGCTGCTATGGGAGCTTGGGTCTGTGGCGTGGATTTAATTATCCCGAATAGCACACTTCCAGCCAGAAAAAACAATCCTAACTGTACCTGCATTGAGCTCAATTTCAATCCTTCTATGTATATGCACACTTATTGTGCAGAAGGTCCCGGTCAAAGCATTACACCTAAAATATTGGCTAAACTCTTCCCAGAAATCCATTAAACTTCATTACATAAAAAAACGAGCAAAATAAACAGCTCGTTTTTTTATGTATAACTTTCAATGAAAAATAGAAATATCTGCTAGAATTTCTCAGCTACTCCCAGTCTCTTCCATGACCATGCTTGATTTCAAATTCAAAATAACCGTCTTCTTGGATTTTTTTGAAAATATCACGGTAGGCTTCTTCATCAAAAAACGGTCCTTTATAAAGAATTTCAAAGCTTAAACCGTCGTATTCTAAGTAGGCATGCGAAGAGCGAAAGCCGTTTCGCTGGTAGAAATCCATACGAGCTTTTCGCTGTTCCAGATTATCACAAGGCTCGTCAAGGCGTTCTACCTCTAAAACCATGGTTCTTTGATAAAAATCCACCAACTTATCAATAATTTTGCCACCATAACCGTGGCTGCGTAAATGAGGCATGATCGCAAAAAAGCTAACATAAAAGGCTTTGTCATTGTAGACTGAAAAGGCAAAACCGACAAATTCATTCTCATCATAAAAGGCAAAGAAATGAGAAAATTCTCCATCTCCATAGCGTAGCAGCTCTGATAGCGGTGCACGCTCCTCCTCAGGAAAGGCTTCTATATTCAATTGCTCTACTTTTTCTAAATCTGGAAATTCAGCTGTAATAATCTGACTGGTTAAAGACATGACTTTCTCCCTTTTTAACTGCTTTTCTTTTATTTTATCAAAAATGAAGGTATTTGAGAACTATTGGACTAACATTCACAATCATAAAAGAGGCCGGATTCTACCAACCTCTTTCGGAACTCTTAATTCATCACAATCATCGCTTTAATCGTTTTTCTATCAGCCATGTTAGGCTTGGTCAATGTCTTCCAATTTGTAAGATTGAGTGAAAACTTTACCAGGATTGATTTGACCGTCTAGAACTGCTTTTAGCAAGATTTCTTTGTCATAAGTTGTACAAGAAGCCGGTCCGCTAGCCATTGCCAAATTGACCATCCAGTAGTCACCGATATTGATGTCCCCTGTATGAGGTACACCGACTCGTCCGACAACAGCACCTGGACGAGCAACTTCCTATACTTCCATTCTCCCCAGCTTCACAAAAACTGCTGCTTTCATCTTATTGTTCCTTTCTCTATTAAAAAGATGATGCTCCACATTCATCAAAAAGATAAAACATTTACACTTTTATTATATACCTTGGAGTGCACTCTAAGTCAAGAAATTTTTGAAAAATCTTATCAGTCCATGATTATTTTCAGCCAAACTTTTTATTAAAAATATCGTTCAGTTCCGTCTTTGATACTTTTTTATGCTAAAATAGACTTAGAAATTTCAGAAGAAACGGGATTAGATAATTTATGTCCAGAAGAGATTATAGAAATGTACGTTCTAGAAGATGGATTGGTATACTGCTTATTTTTATCGCAGTTGGTATTATTATGCAGTACCTCATCCCGATCCTCTTTGCTGTCGGGATAGGCTACGGAATTTACTACTATGCAACCCATCAGCCGAAAAAAATCACAAGACCTAACGCCAGTCAGCAAATTGAAGATTTGAAAGAGGAAATCGGTACCGCAGATAGTCGAATCAAACAATTAGATGCTTATCTGGAAGAAAGGGCTTATGAAAAATACCAACAGTTGGCTGAACAGCTCTTGCCTCAATTAAGCTATATCCAAGGTCGGACTGATACCTTGAGAAAACATATCTCACCTGAGATTTACCAGCGGATTCAACGGAAAGTGCAAGACGTAACAGCAGACATTCATGCTCAACTTTACAACCTCCGCACGCAAGATGCTGAGAGTACAAAGTCAAGCCTTGAAGAATTAGCACCAGAATTGCTCGAAACCATTCACAATATCCAAACCGACCATGAAGCTATTCTCAAGAAAATTTCTCAGTCAGAAAGCAACAACAAGGAAGAATTAACTGCGATCCATCAGTCTCAAATGGAGCATTATGAGGATATTTTGGAGGGCTACCTAAAAATCAAGACTTCCCCGAAAGATTTTTACAATGCCAAGGAACGGCTCTCCAGTGCCAAAGTGGCTATTGAGCAGTTTGATTTAGACTTGGATGAAACACTCCGTCAGCTCAACGAAGCTGACCTACGAGACTTTGATATCAGCTTGCGGATTTTAACTAAAAAAGAGACGAACACAGAACTATAACATCAAAAGGAGACCTTATGAGCCAAGAATTTAACTTCGACATTGACAAAATCGCTAACAATGCCATTACGAAAACGGATAAAACCACCGAGATTATTGAATCAACCAAAACCCAAGCAAATGGGCAGTTAACTTTTTTGGAAAAATTAACTCCTGAACAACAAAATGCTATCATAGCAAAAGCCCCTCAGTTGGTAGATAACTTTATTTCCGACCAAAATGCTCTTTTAGATTTTGGACAAGCCGCGGTCGAAGATGTTAATAACACTGTCAACCGTATTTTAGCCGAGCAAAAGAAACTTCAAATCCCACAAGTCGATGAATTGCTAAAAAACACTAATAAAGAGTTAAATGGTTTTGTTGCTAAGTACAAGGATGCTCAAATTGCAGAACTAGATAAAAAGCCAAATTTCTTAGAAAAACTCTTTAAACAAAGTAAGAATACCTTGCAAGAGTTCTATTTTGATTCACAAAATATCGAGCAAAAAATGGACGGAATGGCTGCTACTGTCGTCAAGCAAGAAGATGTACTCGCACGCAATATCGTTTCTGCTGAGATGTTGATCGAAGACAATACCAAATCCATTGAAAATCTAGTCGGTGTCATATCCTTTATTGAAGCCAGTCAAAGAGAAGCTAGTGCGCGTGCCTTGACTCTTCAAAATAAAGTGGCACAATTAGATACCGCCACTCTAGATTACCAAACCAAATCACAAGAATTGGCCCGCTTGACTGAAGTTGTCAATACATTGGAACAGCAACACACTGAATACATCAGCCGTCTGTATGTTGCTTGGGCCACTACCCCGCAAATGCGTAATCTCGTGAAGGTGTCTTCTGATATGCGCCAAAAGCTCGGCATGCTCCGTCGCAATACCATTCCGACCATGAAGCTCTCTATTGCTCAACTAGGCATTTTGCAACAATCAATGAAATCTGGTCAGGTAGCGGACGCCATTTCTAATGCCAACAATGCAGCGCTTCAAATGCTGGCTGAAACCAGCAAAGAAGTCATTCCACAAATGGAGAGAATCTCGCAAAATCCAACAATTGCAGTCGAATCTGTCACTAAGTTGGCTGAAAGCTTAGTCGCTCAAAACCAAGGTATTATCGAAGCCATTGACAAAGGACGGGAAAAACGCGCTCTCCTTGAAGCGACCGTTATCCAATCCGCTGAAACCATTAACGACTCTGTTAAACTACGCGACCAAAAGATTATCCAAGCTTTGCTAGATCAGGGAAAAGAAACTCAAAAAGAAGTGGATGAACGGACTACAAACGAAAACTAATGGACTGGAACAAGAGTTTAGGACAAAAGTTTCCTAAATTCTTATAATATACTATTTTTTCACCGAAACGAAATAGATGCTTGGTTGTTGTCATTCCTTGCTATGCAAAGAATGACAACAACCTCGTCAACTATGCGGGGTGGGACAACAAAATCAATTTCTTACGAAATACCGATTTTTGTCCCGCTCCCTTTTCTTTTTTTATGTTACAATAAAAGGTATGGACAAGATTATTAAAACTATTTCAGAAAACGGAGCTTTCCGAGCTTATGTACTGGACAGTACTGAAACCGTTCGGACAGCTCAAGAAAAACATCACACTCAGGCCAGCTCAACTGTAGCACTAGGTCGCACGCTCATTGCCAGTCAAATCCTTGCCGCAAACGAAAAAGGAGATACAAAAATCACCGTCAAAGTGCTAGGGACAAGCTCTCTCGGTGCTATTATCACCGTTGCAGATACAAAAGGTACTGTCAAAGGTTATGTGCAAAATCCCGGCGTAGACATTAAAAAAACCGCGACTGGCGAAGTGCTGGTCGGACCATTCGTTGGAAATGGCGAATTCCTCGTCATTACAGACTATGGAACTGGAAATCCTTATCATTCTATGACTCCGCTTGTGTCCGGTGAAATTGGCGAAGATTTGGCATTCTATCTAACAGAAAGCCAGCAAACTCCGTCAGCTGTCGGGTTGAATGTTCTACTAGATGCCAATGACAAGGTCAAGGTTGCTGGTGGCTTCCTCTTGCAAGTCCTTCCAGGTGCCAAAGAAGAAGAAATCACCCGCTTTGAAAAACGAATCCAAGAAATGCCTGCTATTTCAACACTTTTGGAATCTGAAAACCATATTGAAGCCTTGCTTTCAGCTATCTATGGCAACGATCCCTACAAACGCTTGTCAGAAGAAAAGCTCCGCTTCCAATGTGATTGCAGCAAAGAGCGGTTTTTAAATGCCCTCTCAAGCCTACCTAAGTCAGATCTTGAAGAAATGCGAGATGAAGACCACGGTGCTGAAATCACTTGCCAATTCTGCCAAAGCACGTATCATTTTGACGAGAAAGACTTGGAGGAACTCATTCGTGACAAATCTTAATACCGCTTTTTTGATTGGTGATGTAAAAATTCCCAACCGGACTGTTCTCGCTCCTATGGCAGGAGTGACCAATTCGGCTTTTCGGACAATTGCAAAAGAGCTGGGTGCAGGTCTTGTCGTCATGGAAATGGTTTCAGACAAGGGCATTCAATACAACAACGAAAAAACACTCCACATGCTGCATATTGACGAAGAAGAACATCCCGTTTCCATTCAGTTGTTTGGCAGTGACGAAGATAGTTTGGCGCGCGCAGCCGAATTTATCCAAGAAAATACCCAAACAGATATTGTGGACATCAATATGGGCTGTCCCGTCAATAAAATTGTTAAAAACGAAGCTGGGGCAAAATGGCTCAAAGATCCAGAAAAAATCTATTCTATTATCAATAAAGTTCGTTCTGTTCTAGATATTCCGTTGACTGTAAAAATGCGCACTGGTTGGTCGGACGCCTCACTAGCTGTGGAAAATGCACTGGCAGCTGAAGCTGCTGGTGTGTCAGCTCTTGCTATGCACGGACGCACACGCGAACAAATGTATACCGGTCACGCTGATCTTGAAACCCTCCACAATGTTGCGCAAGCCTTAACCAAGATTCCTTTTATTGCCAATGGCGATATTCGTACTGTCCAAGATGCTCAACAGCGTATAGAAGAAGTGGGGGCAGATGCTGTCATGATAGGGCGCGCTGCTATGGGCAATCCGTATCTTTTTCATCAGATTAACCACTATTTTGAAACAGGAGAAATCCTGCCTGATCTCAGCTTTGAGGATAAAATGCAAGTCGCTTACGATCATTTGAAACGTCTAATTGACCTCAAGGGCGAACATATCGCCATTAGAGAATTTCGTGGCTTAGCACCTCATTACCTCCGCGGAACGGCTGGCGCGGCCAAACTCCGCGGTGCCATTTCCCAAGCCAACAGCCTTGCGGAAATTGAAGAATTGCTACAAGTCTAAACATTAAAAGACACCAATCATCTGGAAAATTATTCCCAAATGGTTGGTGCTTTTTATTTAAAGAGTAATTTCTACCAGGTATCTATCCGAGTCATTTCAGTCCTCGCTTGATTGCGGTAAATAAGATCTTCTCGAACAGAGAAACCTAATTTCTCCCAAAACTGATTCCCCTCTTTATTTCTTTTAAAGACAACCAAGGCGACCTTATGAATTTTCAAATCATCTAAGACAGTTAAAACTGTCTCAACCAACTGCCGAGCAATCCCTCTCCTGCGATAGTTCGGATGAACAGCTGTATGATAGATTATAGGCTCTTCGTCCGTCCGAACCAACTAAAATCGCTCCGATAATCGTTTGATTTTCTACTGCCACCAGACAAGTTTGAGGATTTCTCTGCAAAAAACGAGCAATTCCCTCTTTTGAATCATCTAAATCATTCAATCCCATGCCTGCACATGATAACCACAATTGATAAACCTGATCATAATCCGTTTCTGTCATTTCACGAATGTTCATCTTTTAAGTCCTTATCTATCCCTAAATGTTTCAAGGAAAAACTCAGAGCACTTCAAACTTCAGCTGTCCAGTTTTGACACCGACTTTCAAACTTTGTCCCATCTGTAACTCACCAGCTAAAAGTAATTCGGATAAATGATCTTCTACCTGAGTTTGTAGAGTTCTGCGCAGTGGACGAGCTCCCATTTCAGGGTCATAACCCTCTTGAGCCAGAAGTTTCAAAGCACTAGGTTGGAATTTCAGTTCAATTCCTTTTTCAGCGAGACTGACAATGAGTGGCTTCACCATAATTTTTACCACTTCTTGCATGTCTTCGCTAGTCAGGCTATGGAAAACAACCTTTTCATCAATCCGATTGATAAATTCCGGACGATAACTTTTCTTGAGTTCTTCCATCATCCGTTTTTCCATGCTTTCATGATCAAAGCGGGCATCACGCGCTCCAAAACCGACCGTCTTATCATCCCGCAAACTTGTCGCACCAAGATTGCTAGTCATAATGATAATGGTATTGGAAAAATCCACCTTGCGTCCCTTACTGTCGGTCAGCACCCCGTCATCTAAGACTTGTAGAAGCACATTGAAAATATCAGGATGTGCTTTTTCTACCTCATCAAAGAGGAGTACAGAGTACGGACGATTGCGAACTTTTTCAGTTAATTCGCCCCCTTCTTCATAACCGACATAACCTGGAGGCGCTCCATTAAGTCGACTGGCAGCAAATTTCTCCATATATTCACTCATATCAAAACGAATCAATGCTGTTTCGTCATCAAAAAGAACTTCCGCTAAAGCCTTAGCCAGCTCAGTTTTTCCAACCCCAGTTGGACCCAAGAACATAAAGGAGCCAATTGGACGTTTGCTGGTGCGAATGCCGGATTGATTGCGCCGAATCGCTCGACTGATAGCAGAAATTGCTTCATTTTGCCCAATGACCCGTTTGTGCAGTTCCTTTTCTAAATGGAGGTATTTCTTCGCATCTGTTTGCGTCAACTTTTGCACAGGAATTCCCGATAAACCGCTGAGTGTTACCAAAATATCCTCGTCTTTAACCTTTAGTTTGTAGACAATTGGCTGACTTTCTTTTTCCAACAAAGTGCCAACCTTTTTCCAATCGCCTGCCATTAAAGCCTCGTCTGCTGCACTCAATTCTGTTTTTACATGATTTTGCGGACCTTTATTTTGTACCGTTGCGGCAGCTTCATCTAGCAAATCGATCGCCGAGTCAGGTAGATGTTTACTTGTTAGATAACGATGAGCATACTTAACAGCTGTCCCAATCGCTGAATCTGTAATCACCACTTTGTGGTGTTCTTCATAGCTTTTCTTGAGCCCCTGTAAAATCGCAATACTATCAGCTACCGTAGGCTCTTCAATAGTAACCTTGGCAAATCGCCGTGAAAGAGCCGCATCTTTTTCAATATATTTCTGGTACTCTTCTTGTGTCGTTGCGCCGACCGTTCTAAGTGTTCCTCTAGCCAAAGCTGGCTTGAGAATGTTCGCTGCATCTAATGTCGAATCAATCCCACTGCCAGAACCCATAATAGTATGAAGCTCATCAATAAAGAGAATCACATGCCCGTCTGCTTCAATATCATTGATAATATTGTTCATCCGCTCTTCAAAATCACCGCGAAAACGAGTCCCAGCTACCACATTCATCAAATCCAGCTCCAGAACTCTCATCTTTGCAAGCTCATTTGGAACTTGACCAGCTGCCACACGTTGCGCCAAACCAAGGGCTAATGCTGTCTTCCCAACTCCTGCATCTCCTACCAACACTGGATTATTTTTCGTCTTGCGACTTAAAATCTGAAGCATGCGAGAAATCTCTTTATCCCGCCCAATGACCGGTTCTAAAAGACCAGCACGAGCCATTTCGGTTAAATCACGGGTATAATCTTCTAGTCCACCACTGGTAGAAGGAGGCATCCCCATCATATTGACCATCGTTTGTTTCGCTGCAGCAGTATTTTTATTTAAGTGGCGAATAGCCTTTATATCTTCTTTACCCCAGCTAGCCTTATGCTCTAAGTTTTTCCGAAGATCGGTCATACGCAAAACGCCTTCTTTATCCTCATAGCTAAAGCCTGTAAATTCAAGGAGACGTGCCGCCAAACTTCCTCGGTCAAACAGCATAGCTAACAACACATGCTCTGTCCCAAGATTCTTAGCATGCACAACCTCTGCAATTCGCTCAGCTGTCAAAAACAACACTTTCGTACGATGAGAAAACGGCCAAATGGTAAAGCTTCCCTCTTGTTGATAAATCTTTCCTGTGATATGAAAGGCTGCTTTCTCAAAATCATCAATTTCAAGCGGATAATCATTTAAAACTGAACCCGCAACACTATAAGGATTATTCGCCATGGCAATCAACAAATGCCAAGACTCCAAATAATCCGTTTCAAAATGACTCGCTAACAGTTGTGCCGACTCAATACTTTCTGTCAAAGCTTTTGAATATTTCATATATTAGTTTTTCCCTTTTCTATCAACTTGTTGTAAAATTTTCTTTAACATCTGCGCACGAATCTGTGCAGCATTTACTCCCAATACCCTGTCTGTTGTCGTCGCTAAAAGAAGATTCCCTTCTCGTTCTGTCATGATTTTTTCATCAAACAATAACTGAATGATATCTGTAAAGACCTGTTGACTGATTTGCTCGCCAACGCTATGCAGTAAATCACAAAGCAGCTCATGATGATTAGAGAATTCAATCCGACCAATCCGAATGTAGCCGCCTCCACCACGCTTGCTTTCAACAACATAGCCACGACTTTCCGTAAAACGTGTCTTGATGACATAATTTATCTGACTTGGAACAACCTGAAAAACATCCGCAATTTCACTGCGCTTCAACTCTGCAATCCCAGCTTGAGCTAAAATTGCTTTGATGTATTCCTCAATACTGTCTGACGTATTCTTATGGCTCATGACAACCCTTTCTTCCAGTTCTTTCTTTTGCTCCATAAATGAGCAACTGACATTGACTATCTTTGACTAATATTATACCGAAAATCTCTTATTTTTGAAAGAAAAAGACCTAAATGAAAAACTGAAAAGTCTGATTATTCAAGCAAGTGAAAAAGCTTATAGAATAGGAATAATTAGAGTGTAAGCGCTTGCCTTTTAATTTTAAAGCGTTATAATATAGATGAAAATTTGACGATAATAATAAAAGGAGGCCAAATGAATGAAAATGAATTGGTTCAAATATACACGTCATGTACTGGTTTGGTTGGTTTCAACTTTATTCTTTTTTACAGTTATTTCTGCTGATTATGTGGATGTCCAAGTCGTCCCGTTAGTCATCTGCTTATTTGCTCCATTTTTATTTGAACCGTCTTCAATAAAACCTAAAACAAAATGGACAATTGATTTAGCCATCATTGCTGTAAGTGTCTGTGCTATTCTCTTTACACAAACATATCGAATCGCTTTTACCTACTCCGAAATTACCTATCTACTAATTTCTTTAATCGTTTTAATCTTTGTAGACTCTGTGATTTCTCACAAGGGATTCACGAAAAAAATTGTAAAATAATCGCAGACACTATTAGAAAAGGCTAGAGAGTTATATCAGCTCTCTAACCTTTTTATTTATGATTTAAACACTAACTATTGATTGCCTTAGTTTTGACCAAGTGCAGCAGCCATAGTTGCAGCTACTTCTGATTCAAAATCATTGGCAGCTTTTTCAATGCCGTCACCTACTTCAAAACGAGTGAAGCTTGCAATTGTCACACCTTGGCTTTCAAGAAATGCTTCAACAGTCTTGCTGTCGTCCATGATATAGACTTGCGCAAGTAATGTGTAAGCTTGGTCAACTTTTGTATTGTCCAGCATGAAGCGATCCATTTTACCAGGAATAATTTTGTCCCAGATTTTTTCTGGTTTACCTTCAGCTGCAAGACCAGCTTTGATGTCTTCTTCAGCTTGTGCAATCACTTCATCCGTCAATTGAAGTTTAGAACCAAATTTGTAGTGTGGAAGCGCTGGTTTACCAACCATTGCACGACTTTCGTTGTCTTGATCAATTTTGTGGTTCATTTGAGCCAATTCATCATGGATAAATTCTTCACTCAATTCTTTGTATGAAAGAACAGAAGGTTTCATAGCGGCAACGTGCATTGCCACGTGTTTTGCAAGATCTTCGTTACTGCCTGAAAGAACTGTGATAACACCGATACGTCCACCATTGTGTTGGTAAGCTCCAAATACTTGATCATCTGCTTTTTCAACAACTGCAAAACGACGGAATGAGATTTTTTCTCCGATTGTAGCAGTTGCACTAACATAAGCAGCTTCAAGTGTTTCACCTGAAGGCATTGTCAAAGCAAGAGCTTCTTCGTTGTTAGCTGGTTTGCCTTCTGCGATTACTTTAGCTGTTTCGTTTACCAATTCAACGAATTGAGCATTTTTTGCTACAAAGTCTGTTTCTGAGTTCACTTCAACGATAGCGGCAACATTGCCGTTTACATAGACACCAGTCAATCCTTCAGCAGCAACACGGTCTGCTTTTTTAGCAGCTTTTGCCATACCTTTTTCACGAAGCAATTCAATTGCTTTTTCGATATCGCCATCTACTTCTACAAGTGCTTTTTTAGCGTCCATGACACCAGCACCAGATTTTTCACGCAATTCTTTTACAAGCTTAGCTGTAATTTCTGCCATTTTGATCCTCCAATTAAGATATTACGGTTTTATTTAATAAAAAGGGGAGGGCTAGGCCCCGCCCCATAAGTTCGTTACTTGATTATTCGTTTGAGCCTTCGACAACTTCAACGATTTCTTCGATAGAATCTGCTTGTGAATCAGTTGCAGCTAATTCTGCTTCTACTGATTCAACGTTATCTTCACCTTGACGGCCTTCGATAATTGCATCAGCCATTTTCGCAGTGATTAACTTAACAGCACGAATAGCATCGTCGTTAGCTGGAATGATGACATCAATGTCATCTGGATCTGTATTTGTATCCACCATCGCTACAACTGGAATACCTAATTTCTTAGCTTCTTTAACAGCGATTTGTTCTTTATGTGGATCCACAACATACATCACATCTGGAATACGTGGCATTTCTTCGATACCACCCAAGAATTTTTCAAGACGAGCGCGTTGTTTGTTAAGAAGAGCGACTTCTTTTTTAGGAAGAACATCAAAAATTCCGTCTTCTTCCATACGTTTGATTTCTTTCAAACGAGCAACACGTTTTTGAATCGTTTCCCAGTTTGTAAGTGTTCCACCCAACCAACGGTGGTTGATATAGTATTGACCAGCACGTTCTGCTTCTTCTTTTACAGCATCAGCAGCTTGTTTTTTCGTACCAACAAACAAGATAACTGCATCGTTAGCAGCTGCGTCACGCATAAAGTCGTATGCTTGATCTGCAAATTTTACAGTTTGTTGCAAGTCGATAACGTGGATACCGTTACGTTCTGTGAAGATATACTTCGCCATCTTAGGGTTCCAGCGACGAGTTTGGTGACCAAAGTGTACACCAGCCTCAAGAAGTTGTTTCATTGAAATTACTGCCATGAGTAATGTCTCCTTTATTGTTTTTTCCTCTCCCAGATTTCAACTCGCAAAACCACCCGTAGGCAACGGCTTCACAATTCATCTGAAATGAGTATTTGCCGATTACACGACATTTATTATCATATCAAAATTTCTTCCATTTTACAAGAGGGTTTCTGCTTTTTCATGCCAAATGCACGAAGAAAATCATTCGAAATTTATAACTTTTAAAAAAGGAAAGTCCTGACTTGTCTTAATCGCTATAGTCTTTTAAGTAGGCTCTTAATTCTCGAATCATGGATTGGCGGCCTTTGAACCGTTCATCGGCTAGTAAGCGCTCATACTGCTCCTGTTTCTCTGGGCTCAGTTGAGCTTGATAGCTATTTAGTTGGTCTCGGAGAATCACCAATTCATCCAGATATAGTTCTTTTAGGCTGAGCTGGTGACCAATCTCGCTCACTTCTTCATAAGCTTGACGATTAAGTTTGCGTTTTTGACTTTCCTGTTTACGAAGGATGTCCAGGATATGATTGCGGAACTTGGTCTTATAGTAAACATAGAGCTGACTTTCTTCTTCTACCAGCTGCAGATACTGGCTTACCAACTGATAGAGCACCAACATGCCCTCTTGTTCCCAATCGCTTAATTCCCACAGGTGGACATAATATTCTCTCCGACACTTCAGCACAATTCCTCTCACCTTGGCATATAACTCCTTGAACTCCATCTTCTTCTCCTTCCTTTTTCTTACCTTTTAAGGATAGCAAACTTGAAGCTTTTAGGAGAGCTGGATAGCTGTCCTACTCTTTTCGGTTTCTATTTCGTACTTCTTAATACACCTATCTATCTCTTCAGGTACTTTTACATTCTTTTCAGCGGATAAAGTTAAAATTAACAGATGTCTGTTTGGGAGTTTTCATGATAAATTCAGCATTATAATTCTGTAAATTCTGTAGTGAAGCATCGATTATGAAATTCTAAAAAACGCCTGCTTACGAAATTGTTTTTTTGTAAAAGCAATTTCGTAAACAAGCGTCTACGTTTCTTATCATAAGATGAGTGTTCCCGCTAGGAAAAATCCTAGCGGTAGACCAGAGCTAGACTAAGAGTAACATTACTCCATCATCATAACACTCAACAAAATTGATAAAAATTATACTAATTCAATGATTGCCATTGGAGCAGCATCACCACGACGTGGTTCAGTTTTAAGGATACGAGTATATCCACCGTTACGTTCTGCATAACGAGGAGCTAAATCAGAGAATAATTTTTGAAGAGCAGTAGTTGAAGTATACTTTTCTGTTTCTTCATCATAGTTTTCTGAGGCAATTTCGTTACGAACAAAAGCTGCTGCTTGACGACGAGCATGCAAATCACCACGTTTACCCAAAGTAATCATTTTTTCAACTGTTTTACGGATTTCTTTAGCACGAGCTTCTGTTGTCACAATTGATTCGTTGATAATCAAGTCAGTGGTCAAGTCGCGAAGCATTGCTTTACGTTGTGAGCTAGTGCGTCCTAGTTTACGGTAAGCCATGTTTTCCTCCTTTATTTATCGTTTTTTAATCCAAGACCGAGATCAGCAAGTTTTACTTTCACTTCTTCAAGACTCTTACGTCCTAGATTTCTTACTTTCATCATTTCAGGTTCAGTTTTTTCTGTCAAATCAAATACAGTATTGATACCAGCACGTTTCAAACAGTTGTACGAACGAACTGACAAATCTAATTCTTCAATTGTACGATCCAACACACGATCATCTGAAACTTTTTCTGTTTCTCTCATCACATCAGTAGATTTTGCTACTTCAGTTAAGTTAGTAAACAGGTCTAAATGTTCCGTTAAAATGTGCGCAGAAAGCCCTAGGGCATCTTCTGGAATAATCGTCCCGTCTGTCATGATTTCAAGAGTTAATTTATCAAAACCATCATTGCTACCAACGCGAGCTGGTTCAACTTGATAATTAACTTTTTTCACCGGCGTATAGATTGAATCTACCGCAAGCGTCCCTACTGGTGCATCATCTTTTTTGTTTTCATCAGCCGGTACATAACCACGACCTGTATTTACGGTCATAATAGCTTTTAAGCTAGCACCTTCACCAATTGTAAAGAGATAATGATCAGGATTTACAATTTCAATATCACTATCCGTCAAAATATCACCGGCAGTAATTTCTGCAGGACCTTCAACATCCAGTTCAATTGTCTTTTCGTCTTCAACGTAAGATTTTACAGCAATCCCTTTGACGTTCAGAATGATTTGCATCACATCTTCACGGACACCTGGAACTGTATCGAATTCGTGCAATACACCTTCAATATTGATAGATGTCACAGCAGCACCCGGTAGAGATGCAAGAAGTACACGGCGAAGTGAGTTCCCAAGCGTTGTACCATAACCACGTTCTAGTGGTTCTACTACAAATATGCCATAGTCTTTCTTTTCATCAATTTTTGTTATATTTGGTTTTTCAAACTCAATCATTTAGTTACTCCCTCTTAAACGAAAAGCAGTGTAATGGTTTATGATTATACACGGCGACGTTTTGGAGGACGAGCACCATTGTGTGGCACAGGAGTCACATCACGAATAGCTGTTACTTCAAGACCAGCGGCAGCAAGAGCACGAATAGCTGACTCACGACCAGAACCTGGACCTTTAACAGTAACTTCAACTGATTTAAGACCGTGTTCTTGTGCAGACTTTGCAGCAGCTTCAGATGCCATTTGGGCAGCAAATGGTGTAGATTTACGAGAACCTTTAAATCCAAGAGCTCCGGCAGATGACCAAGCAATTGCGTTACCATGCACATCAGTAATCATAACAATAGTGTTGTTAAATGTAGCGTGAATATGAGCAATACCAGATTCGATATTTTTCTTCACACGACGTTTACGTGTTGGTTTAGCCAAGACTTTTTACCTCCTTATATTATTTTTTCTTACCAGCAATCGCAACAGCTTTACCTTTACGAGTGCGAGCGTTGTTCTTTGTGTTTTGTCCACGTACAGGAAGTCCACGACGATGACGGATTCCGCGATATGAACCAATTTCCATCAAACGTTTGATGTTTAAGTTTACTTCACGACGAAGGTCACCTTCAACTTTGATAGCATCCACTTCACGACGGATAGCGTCTTCTTGATCAGATGTTAAATCTTTCACACGAATATCCTCTGAAACTCCAGCAGCTGCTAAAATTTTCTTAGATGTTGGAAGACCAATACCGTATACATAAGTCAGTGAAACAACTACACGTTTGTCATTTGGAATATCAACTCCAGCAATACGAGCCATTTTTTCTCCTTTCTATTATCCTTGACGTTGTTTGTGTTTTGGATTTGCTGGGCAAATCACCATAACACGACCATTACGACGAATAACTTTGCAGTATTCGCAAATTGGTTTGACCGATGGTCTTACTTTCATTTCTTATCCCTCCAAGTATTTCGATTATTTAAAGCGGTAAGTGATCCGTCCACGTGTCAAATCATAAGGACTCATCTCGACAGTAACACGGTCTCCCGCTAAAATACGAATATAGTTTTTACGAATTTTACCAGAAACTGTTGCTAAAATCTGATGTCCATTTTCAAGTTCAACCGTAAACATTGCATTCGGCATTGTATCAACTACTTTGCCTTCAACTTCAATCACATCGTCTTTTGCCACGCAAAAGCACCCCCTAAATTTCGATTCATTCCTCTGAACACAGAGGTAACAATTATAAGTCAGACTAATTCATTGTATCACTACTTGTCAAATATTGCAAGTGTAAAAAACGCTTTTATTTTAACTTTAACAAGACTTTTTCAATATCTTTAAATACATCATCAATCTCTTGATTTCCTTGAATATCATAAACCAAATTTTGAGAACGATAATGCTCAATAATTGGTGCTCCTTGAGCGATATTGACATCTAAACGGCGTTTCACGGTTTCTGGCTTGTCATCCTCACGTTGATAATAATCCTCTTCATTATAATCTGCTGGTGGATTGAAGACTTTATGGAAGGTTTCTCCCGTTTTTTTGTGAATAATCCGTCCGCTCAAGCGCTCTAGCAAGCTGTTAGGATCCACTTCGATATTAACAACCCCGTCTAAAGTAAGCCCAAGTTCAGCAAGTATCTGATCCAGTGCATGAGCTTGATCAATGGTGCGTGGGTAGCCATCTAATAAAAAGCCTTTTTCTTTAATATCATCTTGTGCTAAACGTTCTTTGACAATCCCATTAGTCACTTCATCTGGCACTAATTCACCTTTGTCAATATATGATTTCGCAAGTACCCCCATTTCAGTTTGGTTGGCCATGGCTGCACGGAACATATCCCCTGTTGAGATATGCGCAACACCAAATTCCTCAACGATTTTGGCCGCTTGAGTCCCCTTGCCTGCACCTGGCAAGCCCATAATCAAAAGATTCATGATCCTTCTCCTTTTTTGTTTTTAAATAAATCTATTACAAATTCTTAATAAACTTGTTTAAAAACAAAATAGAAAGAGTGGGACAGACTTCAGAAAATCTATGATTTTCGATTTGCTCTCCCACCCCGCAACATAGTTGATTCAGGATGAAAACAAAAACTCATTTTCATCATCAACCACTGCGTTCGTACTTTAACGCAAATTGCTTTTAAAGTATAGAATATCTTTCTTTACTCTGTTTCTATTCTGTTGTATTCATAAAGCCAGTATATTTTCTCTTCAGAAGGTAGCCTTCAAGCTGTTTCATTCCTTCAATACCAGTTGCAATAATAATCAGCAAACTAGTACCACCTAAAGCAACAGCATCTGTCAATCCAAACAAATCTTTTGCTAAAATCGGTAAAATCGAAATAAAGCCTAAGAAAAGTGAACCAACTGTTGCTAAGCGACGAAGCAACTTAGACATATATTCTTCTGTTCCTTTACCAGGACGTACACCATGAATATAGGCACCGCTCTTTTGCAAATTCTCTGCAGTTTTCTCTGGATTGATTTGTACAAATGTATAGAAAAATGTAAACAAAATAATCAAGAGTGCGTACATCACAATTCCGCTTGCGGTTGTTGTTGCAAACAAGGACTGGGCCACTCGAACCCATTGTGCATTATGACCTGTAGCTGTCAAAAATTGGAAAATAGCTGCAGGTGCGGCAGTAATCGAACTTGCAAAGATAACCGGAATAACACCCGCCGGATTGACCTTCAAAGGAAGGTATGAGCTAGAAGGCGCACCTTGCGCAATCTTTGTATACTGGATTGGAATTTTGTATTCTGCTTGTTGAACGAAGGTTGTAAAGTAAACAATGAGTAAAACAGCTATAATCAGAATAGTAACAAAAATGATAGATGAAGTAATACGGCTGCTTGGTACATTGACAAAGTAGTCTACATATATACTCTTAATCATTCCTGGAATTGCTGCTACGATACCTGCAAAGATAATCATAGAAACACCGTTACCATAGCCTTTATCTGTAATTTGTTCCCCTAACCAAGTCACAATCATAGAACCCGTCGTTAACAGAAAACCAATCAGCAAATAAGTTTGCCAGTTAGGCGTTGCCACCAACTTAGCACTAGACAAGGTATGGAAACCTGCTGTAATACCGATAGATTGAACAAACGCCAAGACTAAGGCAATATAGCGCGTTGCTTGATTTAACTTTCTTCGTCCAACTTCACCTTGCTTGCCCCATTCTACAAACTTAGGTAAAATATCCATTTGTAGCAATTGAACAACAATAGAGGCGGTAATATACGGACTAACTCCCAATGCAAATACTGAGAAATTTCGCAAAGCATTACCTGACACAAGGCTGAGCATGTTTAGAAATGAAAGCCCGTTAAGAGCTTCCAAGCTTTTTGCATTAACACCTGGAACAGTAATCGTCGTACCAATTCGAAATACTAATACAATAAAAATTGTAAAGAGAATTTTTGAACGAACCTGTTTGATTTTTAATGCATCTTTTAATAGTTTAAAAAACATAGGTCACCTCGCTTAGATGACTTCCACTGAACCACCTTTAGCAGTGATAGCTTCTTCGGCTGATTTAGAGAATTTAGCTGCTTTCACAGTCAATTTCTTTGTCAATTCGCCGTTACCAAGAATCTTAACACCAGATTTTTCAGCTTTTACAATCCCTGCTTCGATAAGGACAACTGGAGTTACTTCTGCCCCGTCTTCAAAAACATTCAATTGATCAAGATTTACAATTGCATATTCTTTACGATTGATGTTCAAGAAACCACGTTTTGGCATGCGACGGAACAATGGTGTTTGTCCACCTTCAAAACCAAGACGAACTTTACCACCACTACGAGCTTTTTGACCTTTTTGACCACGTCCAGCTGTTTTACCATTACCAGATGAAGTACCACGACCAACACGGTTACGGACTTTACGAGAACCTGTAGCAGGTTGTAATTCATGAAGTTTCATTATATTTTTTCTCCTCTTTTGTAAAATGCTAGCGCTTATACTGAGAAAAAGGTGTCCTCAGGATAAACTCGCCTATACATATATTTAGTTTAAGGGGCTGAGAAAATCCTCTCATCCCCTAGTTTATTTCAATTTAAAGTTTTGTTAGCAAAATGATTACTTACTTAACTTCTTCAACAGTTACCAAGTGTGATACTGCTGTAATCATACCACGAACAGCAGCATTATCTTCTTTGATAACTGAGCTATTTAATTTGCCAAGTCCAAGTGCTACAACAGTTTTACGTTGTGACGGAATGCGTCCGATTGGAGACTTTGTCAAAGTAATTTTAATTTGAGCCATGTGAATCTCCTTTCTTATGCTAAGTCAGAAACTGAAATACCACGAAGGGCAGCAACTTCTTCAGCGCGTTTTAATTGTTTCAAACCTTCAACAGTTGCGCGAACGATGTTGATTGGAGTGTTAGAACCAAGTGATTTAGATGTTACATCTGCTACACCTGCCAATTCGATGACGGCACGAACAGCACCACCAGCAGCCACTCCAGCACCTTCTACAGCTGGTTTCAACAAGACACGAGCTCCACCAAATTCAGATGTTACTTCATGAGGAATTGTTGTGCCAACCATTGGTACTTCAATTAGGTTTTTCTTTGCATCTTCAACGGCTTTGCGAATTGCTTCTGGTACTTCTTGAGCTTTACCAGTACCAAAACCAACACGACCATTACGGTCACCAACAACTACAAGAGCCGCAAAACGAAGACGACGTCCACCTTTAACAACTTTTGTAACACGGTTAATCGCAACTACGCGTTCTTCAAGTTCAACTGCATTGTCTTTAAATGCCATTTTTTAGTGTCCTCCCTATTAGAATTTCAATCCGTTTTCACGAGCTGCATCAGCCAAAGCTTTTACACGTCCGTGATATAGATATCCACCGCGGTCAAACACCACTTCAGTAATACCTTTAGCAACTGCACGTTCAGCAACAAGTTTGCCGACAACAACGGCTTGTTCAGTTTTAGTTCCTTTTGAAACTTCTTTGTCAAGAGTTGAAGCGCTTGCGAGCGTTACACCCGCTACGTCATCAATTACTTGAGCGTAGATGCCTGTATTAGAACGGAATACGTTCAAACGTGGGCGATCAGCAGTTCCAGAGAGTTTTCCGCGAACGCGACGGTGGCGTTTTTGGCGGAGTTTGTTTTTATCTGGTTTCGAAATCACAATTTTCACCTCTTAATTATAATGCTTGCTCATGAGAGCTTTTGGTAAAGAGACAATCCAAAAAGAATTGCCAAAAGGATAAAATCCTATTATTTACCAGTTTTACCTTCTTTACGACGTACGTATTCACCAACGTAACGGATACCTTTACCTTTGTAAGGTTCTGGTGAACGAAGGCTACGGATGTAAGCAGCTGTTTGACCAACAACTTCTTTATTAATACCACTTACAACGATTGAAGTTGCAGATGGTACTTCAAAAGTAATACCTTCTGGAGCTTCAACTTCGTCTTGGTGAGATTTACCAACTGAAAGAACAAGTTTTGTTCCTTGGAGTTGCGCACGGTATCCGACACCGCGCATTTCAAGTTCTTTTTTGAAACCTTCAGAAACACCAACAACCATGTTGTTCAAGTTTGCACGTGAAGTACCGTGGATTGTTTTGTTTTCTTTTGAGTCGTTTGGACGGTGAAGTGTAACTTCGTTGCCTTCAACTTTGATTTCAATGTTTTTGTTAAACTCACGAGTGAGTTCGCCTTTAGGTCCTTTAACAGTAACAACGTTATCGTTGTTTGTTACTTCAACACCAGCAGGCAAAGTAATAACTTTATTACCAATACGTGACATAGTATTTAATTCTCCTGTTAGATTATCAAGCCACAAAGTGACTAGTTTTCACGGGGATGAGTTTCATCGAATATAATCAACGAAACTCGCACAAATCATTTGAGATAAGTGCTTAGTATCAGCTTCTTACCAAACGTAAGCGATAACTTCTCCACCAACGTTCTTTTGACGAGCTTCTTTGTCAGTCAAAAGACCTTCTGAAGTAGAGATGATCGCGATTCCAAGTCCGTTAAGAACTTTAGGAACATCTTCACGTTTAGAGTAAACACGAAGACCTGGTTTTGAGATACGTTTCAAGTTAGTGATAACACGTTCACCGTTTTGTCCGTATTTCAAGAATACGCGGATGATACCTTGTTTGTCATCTTCGATAACTTCAACGTTTTTTACGAAACCTTCACGTTTAAGGATTTCAGCAATACCTTTTTTAATGTTTGATGCAGGTACTTCAAGTACTTCGTGTTTAGCTTGGTTAGCGTTACGAATACGTGTCAAGAAATCTGCAATTGGGTCAGTCATAACCATTTTATATTTTCTCCTCTTACTAGTAGTTTGAATAATTCACTTGCTAGTTAATGATTGAGCTAGGCTCAGATTGTGTTTAATACATTCAAATTAGATAAACCAACTTGAATATATCATATTTTTACCAAGAAGCTTTGGTAACACCTGGAATTTGACCTTTGTAAGCCAATTCACGGAAGCAAACACGGCAAAGTTTAAATTTGCGATAAACTGAGTGTGGACGTCCACAACGTTCGCAACGAGTGTAAGCTTGCGTAGAGAACTTCGCAGGGCGTTTGTTCTTAGCAATCATTGATTTTTTAGCCAATTTATTTACCTCCTAGATTATTTTGCAAAAGGCATTCCAAGGCCTGTAAGCAATTCACGTGATTCTTCATCCGTGTTAGCAGTTGTTACAATAACAATGTCAAGACCGCGAGTCTTGTCGACATCATCAAAGTTGATTTCTGGGAAAATCAATTGTTCTTTCACACCAAGTGTGTAGTTCCCGCGTCCATCAAATGATTTTGTTGGAACACCGTGGAAGTCACGAACACGTGGAAGTGATACAGTAACCAATTTATCCAAGAATTCATACATGCGTTCACCGCGAAGAGTTACCTTAGCACCAATCGCTACACCTTCACGAAGACGGAAGCCGGCGATAGATTTTTTAGCTTTAGTGATAAGTGGTTTTTGACCTGAGATAAGAGCAAGTTCTTCAGCAGCTTTTTCAAGATTTTTAGCATTTGATACAGCATCTCCAACACCCATGTTCAAAACGATTTTATCCACTTTTGGCACAGCCATAACAGATGAGTAGTTAAACTTTTCAGTCAAAGCAGGAACTACTTCATTAAGATATTTTTCTTTTAAACGATTAGCCATTATACTTCTCCTTTCCTTCGTGATTAGTCAAGCACTTCGCCTGATTTTTTATTGTAACGAACTTTTTTGCCGTCTACAAACTTGTAGCCAACACGTCCTGCAACACCATTTTTGTCCAACACTTGAACATTAGACACATGGATTGGTGCTTCTTTTTCCACGATAGCACCTTGAGGATTTTCGTTATTCGGTTTTTGGTGTTTCTTGATGATGTTCACACCTTCAACAACAACTTTATTTACTTTTGGAAGTGCGGCAACGACTTTGGCTTCAACACCTTTGTCTTTACCAGCAATCACGCGAACTTTGTCGCCAGTTTTTACAAACATTGGTTTCTCCTTTGATTTCTTACGCCCTGACGGGCACCCTATCTATCAAAGATAGGGGACTTAGTTTGTTTTTGATTAAAGTACTTCTGGAGCAAGTGAGACGATCTTCATAAATCCACCTTCACGCAATTCGCGTGCAACTGGACCAAAGATACGTGTCCCGCGAGGTGTTTTATCATCACGGATAATCACTGCAGCATTTTCGTCAAATTTGATGTATGAACCATCTTTGCGACGAGCACCTGATTTAGTACGAACGATAACCGCTTTTACAACGTCACCTTTTTTAACCGCACCACCAGGAGTAGCTTGTTTTACAGATGCAACGATGACATCGCCAATGCTAGCGAATTTACGCTTTGAACCACCAAGAACTTTGATTGTCAAGATTTCGCGGGCACCGCTGTTGTCAGCAACTTTCAAACGAGTTTCTGTTTGAATCATTTAAGTTTTCTCCTTTCTGGTTTGATTAGATGATAACTGCTTCTTCTACAACTTCTACAAGACGGAAGCGTTTTGTAGCTGAAAGCGGACGAGTTTCCATGATACGAACAATATCGCCTTCTTTAGCGATGTTATTTTCATCATGCGCTTTGTATTTTTTAGAGTAGTTAATACGCTTACCATAGACTGGGTGGTTACGTTTTGTTTCAACTACAACTGTGATTGTTTTATCCATCTTGTCAGAAACGACGCGTCCAACAAGCGTTTTACGTTGATTACGTTCCATTTTAGAATTTCTCCTTTCCCAAGTCTATTATTTCATTTCTGATTGAACAGTTTTGATACGAGCGATTTGCTTTTTCACTTCTTTCAAGCGTGCAGTTTGTTCTAATTGACCCGTTGCTGCTTGGAAACGAAGATCAAACAATTCTTTCTTCAATTCTCTTTCACGCTTCGCGAGTTCTTCTTGAGAAAGACCACGAAGTTCTTTAACAAATTCTTTTACTTCATTAAGTTTCATGCCTTCTCCTTATTCTGCTTCACGTTTCACGAATTTTGTTTTAACCGGTAATTTGTGGCTTGCAAGACGAAGCGCTTCGCGAGCAACTTCCTCAGGTACACCAGCGATTTCAAACATCACTTTACCACGTTTAACTGGTGCAACCCAACCTTCTGGAGCACCTTTCCCAGATCCCATACGAACCCCGATAGCTTTGGCAGTGTATGATTTGTGTGGGAAGATTTTAATCCAAACTTTACCACCACGTTTCATGTAACGCGTCATAGCGATACGAGCAGCTTCAATTTGGCGGTTTGTGATCCAATGGCTAGTAGTTGCTTGAAGGCCATATTCTCCAAATGCCACTTCCTTACCACCTTTAGCTTCACCGCGCATTTTACCACGAAATTCGCGGCGGTGTTTAACACGTTTAGGTACTAACATTGGTTATTTACCTCCTTTAGTGTTTTTACGAGCTGGAAGAACTTCTCCGCGGTAAATCCATACTTTAACACCAAGTTTACCGTAAGTAGTATCTGCTTCTTCCCAAGCGTAATCAATATCTGCACGAAGCGTATGAAGCGGAACAGTCCCTTCAGAATACCCTTCACTACGAGCGATATCAGCACCGTTCAAGCGGCCAGATACTTGAGTTTTAATTCCTTTAGCTCCCGCACGCATGGTACGTTGGATTGCTTGTTTTTGAGCACGACGGAAAGCAACACGTTGTTCTAATTGGCGAGCAATTCCTTCACCAACAAGATGAGCATCCAAATCTGGTGATTTGATTTCAATGATGTTGATGTGGACTTGTTTACCAGTCAATTTGTTAAGTTTTGCACGAAGTGCATCAACGTTTGCTCCACCTTTACCGATAACCATACCTGGTTTAGCAGTGTGAAGAGAAACGTTTACTTTATTTACTGCGCGTTCGATTTCAATAGTTGAAACAGCTGCGTCAGCTAATTCTTTTTGAACGAATTTACGGATTGCAAGATCTTCATGAAGGTAATCCGCGTATTCTTTTTCAGCATACCATTTGGCATCCCAGTCACGGATGATACCGACACGCATACCTATTGGATGTACTTTTTGACCCACGATTTTACCTCCTTATTTTTCTGCAACGACCACTGTGATGTGGCTAGTGCGTTTGTTGATTGGTGAAGCTGAACCTTTTGCACGTGGACGGAAACGTTTCATTGTTGGTCCTTCGTTTGCGTAAGCTTCAGATACTACCAAGTTTGCTTTTTCCAAGCCAAAGTTGTTTTCTGCATTAGCGATTGCTGAATTCAACACTTTTTCGATAATGCCAGCAGCTTTGTTTGGTGTGAATTTCAAGATTGCGATTGCGTCAGCGACGTCTTTCCCGCGGATATTGTCAAGAACTAGACGAGATTTACGAGGTGAAACGCGCACTGTACGAGCCATTGCTTTAGCTGAAGTAATTTCTGCCATGTTTTTCTCCTCTCTTATCTACGTGTCTTCTTGTCGTCAGCAGCGTGACCTTTGTAAGTACGAGTTGGTGCAAATTCACCAAGTTTGTGCCCTACCATGTCTTCTTGGATGTAAACAGGAACATGTTTACGTCCATCATAAACTGCAATTGTATATCCGATGAAACTTGGGAAAATCGTAGAACGACGTGACCAAGTTTTGATGACTTTTTTCTTTTCGTCGTTGGCTTGAGCTTCAACTTTTTTCATCAAATGCTCATCGACGAAAGGTCCTTTTTTAAGACTGCGTCCCATTTTTATGTTTTCTCCTTTAAAATATGTACCACAACGGCTTGCACTGACAATCAGCGCTACCGAGCTGGCGGAATTTTGCGAGTTAGCTCGCTAATTATAAGTATGTAACAACTCACGAGGGGCAGTAGTTGATTGCTAGTTAGCTATAGCTATCAGCCTTGCTACACATCTAATCAACTTTGCCAAGGTTTCGCAATGAAGTTTGGCAGCTAAACCGCCAAACTTCTGCTCAGCCGCCTATTTCTCGTTGCGACGACGAATAATAAGTTTGTCGGATTTCGCTTTCTTGTTACGAGTTTTAAGTCCAAGAGCAGGTTTGCCCCATGGAGTAGATGGTGCTTTACGACCAACTGGTGCTTTACCTTCACCACCACCGTGTGGGTGATCGTTCGGGTTCATTACAGAACCGCGGACTGTTGGGCGGATGCCTTTCCAGCGGCTGCGTCCAGCCTTACCAAGGTTAACCAATCCATGTTGTTCATTTCCAACAACACCGACAGTTGCACGGCAAGTTCCAAGAATCATGCGAACTTCGCCTGATTGCAAACGAACAAGAACATATTTACCTTCTTGTCCCAATACTTGGGCAGAAGCTCCAGCAGCACGTACTAATTCACCACCATGTCCTGGTTTCAATTCAATATTATGAATCAATGTACCAACTGGGATATTAGCAAGTGGAAGAGCATTTCCGACTTTAATATCCGCTTCTGGTCCAGAAACGATGCGTTGACCAACTTCAAGGCCTTTAGGAGCGATGATGTAAGCTTTCACACCGTCAGTGTAATGTACAAGAGCGATGTTTGCTGAACGATTTGGATCGTATTCAATTGTTTTAACAACTGCTTCAACACCGTCTTTGTTACGTTTGAAGTCAATCAAACGGTAATGGCGTTTGTGTCCACCACCTTGGTGACGAACTGTGATACGACCGTTGTTGTTACGACCAGCTTTGTTGTTCAAAGAAACAAGCAAAGTTTTTTCTGGAGTGCTCGTTGTGATTTCAGCAAAATCCAAAGAAGTCATATTACGGCGACCATTTGTAGTTGGTTTATAAACTCTGATTCCCACGATATTTCCTCCTTAGATTATTCTGCTTCAGCACCGAACAACTCGATTGCTTTTGAATCAGCTGTAAGAGTGATGATAGCTTTTTTAGTTTTGTTTGTAAAACCAGTATAACGCCCTATACGTTTTGCTTTTGGTTTTACATTGATTGTGTTCACATTTGCAACTTTCACTCCGTCAAAAGCAGCTTCAACCGCTTGTTTGATCAAAAGTTTATGAGCACGAGTGTCCACTTCAAATACGTATTTACCTTCTTCAAGAAGAGCCATTGTGCTTTCTGTGATGATAGGCTTTTTGATTACGTCATACAAATTCATTATGCAAGAACCTCCTCGATTGTAGAGATAGCTTCTTTAGTAACAAGAAGTTTGTCGCTATTTACGATATCAAGAACACTTGCAGTTGTTGCTGTTGCAACTTTCACATTTGGAAGGTTACGAGCTGAAAGTGCAGCAAATTCGTTTCCTTCTTCGAGAATTACAAGTACTTTTGTATCAAGGCTAAGCGCAGCAAGTACTTTTGCAAACTCAGCAGTCTTTGGAGCTGTAAATGAAAGGCTGTCTACAGCTACGAATTTGTCCTCAGCAACTTTTTCAGAATAAACTGATTTAAGTGCCAATCTACGAACTTTTTGTGGAAGTTTGTAGGCGTATGAACGAGGAGTTGGACCAAATACGGTACCACCACCACGCCATTGTGGAGAGCGAATAGAACCTTGACGCGCACGTCCAGTTCCTTTTTGACGCCATGGTTTGCGTCCGCCACCTGATACTGCAGAGCGGTTTTTAACAGCGTGAGTTCCTTGACGAAGGCTTGCACGTTGACTGATAACAACGTCAAAGACAACTGATTCATTTGGCTCAATACCAAATACTGCATCGTTAAGAACTACTTCACCAGCTTCTTTACCAGTTTGGTCAAATAATTTTACGTTTGCCATTGTGACTGATTTCCCCTTTCTTTATTATTTACCAGCTTTAACTGCTGACTTGATAGTGATAAGAGATTTCTTAGCACCAGGCACGTTACCTTTGATGAGGATAACGTTTTTCTCTGGAACAACTTGTGCGATTTCAAGGTTTTGAATCGTTACACGATTGCCACCCATGCGTCCTGCCAAGTGTTTGTTTTTGAAAACACGGTTAGGCGCAACTGGTCCCATAGAACCAGGACGACGGTGATAACGAGAACCGTGAGCCATTGGACCACGTGATTGACCGTGGCGTTTGATAACACCTTGGAAACCTTTACCTTTTGAAGTCCCTGTTACATCAACAACATCGCCAGCTTCGAATGTATCTACTGCGATTTCTGCACCGACCTCTAAGCCTTCAATGTTTTTGAATTCACGAATGAAGCGCTTAGGAGCCGTGTTAGCTTTCGCTACATGTCCTTTAGCAGGTTTGTTGCTCAATACATCACGAAGGTCGTCAAAACCGACTTGAACAGCGTTATAACCATCTGTTTCAACTGTTTTTACTTGAAGAACCACGTTTGGTGTTGCTTCAACAACAGTTACAGGGATCAATTCGCCAGCTTCAGTGAAGATTTGAGTCATTCCCACTTTTTTCCCTAAGATTCCTTTTGTCATGAGAAAATGTTTCCTTTTCTATATTTTTTCAAAAAGTTTTTAACGAGCGTTTTTTATGCTCAAGATTAAGATATTAAGGGCGTTAAGAGAGCCTGGTAAAAATAGGAAACTGACGCAGTGTTCGACGAACACTAGGAAGTTCATCTTTTTTGCAGAGCTCTTAGCCCGTATCCAGTTAAGCCCGAATACTTTTACCTTGCATCTGATTATAGTTTGATTTCTACGTTCACACCACTTGGAAGATCCAACTTCATCAAAGCATCAACTGTTTTTTGAGTTGGGTTGATGATATCAATCAAACGTTTGTGTGTACGCATTTCAAATTGTTCGCGAGAATCTTTGTATTTGTGAGTCGCACGAATGATTGTGTAGAGGCTACGTTCAGTTGGAAGTGGGATTGGTCCTGCAACTTCTGCACCTGTACGAGTAGCAGTTTCTACGATTTTTGCAGCCGCTGTATCAAGTGTACGATGTTCGTATGCTTTCAAACGGATACGGATTTTTTTGTTTGCCATCTTTTTCTCCTTTTCGTCTATTTAAGATAATAGGCTAGCTCCACAAGAAAACCGAGACGCCATTGCGTGGCAATGCAACCGAGCGTGTCGCAACCTCTTGCATCAAAGCTACAGACTGTTTTTCACAGCACCATAATAGAATAACACAAAGCCTTACTGATTGCAAGGGATTTGAGCAAGTTTTTTAGTTTTTTTATTTAAAAGCGTTCCCCTTTCTTATTGAGCTTTTACTATCTTCTGAAAAAGCAAGAGATTAAATATAGAAATCTTTATTAGTCGTGAGTACCAACACAAAAAAATCAAGTCTCATTTAAAATGAGGCTTGACATTTACAAATCATTTTTTCTTTAATATGAATAAGTAGAATTGCCTGGTAAGAAGACAAACTACCCCTTCCACGCTTAAAGTCAGTTTGTTTCCTACATGCTTAGTTGAAGGGCTTGCACAGATTTTTAACTACTAGGATAAATCGAATGATCAATACAAACTTGCACTTCCCCATGCACTAAGAATTTACTTGTGCTTTACAGACCCATCTGCTGCTTTTGTGACAGCCTTTTGAATTTCCTGCGCATAGAGTCGACCACCTGCAGCAATTGTGTCGGCATCTTCTCCAAAGTGGATATGATCACTACCTACCCAGATTTCTGGGTGCTGCTTGGCAGTAGTGTTCCAATCGGCAATAGTGACGTAAGCATATTTCTTGGCTAACTCTCTGGCATATTGCGCATGTTTTTCGGCGACAGGATTGTCATATTTGTCTGAATTACCATCGTAAGGAGTTACCAGAATAAGCCGATGTCCCTTCGGTAGGGTCTTGACCAACTCATTCAGTTCTTCTTCGTAGTTAAAGACAATATTAACACCGGTTGCTACCACGACGGTCTTGAGCAAGCCGCCAACTGCGGCATTATTGCTCATAATTTCGCGAGCCTAAGCTGTATTGCGACTGCCTTGAGCATCGACTTGTGCATCCGGCAGGACTTCCTTCAGCGGAGTACTAGCCCGTAAGGTAACGGAGTCACCAATAATCGTCACACCATCTGCAATATTGTAACTACTAGCTTCTCCTTTTTCTGCAAGACTTTTAGTCCGATTTAGCTTGGTGTCAGCCTGATGAAGACCATTGACTAGCATATCTGTCTCAAACGCCCCAATCTTCGGAGCAAGTCCGATAGCCAGCAGGCTGATAAGAAGCAAACCTACGAAACTCATTGCCAAGATCTTTTTCAACTGCGTAAAATGCAAGTCCCAACCGAGAAAAGCAGGGGATTTCCCAGCAATGATTGGCTCAATAACATAAAAGGACAGTCCAGCAAAAGCAAGAGAAAGAAGACTTGTTAAAATCACCGCAGGCAGATTGCCCATCAGCTGTGAAAAAATCGTGTAGAAAGGCCAATGGAAAAGATAGACTCCATAACTCGTATCAGCAATCACTGTCAAAACTAGCGGTTCTTTTAGGTCGAGAGTCTTCTCATGCAAGACCCGTGTAGCCAATATCATAGCCGCCGCTGACAAACTAGCCAAAAGAAAACCAAGCAAATAGGTAAAAGCGAATCAAACTTGATCCAAAGCATCATCACGCCTAAGAGACCCGCTCCCGCCGCAAAGACCAGACAAGCCTCTCGCAAAGACCAGGAGCGAATTATTTTCTTTAACAGGCCTGTCATCTGTTTGATACCGGTCAAGGTCGCTAGGATACTGCCGACAAAGAAAGGATAAATGTGAGTCCAGGTCGAGAAATAAAGCCCCGAAAAACTGAGTCCTAAAAGGCTGCCAATAAACATACTGAGAAAGCTGATAAGCAAACCAAACGAAGACAGCAAAAAGATACTGCCCCTCAGCTGACCGGCTGTTTTGCAATATTTGGCTAGGAACCAGACAGCCAGTCCCCAAAGTAGATAATAATGAACCTCTACAGCCAGACTCCAGTTATGGACAAATAAATGTGGAATAAACTGAGCCTCGTAGCTTCCACCCGTCATCATTTCGTCAAAGTTAGTCACAAAGCCCATGACTGCTGCAATCTGCGTTCCAATACCGGCTACAAAATCCCGCCGAATCAAAAAGGTAAAGGGCATGACCACCAATACCATGACGATGACAGGGGGAACAATCCGATAAAAACGCCGTCGAAAGAAGGCTAGAAGCTCTATTTTTTTACTCTGAGAAAACTCATCAATCAAGAGCGCTGTAATCAGAAAACCTGAAAAGGTGAAAAAGACATCAACACCGAGAAATCCCCCAGGAAATAATTTTTAAAAAAAGTGATACAAGAGAACCAGCAATAAGCCTGTCACTCGAACCATTGAAAACCATTTAATACGCATATTTCTCCTAAATCCTTTTCACTACTGATACAGACCGACCAACTCCCGCAAGCCTACATCACTGCTGAGTCAAGCAAGCCAAAAATTCTGTTAATTGCTGCATTTAGCAACGTTGCTATAAAATCTATTTTATTCTATTTTACCAAAAAATAAGCCAAAAAAACAAAAGACCTGGAATTTTATTTTCCAAGTCCATTGCTTATTTTATCTATTCCAAAGCCCTCTTCAGTCTGGCTGATGAGAAAATCAGCCTCTTCCTGATACATTTTATAGTAGTGTTCATATTGCTGGCGGCGGCTGGTGTGCGCTTGCCGAATCCAGTGCACATTGCGACCTCGAACGGCTGTATCTCGAGCCAAGCGGCGCTCTAATTCCGTCGCTGTATCGGTGTAAAAACAAATGGACAAATCAAACAATTCTTTCGGCAGAAAAGCAACTGACATGCCTTCCACAATTAGAATTGGTTTTTCCGCTGAAAGTCGCTGACTTGGTGCCCAAGGCTAGTCAATCGTCACTATATCGCAGCCAGATTGCAAAGCTCTTATATCACGTTCCAAGCTCTTCAATTCATGAGCCACTGGAAGACAGGCTGTCACTTTTTGCTCAGGAAATTCTTTAACCGCCAGCAAGTCACGATATTCCCCGTCTATTATATAAGGATCAGCCACAAGCAGATTAACTCGCTCTCGCCCCAGACTTTCTACTAAACGTTTGGCAAAAGTAGATTTTCCAGAAGCACCGTGTCCGTAAATCGCAAGCGTATGTTTTTTTCCCATCCAGCAAATAATCCTTGACTACTTCTACTAACGACTTCTCACCGTGATTCATCTAGAAATTCCTCTTTGAATGATTGTAACCATAGCGCTCGATGAAATCTTCACGAAATTCAAGCAAATTGTCATCTAGAATGGCTTGGCGGACATTTTTCATCAGATTGATGAGGAAATAGAGATTATGATAGCTGGTTAGGCGGAGTCCAAAGGTTTCATCAGCCTTGAGCAAATGACGAAGATAAGCGCGCGTATAGTTTTTGCAGGTGTAGCAATCACAGTTATGATCGAGCGGTGTGAAATCCTCTGCAAATTGAGCATTTTTCACGACCAAACGCCCCTCACTGGTCATGCAGGTACCATTTCTGGCAATTCGTGTTGGTAGCACGCAGTCAAACATATCCACACCACGTATTACCCCGTCAATCAGACTGTCTGGCGCTCCAACTCCCATGAGATAGCGAGGCTTGTTTTCAGGCAGCATCGGAGTTGTAAAGTCCAATACGGCATTCATCTCTTCATGAGATTCACCTACAGCTAAACCACCAATAGAATATCCTGGAAAATCCATACTAACCAAATCATGGGCTGACTGGCGGCGCAAATCTTCAAAACCAGCACCCTGCACAATCCCAAAGAGACCCTGGTCATGCGGACGGCGATGCGCTTTGAGTCCACGCTCTGCCCAGCGGCTGGTCCGCTCAATGGATTTCTTGACATAATCGTACGGTTGATAGAACTGCGGGCATTCATCAAAGGACATCATGATGTCACTGCCTAGATTGTTTTGAATAGAAATGGCCTTTTCTGGAGAGAGGAACATTTTTGCGCCGTTCAGGTGATTCTTGAAGGTCACCCCTTCTTCGGTGATGTTACGGCTGTCTGCCAAGGAATAAACTTGAAAACCACCGCTGTCTGTCAGAATAGCCTGATCCCAGTTCATAAATTTATGAAGCCCACCAGCACGCGCAATCAGCTCATCACCCGGCCGCAGCCAGAGATGGTAGGTATTGGATAAAATAATCCCTGAGCCCATTTCTTTGAGTTCTTCTGGTGACTGCGTTTTTACAGTTGCCTGAGTTCCCACGGGCATAAACATGGGAGTTGGAAAAGTGCCATGCGGCGTGATAATTTCTCCCAAACGAGCACCTGTGTGCTTCTCTTTTTTAATCAAACGATATTGAATCGGTGAATCTGACATTTTTACCTCCGATACTGGGAAAAACAGTCCCAGACCTTCATTTTACAGTGTGTGAGTTCATTTGACTCACAACATCCTGTATGATTTTATCAAAAAAAGGAAGAAAGATAAAGTAGATAAAAACTTTTCTTTCTCTTAGAAGAATATGGTATAATATTTTTCAATATAGGAGGCAAATATGAACTTAAGTGAATTTCGGGCAGAAGCTCGTCGTATCCAGCGCCAAACCAAGGGAATCTACGCACTCTTTTTAGTGCCAATTGTGACTGCGATTGTTTCCGTTGTTTACAATTATTCTTCAGACACCTTGTCCAATAATATCTTACAATATGGTATCCAAAATACGGTTGTCCACGGGATCAATCGTTCTCTTTTTCCAATTGCAATTGGTTTTATCGTATCTTTCTTTTTAACAGCTGCTTTTTGGACTTTGCTTGAGGTCATTCGTAGAAAACAACAAGAGGTGCATTTTTCAGATTCCATTCGGACTTTTGATAGTAAAATAATCGGTCCTGTTTTCATGACGCTTTTGCTCAAACGCGTATTGCTATTTCTGTGGAATCTTTTCGTCTGGATTGGGAGCGGCATGATGATTCTTGCTAGTTTTAGTATCATTAAACTCCTCCCCAATTCTCAAGATATTTCACAAAACGTTGCGCTTCAAACAACTATTGGAACTTTATTGCTCTACATTCTTATCGGTTTTCTCTTGATGATTATAGGCGTTCTGATTGCACTCCCTCAGTACTATGCCTATTCTCAAGTGGAATTTATCCTCTGTGATAGTTTAGAAAACAATAGCTACGATGGCGCCTTTAAAGTAATCCGTGCGAGTCGTCAGATGATGAAAGGTTATAAAGGCAAGCGATTTGTTCTTGATTTAACCTTTATCGGTTGGTACTTGCTAAGTACCATTACTTTTGGGATTGCTTCTATTTATGTTTATCCCTACGTTTATACAGCTCAAACTCTTTTCTATGAAGCTGTGAAAAAGGAAAAAGAACAAACTCCGATTTTTTCTTAGTTTTTCTAACTCTGAAAAATAAAATTAACCTCACAAAGACTTGGATACTTGTTCAGGTCTTTTAAGTTGCTTTCAAATCATTTTACATAAGTAGAACACAAGAAATACCATAAACTCTACACAAAAAAGCCACCAATTGGGTGACTTTATTAGGGAGATTATTATGAAAAAGTTTAGGATTTCTATCAAACAAAGTTAGGAGGTCTTCATTTGATAAATATAGTATAACCAAGTTAGCTTAAACCAAACTTAATTTTTTAGAACAAATTGATTTTTTTAGAAATTTCTTGAAAGGCATCTTTCAGCGAATCTTGATCTGTAAAAGTTGCTACTTCCCAACCTAAGAAATCACATTCTTTCCACCAACGTTTCATGTCAGCTGGACTGAAATCTACTTTCTTGCTCCTTGTTTGATGGCGACGAACTGTCTCTTCAAAAGTCAAATCATAATAGTAAGACAGAACTTTTGGATAAAAGAGAGCACGCAGTTCTTCTAGCATTTGCCCGTAAATATCTGTTTCATAAAATCCTTCAACGATCACCAACAAATCTCGCTCATAGCCATAACGGGCAATGGTTGCCGTCAAAGAGATTGACAGATTATCCGACTCGACTTTTTCTTTTAGCATGTCACGGCGAACGACATCTTGAGAGATGACAAGTGTCTTTCGTCCATAATACTCTTGCAATTTCTTTGCCAGGCTTGTTTTTCCTGAACCAGAATTGCCTCTGATAATCACCAACGTTGCCATTTACTCTCCTAAAATCAGACGGGTATGCTCCCGCTTGATACAGCGGTTCATGACAAGATCATCGTACCCAGCTGCACGAAGGATTTGCTCGGCTTCTTCATTTTCCAAGCCTAATTGTGCCCAGAAAATCCCAGCATCCGCTTCTAGAAAATCACGCGCCACATCTGGCAAAAACTCGCTGCGACGGTAAACATCGACGATATCCACCGAGAAAGGAATGTCTTTTAAATTGGCATACACGGTTTCACCTAGAATTTCCCCACCAGCTGCTCGCGGATTGACCGGAACAATCCGATAGCCCCGTTCTTGCATCTCCTTGGATACACGGTGGCTGGTTGCCTCTTCTCGATCTGACAAACCAACAACCGCAATCACCTTGCTATTTTCTAAATAATACTTGACAATCCCGTCGCTGGGATTTTTGAAATGATAGGTCATAAACTTTTCTCCGTAATCTTTCATGTATCGTGAGCTATGCTACTCCTTTTTGAATCAGAAACACAAATACTTTATAAAGTTGAATGTACCTGCTTTGAGAGTTCCTTATCTGAACTGAGCACAGCTAAAAAATCAGAATAATATCCCTCTTTTGGGTACTTTTGATTCTACTTTGCTTCATACCAGGTCTTGCCTGCGCTTTCGTCCGCTTTCAAGGGAACAGAAAGTTCAATGGCAGATTCCATGATGTCTTTGACCAACGTTTTGATAGCGGTCAGTTCGTTTTCGGGTACTTCCAGCACAATTTCGTCATGAACTTGCAATAGCATTCTGGTTTTAAAATTCCCATCTATCAGAGCTTGATCCAGTCGAATCATTGCAATTTTAAGAATGTCTGCGGCTGAGCCTTGAATTGGCGAATTGATTGCCGTCCGTTCTGCAAATCCTCGAACATTGAAGTTACGAGAATTGATATCTGGGATCTCCCGACGACGGTGAAAGAGAGTTTCTACATAGCCCTTGTCTCGTGCCTCTCGCACTACATTTTCCATATAATTCTTGATACCTGGATAGCGCTCAAAATAAGTATCAATATAGGACTTCGCTTCCTTACGGCTGATCCCCAGATTGTTGGCAAGTCCAAAGTCAGAAATTCCGTAGACAACACCAAAGTTGACAGCTTTGGCATTGCGGCGGTCATTTGGTGTCACATCTTCTGGTCTTTCGATATTAAAAACCCGCATGGCTGTTGAAGTATGAATATCAGCTCCATGTCTGAAAGCTTCAATTAAATGCTTGTCGCCTGAAATATGCGCCAAAACCCGCAGCTCAATTTGCGAATAATCAGAGCTAAGTAAGACACTGTTCTCCCACTCTGGCACAAAAGCTTTCCGAATCAAGCGACCTTGCTCTAGACGGATTGGGATATTTTGCAGATTAGGGTCAACACTTGATAATCGTCCTGTCTGAGTCAAATCTTGAAGATAGCGAGTGTGAATCTTTCCGTCTGCTAGAATCCAGTCCTGTAGTCCCGTGACATAGGTTGATTGAATCTTAGCAATTTGCCGATAGTCCAGAATTTTTTCCACAATTGGCGCGATTGGTGCCAAACGTTCCAATACATCTACTGCCGTAGAGTAGCCCGTTTTGGTTTTCTTAGTAAAAGACGTTGGCAAACCTAGTTTTTCAAAGAGAATGCCTCCCAACTGTTTAGGCGAATTGATATTAAACTCTTCCCCTGCTAAGTCATAGATTTCCTGAGTTAGCCGAGTCAGAATTCTCTCGTTTTCAATCTGCATGGTTTGCAATGTTTCGCGTTCTACCTTGATACCAGCAATTTCCATTTTAGCTAGTACAAAGGCTAAAGGTTGCTCCATTTCATACAGCAGATTTAGCTGGTCATGCTGGCGCAGCAAGTCTGTCATAGGCTTTTCCGTTTCAATGAGAACTGTGACTTTTCTGGCTAAATGGCTCAATAAAATAGCTTTTTCAGGCAGTGCCCGCTTAGCGCCTTTCCCATAAACCGCCTCATCTTCGGCGAGTTTGGTCTTGCCATAAAGACCAGCAATTGTTACGATTTCATTGTTATCAACGGTTGAAAGAAGGTACTTAGCTAAACGGCTGTCAAACGATGGTTGCGAAAGCTCAATGCCTAAGCGACTGAGCAAAACTTTAGAGCGTTTAAAATCATAAACCTTGAGGGCTGTGTTTCCCAGAAACTCTTTGAAAGCTGGTTGATGCAAAAGGTTGATGTCCTGACTGGCATAAATCTGCTGTGCATTTCCCCACGCAAAGCCCACCATCTCGTCTATGTGGTAATTGTCCCCCAACATTTCAAAGTAGAAAAAATCATCTTTACTGAGCATTTCTGGACGGACTTCCGTCACTTCCTCAAAAGCAATGTCAGCCGCCTCTTCTGGCTCTACTTCCGCTTCCAGCGCTTGCTTAAATTGCTTAAAGCCCATTTCATCATAGAATCTGCTTAATTGTTTGATATTCGGACCTTGATAGAGGATATCTTCCAAATCGATTTCGATGGGAGCTTGGGTATCAATGGTAACAAGTGTTCTAGACAAGAAAGCTATCTCTTTATCATTGATAAGATTTTCCTTCATCTTAGACTGCTTCATTTGGTCAATGTTGTCATAAATGCCTTCCAGAGAGCCATATTCCAAGAGGAGCTTGAGTCCCGTTTTCTCACCGATTTTCGTCACACCAGGGATATTGTCCGAAGAATCACCCATAAGAGCCTTAAGATCAATAAATTGTGTGGGTGTGATTCCCATTTTTTCCACGAGGTAGGCTGGTGTAAATTCCTCGAACTCAGCCACACCTTTTTTAGAAATTTCCACAATAGTATTATCATCGGCCAGCTGGATCAAGTCCTTGTCTCCGCTCACGATTGTCACATCGTAAGGAACAGCTGTGTTTTCAGCCATTTTATCCAAAGTACCGATAATGTCATCTGCCTCATACTGATCCAAATCATAATAGCGAATACCCAACTTATCTAGCATTTCGCGAATAAAAGGCAGCTGTTCACGAAATTCCTCTGGTGTTTTAGCCCGACCGCCCTTGTAATCAGCATACATCTCTGTCCGAAAGGTGGTCTTCCCCGCATCAAATGCCACCAAGATATGAGTCGGCTGTACACGTTCTATCAAGTGATTCAACATAAGATGAAAGCCGTAAATGGCATTAGTGTGAAGCCCAGACGGACTCTTAAAACGGTCAATTTGATTATACAGTGCAAAAAAAGCACGAAAAGCGACGGACGAGCCGTCAATCAACAGTAATTTATTCTTGTTTTCCATAGGTTTATTATAACATGAAACCAAAAAAATTTTTTGATTAAGGATAGTGGTAGCACACAAAAAGCCTAAGAAAATTTTCTTAAGCCTTTATACTATTTTGATACAACAACTTTTCCAAATGTTTCACCGCATCTGCAAAGTGATCCACTACATACGTAGCTGCTTCTTGGACAGCCTTCGGAGCATGTGCCATACAGTAGGAAAGATCGGATTTTTCAAACATCGAAATGTCATTCCCTGAATCACCAAACGTCACAACTAGTTGATCGTGAGTTTTCAAAGACTGTAAGCTACTTCCCTTTGAAACATTCTTAGCCGTCACTTCTATTCGTGTCCCACCCGATTGATAAACTTCCAAATGAGAAAACTGTTCTTTTAATGTCTGCACATAGGAAGCTGTTTTTGATACTTCGGGTCGAATGTTGAATTTATAAATCTGCCGTTCGCAGACAAGGTCATAAGGATCGTCTAAGCAAAGAATGGGCATGTTCCATAACCGGCGCTTGTCTTCATGGTCAAAATTTCCGATTCTCTCTTCGCCATCTAGCGCATCGAAAATCAGTTTTTCTTGTTGGATATAGGCAAGTAAATCTATTACATTTTCCTGCTCCAGCGGTTGAGAAAATAAGAGATTGCCTTGCTCAACAATCATGGCGCCGTTAAAACCAATTGCATATTTCAATTGAAGGTGATTTCTTTGCACAAGATAGTTTATCTCTTTAACAGATCGTCCTGTGGCAATGGCAAAATCACTATACTGCATCAGCCGCTGATAGGCTTGTAAATCTTCTGACCTGACATCGACGGAATCTTTCACAAAAGTTCCGTCTAAATCTGTTACACATAAAATCTTATGTGCCATGGCTATTCCTCTAAACCTAGAATGTCTTGGATTTCCATTTTGAGAACATTGGCATAAGCGCCGTAGATAGATTGCATTTGCATGCCATTTTCAGCAAAGCCGAGTGCTTCGTATTTCTTAATAATCGTATCTTTGTCAACTTTTGACTTGTCTTTGACATCAATCCGCAAACGAGTGATACAAGCATTGACATCCACGATATTTTCTGGACCACCGTGAGCCGCAATCAACCCAAGTGCTTGCTGATGTGTTTTTTCTTGTTTGCTCAGTTCTTTTCCTCCGGCTTGCTTTACCGGAGTAGTGTCTTGTGGTGCAGATTGACCGACATTTTGAATCTTCAAGCCATATTTACCACGCGCTTCTTGCTTACTTGCCAATTTGACTTCATTCGTATCTTCTCGACCTGGAGTCTTAAAGTTGAATTTCAAAATCATAAATTTAAAGACATAGTAATAAAGGAAGAAATAAGGGATACCTACTAAGAAGACGAGCCACCAGTGCGTTTTAGGTCCTTGCAACACACCGTAGATTACAAGGTTAATGAAACCATGTCCAGTAGGAGTTGCTACACCAGCACCCAGCATGTGCATAACAAACAAAGCAGAACCTGCCAAAACAGCGTGCACAGCGTAAAGCATTGGTGCCACAAAAAGGAAAGTAAATTCGATTGGCTCTGTAATACCAGTCAAGAATGAAGTTCCGGCTGCTGCAAAGAGAAGCGAACCTGCTACTTTGCGTTTTTCTGGAGAAGCTGTCTTGTACATAGCATAAGCAGCACCAGAAAGACCAAACATGAAGTAAACAAATTTACCACCATTGAAACGCGTAATAGATGGGTCAATAGACTTGATCGAAGAATCCGCTAAAGAAGCAAGATAGGCATTAACCGTACCGACGACATGGTTCCCACCAATTGTCCATGAGCCACCAAGCTCTGTCGTACGAACCGGCCAGTTGAGGCCATGGTGTAAACCAAACGGCAAGAGAGCCCGCTCAATCAATCCATATAAGAAAGTGCCAATCGGACCTGACTTCAAAACGAGGATAGAAACTGCACTGATACCTGCTTGAATGGTTGGCCAGATAAAGAAGATTGCAACGGCTACAAAGGACATCGCTACCATGGTAACAATCGGTACAAAACGCGGTCCACTAAAGAAACTAATCATCGTTGGCAATTCTTGCTTGACCGCCCATTTATGAATGAAGTAGACAGAAACCCCAACGATAATCCCTCCAAACACACTGAGGTCCATGGTTTGAATCCCGAGGACTTTTGTCTGCATGGCATTTGACAGGGCAAGTTTGGCTGCACCGCTTGATAAGTTAGCAGTATTGACTAGCCTTCCACTGATTTTCAACAAGAAATTCAAAACGTTGTGCAAAACAAGAAAACCAAACAGGCCAGATAAAGCTGCCGATCCTTTTTCCCGTTTTGCAAGACCAACTGAAACTCCGACTGCAAAGATAACAGGCAAGTTGCTAAAAGCTGTACCACCAAGCGCAATGAAAAATTTCATGACAAACTGAAAAATAGCATTGTTCAAGAAAGGAAACATCTTCAGCGTGTTTCCCTTGTTTATATGACTTCCAAGACTGTAGAACATATAAAATAATAAGTATAATTAATGGAAATATGCCATAGGTAAATAGCATTTGTATATAAGAAGAGTCCACATAATTATAACTGTAAACCGATTCTGTCGAACCTCCATATCCAATAAATTGAATCCCTTTTGTTCCAAATAAATGTAAATCATATTTTGATAGAGCTTCTTTACCTAAATGCAGTCTCATACTCATTAAATTATTCACCAATACATAAAATGGACTTGCCCAAGTAAACCGCGAACTTAAATAATACATTAATGAAGATAAAATTGGAACAGAAAAGGGTAAAATAGCATAAACTTTCAGCTTCGTATTCTTCATATAATAAAAAATAAAAAGATTAATGTAGCAATAAAAATAGAGAGAGCATTTAAACGAGCATCACAATATTTAAGAACAAAATAAGAAAGAAGAAGACCTATAATACTACGTATCCATATTATTTTATCTTTTAACAAATAAGAAATAGCTAGAAAAAGATAAAAACAATGAGAAGCAAAGTCTGTTGGATAAATAAAACCAAATGAATTTCGTACAACAGTTCCTGATAAGTGCTCTTGGACAAATTGTAAATTGGGAATTATACCAAGAAAAGATAAAAATACAAACATTCTTTAAGAATTACAAAAACTTTAAATTATAAATTCGTTTTCAATGCAATCTTTCGCCATTACATTTTAAACAACAAAAAAGTAGGAACAATCAATTCCTACCTTGGTTCAAATTTATTCTGTTTTATCTCGATTAACCTGCTCAAAACTTTCTGTGCCATCATTCAATCTATCCCAAATAATCACTTTTCCAGCTTTGAGAGACTTTTGTACATCAATAATACGCTGATTAGAGGAACCTCGAAATTGCAACATGAGATTTCGTTTTGCCTTATCAAAACGGCCATCTACCAGAATATCAATGAGACTAAGAAGTTCAAGTTTATCTGGTGTTTCCAGCATCATTTCTTCCCATGTATAGCCCGTCCAAGACCAAATATCTTTGTCAGGCAACTCTCGTCGAATACGCTTGACTAAGGGCAAGAGAATCCCAGTATTCAGAAAAGGCTCTCCTCCTAGCAAGGTCAGTCCTTGAACATAGGGCTCAGCCAAATCTTTCATGATTTGCTCTTCCAGCTCTTGCGTATAAGGAATCCCGGCATTGAACGACCAGGTCGCTACATTGTAGCAGCCCTCACAATGAAACATGCAGCCGCTGACATAGAGGGAATTACGCACCCCTTCACCATCCACAAAATTAAAGGCTTTATAGTCAATAATACGTCCCTTGCTTAACTCTTCACTTTTCCACTCACCTGGCTTCGGTGTATTCCATGTCATTTTTCTACCCCAACTCTATCCAATAACGCTCTTTCCCAGCTCGTACATCTTCCAACACTCCACCATTGGCCAAAATCACTGCTCGACTAGCAGCATTATCCATATCGCAAGTAATCAGAACGGGAGAGAGCGCTAATTTTTTGGCTTCAAGTAAAGCCAAGGCTAATTGTTGTTTACCATACCCTTTCCCCCGCTCACTAGGCCGAATGCCATAGCCAATATGCCCGCCCAACTCTAAGTAAAAATCATTTAGTGTCATACGAAGCCCTAAAAAACCTAATGCACGATCATCTGCAAAGGAAGCAAACAAAATAGCTGGAACACGCCCTTCTTTCAAATTCAGTCCTGCCTCTTGATCACGATTGATTTGCAACCAATCTTCGTAATTTTCTGCATATGCCCAAGTGCTTTCTACACCGCCATTCATGAGAAGCCCCTGCTCTTTGTATTCTGCAATCATTTCAAGTATCGCTTCTTTATCTGCCAATTCTGGTCTTCGTAATTCCATAAATTACTCCTAATTCAAATCTATCCAATAGCGTTCGGTGCCCTGTCGGATGTCTTCTAATATGCCCCCGTTTTTTAAAATAACTGCCCTACTAGCAGAATTGTCCTCCGCACAAGTAACTAGCACTCGGTGGATATTCTTTGAAGCAGCGACAAGAAGCCCTTCTTTCAACATAGCGGTCGCATAGCCTTTCCCCTGCATAGTTGGACGAATGCTATAACCAATATGACCGCCATGTCCGCGTAAATGTTCATTCAGACGCAAGCGTAAATTTAGAAAGCCAACAGCCTGTCCTTTATCAAAGGCAACAAACTGTATAGCCGGCACCCATGTATTAGGAATATTGAGACCCATTTCCGCATCTTGGTTTCCAGCAATCCAATCTTCATAAACGAAATTTTCCTTGTCCCAAAAACCGCCATCGTGTGCAGCATTCGACCTTTCAAATTCTAGTATGAGGTCTATCACCGCCTCTTTATCTTCTAATCTTGGTCGTCTTAATTCCATTTTTCTCACCTTGATAGAAAGAGAGTGAGACTAGCTTCATGCAAACCTCACTCTTTCTCCTATTTTTTCTTTGTTTTTTGTAAGAATTGTTCTCGCAAATTTGCAACACGATCTTTTTTATTGACTCCGCCTTTGGAATGCTTTTCATGATAGCGTGCCACTTGTGCTTTTCCTTTATCGTCTAATTGATATTTTCCCATGAAAGTTCCTACTTTTCTACATGATGTCCTTCGAACTTGATTGTTGAACCATTCATGTGTTTAACACGAGCTGAAATCTCCTTGTGACGTCCATTTACCATCGGACGGGCTTGAGGATTTCCAAGATAACCACAAGTTCGCTTGACAACATCAACTGTCTTAGGATCGCTATTGCCACAGTTTGGACAAGTAAATCCACGTTCTGTTGGCGTGAAATCCCCTTCAAAATCGCACTTATAACAATGGTCAATCGGAGTATTGGTTCCCAGATAGCCCACGCGGTCATAAGCGTAGTCCCAAACAGCTTCGAGCGCTTTTGGATTTTGTTGCAAAACAGGATATTCACAATAGTGGATAAAGCCGCCCGACGCACCCGCTGCTGGATAATCTTTTTCAAAGTCTAACTTTTCAAACGGTGTCGGATTCTTCCGAACATCATAGTGGAAGCTATTAGTATAGTATTCCTTATCTGTAATATCTTTCACAAGACCAAATTTTTCTGTATCCAGACGACAGAAGCGATCTGTCAGACTTTCAGACGGTGTAGAGTAAACTGAGAAGTGATAATCATATTGGTCAGACCACTCTTCGACACGGCGTTTCATTTCACGAACAATATCTACTGTAAATCTCTTAGCTTCTGGGTTATGTTCCCATTCACCACCATAAAAGACAGTCGCTACTTCATACAGACCGATATAGCCGAGAGAAACCGTAGCTCTACGATGTTTAAAGAGTTGATCTACCTTGTCATATTTACCAAGACGTTGCCCAAAAGCGCCATATTGATAAAGGATAGGAGCATTAGCTGGCGTTGCTTCTTTTGTACGTTCCACACGATAGACAAGGGCATCTTCAGCAATGTTCATCCGTTCATTGAAGATTTCCCAGAATTTATCCATATTACCTTCAGATTCGAGGGCAATTCTTGGAAGGTTGACAGTTACAACCCCAAGATTCATACGACCAGAATTGACTTCTTGACCATTTTCATCTTTCCAACCTTGTAAGAAAGAACGGCAACCCATTGGAACTTTGAAAGAACCCGTTAATTCCACAATCTTGTCGTAAGACAAGACATCCGGATACATCCGCTTCGTAGCGCATTCCAAGGCCAACTGCTTAATGTCGTAGTTTGGACTACCGGGTTCTAAATTCAATCCACGCTTCAACGTGAAAATCAATTTAGGGAAGATGGCTGTACGGTGCTCAGAGCCAAGACCTTTGATGCGGATTTGAAGAATAGCTTTTTGAATTTCACGCTCAAAACGATTGGTTCCAAGCCCAAAGCCAAGTGAGGTAAATGGCGTTTGTCCATTTGATGTAAACAAGGTATTGATTTCATACTCCAAAGATTGCATGGCATCATAAATGTCTTTTTTAGTCTTTGTCCAGGCAAACTCTTCTTGCTTTTCAGGAAGCACCCATTCACGCGCATCCTTCAAATGTTTTTCATAATTTTTTTCAGCATAAGGCGCTAAAACTTCATCAATTCGGTCAGCAGAGCAACCACCATATTGACTAGAAGCTACGTTTGCAATAATTTGAGAGATTTGCGCAGTCGCTGTTTGAATGGATTTTGGACTTTCGACTTCAGCATTTCCAATCTTAAAGCCATTTGCCAACATGCCCTTAAAATCAATCAAACAGCAATTCGTCATCGGTGTATAAGGACTGTAATCCAAATCGTGATAGTGGATGTCTCCTTTTTGGTGTGCATTTGCCACATGTGGTGGCAGCATTTGCAAACCAATCGATTTCCCAACAATTCCCGCCGTCAAATCACGCTGGGTGTTGAAAACATCGCTATCTTTATTGGCATTTTCATTGACAACTGCTTGGTCTTTGTTAAGCAATTTTCCGATTGTAAAGTTAATATCTGTTGCTTTTGAGCGCGCAAAATCACGTTGTGTGCGGTAAGTAATATAGCTTTCTGCAATGGCGTATTCATTGGCATTCAGTAATTCGTGCTCCACGATATTTTGAATTTCATAGATTTTAACACCCGCAGGAAAACGTGAAATCACTTCTGCTACGATTTTATTGGTAATACCTTCAAGTTTTGCTTCTAACAACGGAGTCATCGTCGTTACTTCTTGGCTAGCCTTGACAAGAGCTTTGTAGATCTTGTCTGCGTCAAACGCCACACGACGACCGTCACGTTTTTCTACATAAATATCAGCAAATCCTTGTACTGTTTCTTCTTTTAATGCAATCATGAGCTCCTCCATTCGTATAAAACATATTATATCACTCCAATAAAAAAAATCAATATCTTGTGGTGAAAAACTTTAAATTTTATTTTAAACACAAGATATTGATTTTTTATTTCAACTTATAGAGCTTGAAATGATTGAGTTTTAGGTCTGTCTGCTGATAATTTTCTTTTAATTGTTTTTTGATATCTTGCAGAAGAGACACTTGATCGTTGACCAAAATATAAGTTGGAGGCGTTTCTTTCAAGTTATTCACTAGGGACATTTGATTTTCATCTGTTCCTTGGTACAAGCTAGGGGTTAAAATCGGTACCGCAGATAGGCGCCCACTCGCTTGGTAGAGAGCTGCCGTTGTGTCCCAAGCATAGATTTTATCAGTATTCTTTGATTTGCTCTTGATATAATTTGCCGCAGAAATACGCTCACTTGTTTCGCCTGTCGATAAAACATACTGATTGACAAACGGAAAACCAATTAAGTAAATCATGACTAAAAGCGGTAAAAAAGCATTCTTTGTAATATAAGTTCCGAAAGCAGACGAAGATTTTTGAACTCTACTGTGCCTTCCACCTCTATGGAATGACTGCTTTCCAAGCCACATACTGACTAGAACTATAAAAAATGGCAAAATCGGCAACAGTTGAGAGGCTCCCCGATCTGGCAAAAAGAAAACAAACACAACAAGAAAGAGAGAGGCTAAAAAACTAAAGAGTTGTAGAAATCGTTCTAAAGAATTCGTTGGCAATGAAAAACTTCTCACCCAAGTCACAACTATACCAAGTCCAATAATAAGTCCTCCATAAAGCAAACCATTGTACAATAAATGCGACCCTGAAAAATGCAAGCTATCCCAAGGATAAAGAATCTGACTAATGGCGAGCCCAAAACTGCCATTCAAAACCGTATAATAACCTAGCGGATAAAATACAAGCGAGAATCCTACCAAAATGGCAAATAATTGATACAGACCGTGCGCTTTTTTCTTTGCCCAAATATTATAAACTAGCAGAGCAAGGAAAGTCACCAAATAAAATACAAGGCTCGTCACCGGATCAATCATAAAGATCAGCGCACCAAGTGCTCCAAAGCCAATAAAACCTCTGTCGCTTGCTTCTCCTGTCACATAACGCATCAGAAAGTACAGCGATCCAAAGACAAATGGGAAAGCAAAAATACTAGAGTATAAGCCGCCCCAGCCTAAAGCGAGCGTCAAACAATAGAATAAAGAAAGGATTTTGATAGAAGTGTTTTTTACAGCCGTTAATTGATATACGATTTTAAACAGATAAATTCCTGCAACAAACAAAGCCAAGCATTGCATTGCCACAAAGAAAATATTGCCCATAAAGAGACTACCCACCCAATTAGCTAGATAATAAAGCAGACCACTCGTTCCATAAATATTTCTATAAATAACCTGCCCTTGCGCCATTGCCCAACCTGCATATAAATTTTGAGATTGCAGATTAGTAGAAAGGTTGGTCAAAAATGGATTGGCAACACTTAAAACGCTCAATAATAAGCTCCACAAAAATAAAACGACAAAAGGAGTCGACGTTGGCTCTATAAAAACCGATTTTTTCTCGTTCTCTTCGTGAAGCGTCTCTACTACTGTCTCTTTCATCTCTTGTTCAGGCATTGTATCGTACATAAAGATTCTCCTTGATATCAGTCTTATCTAGTATATCAAAATCTTCCCTATCTGTCAGCTTGATTCTGACAGGTTCTGCATCTTTTTCAAAAGTAAAGTGTAGTATTCCAATTCTCGAAAACGATGATAACTTACAGCCACATACTCTTTCAAAAATTCCTTTTCTTCACTTGTTAAATCGATAACCATTCTGCCTCCTTTTACTAGATTATTCGTAAAAAAGAAAAATTCCTCTCATTACAAGAGAAATTTTATAGCATCGGTGCAAATAATTCGACAATTTCTTTAATCAAGCGTTGATACCAGGTGTTTTTAATGGTATCTTCATGTATTTCTTGTGAGGTTTCAAACAATTTCTCAAAATCTCGCTTCAAGTCAAACATAGAAGGCGTCTTATACATCAAAACAGCATTTTCATAGTGATGAACTAAGCTGCGATAATCAAAATTGATTGTTCCGACAACACCAAAATCATCATCAGCCACTACATGCTTACTGTGAATAAAGCCCGGTGTATACTCATAAATCCGAACCCCAACCGCCATTAAATCAGGATAAGCTCCTCGCGTAATAAGCTGAATGATTTTTTTATCCGGAATATAAGGTGTCACAATGCGGACATCTACCCCCCGCATAGCAGCATTTTTGATGTCTTCCGTCAAATCATAATCAATGATTAAATACGGCGTGGCAATATACACATAATCTGTCGCCTGGCTGATTATATTTTGATAGACATTTTTACCCACTTGAGCTTTATACATGGGCTTCGGTCCGCTTCCATACGGAATATAGAGCCCTGACGCATCTACAGCTTTGTTGTCCAAATGATAGCGATCGAAATCACTGATTTTCCCACGGTTGATATACCAGTTCATCAGAAACAGCCGTGTCAAGGCTTTTACAGCGCGCCCGTTCAGACGAATCCCACCGTCTTTCCAGTGACCAAATCGCTCGATGTGATTGATGTATTCATCTGCCAGATTAATACCACCAGTATAGCCAATCTGCCCGTCAACGACGAGGATTTTCCGATGATCTCGATTATTATAAGCCACCGTCATCCGCGGAATCACTTTGTTAAACTTATGAGCGTCAATCCCCATAGCCTGCAATCGGCTGGTATAATCTCCCGGAAGAGTTGCCATACAGCCAATGTCATCATAGAGCATTTTCACTTCCACACCTTGGGCTGCCTTTTCACGCAGAATATCCAAAATACTATTCCACATGATACCTTCTTCCACAATGTAATATTCCAAAAAAATAAATTTTTCTGCTTTGCGTAAATCTTCCAGCATTTTCTGGAACATCTCTTCTCCCAAAGGGAAAAATTGCGATTCCGTGCCATCGTAAACATCCGCATTATGATCCATGCTGAGAAGCGACTTGATAATCCCGTAAGCTGATTTATCTGTTTTTTTCAAGTATAACCGCAACTCATAGCTATTGTCCTCACGAAATTTCATCTGATCCATATTTTTTAGCTGTTTCAGTTCACCTCTAGACAATCGGCGCTCGCCAAACATCAAATAAAGCAAGGGGCCAATGACTGGAACAAACGCTACCAAGAGCCAAGTTACTTTACTTTCCGGTGTCATTGAACGATTGACAATCGCTAAAATCGTTGCCAGACTGAAGAAAATCACAAAGACAATCCATAAAGTAGGCATCCAGCGACCAAGCCAAAAGAAAAACCAAAAAACAAGTGCCAGTTCTAGCGCCATAATAATGATGCTAAAACCATATTTTGACATCAATAGCTGAAATTTCCTAAAATTCATGTTCTCTCCCTGTTTTTATTTAGTACTAGTATAACGGGGAATCCCTAATAAATCAAGCCAGAATTACTCATTCTTCGATATTCAAAGTATTTTTTCATTAGAGCAAAAAAGAGTAAAAGAAAAGTTGTGGTTCGTAACCACCCACTTTCACTCCTACCCCCTATCTCTACATTTTAACTAGAATACTGATTGTTGTCCACTACCAATTTAGAAAGCGGTTAGAAGCAACAGATAAAGTTCATGAAGCAAGCCCCTTTGTGAATAATTCGCTAAAACAAATGCAGCTTCTCATATCGACTTGTATGAATCAATAAACTTAAAGCCTAACGCGTCCTAGTTTTCGCAAGCTTATATCAAATTTTTATCAAGAAATTTTGCACCAACATTAGACAAGTTATTGCTTCGTTAAAACAACTGTATCATTTTCTCCATTTTCTTGCTCAATATCCTCAATCGTTAACTGTTTGCCATCAATCATATAATGCTCAATGTCATCACCAATCGTCATTCGCTGATTTGTCGGATCAATGCTCACCTGTTTTACTTTCTCTTTACCGTTTGGCTCTTTTTCTGTCCACGTACCACTATTTCCTTTGATAACCAAAGTAATCTCATCTTCTTCGTCCATACCTCTATAAGTACCGTCTAATTTTTCTGACGAATTTTCTGCAATAGTTGGCGAAACACTACTCTCACTTGAGACTGTAGTTGATTGGCTGCTTGAGACAGATTGAGAGAACGGTGAAGTTTGGTTAGACTTGGTACACGATGTCAAAATGATAAGTCCTATCAGAAAAAATGTGACGTAGCTGAATTTCTTTAAATGTGCCATTTCCCCTCCTTTATCTACATTTCTATTATGCCATTCACCATTCTAATCAGTCAATTTCTTTCTCCAAAAGAAAAGCACGAACTTCCGCAATAAAATAAAGAGAACCTGTTACAAAAAGGAGCTGATTGTCATTAGCGCTTTTAATGAATTGTTCGATAAACTCCCGGTAAGAGGAAACGTAGGTTTCGGTTGTAAGATTCTGCTTATCTATTGCACCGTCATCCTCAAAAGTCGTTACGAACAACTGCACATGAGGCAATTCCTGCTGAAGATAAGACAGCATCCCCTGATAATTTTTGCGTTTCAAAGCACCGAATAAGAGAAAGATTTCTTGCCGTTCTTGCTGGAGAATAAACTCCACCAAACGGGATAAAGCTGGTAAATTGTGAGCCCCGTCCAGATAAATTCCTCGCTCAAAATATTCCAGCCTCCCTGCCCAATGTGTCTCTTGCAGAGCTTTTCGTATCCATTTCACTTGTGGTTGCCAATTTTGCTGTTTCATAAATAAAAGAAAACTTTGCAAAGCAACAGTGGCATTTTCTTCTTGATAAGTACCTACTAGGCTCAACTTTAGATGAGGAATATTCACATCTGAGCTGAAAAATTGTCCTTTTGAAAACGAAAAATCTCTGCCATATTCGTACAAAACAACATCTAGCTTTTTCGCACACAGTTCACAAACTCTTCTCGCTTCTTCAGTCAGCGGTCCGATGACAGCCACTTTTTTCTCCTTAAAAATCCCTGCTTTCTGCTCCGCAATTGCTACTATGGAGTTTCCTAATGTTTCTTGATGTTCCAATCCTACAGACGTTACAACCGCAACATCTCCTATCACTACATTTGTTGCATCTAAAAGTCCACCAATTCCCACCTCAATTAAAGCCACATCTACCTGCTCTTCTTCGAAATACAATAAAGCTATAAGGGTTAAAATTTCAAAATAAGAAAGTGGGTCATGTGTTTGTCGAAGCTGTCTTTCCATTTCCTGAACTTGGCGTCCCAGTCGAGTGAAGTCTTCATCGGAAATGGGTTTTTGATTGATACAAATCCGGTCATGAACACTTACCATATGAGGTGACGTAAAGGTTCCCACCTTCTTTTTATGCTCTGCAAATAATTGACTCATAAAAGCAATGCTTGAGCCTTTTCCGTTCGTTCCTGTCACATGAATAATGGGATAATTTTCTTCGGGATGATCCAAAAGACTTATAGCCTGTCTCATTCGCTCTAAACCAGAGCGAAAATTTAAACCAATGCGACTCTCTAGCCACGTTTCAATTTCATTCATATTCTTCTCCCAGCAAAAAGGGAGTGAAACAGAACCAGACTTTGGTTCATGTCACACCCCACAATTCACTTGAATGGCTGGAACTCTTGCTCCACATGGGAATTAACCAACCACTCATTCGTATACCATAAAAATAACTATTCACACAGCCTTTCAATCTCTTCATTGTTTGTAATACGAAAAGCTAGTGTACGCAATTTTTATTCTTCCATAAAGCTATTGAAAACTTCTTCAATCATATCCCATTCAGCATCTGAATCTTCTGGAATTGGTTGGAGGTCACCCTCTGTTCCGTCTTCATTTTCAGTAAACGAGTAGGCTTGAATTTCTACCTCGCCATTTTCATCTTCTTCTGCGCTAGCTGGAATCAAGAGAACATAGTTTTTACCAAATTCTTCTTTTCCGTCAATGGTCAAGAGAATTTCAAACAAAGTTTCATTCCCTTGCTCGTCTACTAGCGTAATCAATTCACGCTCTTCGTGTTCATGGTCATGGTTATGATCGTGTGCCATGTTTTCTCCTTTATTTATTAAAAATTTCGATCTAAATAATTCTGCAATATGAGCTGCGCTGCGAGCTTATCAATCACTTTTTTTCGCTTCTTTCTACTCACATCCGCTTGCTCGATCAGCATTCTCTCCGCAGCTACCGTTGTTAGACGCTCATCTTGGTATTCAACTGGCAAATGAAATAATTGCTCAATCTTAGCACCATAAGCTTGACTTGCTTCTACACGTGGTCCGCTTGTGTTGTTCATATTTTTAGGTAGTCCTACAACAAACTTCTCAACCTTATATTCTTTTGCAAGCTCACTTAAACGATCAAAACCAAATTCCCCTTTTTCTTCATCAATAGGAATAATTTCAAGTCCTTGAGCTGTAAAACCAAGTGGATCACTAACCGCGACACCGACTGTTTTTGAACCAACATCTAACCCCATAATTCTCATTAGAGATCAATGCCTTGCCCTTTCAAATAATAACGAACTAATTCTTCTACAATCTCATCACGTTCATATTTACGAATTTGATTTCGTGCATTATTATAGCGAGGTACATACGCAGGATCACCACTAAGTACGTATCCTACGATTTGGTTGATTGGGTTATAGCCCTTTTCATTCAGCGACACATAGACATCTTTCAATGTTTCACTAATCTCTTTTTTGTTTGAATCATCAAGATTAAAACGTACTGTCTCATCTGTAAATCCCACAATTACACCTTCTTTCACTAGAATACCCATATTATAGCACATTTCAAGACTTTTCACAAATGAAAGGTGTTGAAAAAGGGAGTGGGACAAAAATCGGTAATTTCGAAGAAATTTGATTTTGTCGTCCCACCCCCGCACAGTTGAGTAGGGCTGTAACGGTTGATTTATCAACCGCATAGAACTCACTCAACCACTGCAACTTGCAAGAAACTCATAAAAATCTGCCGAGGTTAAGGATTTTTGTCCCAGCCTCTTTTTGTTTCATTATACACCTATAAAATCATGGATTTGCAACTTCTTTAGCTCCAGCTGCTTTGACAGATTCAATATATTGTTTGGTTGTTAAATTTTTAATAGTTGAAAACATAGAGCCATATGTATCCAGTTTTGATGCTTCATCAAGGTTGATTTTGCTCATATCAATATTGATTGTAACTTTAATAATTTAGTCTTTTGTAATGTCTGTTTTAACATCAACACCGCCCAAAGACTTAAATTTATCCAATCCTGCAGCCTTTTCAAAAGCAGAAATCAAGTGCGGCTTAGTGCTTTCTAAATCTTGACCCGCTAATACACTCTTCATACTTTCAGGAAGTATTTGTTCAAGATTTATCACAAACTTCTTAAAGGGTTTTCCCTCATAAGAAATAGTTTGCGTAAGTGTTTGTTCAATCCCTTGGACAGTCTGTTTTTGTTGAAAAGACTTGGTCACAACAGAATCCTTTTTCACAATACTCAAACCAGTCTTACTATCCCCTGACTGATTCTGACCGGATTTTTGACCACAAGCTGTGAGCAGCAACAAACTTGCTCCTAACAAAACAACCGATTTTCTCATAAAAATATCCTCCTTGTATTTTAGAACTTTATAAGAATAGTATACCAGCTTTTGTAAACGTTGTTAAAACGACCTGTCTAAAAAGGCAACCAATGATTGACAGTTATTGATTGACTTCCGTTGCACCACTGGCAATCTGATCTTCAACATATTCTTTTGGTTTCATTTTTAAAAATTCTTTTAATTTCATATTCTTTAAATACTCAGTATTTGCGGCTTTATTAACATCCAAAACTTGAAAATCAAACGTATGAGTTCGCTTCAATTCTTGCTCATTTATAATTTCCAAAGAGGTTGAAAAGCCTTGCAAATTTTTTGCTTGTGTAACTTTTTCATCTTCAGCCAAAGATTTTTCCAATAATTTTTGCGCCTCAGCAACTCCAACTTCCGCAATTACTTTTTTCAATTCTTCTTTCATCGGCATGATTTGCTCAATCGTTAAACTTAAAAATTGATCGCCTTTGTAAGTAATTGTTTGTGTTTGTTGAACCCCTTCAGCTGTTTTAGGGAATGATAAGTTTTTTGTCACAACTGTTTCTTTTTCAGCGTTTGCAATAACTGGCAACGTACTATCAATTGATTGCTTGCTTGTTTTTGATTTTGTTTCTTTCTTTTGACCACAACCTGCTAAGACTGTGAGAATAATGGTTAATAGAATCAGGCTTCTTTTCATGGATTAACTCCTCCTCATTCTTTATTTTATCATATTTTTAATATCAATAAACATCGAAATAAAAAAAGAGTGGAAATTCCACTCTTTACAAGGCTGCGCGTAAACGCGCTTCTGTATTTTCAACATTACGAACCGAGCGAGGTAAGAATGCACGAATATCATCTTCTTTGTATCCTACTTGAAGACGTTTATCATCTACTAGAATAGGACTTTTCAAAATACGTGGCGTTTCCATAATCAAATCAATCACTTCACTCACACTCAATTCTTCGATATCTACGCCTAAACCTTTTGCATAACGATTTTTTGAAGACACAATACTTGCAACTCCATTTTCAGTTTTTGTTAGAATATCTAACAACTCTTCTTTTGTAATCCCTTCTTTACCAAGATTTTGTTCTTTATAAGTTAACTGGTGAGCATTGAGCCATGTTTTTGCTTTTTTACAACTAGTGCAACTTGAGACAGTATAAATTGTAATCATGTAAGTACTCCTTTCGCCACACGGTACTATTATCATACTATATTATACCACAAAATCCCTCCGTCTTGCGACCTATTTTTAAAAAATTATTCCTCAATCTCAATCGCGTCATCCAAATCTAGTGTGACTTCCTCTACTTTGTTTGTTGATTTGGTTGCTTCTGCATTTTTTTCATCTTCAGCATCATCCTCAATCAAACCATAATGCACTCGAACTTTATGATCAATTTCATCAAAAATTTCTGGATGATCCGCCAAGTATTTCTTAGCATTTTCAGACCCTTGACCAATCTTTTCATCATTATAAGAATACCAAGCACCCGCTTTTTTGATAATATCAAGGTCTGTCGCAATTTTAATCAACTCGCCTGTTTTAGAAATTCCTTCACCATACATGATTTCTACGAAAGCTTCCTTGAATGGCGGAGCAACCTTATTCTTCACAACCTTAATCTTAGTTTCCTTACCAACATTGGTATCTTTTTCATCACCAGTTCCCTTGATTTGGGTATTTCCGCGAACATCCAAACGAACAGACGCATAGAATTTCAAGGCACGACCACCAGGTGTTGTTTCTGGATTTCCAAACATAATACCAACTTTTTCACGCAATTGGTTGATGAAAATCGCAATTGTCTTCGTTTTGTTAATAGAAGCAGACAATTTACGCATAGCTTGACTCATCATCCGCGCTTGCAAGCCAACGTGGCTATCTCCAATGTCTCCGTCAATTTCAGCACGCGGTACGAGGGCAGCCACGGAGTCAATAACTACCAAATCTACCGCACCAGAGTCAATCAATTTACCAGCAATTTCAAGGCCTTGCTCGCCTGAGTCAGGTTGAGAAAGTAAGAGTTCATCAATATTAACCCCAAGAGCTTGCGCATAAGCTGGATCAAGAGCGTGTTCTGCATCAATAAAAGCTGCAATACCGCCTTCTTTTTGAGCCTGCGCCACCGCATGAAGAGCTACGGTCGTCTTACCAGAAGACTCTGGTCCATAGATTTCAATAATCCGCCCCTTTGGATACCCTCCTGCACCAAGAGCGATATCTAATGCCAAACTACCTGAACTCATGACTTGAACTTTTTGTTCAGCACGCTCACCTAGGCGCATAATTGCTCCCTTACCAAAATCTTTTTCAATATTTTTAAGTGCAGTGTCTAGCGCTTTTTGACGTTCCTCGCCAAATTTTTTTGAAATTTCTTCTAATTTTTTTTGTTTTTTCGCCATTTATTTCTCCTGTATAATGATAAATTATTTTTTTGCCTATCTAATTATTGTAGCATATTTTCGTTTTTTAATAAAGTTTTTCGTAGCAGATTGAAAGCATGCAGAACGGCTATTTTACGTACATCTGTCCGACTGCGACCGGCAATATTAACCTTAATAGACTGAACATCCCCTGTGGTTGCTAAACCGATATAAACTGTCCCTGCTGGATGTCCTTCTAAGCTGTCTGGACCTGCCACACCTGTCAAGCTCACCGCATAGTCACTAGCGGTCAATTTTCTTGCCTGCTCAGCCATTTTCTCCGCTGTAAAAGCTGAAACTACCCCATGCTTTTCTAAGTCTGCCAAGGGAATGCCCAGCATTCGGCTCTTTTCCTCCATACTGTAGGTAACAAAGCCACCACTAAAAACATTGGAGGCTCCAGCAAAGTTTGACAAAGTTGCTTGAAAGAGTCCTGCAGTCAAACTTTCAGCTGCTGTGACGGTCTTTCCTGCTCTTCTCAACAGTTCAAAAGCTGTTTGTCCCAGAGAATTATCATCTCCATAAGTATAGAAAAGATCTGCTAAATGTTGTTTCTCAAAAGTCTGTACAGATAAAATTTTCTTTTCTAAATGGGCAAACTTAATATCTGCTTCATTTTGACTAGCAGCCTTGGTGGACAATCGCAATGTCACCTCTCCCGTCTTAGCATAAGGAGCAATGGTCGGATCGGTCTGATTATCAATTAAATCTCCTAAAAGGGTTACTAATTGACTTTCACCGATACCAAAGAATCGCAAGACTCTTGAATACAATTTTTGACCAGTTGCTAACAGCGGAACCAGCTCATTATTTACCATAGGCTTTAATTCACTAGGCGGTCCGGGGAGAACAACATAAGTCACGCCACCGACTTCAATCACGCCTCCCACCGCAAGTCCGGTTTCGTTTTGGAGAGGAGTCGATCCTTCCACTATCTGAGCTTGCCGATCATTGTTTGGTGTTCGAGCATAATCCGGTCGACTTGCGAAAAAGCAGTCCAATTTCTCCGTAGCCATTCGGTCAAATACCAACCTACGATTTAAGAATTTTGCCAAAGTTTGCTTAGTCAAGTCATCTTCTGTTGGGCCTAATCCTCCAGTTAAGATGACCAAATTACTACGATTTCGAGCAATTTCTAAAATGGATAACAGACGAGCTTCATTATCTCCAACCGCTGTTTGGAAATACACATCTACACCCAGACTCGCTAATTTTTCCGATAAAAATCGGGCATTTGTATTGACAATCTGACCTGTCAGAATTTCAGTACCCACAGCAATAATTTCTGCTTTCATAGAACCTCCTACCTTACTATTCGCAATTGATTTTATTTTATCACAAAAAATCTTAAAAACTTCATTTTAAGAAAAGAATCTGTAAGCAAATTGATAAGACTAAGAATTTTTCAAAAAGAAAAAGTCTGGAATTGCCAGCCTTCTAATTTATAACTATAATTGTGTCACATCAATAATATGATTACCTCGATTATGGGAGTGAGGTAGAACTCATCTTGAAAATTTTTAGTTCGTAATCTCACCTCCGCAAGCTTGCTCAACAGTCTGGGAGACTGTTGAGACGGTGGATAAAGAAAATAAAGTTTTCGTCAAAAGTGTTTTTGCGAGCTTGAAAAGCTAATACCCTGAGACTTGCTTCGCATCACCACAAAGCCGTGCTTTGAGCAATCAGCTACTACATCATTGATTTATCGCTTTATATACTTTGAAGTTGGAGACTTTCGCCCCAGCCTCTTCAAAAATGAGGATTAGCTTAGCAAAACTAGGGTTTATATAAAAAAACAGAGAATTTTGTACTGCCTGAGTGCCCTTAGTTTGCTGTGTTAGATAGAATCAAATGTGATAAAATAAAGAAAACAAAACATTTAAGGAGATTTAATGATGTGGGCAGTTTTTGCATTCCTTTCTGCTTTATTTGCAGCACTAACATCTATCTTATATCTTAGCCAAAATCGGGATTTCTGGCGTCAATTCTAATCTAGCGACAGCTATTCGGACAGTGGTCGTTGTTTTAATGGCTTGGGGTATGGTCTTTTTGACCAAAGGGCAACTCGGTCTTGCTAACATCAGCAAGAAAAGTTGGATTTCCTTGATTTTATATGGATTGGCGACGGGCGCTTCCTGGCTCTGTTATTACCGAGCATTGCAGGAGGGAGAAGCATCCAAGGTCTTCCTATTGATAAACTTAGTGTTGCCCTCACACTCATTCTTGCTTTTATCTTTCTACACAAGGATTTTACTATGAAATCCTTGATTGGCAGCATTTTGATTACGATTGGAACTTTGGTCATGGTTTTGTAGTGATGTCATATCATCATAAATACAGCAACATTATGAAAAATATAAAACAGTATCGGCCAATAAATATTGCACTGACTGCTCACATAAAAGATAGCAAAGCTCTTAAAATCGTTTGATTATTTTTCTTGCTGAATTAAAATCGCAAGTCTCCTCATGGTCATTGACAAGACCTGCCGCCTGCAGGAAAGAATAGACACAGACTGGTCCTACAAATTCAAAGCCTCGTCTCTTCATATCTTTAGCCAGTTTTTCAGACAACGGAGTCTTTGAGGGCATCTGCTTGTAATCCTTGACAGGATTGTCAATCGGTGTAAAGTCTACAAAAGACCAGAGATAATGATCAAAACTGCCAAATTCTGCCTGTATTTTCAGAAAAGCTTGGGCGTTGGCACGTGTTGCATAGATTTTCCGACGATTTCGGACGACGGCAGGATTTTGTAAAATGCCTTCTAACTCCGCATCTGTCATGACTGCCACCTGATGAACATCATAGCCATGAAAAGCTTGTCGGAAGGCTGCTCGTTTATTAAGAATAGTCTCCCAAGACAGCCCTGCCTGATAGGTCTCTAGGCAGAGCAACTCAAATAAAGCCCGCTCATCATGCAAAGGAATCCCCCACTCTTGGTCATGATAAGCGACATATAAAGGGTTATTCTCTTTTGCCCAGCTACATCGTTTCATCTTTTCTCCTTTATTTTACCAGCATTTTGAGGGCAGATTTGATATAGTTTTCCGCGGTATCATTGGTTCCTTCAAAGAATTTCTTAATTTTCTTGAGTTCAGCCGCCTTGTATCCCAGAGCTAGCATGGCTTCCATGGCTTCTTCCAATTCTTTATTGTCACTAGTAGCTGCAACAGCAACTTGCTTAGGAGCAACACCTGTTGCCACAACCTTGCCTTCTAAGTCCAACACCATCTGCTGGGCTGTTTTTTTGCCGATTTTAGGAAATTTTGTCAGATAAGTGATGTTTTTCTGCTCAATAGCCTGCACCAAACCGGCATTATCATCGGCAGCGATTATCGCAAGAGCAGAAACAGGTCCAATACCAGAAACCGAAATCAAATTGAGAAAAAGCTGCTTTTCATCCTCTGTGCGAAAACCGTAGAGGAGCTGGGCATCCTCTCTAACCACCTGATGAACAAAAACTTGAATCTCCTGATTGACCTGACCTGAATAGGCATAGGGATTTGCCACATGCAGGATATAGCCAATTTGCCCCACCTCCACTACAATATATTTGGCTGTGATTTTACTTAAAATTCCTTTAAAATATTCGTACATGACTTCTCCTTTTCAACCCTTTTAGTATATCATATTCTGAGCGCAGAAACTGCAAATAAAAGTGCAACCTCCGGTTGACAAAAAGGAAAGCTGGCTATATGTTCAAGTTCTCTCAATCATGGTACAATACAAGTAGAGAAATATGAAAAGAGATTCAGCAAATGCAAATCAATAAACGAATTTTTGAACTGCGAAAGGAAAGAGGCTGGTCTCAGGATCAACTGGCGGAAAAGGTCAATGTCTCCCGGCAGAGCATCTCCAAGTGGGAATCTGCTCAGACCTTGCCGGAAATCGAGAAGGTCATCGAACTGAGCAAAATCTTTCAGGTGACGACGGATTATCTGCTACTGGATCAGGCAGATGAGAAAGAAGCCAGACCCAAGTGGACTACTTCGGAAAGCGAGGGCTATCAACAGGAGGTCAGAAGCTTTGGTCTGGTCAACGTCCTATATATCCTCTTTCTGGCCATCACCCTCTTCTTTTTCGCAGGAGGACTCTATCTTCCCTGGAATCCATCCCTCATCTTTTTCCTCTTCTTTCTATCTGCCGGCGCAGCCTTAGCCTGCAAGAGGTATCTGACCATCAAGAAAACTTACTTGGACTAGATAACAAACTTTAAAGTAGAAAGTGCTGAACATCAAGAACCCCATTCCTATAGCCAAACATCTTAAATCACTGCTGAAACTCAATTACAGATAAAATCTTAACAACAGAAGCTGAGACAAAAGTGCTCAGCTTCTGTTGTTTATATAGCCAGAATTATAAGACGCAGTGGTTTGGAGAAGCTTTAGTGACTTTAGTCAATGTAGAGTTTCCCATGCACAATTGATTAGGCACTTTAGTGCCAATCAATCACTGCTGAGTGGACTCTAATACGTTGATAACTCAACTTTTCCAGTCCTTTTGACCCAAGTTTCACTTGACTTTATTTCCAGCCTCGAAGGGTTCCCCAAACCTTTCGAGCTGTGCGGAGGTGGGATGATGAAATCAAGTTTCTACGAAACTACTGATTTCATCGTCCCACTCTCTGTTTTAGAGCTTTTATAAATAGTTTTAATACTTGCCCAATTCTCTCAGGCTAGTATGATTTTCCTGAATCCGACGGAACATTTTTTCCATATCAGATTTGGTGAAGTTGACCAAAACGGGACGACCGTGAGGGCAGTTGTAGGGATTGTCGCATTGTGATAACTGAAAAATCAAATCACGCGCTGAATAGTCATCTAAACTGTGATTGGCTTTAATAGAGCGTTTGCAACTCATCATAATAGCCAGCTCAGCGCGATATTTCTTGATAGAGACTTCCTTGGTTAGAAGCAGCATATCGCACATCTCATAAATACCTGATTCGATTTCCTCTTCCTTAAACCAAATGGGATGTTCACGAAGAATAAATTGATTAGTTCCGTATTCTTCAAGGAAAACACCGACTTCTTCTAAAAGAGTCATTCGTTGTTTCAGACGCAACATATCATCAGCTGGAAATTCAAAGATATAGGGAACCAGAAGCTGCTGCTGACTAGCATCTACATCTCCGATTTTTTCACGATAATATTCGTACTTTACTCGCTCTTGAGCTGCATGTTGGTCAATAATATAAAGACCACCGTTTCCTTGAGCAAAAAGGTAGGTGCCGTGCATTTGCCCGAAATATTCCAATTCTGGAAACGTTGAAGTTTCTTCTCTATTTAGCTTATCTAAAGCTCTCTCTAAGCTCGCCTGATCCAGCTCTGGATGATCTAGTTGATTGTAAGAAGGAGATTGCCTTTCTGCAAATTTGACAGAAGCAGCTTTTGAATTGAGTTCATCTGTATCAGCAGATTGTTGGTCTAATCGGGCAGATTCCTCAAAAGAAGGTTGAGCTTCTGACACTTGTGGTTTCACAAAGAAGTCATTTCTTTCTTTATCGTAATAAAGTCGGTTCTCTTTGAGAGGGAGGCTGGTCTGCTCAGGCTTAATTGCTCGGTTAATGGTTGATTTGGCTAAATTCTCTAATGCGTCCGGAATCAAATCTTGCTCTTTCAAACTTGCAGCAATAGCTTGCGATATCAAGGTCATGAGCTCTCGCTCCTTTGAAATCCGCACTTCTTGCTTGGTCGGGTGAACATTGACATCAGCAAGATATGGGTCAATCCGAATATCAATCACAGCAATCGGGAATCGCCCAACCATGAGCTTACTACCGTAACCATCAAGAATAGCTCGATTGAGCAGGAAATTCTTGATGTAACGACCATTGATGAAAATGGTGATGTAGTTACGATTGGCACGCGTCAACTCTGGTAGACTAATATAGCCTGATACTTCAAAATCCAGATTAGAAGCTGAAATTTCAATCATTTTTTTGGCTGTTGTCAGTCCATAAATGCCAGCAATTGCTTGACGCAGATTTCCTGTTCCTGCTGTCCGTGTCATCTCTTTACCGTCATTAACAAGAGTGAAAGCGACCTCCGGATGAGCCAAGCTCAAACGGTTAATCACATCTACAATGTGAGATAGTTCCGCTTGTTGACTTTTCATATATTTCAAGCGAGCAGGCGTGTTGAAAAAAAGGTCTTCCACTTTGATTTTGGTGCCCCTAGGACAGCTACTTGGCTCTAAAGTCTCAACTTCTCCACCTTGCGCAATCAGAAGCGTTCCATGTGCACCACTACTTGTCGCAGTTTCAATCGTCAAACGTGAAACAGAGGCAATGGATGGAAGTGCCTCTCCCCGAAAGCCCAATGTCCGAATTCGAAAAAGGTCGGCTTGTTTCTTGATTTTACTAGTAGCATGCCGCCGCAAAGCCAAGGAAACCTCCTCATGCTCAATTCCTTCACCATTATCAATGACTTGAATGCTCCTGAGTCCCGCTTCTTCAATCTCAACTATAATCCGAGTAGCACCAGCATCAATGGAATTCTCTATCAACTCCTTGACCACGCTGCTAGGTCGCTCGATGACCTCACCTGCTGCAATCTGATTAGCAAGATTTTCTGGTAGTTCAATAATTTTTGACATAGTTTTCTCCGTAAGTATTCTAGCTATTATTATAACATAAAGCTGTTTTTCTATCAGAAGCCCGATGTGAGGGGAACACACATCGCTTCCTAGAAAGAACCAAATAGACAAGCAAAGCAACCACTTAGGTAAAAGTCCTTGTTTTCCTAGTCGAAATAATGTTTAATAGATTTAGGAAGAAGGAGGTAGTTAGTGACCTCTTGGTATTAACGAAAATCAGCAGCAAACCAACATCTGGAAAGAAGGAATGTTTATGAAAGTTCAATTGCATATTGACGAAAAGTTTTCAGAGGAAAAAGTCATTATCGAAGCACCGGCTTTGTCAGATACCATTCAGCAACTGCTGAAATTTGCTCAACAACTCGATAAAAACAAAGTTATTCGAGCCAAAAAAGAGGAAGAGATTTACCTATTAGATACTACTGAAATTCAGCGGGTTTATATTGAAAATCGCCAAGTTTGGGCTGAAACAGTAACAGACAATTATCACTTAGGGCTTCCACTTTATCAAGTTTTGGAATTGCTTCCTGCTGATTTTCTACAGATTTCCCAATCTGAAATCATCAATACCAAACAGATTGATCATCTGAAATTGACCGACAGCGGTCTGATTCAGATTACACTAAAAAACGGTCAGATAACTTATTCATCTCGCCGTTATCTCAAAGCTATAAAGGAGAAATTACAACTATGAAAAAAACATTATTCAGAGATGCTCTAGGAGGCATTGTTATCGGACTCCTCCTATCCGTCATCTTTTCTTACTTTTTTGCACCTGTCTATCATCCGCTCAACCCTTATTCAGCAGTTGGTCTTTGGATGGAACAGCATCATATTCACGGCGCCTTAGTCGTTCTCTATTGCGCAGTAATTTGGAGTCTAATCGGCTTGCTCTTTAGCTTAGGAAAAGAGCTTTTCAAAAAAGATTGGAGCATTCTCAAAGCAACAATCTACCACTATGGGCTTATGATTTTAGGGTTTATCCCTCTAGCTCTATTAGCCGGATGGTTCCCAAGTGAACCCATTTTCATCTTACAGTTGATTTTGGAATTTACTGTTGTTTATCTCATCCTTTGGGCAATCCTGTCTTATCTGACTAAGAAGAAAATTGAGAAAATCAATCATCACTTAAACAAACAAAGCAAATAGCAAGAAATAACCGCTGTGAAAAAACTCACGGCGGTTATTTGAGCCCAACTTAGAATGCAGATTGATAGAAAACGATCATAGCTTACTAAATTGTTGTGGTTTGAAGATTAGACCCTAGCTGCAATTCTGGTATGACATTTCAGCAAATTAAGCTGTTAGTCAGTCACATCCACTATAGCTTCAACATTTTAAAGTTTCTTCTTTATCTCTGCCACAGCCAACATCACTTCCATTGGGGTCATATTATAAATGTCCAACTGGCGCAACTCGTCTAAAATAGGTGATTCAGTTGTTTCTGTAAATAAAGACATCTGCTCAGCCACTTGATTTTTTTCACGAGCATCCGCAGGTAATGTATTAAAGATGCCAAAAGATGGCTTCTCATTTACTTGGCTTTCTAATCGTGTCAATATTTGATCCGCTCTTGTCAACAAATCATTTGGCAAACCTGCAATTTTTGCTACATGAATCCCATAAGATTTATCAGCAGGTCCAACCTCAATCTTATGAAGAAATGTTACTTGACCATCTTTTTCTAGGGTTGCTACATGGACATTTTCTAGTTGTGTCAAGCTAGTTGACAGTTCTGTCAACTCGTGATAGTGAGTCGCAAAAAGTGTCTTAGCTCCTGTCCGATTGTGAATATACTCAATAATAGCTTGAGCAAGCGCCATGCCATCATAGGTGGCTGTTCCTCTTCCTAACTCATCAAAAAGAATGAGTGAATTTTCTGTTGCTTGAGAAATAGCATGGTTCGCTTCCATCATTTCAATCATAAAGGTTGATTGTCCAGAAACCAAGTCATCAGCTGCACCAATTCGAGTAAAGATTGCATCAAAAATCGGCAATTGAGCGCTTTCAGCTGAAACATAAGAGCCCATTTGAGCCATAATCACAACAATCGCTAACTGCCGCATATAAGTTGACTTCCCACTCATATTTGGGCCTGTAATTAGCTGAACATTAACATTCTCATCCATTGAAATGCTATTAGGAATATAGGTTTGTGCACCCATAACTTTTTCTACGACCGCATGCCGCCCTTTATCAATTTGGATAGAGCGCTGCTCAATAAATTCTGGTCTCACAAAGTGTTGCTTTTCAGCTACAGCTGCAAAGCTTTGCAGCACATCAACTGTTGCCATAGTTTGCGCCAAGGATTGCAGGCGTTTGATATATTTACCAGCTTCCTCACGAATGCGCATAAAAATCTCGTATTCCAAATTAGCTGATTTTTCACGCGCTTCCAACATCTCCCCTTCAATACGAGCCAGTTCTTCCGTACCAAAACGCTCTGAATTTTTCAGAGTTGCCTTGCGGAAAAAATGACTGGGAACGTGTTCAAGCTGGGAATTTGTGACATGGAAATAATAACCATCTTTTTTATTGTAATCAATCTTCAGGTTGTTAATTCCACTAGCTTCTCTTTCTTTCGCCTCAATATCTGCAATCCAGCTCGTTCCATCTCGTATAACCACTCGATATTTATCCAAGGTTTCATCAAAACCTGTTTTAATAATATTACCCTCTGTAATGACATTTGGAGCATCCGGCGAAATTGCTGACTGAATTAAGGACGCCAGTTCAGGAATTTCATCCAATTTTGCAATCAAATCTTCCAAAACTGGGCTATCAATTCCTTTTAAAATTCCCTTAATTTGTGGCACATGACTCAATGTCGCAGCAAGTTGTAATAGATCTTTCGGATTGGTCTTGCCAAACGAAACCCGACTGGCTAAACGCTCAATATCATACACTCCTTTGAGACTGTCTGATAAGTCACTGCGCTCAAAGAAATGATCTAAAAAGACTTGCACTACATCCTGCCGCTTGACGATCCGCTCTTTATCAATCAACGGACGTTGAATCCACGCTCTCAACAATCGTGTTCCCATAGCTGTCTTAGTCTCATCCATCAGCCAATAAAGGCTCCCGTGCTTCTTTCCTGTTCGAGCATTCTCTATTAAATCCAGACTTGCCATAGTTGAGTAGTCCATCTGCAAGAAATCTTTGATTTCATAATGATGAACTTGTTTCAAATGACTAAGCTCACGTAGCTGCGTTTTATGAACATACTGTAATAACTTTCCAGCTACTTGGCGCTCTAGCGGCGACAAGTCCTTTCCTAGTAGCTGAACATCATCAAATGTAGTTTCTACTTGCGATAAAAGGAGATTCATTTGAGTCTCCAATACTTGGCGCTCCATTTCAGACAATTCATACCCTAAGACCACTTCACGCGCTCGCAGGTTTCGGATTTCTCCACAGACTATGTTAAAGTCACTAAGACTTGTGACCTGAAATTCACCCGTTCCCACATCCATATAAGCCAGTCCATATATACCTGACAGCTTATCCAAAGCCACTAAAAAGTTATTCTGACTGTCTGGTTTTGAAGAATCAACTACTGTCCCCGGCGTAATCACCTGTACTACTTCGCGTTTGACTACTCCAACCGCTTTTTTAGGATCTTCCATTTGCTCTGCAATCGCAACTTTATAGCCTGCTTCAATTAAAACATCAATGTATTGCTGCACTGAATGGTAAGGAACTCCTGCCATTGGGATTGGATTTTCCGAGTTTTTATTGCGACTAGTCAGAGCAATCTCTAAAATCTGTGCCGCATTGGTCGCATCATCATAGAATAATTCATAAAAATCTCCCATGCGAAACAACAAAAAAGCATCTGGATAATCTTTTTTTATATCTAAATACTGTTGCATTCCTGGAGATAGTTTTTCTTTTGTCATTCTCATCCTTTCTGTTGGTTAATAGTGATAAGAGTGGGATAGAAATCAATAGTTTCGTAGAAACTTGATTTCTATCCCACATCCACATAGCTGGAGTAGGACAAAACTCATCTTGAAAATTTTCAGTTCGTAGTCTCACTCCCGCAAGGTTGCTCAACAGTCTGGAAGACTGTTGAGATGGTGGATAAAGAAAACAAAGTTTTTGTCAAAGGTGTTTTTCCGAGTTTGAAAAACAACAGCTTGAGACGTGCTTCGCAAGTCCTATCCGCCACCTCGAAGCATTGCTTTGAGCAATCAGCTACTGCGTCTTGTTGACTACATAAACAAAGGAAGCTGAGCTCTTTGTCCCAGCCTCATCATTCATTTTCTTAATCCATTTTCTCAAGAAGCTGCTCTTCCATTTGTTTTGCAGCTGCTGTATCACGACAGATAACTAAGAGCGTGTTAGCTCCTGCTACCGTTCCTAAAATTAGCTCACCTTTATTGGCATCCACAAAGTTAGCCAGAATAGAAGCATCCCCTAAGCGAGTATGAAGAACCAAGGAAAATTCCGCCCGAGAAACGCCCTCTACATGATAAGACAAGAACTCAACCAAATCGATTTTATTTGTTTCATCTGCTAAAACATAATAAACTTCATTGTTTTTCTTGGCTTTCGTCAATCCAATTTCACGTAAGTCCCGAGAGAGGGTTGTCTGTGTTACAATGATGCCTTGTGCCTTTAAACGATCCTGAATATCTTTTTGTGTACTCAGTTTTTCTTCCTTAATCATTCGCTTAATTAGTTTATGACGTTCACTCTTTTTCATTTTATCCTCAATAATGTATATTTATACTCAAAATTATACCAAAAAAATTGAAGATTCGTCAAAAAATATGTTAAAATACTAGTAAAAGACCAAAGGAGAAACCATGGACAATAAACAATTGATTGCAAGTGAATTGGCTAAGGTCATTGACAGCTTAGACCAAGACGCTATTTTAAATTTACTAGAAAAACCCAAAAGCTCAGATTTAGGTGATATCGCTTTTCCTGCCTTTTCTTTAGCGAAAGTAGAACGAAAAGCGCCTCAAGCAATTGCAGCAGACATTGCAGAAAAAATTGACTCAACAAACTTTGAAAAAGTAGTGGCAACTGGTCCTTATGTTAATTTCTTCCTTGATAAATCAAAAATTTCAGCTCAAGTTATCAAAGAAATTGTAAAAGAAGGAAATAACTATGGTCAGCAAAATGAAGGAAATGGAGAAAACATCACCATTGACCTCTCCAGCCCAAACATTGCAAAACCATTTTCAGTTGGTCATTTGCGCTCAACTGTTATCGGTGATGCCCTTTCTAATATTTTCCGTAAATTGGGCTATAACACCATTAAAATCAATCACTTAGGTGACTGGGGAAAACAATTCGGTCTTTTAATGGTGGCTTATAAAAAATGGGGCAGCAAAGAAGCCGTCGAAGCAAATCCAATTGATGAATTACTGAAACTGTACGTTCGTATCAATGCGGAAATCGAAACAGATCCTGAGCTTGATGACGAAGGTCGCCTCTGGTTCAAAAAATTAGAAGACGGTGATCCTGAAGCTACTGAATTATGGCAATGGTTCCGCAACGAAAGCCTGAAAGAATTTAACCGTATCTACAAATTGCTTGGTGTTGAATTCGATAGTCTGGCTGGTGAAGCCTTCTATAATGACAAGATGGACGAAGGCATCAAAATCCTTGAAGAAAAAGGATTGTTGGAAGAGTCTAAGGGGGCTAGCATTGTCAACCTTGATGATGTCAATCTGCCACCAGCTATGATTAAGAAATCTGACGGAGCAACACTTTACATTACACGTGATATTGCGACAGCTATGTACCGTGCTCGCACTTACAACTTCGTTAAAAACATTTATGCTGTAGGTCAAGAACAAGCTAATCACTTCAGACAATTAAAAGCCGTTTTGAAGAAGATGGGATTTGACTGGAGCGATGATATGATTCATGTAGACTTTGGCTTGGTAACAAAGAACCGCCAAAAATTGTCTACACGTAAAGGAAATATCATCCTTCTTGAACCAACTCTTCAAGAAGCTATCAATCGTGCTCAGTCACAAATTGAAGCCAAAAATCCTGGCCTTGAAAACAAAGAAGCTGTTGCTCGTGCTGTCGGAGTAGGAGCTGTTAAATTCTACGATTTAAAAACAGACCGCCGCAACGGTTACGACTTTGATTTGGAAGCCATGGTATCCTTTGAAGGAGAAACAGGTCCATACATCCAATATGCTTATGCACGTATCCAATCAATCCTTTGCAAGGCTGACTTCAAGCCAAGTTCTGAAGTAACATACAGCCTAGATGATGCTGAAAGTTGGGAAATCATTAAACTGCTACAAGATTTTGCCCGTGTTGTCAAGCGTGCAGCTGACAATTATGACCCATCACTCATTGCAAAATATGCAATCAGTCTTGCACAAGCATTTAACAAATTCTACGCACACACTCGTATCTTAGACGAAAGCCCTGAACGTGACAGCCGTCTGGCTCTCAGCTACGCAACAGCTGTTGTTCTAAAAGAATCTCTTCGTCTTCTCGGCGTTGATGCTCCAGAAAAAATGTAATTTTCTAACCCTATCAAAAAATCCTATCGGTATTTACAACGATAGGATTTTTTATTACATTCCGTATAATTCTTCAATTTTCAGACCAATTCGTTTGACATCTTCATTCAAGCCACGAAGTTCAAATGTGTCCAAGACTGGAAAGCCAAAGCGCTCTGCATATTGCTTAGCTGTTAAACAATATTGGTTGTTAAAATTACGATTACCACTACCAACAATTCCAAAACAGCACTTGTAATTCTCTTCAAAAGCAATAAAGTCACCTAAATCATTGGTAAGAATCTCTACATCTCCATTATTCAAACCATTTCCACCTTCTAAGTAGGTTGGTAAAAAGGCTACAAAGGGCTGAGACATGGCGTAAAATGGTCGCTCCTCTTTCACCATATCTTTTATATCCACCTGCTCAATCTCAACATTTTCATGTCGCTCTTGCAAAAAAGTGGACAAACGTTTGATAAAACTCGCTGTGTTCCCACTTAAGCTAATATAAACCAAGGAAATCTTCATATTTTCTCACTTTCTAAAAATAAAACACATCTATCATTCTCTTAAAATTCTAAGCTGATAGATATGTTTTGTCAACTATTGTAATTTTTCTTTTGCTAAGTCTTGTTGCTGCCGTTTCATCTTGAAAAAGACAATAACAAGGAAAAGAATATTAAATGCAAAATAAATAATGGTCAAAACTCTTGTCGATGAGATTGCTGTGGCACGCATCGTTTGATCTTTATAAAGATTGTTGAGTGGCATACCACCGATATAATTGTAAATTGTCCCAATAATTCCTAATAATACATAGGCAATGTAGGCAAAATTAGCGTATAAAATGTTTTTCTTAACAATGAAAACAACAGCAGCTATCAACAACAGAATAGAAAGGATAATTAATAATTTATGGGGACCATTATGAAGAAAGACAAGACTCTTTTCAGTCACTTTCACTATTTGTTTTACAACTGTTTCAGATAAACCTTTGTAGGAACTTGTATTCGTTATTTTTTCACTGCCAAAAAAAGTTCCTATAAATGTAAACGATGATAAAATGGCTGATAACGTCAGCAATACATATAAATAAATTGGTCGTTTTTTCACAATAAGCCTCCTGCTTAAAAGAGTTTTCAGTTTTATTTATTATAACGTAAGCAGTCAAAAATGGCAACAAAAATTTCACTAGTGTCAATTATTTTTTTCAAACAAAAGAAAGCCCCTCAACTATCAATCAAGGGGCCAATTCGCTATTGAACTAGTTCAAATGCCAAATTTCATCGTTATATTGAGCAATCGTACGGTCAGCAGAGAAGAAGCCTGCTTTTGCGATATTGACAAGAACTTTTTCAAGCCAGACGTCACGGTCTTCATAATCCGCAAACATGCGTTCTTTTGTTTCGATATAATCTTCCAAGTCAAGAAGCGTCATGAACCAGTCTTTATTGATCAATTCATTGTAAAGTCGTTCCAAGCGCTCTTTCTTACCAACTGCAAGAACAGCATCACTGACAATGAAGTCAACCAGCGGTTTGATTGCTTTACGAGCATAGAATTTACTTGACTTATAAGCTTCTTTGGCATACAAATCAATAACTGTTTCAGAATCTTCACCGAAGATATAAATGTTGTCATCTCCGACTAATTCATGAATTTCAACATTTGCCCCATCTGAAGTACCAAGCGTTAAAGCACCATTTAGCATGAATTTCATGTTACCAGTACCTGAAGCTTCTTTAGAAGCAAGGGAGATTTGCTCAGAAATGTCACCGGCTGCAATTAAGAAGCTAGCTGCTGTTACATTATAGTTTTCAACCATAACGACTTGCAAGTATGGAGAAACTTCTGGGTCGTTAGCAATTACTTCTGACAAGCAAAGGATTAAATGAATAATATCTTGCGCAATCGTATATGCTGGAGCAGCTTTCCCACCAAAGAAGACTGTAATTGGACGCACAGGAATGTTTCCAGCCTTGATGTCCAAGTATTTATGAATGACATAAAGAGCATTCATTTGTTGGCGTTTGTACTCGTGAAGGCGTTTGATTTGGATATCAAAGATTGATTCAGGATTGATTTCAACACCTTGGTGTTCTTTCAAGTGACGAGCTAATTTCCGTTTGTTGTGAGCTTTGATTTTTTCAAGTTCGGCTTTCACATCAGCCTTACCAGAAAATTCAAGTAAGTCTTCTAATTTTGAAGCATCATGGTGCCAATCGCGGCCAATCAAGCTATCAATGTAATTTGACAAGCGTGGATTTGCGTGCATGAGCCAGCGACGGAAGGTGATCCCGTTTGTTTTATTGTTGAATTTTTCTGGATAAATGTCGTAAAAGGCCTTGAGTTCTGAGTTTTTCAAGATTTCTGTATGAAGAGCAGCAACCCCATTGACACTATATCCATAGTGAATATCCATGTGAGCCATGTGTACACGATCATGTTCATCAATAATTTGAATAGCTGGATCTGCGTATTCAGCCTTCACGCGCTTATCCAATTCTTTGATAATTGGAACCAAGTGTGGAACAACTTCTTCCAAGAATTCAAGCGGCCATTTTTCAAGCGCTTCAGCAAGAATGGTATGGTTTGTATAAGCCGTCATATTCTTAACGATATTGATTGCTTCATCAAGCGAAATACCACGTTCTGTCAAAAGACGAATCATCTCTGGAATGACCATAGATGGGTGTGTATCGTTGATTTGGATAACAGCATAGTCAGCCAAGTCATTAAGATTGCTACCTTTTTCAATCGCTTCATCAATAATCAATTGTGCACTATTTGACACCATAAAGTATTGTTGGAAGATACGGAGCAATTCACCTTGCTTATTACTATCATCTGGATAAAGGAATAGAGTCAAATTACGAGCAATATCTGTCTTATCAAAGTCAATCCCATCTTCAATGATACTTGCATCTACTGAGTCAAGGTCGAACAGACGAAGACGGTTTTTAGTAGCTGTTTTATAACCAGGCACATCAATGTCATAAAGAGTTGATGTTAAAGTGAAATCAGCAAATGGTACTTGATAGCTACGGCTTGATTTTACTAACCAATTTTGCTCTGTCAACCAGAAGTTTGGTACTGTTGTTTGCTCATTATTTTTCAATACTTGTTGGAAAAGACCAAAGTGGTAGTTCAGACCTACACCGTCTCCATTCAAACCAAGTGTTGCAATAGAATCAAGGAAGCAAGCAGCCAGACGTCCTAAACCACCATTACCAAGTGAAGGTTCTAATTCGACTTCTTCCACTTCAATCAAGTCTTTACCAGCGTCTGCTAATTCTTTTTTGACATCATCATAAAGACCAAGGTTGATGAGGTTGTTTGACAACAGTTTTCCAATCAAAAATTCTGCTGAAATGTAATACAATTTCTTTTTACCAGTATTAACTGGTTTTTGTGCACTAGTCAATTTTGTATAGTTTAAAAGGGCAATATACAATTCTTCATTGCTGCATTCAGCAATTTCTTTTTGATAAGTTTGTTGGATAAATTCTTGTAAATTTGACATTTTTTCTCCTACCTAGAAAAGAACGTTACAATTCATTCTCTTTCTTTAATAATTTTTTATTTAAACGACGATATGTTTTCGTCAAGCTGTATAACTCTGCTTCAATCACGAGGTCCAATTCATCTGCTGTCATACGCCATGACCAATTGCCACCGATAGTTGATGGATAGTTCATACGAGCTGAACTGTCTAACTCTAATAAATCTTGCATGGTTGCAATTGCCATAAAGCTGACAGAAGCAAAGATAGTTCGTAACATTGCATGAGGAACTGTTTCATATTCCTTGCGATTGGTGTATTGAGCCATATATTCACGTGTAGCATCATCAATCTCATCACGGTACCAACCAAGAACAGTATTGTTGTCGTGTGTCCCTGTGTACATAACAGAATTGTTCGGAGCAAGATGTGGGCTATCAATGCTTTCATCATTTGGATTAAAGGCGAATTGAGTCACTTTCATACCAGGGAAACCCGTTTTTTCACGTAAAGCAATTACTTCATCAGTCATAAAGCCCAAATCCTCGGCGATGATGTTTAGTTCACCCAATTCTTCCTTCACAGCTTTAAACAAAGCGTAATCAGGGCCTTTCACCCATTTACCAGGAGCGGCTGTATCGGATCCAGCAGGGATTTCCCAATAAGATTCAAAACCACGAAAATGATCGATACGAACCACATCGTAGATTTTGAAACTCTCACGCAAGCGTTCAATCCACCAGCTATACCCATCTTCATCCATTGCCTTCCAGTCATAAATTGGGTTTCCCCAAAGTTGACCGGTCGCAGAGAATTCATCTGGCGGACATCCTGCTACACATGTAGGCTGTCCTAATTCATCTGTTTTAAAGAAATGCGGTTGCGCCCAAACATCACAGCTATCAGCTGCCACATAGATTGGCATATCACCAACGATTTCAATATGATGGTCGTTAGCATAATTTTTCAATTCTAACCATTGTTTGAAGAAGAGATATTGCGTAACACGATGATAGGTCAATCGATCAGCTAGCTTTTCGCGATAAGTTGCCAAGCTAGACGCTTCACGACGACGTACCGCTGCATCTGGCCATTCCGTCCAAGCTTTCAAGTCGAAATGCTCTTTAATCGCCATGTATTCAGCAAACACTTCAAGCCATGATGCATTATCTGCTACAAATTTTTCATAGGCTGCTAAGTCTCCACGTTCTAAGAAACGTTTCACAGCTTTTTCCAAAACAGGCCTGCGATTGTTAAACACTTTCGCATAATCTACTTTTCTTGGATCTTGACCAAAGTCTAACCCTTCAAGATCACTTTGCACAAGCAATCCTTCTTCAATCAATCGATCAAAATCAATAAAATGTGTATTTCCCGCAAATGCAGAGAAAGATTGATATGGAGAATCTCCATAACTGGTCGTGCCTAAAGGCAAAATTTGCCAGTAGCGTTGCTTTGTTCTTACCAAGAAATCCACAAAATCGTAAGCACTTTTCCCAAATGAGCCGATTCCGTATTTCCCTGGAAGAGAAGAAATATGCATGAGAACACCACTTTGACGCTCTTTCATCTTATCACCTCAATAAATTTTTCTGTTAAATTTTGCATTCATTTAACGAAAACGTTTGCGTTGATTTGATTATAACTTAATTCCGACATGTGTGCAACCATTTTTCTAGTTTTTTTGTAAATTTTTAAAATATTTCGGATAATTGAATCATTTTCTTCTATATTCTATCATGATTTTTGGAGTGGAAAATAAAAAATTTTTAAGATTTTTTTAAAAAAGTGTTGCAACCGTTTTCTATTTGTGGTATACTAAGCATAGTTTAAGAAAACGTTTGCGCAAACTATTCTAAATTGTTATCTTATTATTTTATTCTTTAGGAGGAATAAATCATGAAACGTAAAATGTTGAAAAGTGTTGCAGTTCTTGGAACTGTAGGATTGGCTAGTTTGTTACTAGTAGCTTGCGGTAGCAAAAATAATAAATCAGCTTCTTCTGGTGATGGTAAAAACCTCACTGTTTACGTAGAAAAACAATACGAAGGCTACATGAAGAAAGCTGCTGCTGCTTTTGAAAAAGAAAGTGGAACAAAAGTTACTATTAAAACTGGCGACCAACTTAAAGGTCTTGAAAATCTTTCACTTGACAACCAATCTGGCAAAGCTCCAGACGTTATGATGTCTCCATATGACCGCGTAGGTAGTCTCGGTTCAGACGGCCAACTTTCTGAAATGAAACTTGATAAAGGTTCAATGACAGATGATACTACCAAAGCACTCGTAACAACAAAAGGTAAAACTTATGGTGCTCCTGCTGTTATCGAAACATTAGTAATGTACTACAATAAAGACCTTGTTTCTAAAGCTCCAACTACATTTGCTGAATTAGAAGAACTAGCAAAAGACAGCAAATATGCTTTTGCTAACGAAAATGGCAAAACAACTGCTTTCCTCGCTGACTGGACAAACTTCTATTATGCTTATGGTCTGTTAGCGGGTAATGGTGGATATGTCTTTGGTAAGAACGGTACTGATCCTAAAGACATTGGACTTGCAAATGACGGTTCTATCAAAGGTGTTGAATACGCTAAAAATTGGTATGCAAAATGGCCAAAAGGAATGCAAGATACTAAAGGTGCCGCAAACTTAATTCAAACTCAATTCCAATCAGGTAAAACAGCTGCTATCATTGAAGGCCCTTGGAAAGCCGCATCATTCAAAGAAGCTAAAGTGAACTATGGTGTTGCCACTATTCCTACACTTCCAAATGGTAAAAACTATCAAGCCTTTGGTGGTGGTAAAGCTTGGGTCATCCCTGCAGGATCTAAAAATGCCAAAACAGCTCAAAAGTTTGTTAACTTCTTGACTTCGACTGAACAACAAAACGCTTTCTATGATGCTACAAACGAAGTACCTGCAAACACAGAGGCTCGTAAATACGCTGAAGGAAAGAATGATGAATTGACTTCAGCTGTTATTAAACAATTCCAATCTGCTCAACCTATGCCAAATATCTCTGAAATGAGTACTGTATGGGATCCAGCAGCAAGTATGCTCTTTGATGCTGTAAGTGGAAAAAAAGATACTAAAGCCGCTGTAAATGATGCCGTTAAATTGATTAAAGATACTATCAATCAAAAATTTGGTAAAAAATAAAACAGATTGAGGTAGGATAGAACTCGATTGGCAGCACCAGTCGAGTTCTATATTTTAGAAAAAGGAGACTCTGATGACTACACAACAACAGCCACGTAAAGCATTGCTGCTCTCCCTCATCCCAGGACTTGGGCAAATTTATAATAAACAAAAAGCAAAAGGGGCTATCTTTTTAGGAGTTACCATTTTATTTTTGATTTACTTTTTCGCCATTGCTGCTCCTGAGTTAGGAAACTTAATTACTCTCGGTGAGATGCCTGGACGCGATAACTCTCTTTTCATGCTGATTCGTGGTGCATTCCACTTTATTCTTGTCATTGTTTATTTCATCTTTTATGCTCTCAATCTAAAAGATGCTTATACTATTGCGAAACGTTGGAATAATGATTATCCAGTTCCTACGACTTTCAAAGATATGTTAAAAGGAATTTACGCTAATGGTTTTCCTTACCTATTGATTATTCCTTCATATATTGCAATGACTTTTGCTATCATTTTCCCTGTATTGGTCACTCTTTTAATCGCCTTTACAAACTATGATTTCCAACATTTGCCTCCAACCAAGCTCTTGGATTGGGTTGGCGTGACAAACTTCACTAATATTTGGCGACTTAGCACTTTCCGTTCTGCTTTTGGAGCCGTTCTTGGTTGGACTATTATCTGGGCACTGGCTGCCTCAACTATCCAAATCGTTATTGGTATTTTTACCGCTATTATTGCAAACCAACCATTTATTAAAGGAAAACGCATTTTCGGCGTTATCTTCCTACTGCCTTGGGCTGTCCCAGCATTCATCACTATCTTAACTTTCAGTAACATGTTCAACGATAGTATCGGTGCAATCAATACCCAAGTTATTCCGCTTCTTGGTAAAGTATTGCCATTCTTAAATGGACATCTGATTCCTTGGAAAACAGATCCGACCTGGACTAAAATTGCTCTAATTATGATGCAAGGTTGGCTTGGTTTCCCTTACATTTATGTATTGACACTTGGTATCTTGCAATCCATTCCAAACGATCTTTACGAAGCAGCTTACATTGATGGTGCAAATGCATGGCAAAAATTCCGCAATATCACTTTCCCAATGATTTTAGCAGTTGCTGCTCCTACACTCATCAGTCAGTATACTTTCAACTTCAACAACTTCTCTATCATGTACCTCTTTAATGATGGCGGTCCTGGTACAGTTGGTGGTGGTGCAGGTTCAACTGACATCCTCATTTCATGGATTTATCGTTTAACGACAGGTGCAGCTCCTCAATACTCAATGGCTGCTGCGGTAACACTTATCATTTCTCTTATTGTGATTTCAATCTCCATGATTGCGTTCAAGAAACTACATGCATTTGATATGGAGGATGTGTAAGATGAATAATTCTATTAAATTTAAACGCCGTTTAAACCACTTTTTAACTTATTTCTATCTAGTGGCTTTATCTATTATCATTATCTATCCTCTCTTGATTACGATTATGTCTGCTTTCAAGACAGGGAATGTCCTTGCGTTTAAGCTAGATACAGATATTAATTTTAGCCTAGAAAACTTTAGCAAGCTTTTTACTGAAACTCTTTATGGGACTTGGTACTTTAACACTTTAATCATTGCTATCTTGACAATGATTATCCAAACAAGTATAGTTGTACTAGCTGGTTACGCTTATAGTCGTTATAATTTCCTAGCTAGAAAACAAAGTCTGGTCTTCTTCTTAATCATTCAAATGGTGCCAACAATGGCTGCCCTGACCGCTTTCTTCGTTATGGCTTTGATGTTAAATGCGCTCAACCACAGTTGGTTCCTCATCTTCCTTTATGTCGGCGGTGGTATCCCAATGAACGCTTGGCTCATGAAAGGGTACTTTGATACTGTGCCTATCTCGCTTGATGAGTCCGCTAAATTGGACGGTGCTGGTCACTTCAGACGCTTCTGGCAAATTGTACTGCCACTCGTTCGTCCAATGATTGCTGTACAAGCTCTCTGGGCTTTCATGGGACCATTCGGAGACTACATCTTATCTAGTTTCTTACTTCGTGAAAAAGAATTCTATACAGTTGCTGTTGGTTTACAAACCTTTGTTAGTGATGTGAAGAATTTGAAGATTGCTTACTTCTCAGCAGGTGCTATCTTGATTGCTTTGCCAATCTGTATCTTATTCTTCTTCCTACAAAAGAACTTTGTATCTGGTTTAACAAGTGGTGGCGACAAGGGATAATCTTGTCCCACCCTCTTTTATTTATAGTTGTATGATAGCTAATAAACTTTGCTTTATTAGCCATTACCTGATTATAAATTTTTAGAAAGAGTGTCTTATGCTACCTTATCCATTTAATTATTTTTCTAGTATTTACGGTTTTAAAAAGCCTTTTGCCAACCGAAAATTACTGACCTGGTTTCAATTGATTTTTACAAGCATCTTTTTAATTTCCTTATCCATAATACCAGTTGCTGTGCAAAACGCGTCTCTCAAGACTTATCCACTCACTACTTTTGTAGATGGTGTTTTTGACCCTGTTACAAAGGAAGTAATGGACGATATCACAGAGAATGCTAAAATAGAAAATTATCAATTCAGCTATGCTGGTCAGCAATCAACTCACAATAGCAAAGCAGGAACTGTCCTTCTAGGGAAAGAACAGTCTACCTTAGGAGAAAAACTAACACTTGCTTTTGGATCCAAACAACTGATTATCAGCAAAAAAGGAAAAAAACTGGCAGACATTCAATATCAGCATATCAATCAAGCTGCTCTAAAAAATAAAAAGTCGCTCAGTACCGCCATTTCACAAGATTGGTTTCAACAAAATCGTGTGACAGTCAGTCTATTTCTCGTTCTCCTTTCTGGCGGTCTTTTGACACTGAATTTCTTCATCATCATCTTAGGAGCTACCTTTTTCCTTTATTTAACGAAAAAATCACGTCTTTTTTCTTTTAAAACCGTCAAAGAATGCTATCATTTTGCTTTGAATTGTTTAGGTTTGCCAACTTTGATTGCTGTTGCAGCAGGGTTATTGTTCGGTCAAGCCATGACCACTATGATTACCATTCAAAACATTCTTTTTGTGCTTTATCTCGTCATTATTTTCTATCGGACACATTTCCGTGATGAAAAAATGAAAAAGTAGGAGGTTTTTTATGCGAGTTACTATTAAAGAAGTTGCTAAATTGGCAGGAGTTTCGCCTTCTACCGTTACCCGTGTTGTCCAAAATAAATCCAGCATCAGCGATGAGACCAAAAAAAGAGTCCGTAAAGCTATGAAGGAATTGAATTATCATCCTAATCTCAATGCACGTAGTCTTGTTAGCAGTTACACACAAGTCATTGGTGTTGTTTTACCTGATGATTCCGATGCTTTTTATCAAAATCCATTTTTCCCTTCAGTATTTCGTGGGATTGCTCAGGTAGCTTCTGAATTTCACTACGCTATTCAAATTGCGACCGGGAAAAATGAAAAAGAGCGTATGGAAGCTATTTCCCAAATGGTTCTAGGGAAACGTGTGGACGGGCTCATTTTTCTCTATTCTCAGGAAAATGATCCATTAGTGAAAATGGTTAGTGAGGAACAATTTCCTTTCTTAATTTTAGGAAAATCTCTTTCTCCGTTTATTCCTTTGGTGGATAATGACAATATCCAAGCTGGATATGATGCAACAGAATATTTTATCAAAAAAGGCTGCCGCAATATTGCTTTTATCGGTGGTAGTAAAAGACTATTTGTAACGCAAGATCGTTATAAAGGGTATCAAAAAGCGCTGGAAGATTACCACTTAGAGCTTGATCCTCAAAACACAGCATTTGCAAATGAATTTTTGGAAGAAAAAGGATATCAATTCACAAAACATCTTCTAAATCATGATTCAAAAATTGATGCGATTATCACAACAGATAGCATGCTAGCAGAAGGGGTCTGCAACTATTTAAATCAAAATCAATTATCTATTCCTACTCTAGCTTTTGACTCTATTAAACCCAAACTTGACTTGGCAGCTTATGTTGATATTAATACGCTAGAACTGGGGCGGATTTCTTTTAAAACTATCCTGCAAATTATCAATGATACCAAAGAAAATCGACAAATTTGTTATCGCCAAGTAATTCCACATCGCATTATTGAACAATAAAGAAAGGAAGTTTATGGCTTTCCGAACATTCCAAGCCTACTTAGATGACCAAAGTCTCATCACGATCGAGTTAGAAAAACAATTTTATACTGAACAATTACAATTTACAATCGAAACGATTGATAGCACACAAACCTTACAGATAAGAACTCTGAAAGAACAAGATGACTTCGTGCAATACAGTCTTGCTCCTCTTGAGCCGTTAGATTTAACCAGTCATTATTGGATTTACGACCAAGATCGCAATAAAACCTTTTTGCAATTTCGCCATATTGTGAGAAAACCGATTTTTGACCAGACCTTTGCTTATGATGGCGATGACTTAGGAGCTCATTACACTCCTAAAGTAACGACTTTTAAACTCTGGGCTCCTATTTCCGAGCAAGTTTTGCTCCATTTACAAAATCAAGTTTATCCGATGACACTTGGTGAAAAGGGCGTTTGGCAAACAGAGGTCTCTGGAGATTTTGATGGGGCTGCTTATTACTATCTACACAAAGTGAATGGTCATTGGGTGGAAGTCCACGACCCTTATGCCCTATCTTCTGAAAGCAATTCTGGTGTTAGTTATGTTGTCAATCCAGAGAAAATTACTCGCCCAATTCACCGAGCAGCAACACAAATTCCAATAACAAAAGCTGTTATCTACGAGATGAGTGTGAGAGATTTTTCCATGCAAAAAGAAGCAGGATTTACCTACTCTGGGAAATTCAAGTCCCTAACAGAGTCTCCTGATTTACAAGAACACACTTTGGGAATGGATTATGTCAAACAACTGGGTGTTACTCATATCCAACTCATGCCAGTGTATGATTTTGGCAGTGTTGATGAAAACCATCCAGAACTCGTGTATAACTGGGGCTACGACCCTATGCAATACAATCTTCCTGACGGTAGTTTTGCAACGAATCCACATGATCCTTATACAAGAATCGTTGAATTGCAAGGAGCAATCGCTGCTTATCATCAAGCCGACATCAGTGTTATCATGGACGTCGTTTACAATCATGTCTACAATCCCCAAACCTATGCTTTTGAAAAAATTGTCCCAGGCTATTTCTTCCGCTATGATCACAATGCCAATTTAACAAATGGGACTTTCTGTGGGAACGACGTAGCAAGTGAGCGGGCAATGGTTCGTAGCTATATTAAGCATTCCCTCAAACAATGGCTAACTCTTTATGGAATGGACGGCTTCCGCTTTGACCTCATGGGCATTCTAGATATGGAAACCATGAAACAAATCGCAGAGGAATTGAAGTTTCTTTATCCAAATGTTTATTTGTACGGAGAAGGGTGGCGTATGGCCACCGGACTGGATAGCAATCGGCTTGCACATCAATTCAACGCCGCTCAGTTACCAAGCTATGGTTTTTTCAGCGACCACTTCCGCAATACAATCAAAGAAACAATTTTAGAAGGCAGTCAAATCCAAGATTCCAAACCAATAGATACGATAGAAAATGTATTGACAGCTAATGTTGGATTAACGGAAACAGCACATTTTATCGCACCCCAGCAAGCTATCAACTACGTGGAATGCCATGACGATGCAACGGCTTTTGATTATTTTGCAATTAAAAAGCCAGATATCTCTCTAAATGAGCGGTTAGCAGATGCACGACTCGCTTTGCATATTACTTTGTTAGCTCAAGGGGTACCGTTCATCCATAGTGGGCAAGAGTTTTTCCGTAGTAAAAACCTCATGGATAATACTTATAATGCTCAAGACGCCATCAACCGTCTTGATTGGCTACGCTCAATTGAATATGAGAAAGACGTAGATTTTGTTCGCCAGTTGATCCAATTCAGAAAAGCAAATCCGCTTCTCGGTTTGGAAACAACGACAGAAATCCTTGACTTTTGCTCTGTCCAATGGCTCACCGATGTCCTTGTTGAATACAAAATTAAAAGGCAAAAAGAACAAATTACTATCCTCATCAATTTTGGAAATGAAGATATTGCTTATCAAAATCAAGAAAAACAAGCTATCTTTATCCAATATCCAAAAATCAACCTTGATACCCCCATTCAGGAAATCCAAAAACAATATACTGTTCCTGCAAAACAAGTTCTCGTACTTAAATAATCGTGAGGCTGGGCAAAAACACCATTTTTAATCTGAAATAAATAATCAACGACATCATAAAAGGCTTAAAATCAAGATTTATTTAAATCAGATTCTAAGCCTTTTTGCTTTTATGCTTGTTTTTGCCCATCCTCTATTTGTCCCGCACCGAAGGCCGCGAGACGGACTGCAAGTCATATAACAAAAAACATCAGATTGACCAAACTAGCCAATCTGATGTTTTATTCTTCTACGAAACGCCCAAGAATGTGAACATTATCTGCTACCGATACAAAAGCATGCGGATCGGTTTTACGCATAATATGTTTAAATTCATTAAATTCAGCATGCGTAATGACTGTAATCAAAACAGTCTTTTTCTCATGATTGTAAGTTCCTTCTGCACCATTAACCATGGTTGCACCACGATGCAATTTGTTATGAATTTTATCAATAACTTCTTCGGGATGACTGGTAATAATCATCGCCTGCATCTTCTTTTGCTTAGTAAAGACTGCATCTGTCACACGGCTTGACACAAAAATCGTAATCATCGAATATAGTGCATATTTCCAGCCGAAAGTCACACCGGCAATAATCATAATCATGCCATTGACCATAAAGGAAATATTTCCCACATTTCTACCGGTTTTCTTCCGAACCGTCAAGCTGACAATATCCGTCCCACCACTAGAAATATTGGAACGCAAAGCAAAGCCGATTCCCATTCCCATGATAACCCCACCAAACAAAGCATTGATAATCGGGTCATTTGTTAAGGTCACTTCAGGAACAAACTGGATAAACAGCGAACTCATGGAAACGGTTATAAAAGTAAATACCGTAAATTTGTGCCCAATTTGATACCAAGCTAAAATCATCAGCGGGATATTGATGAGATAGAAAGTCACAGAAACCGGAATAGTAAATCCTAAAAAACGCGTACTTAAAGCGGCTAAAATCTGTGCCAATCCAGTCGCACCGCTTGAATAAACATGTCCCGATTGAAAGAAAAGATTCACTGCAACCGCAGATAGAAAACCATAAATGAGCGAAGCAGAAATCTTTTCATCGTACTTCTCACGAGAAATACTCTTAAGTACTCGTATCAACTTAAAATCATAGGCTAGACGGCGCAAATAATAACGCAATCGTTTGTAAATCTTACTTTTCTTCATGAGTTTCTACTTGTAAACTTAATTCTTCAAGTTGTTTAGCGTCGACTATGCTTGGCGCCTGAGTCATTGGATCACTTGCTTTGTTGTTTTTAGGGAAAGCAATCACTTCACGGATATTTTCCTCGCCAGCCAGCAACATGACAAAACGATCTAGCCCAATTGCCAGTCCACCATGCGGTGGAAAACCATAATCCATTGCTTCTAGCAAGAAACCAAATTGATCAGTAGCTTCTTCTTCAGAAAAACCAAGAGCTTTAAACATTCGTTCTTGCAAATCTTTGTGGTTAATACGAAGACTTCCACCACCCAATTCATAACCATTCAAGACAATATCATAAGCAATAGCACGAACCTTGCTCAAATCACCTTCTAATTCATGAGCTGTGTCTGCTTGTGGAAGAGTGAATGGATGGTGCGCACTCATATAGCGACCTTCTTCTTCCGACCATTCAAACATTGGCCAATCCACAACCCAAAGATAATTAAATCTCGATTCATCAATCAAGCCCAAATCTTTTGCAAGACGAACACGAAGAGCTCCCAAGGATGCATTGGCAACTTCTAGAGTATCAGCTACAAAAAGAACCAAATCATTGTCTTCAAGCTGCAAAGCATCTGTCAACTCACTTGTCAAGTCTTTCAGAAACTTAGCAACTGGGCCGTTTAATTCACCTGATGCCACCTTCACCCAAGCAAGCCCTTTTGCTCCATACTGTTTTGCTTGCTCTGTCAACTTATCTATATCTTTCCGCGAATAGCTGTCAGCTGCATTTTTCACAACAATAGCTTTAACGGCTGGTGCTTCTGAGAAAACTTTGAAGTCAACTTCCTTGACAATCCCTGTCAAGTCTTGTAACAGCATCTCAAAACGTGTATCTGGCTTATCACTTCCATACAAAGCCATTGCATCATCATAGTTCATGCGTGGGAAGGGCAGAGAAACCTCAATCCCCTTCGTTTCTTTCATCACTCGAGCAATCAAGCCTTCTGTAATATCCTGGATTTCTTGATCAGATAGGAAAGAAGTTTCTAAGTCAACCTGTGTAAACTCTGGTTGACGGTCTCCACGTAAATCTTCATCACGAAAGCATTTTACAATTTGATAATACCGATCAAATCCAGCATTCATCAACAGTTGCTTGGTAATTTGAGGACTTTGTGGCAGTGCATAGAAATGACCTTGGTTCACTCGACTTGGTACCAAATAATCACGCGCCCCTTCTGGAGTTGACTTAGTAAGAAACGGCGTTTCCACATCAATAAATTCAAGCTCATCTAAGTAATTACGAATTGAATGTGTTACTTTAGCTCGTAATTTCAAATTTGCCAACATTTCAGGACGACGAAGGTCTAAATAACGGTAACGGAGACGGGTATCATCATTCGCTTCAATACCGTCTTTGATTTCAAATGGAGTCGTTTTGGCCGTATTGAGAACTGTCAAATGCTCCACGTGTAATTCAACAGCTCCTGTTGCCAATTTATCATTCGCCTGCGTACGGACTTCTACTTTTCCAGTCACTTCGATCACATATTCGCTTCGCAAACTTTCAGCGGTTTCCATGACTTCTTTATCCACATTTTCAGGATTGATAACTAGCTGCATTATGCCTTCACGGTCACGCAAATCAATGAAAATCAGTCCTCCCAAGTCACGACGACGGGACACCCAACCTTTCAAAGTGATTTTTTGACCAACATGTTCACTACGAACACGCCCGACATACATTGAACGTTTCATTTTTATTCTCCAAACTTTTAATTCTTTTACTATTTTACCACAAAAGCGATGAAAAAGAAGACATGCTTTTCAAAATCTTCATATCTTAACGTAATATTTTTACAAAAGAAGATGACGACTCACCTCTTACTTTCTTTGTCATATAATTCAGGATGCAAAACCTTGACCACATAACTTGATGCTAAGCGCAATAGCCCTGCTGCCAAGCCAAAAATCGGTGCTAAAAACCGAAAAAAGAAATCCCCTCTTACAAAATAGGCAATTCCTCCTATAATCAAAAAAACAATTAGAAACTGAATTACAGACGGAATGATTATTTTTTTCATTGTTCTCTCCACTTCTACTTCAACATTCTACTATGTTATGAGAGAAAAAAGCCATTTGACTGGCTTTCTCCCTTTTTAAATTAAAACCCCAGTTGTTCAAAAATTGTTTGAAAATCTTTTTGAATCTGATTTAAGCTGACTGTCAATTCTTCACGAGTTTGATTGTTTTTGATGATAACTTGATTGCTTTCAATCTCACTTTCACCAAGAGTTATCAAAGTCTTAGCAGAGAAAGTATCTGCTGACTTGAATTGCGCTTTTAACTTACGATTTAAATAATCACGTTCAGCTGTAAATCCTTGCTTGCGAAGTGCTTGTACAATTTCCAAAGCTTTGTTATTAGCACCGTCTCCCAGAACCGCAATATAAACGTCCAAACTATCCTCTAGCGGCAAGGCTACACCCTGCTTTTCAAGAACGAGGAGCAGACGTTCTACGCCCATCCCAAAGCCAAATCCAGCCGTCTCTGGTCCACCAAAATAAGCAACAAGGCTATCATAACGACCGCCTGCACAAATAGTCAGTTCATTACCGGCTACATCTGCAGTAAATTCAAAAATCGTGTGATTGTAATAATCCAATCCGCGGACCATATTGGTATTGATAACATAAGGAATTCCCAGTGCTTCCAACATCGAACGCACAGCTTGAAAATGAGTTTGGCTTTCCTCATCTAGATAATCCAGAATAGAGGGTGCATTTTCAACAGCGAGTTTATCTTCTTTTTCCTTACTGTCTAGCACACGGAGAGGATTTTCTTCCAGACGACGCTGACTATCTTTAGAAAGACTGTCTTTCAACGGCGTCAAATAATCAATCAATGCTTGACGATAAGTGGCGCGACTCTTCGCATTCCCCAAACTATTCAACTGCAACGTTACACCTTGAATACCAATTTCATTGAAAAATTGAGCTGCCATGGCAATCGTCTCTACATCAGTCGCAGGATTATTGGAGCCAAAACACTCTACACCAATCTGATGAAACTCACGCAAACGCCCTGCCTGTGGACGCTCATAACGAAACATAGAACCCATATAATAAAGTTTCACCGGCTTTTGGACTTCTGGGGCAAAGAGTTTATTTTCCACATAAGAACGCACAACTGGTGCTGTTCCTTCTGGGCGTAATGTGATATGACGGTCGCCTTTGTCATAAAAATCATACATTTCTTTGGTTACAATGTCAGTCGTATCTCCAACAGAACGACTAATCACTTCATAATGCTCAAATAGTGGGGTGCGAATTTCTGCGTAATGATATTTTTTAAATGTTTTGCGAGCAAATTCTTCTACATATTGCCATTTGACAGACTCTTGAGGGAGAATATCCTGAGTCCCTTTCGGTTTTTGTAATTTCATAGCTTTCCTCTTCATTCATATAATATAATTATTTTACCACAAGTAACAGATTTTGAGGACTGTTTCGGTATATTTTCTCTAAAAAGCTAGCATGCTCTGCCATTTTCCAAAAAATAAAAGAAAATCTGTCAAGTAACTTTACTTTACAATTTTTTTTTGATATACTATTACAGTTGATGAAAATCAAAGAGATTGAATCGAACTTATATTAAAAGGAGAATAAAGAAAATGGCAGTACCTGCACGTCGCACTTCAAAAGCGAAGAAAAACAAACGCCGCACTCACTACAAAATTACAGCTCCATCTGTACATTTTGACGAAACTACTGGAGATTACTCACGTTCTCACCGTGTATCCCTCAAAGGATACTACAAAGGACGTAAAATCGCCAAAGCTGCAGCAGCAGAATAATAGAAGGGAGCTATCATGCGCGTAAATATCACACTTGAACACAAAGCATCTGGTGAACGCTTGTACCTTACTTCTAAAAACAAACGCAACACTCCAGACCGTCTTCAATTGAAGAAATACTCACCAAAATTACGTAAACATGTAGTGTTTACTGAGGTTAAGTAAGGGTTTCAGTACACGTCAATAGACGTCAAAATATTGATTTTAAGCGATTTTTGATTTTTTGAAACTCATTATATCGCACTACAAATCAATAAAAACTCTACCTTTTACTCTACCTTTTTTAGATAAATATATCATCTGGATATTGAAGTTAAGCCCTGCTATCATTTCGATGGCAGGGCTTTTTAATATTTGGTACACTAACTTCTTATCTATATTTTGGTGGATTTTAAGTTGACATCTACAAAGTTTAATGTTAGAATACATTCAAAAA